>Ga0137412_10002881_pt1 | contig 13676 bp, 9 predicted proteins | sample CZODoug2_1_16fun_FD_122160 | JGI IMG/M metagenome (GOLD analysis project Ga0137412, IMG submission 122160) | Vadose zone soil fungal communities from Angelo Coast Range Reserve, California, USA - CZODoug2_1_16fungal (Hybrid Assembly) | ecosystem: Environmental > Terrestrial > Soil > Vadose zone... | reverse complement strand
GAGGACTGCCACAAAATCACCTTGGCTTTGGACGAAGCCATCACCAACGTGATTCGTCACGCGTACGGCGGCAAACTTGAAGGCCCCATCGAGATTCAGTTTCACAAACTTAATGGAGCGAACACCGCCAAACCGGGACTGGAGATCACCCTCATTGATCGGGGAGCGAAAGCCAGGCCGGAAGCGCTCAAGGGCCTGCCCCCGGGCGAACTTCGTTCTGGTGGACTTGGACTGCATTTCATGCGACAAAGCATGGACGAGGTTGTCCATACCCGGGTCGGTTCGACAAACCGGCTCCGCATGGTTAAATTTATTCACTGATGGGTATAACGAGGAGCATTCTGGTGCAAATTTCCGCTCGGCATCTTGAAAACACTACGATTTTTGACGTCACCGGAGACATCGACCTCGCGAATTCGCCGGCCGTGCGCAAAGCCTTCCTTTCCGAGATTCGGGAAAAGAAAATTCCCCGCGTGATCGTCAACCTCCTGGCCGTCAAGTATATTGACAGCTCTGGAATCGCTTCCCTGGTCGAAGGGCTCAAAGCTTCGCGCGACCTGAAAGCGCGATTCATTCTGTTCGGCCTTAGCAAATCGGCGCGCGAAGTCTTGCAGCTTTCGCGGTTGCTCAAGCTTTTTGAGATTTACGAAAATGAGGAGCAAGCTCTTTCGGCTGAAAGCGTTTGATTTCTTGATGCATTCCCAGGTGCGCTCTTGGAACTTACGGTTCAACTAGGCCAGACTGTCCTTAATGCCCTCGCTTATCTCGGTTCGCTCGCGACGTTGAGCGCCCGCGCGGCCTATTACGCCGTCGTTGCTCCGTTCCAAGGCAAACCGGTTCGCGCACAGCGTGCCGTAACGCAGGCCATGCAGATCGGCGTCCGTGCGCTGCCGATCCTTTCCCTCATCACTTTTTTCATTGGCTTGATCCTTGCCCTGCAAGCCGCTTACGAGCTAAAGAAATTCGGCGCCATGAATTTCGTCGCCAGCGCCGTCGCCATTTCCATGAGCCGCGAGCTCGGTCCCCTGATTACCGCCATCGTGGTCATCGGCCGTTCGGGTTCCTCCTTTGCGGCCGAAATCGGCACAATGAAAGTCACCGAAGAACTCGATGCGCTGGAAACGATGGCCATCAATCCCATTCGCTTTCTCGTCACACCGAAATTCATCGCCATGGTTATCATGCTTCCGTGTCTCACTATCTGGGCCAATGCGATGGGTGTGCTCGGTGGAGCGTTTTTCGGCGTCACAAAAGCCGGCTTCACTTTTCTGAGCTATCTTCATGCGACAGCCGACGCTCTCTTCCTTCGCGACATCATCAGTGGCCTGATTAAGAGCTTCATGTTCGGCATCACCATCACCGCGGTCGGCTGTCAGGAAGGTCTTTCCACCGGAGCCGGCGCCGAACAAGTCGGCCGCTCCACGACATCCGCCGTCGTTATTTCCATTTTTCTGGTCATCGCCGTCGATCTGATTTTCACCGCGCTCTTCTTTTTTCTGGGAGGTCAATAAAGTGACCAGCCGTAGCTCAGTCGGCCCTCTCAACGAACAGGTGCCTCCAGCGATCTCGCTGCGCAACCTCCGCGTCAGCTACGGAGATCGCGAAATTCTTCACGGCGTCAGTTTTGATGTGCAGCAGGGAGAAACGCTGGTCATTCTCGGCGGTTCCGGCTCCGGCAAAAGCACACTGCTCCGGACTCTCGTCGGACTCGAGCGTCCGACCTCGGGCGAAATCTGGATTAAGGGCAAAAACCTGGCCACCGTTTCAGCCGACGAACTCGACTACATTCGCCGCCACATGGGCATGTCGTTTCAGGGCGGAGCGCTCTTCGGGTCCATGACCGTTGGCGAAAACGTCGCACTTCCGTTGCGCGAACACACCAAACTCGAAGATCCCACGATCGACATCATGCTTCGCCTCAAACTCGATCAAGTCGGTCTCTCCGGCTACGAGGATTACGTTCCTTCGCAATTGAGCGGCGGAATGAAAAAGCGCGCAGCCGTCGCCCGCGCCCTCGCCATGGATCCCGAAATTCTTTTTTTCGACGAGCCTTCCGCCGGTCTCGATCCCATCATCGCCGCTGGAATCGACGAACTCATTCTCGAACTCAAGCAGGCGTTTCACATGACGATCATCGTCGTGACGCATGAGCTGGCCAGCGCTTTCCTAATCGCCGACCGCATGGTTCTCATCAACAAAGGCGACGTCGTTGCGCTGGGCACCGCAGAAGAAATGCGCACCAGCACACATCCACGAGTTCGCCAGTTTTTGGACCGTATCGCTGAACCGGCGGTCTCGCAAGAATTGGATTACTTGCAAATGTTGACGGAGGACCGCCACGGCAACCGCCGCTGAGCGAGAGGAGAACGGAAGATGGATGCCAGGCGAGAACAGGCTGCCGTCGGTTTATTTGTTCTGGTTGCGGCGGGACTTCTGGTGGTTACGGTTTTTGCGCTCGGTGGTGCTTTCAGCAGTTCCGCGGTCACCTATCGCACCTATTTCCACAATGTTGGTGGGATCGAGCCTGGAGCGACTGTTCGCTATCAAGGCGGCTCGAAGATCGGCCGCGTAGAGATGTTGCGCGTCGATCCGCAGAACCCCGCTCGGATGGAAATGACCTTCAGTGTGAAGCCAGACGTTCCCATCAAGACGGATAGTGTCGTCAGCATCTTAAGCTTTAGCCCGCTGGGCGAGAACCATATCGAATTGACCTATGGAACCCCGCAATCGCCTTCCGCGCGTCCTGGATCGGTGCTGCCTTCGGAGCCGTACTACGGCATTGCTGATATCACGAAGCAACTCAACGATATTGCTCCCGAAGCCAAGAAGCTGCTCTTAACGCTCAATCAACGCACGACGGAACTGCAAGAAACCATCGCACGCGTCAACGATATGCTTAATGCGCAAAATCGGACCAACCTCTCGGCTACGCTCTCTAACACACGAGGCATGCTCGAAGAGAATCGCTCCAACATCAAATCGAGTCTGACGCAAGTCGAAGCCGCTTCTCACAAAATGAGCCCGCTTCTCGATGACCTCCGCAAAACTTCCGCTCAAGCCAACAAAGCCATCGACAACGTGGACGCGTTGCTGGTCGAAGATCGTCCGGAAATTCACAGCGCCCTCATCGAGCTGCGCCGGAATCTCGCTCAGCTGCAAAATCTCACCGGCCAGCTAAACAGCACGCTCGACACAAACTCCGAAAATATCGACGAGATTCTCGAGAACATGCGCCACGTCAGCGAAAACCTCCGCGAATTTACAGAAATCATTAAGGCGCGGCCCTCGGCCCTCATTCGCTCTTCCACCCCGAAAGAACACAAGCCGGGGCAGCCATGAGATTAACAATGCACCGCGAACTTCCGGGTTTCATGCATTTCGCAAAATGTGAGGTTGCTGCAATGAACGGATTGAAGAAACTCTGTGTTTGGGGCTCGTTCGTAGCCGCCGTCGGCCTAGCCTTCGGTTGCGGCGCCTCGCGGCCCAGCAAGTATTACCAACTTACTCCTCCGTCTGGCTCCACGAGCAGCGCCAACCAGGATGCTCCTCCGATTTCCCTGCTGCTTGGCCCGATGCAGACTTCGCACCTCTATCGCGAAGACCGCATCGTTTACAGCTCCGAACGACAACAGATGGGCACATACGAAACGGAGCGGTGGTCCGAGCCGCCTGTTGAAATGATGCAGGGTGTCTTGCTGCGCAAGCTGCGCAACTCCGGACACTATCGCGACGTCAATACACTTCGCAGCGGCGCGCGCGGGGATTATCTGTTACGTGGGCGTCTCTACGACTTCAAGGAAGTGTCAGGGAAGTCGCTCATCGCTCGTCTTAGCTTTGATCTCGAGATGCATGACACAAAGACGAACGGCACCGTTTGGACCTACAGCTACAGTTTTGACGAGCCGGTAAGCGGCAAAGACGTAGCGTCTGTCGTCGCAGCGCTAGACCTCAATGTGCAACGCGCCGCCGGAGAAGTGGCGGGCGCCCTGGATCAATATTTTTCGAGTCACCCGCCGAAATAAACCTTAGTGTTTCGGCGTTTTGACTGGATCGGCCGGACGCCCGGGCAGCTTCTTCGGATTCGCTTCCATCGCCTTCAACACTTCAGCGATTCCGCGCTCCAGTTGCGGATCTTTGCCGTCAATTACCGACGCGGCGTCGTTCTCGACAACGATGTTTGGATCAACGCCATGCCCCTCGATCACGTACTCGCCTTTGGCAGATGCCGTCGCGAATTCCGGCACGAACACTGTTCCACCATCAAGCAGCGGTCCGCGTCCTGAAATTCCAACCACGCCGCCCCACGTTCTCTTTCCGATCAACGGCCCGAGTCCCGCCTGCTTGAACATGTACGGAAAAATATCGCCGTCGGAAGCCGATGTCTCGTTGATCAAGCACACCTTCGCTCCGTAAAACACTGCGTCGGGATACGTCTGCGTGAATTGATCCACGCGGTCAAAATCTGTGCCCAGCAATTCGCGCCGCAATCGCTCGATCAGCATTCGCGAAACGTTGCCTCCGCCATTTCCTCGCACGTCGACTACCAGCCCTTCCTTGCGAATCTGCGGATAATAATATTTGATGAATTCGCGAATTCCCGCAGCACCCATGTCTGGAATGTGGATGTATCCAACGCGTCCGTTCGTCGCTTTCGAAACGATTTCACGGTTCTTTGTCACCCACGCCAGATAAATCAGGTTCCGTTCGTTGGTGATCGGTTTGTAGCTCGTCTGATGCGCGCCTTCAAACGCCGGCTTGTCATTCAGCGTCAACTGTACCGGACGATTCGCTTTGTTCGCGAGAAACTGGTACGGATTGTCCGTGGCTTTTAACTCTTTTCCGTCAATCGCCAGAATATAATCGCCCTCTTTTGCATTCACGCCGACTTCGGTCAGCGGAGAGCGGTACAACTCTTCTTCATTCTGTCCTTTGTAAATCTTGCTGATCTTGTATCGTCCCGCCGTCGCATCGAGTGCCAACTGAGCACCCATTAACGCCACCTGCGGCCGCTTCGGCATTTCCCAATCGCCGCCCTCGATGTAAGCATGCCCGATGCTCAACTCCGCCACCATTTCACCCAGCACATAATTCAAATCCGAGCGGTGCGCCACGTGGTCCACTAGCGGCCGGTACTGCGTTTTCAGCGCATTCCAATCGTATCCGTGCATGTTCTGTACATAGAAAAAGTCTCGATACCGCCGCCACACTTCGTTGAACATCTCCACCCATTCTTCGTGCGGCACCCGATCCACCATCAATCCTTCCGTGGACACGGTCTTTGCGCCGTTCTTGCCTTCGGGTTTCACGTCATACAATTTGTAGCCGCGTTCCTGCCGCACCAGCAGTTTCTTCCCATCGTACGAAATCGAATAGCCTTGAGCGTTTTCTGCCAGCGTATTTTCCTTGCGGTCCTTAAGGGAATAGAGAACCAGGTTCGCTTCCGGATACGATTCCCGCCCATAAAAGGACGCCCCACCCTTTATGTAAACCAAATAGTCCTTTGTTACGGTCAATCCGAAATAGTTGTCCGCCCCGACCGGCACTCGCGCCACGCGATCCGCGAGCCCGTCAAAATCGATCTTGATGTATTCCTTCTTCTTCTCCTCTTTTTTCTCGTCCTTCTTTTCGTCGCTCTTTGGCTTGTCGCCCTCTTTCGAGATCGTTACTTCATCGCTCTCAGGCGCGAACGGATTCTTCACGTCCTTTCGCAGCGCCAGCGCATAAATCTCCTGCCCGCGATTCGTGGCGAAATTGAACTCAGTCTGGCTGATCAGCGGCGCAAACTCCCGCGTCCCCACGTAGTACAGATAATTTCCGTCCGCGTCCCAAGCTATGTCCGTCGTTTCGAACATATCGCTCGTCACGCGGTGTACTTGCCCGTCTGCAACACTCCAAACATAAATCGACCGGAACCCGTTCGGATTCGCCTCCGTAAACGCAATGTGTCCGCCGTCCGACGACCAAATGTAATCCCGCAGCCGTCCGCCCGGATCTTGCGCTACCTGCGCCACTTTCTTGTCTTCCAGCGTCAGAACGAATAGCTTTCCGTCCTTGTCCGAGAGCGCGATTCGCTTTCCGTCAGGCGCCCATTCCGGCGCGTATAACATCGCGTGAAAATCATGTGTCAGTTGTTCGGACTTTCCCGAACCGTCCTGATTAATCGCATACACTTCGTCTTCGCCATCCGCATCCGAAATGTACGCAATCTTCGCGCCGTCCGGCGACCATCGCGCCCACTTGTCGTGCGCGTTCGAAGAGTCCGTCAAATTCCGCGTCGCGCCCTTTTCAATCGGCGCCGTAAACACGTCGCCGCGCGCCACAAACAGCGCCCGCTCTCCCTTGGGGCTCAGTTCAAATCCTTCAATCGCGTTCGCCGCGGAAATTTGTGACGGCCGCATCGCAATCGCATCCGTCGGCACAGTAATCGAAATGTGTGTCGTCTGACTCGTCGCTGTATCAAAAAGATTCAGCTCGCCGTTTTCCTCGTAGACGATCCGGTTCCTGTGATCCGTGCTCGGCCAGCGCAAGTCCCATTTCTTGCTGTGTGTCAGTTGTTCGGTCTTTTTTGTCGCGGGGTCATAGGAATACAGGTTCAGCGTGTCGTCTTTGTCAGACGAATAGAAGATCTTTCCGCCCACCCACATCGGATCCCGATGCGATCGCGGATCGTCGGTAATCTTCTCCGCCGCGTGCGAGCTCAAATCAAAAATATAAAGTTGCTGCGCCCAGCCGCCCGAATAACGCTTCCACGTCCGGAAATCCCGAAACAGCGGCGAATAAACAACTTTCTTTCCATCCGGCGCAAAATCTCCCGCGCCCGATTTCGGCATTGGCAGCGGCTGCGGCATTCCTCCGTCAACGCTTACTGTGTACAGCCGGCTGTCGCCCAAATCAAAATGTTCGCGCAGGGATCGAAAAAGCACCGACTTTCCGTCCGGCGACCATCCATACACCTGGTTGTCGTATCCCCACCGCGGCGTCAGTGGTCCGCGCGCCGGATAAAACGTCAACTGCTTCGGCACGCCGCCCGTTGCGGGTATTACGTACACTTGTTCGTCGCCGTCGTATTGCCCGGTAAACGCAATCCACTTTCCGTCCGGCGAGAATTTTCCAAACACTTCGATTCCCGGGTGCGACGTCAACCGCGTCGCCATCCCTCCAGCCGTCGGCGCCGTCCACAAATCGCCGCCGTACGTGAACACGACCTTGTCCCCGTGCACGTCCGGGAACCGCAACAATTTCGTTTGTGCCGCGGCCATTCCCGAGCAGCACAAGCACACAATCACACTCAAAACAGCAGACTGGATTCGACGATTCAGCATCGTTCCTACCCTCAAAATAATTTTCCGGAATTTTCTTGTTCGGTGAAGCGGCAAGCCACGAGAAATTCCCCTACCCGCCGAGGCATTGTACACCTGAGGCAATCCGCGAGGACGGCTTTCGGTGCGCTCGGATTCGAGTTCTGCCGCCCGCTTTAGACGCTCGAATCTAAAGAGCGTCTTAGTTTAGGTGCGTCTTATTTTGCCGGTTTTGCCGGCGCGGTCACTGGTGCCGGCGCCGGCTCTCCCGCCAGTTCCGCTCGTACCGCCAGCGAAATCTTATCTGCGTTCTTCACTAGCACCGCAACTTGCCAGATCTGCGTTTCGTTTAAACGTCCTTTAAATCCCGGCATCCCCGTCATGCGGATTCCGCCCTCGACCTTCCAATACGACTCCCACTCGTCGTCGTCCGTCACGCCCGTGCCCTTGAAAAGCTGCGGTGGCCGCGGCGCCATTCCTTCTGCGATCGCTGTCGGCGCCGCGCCCGGCAATCCGTGACACACGGCGCAATTCTCCTTGTACACCTTTGCGCCCTCCATCAAATTCTTCTCATCCGCGGGAACCGCCGGCGCTGGATGCGGCAATTTATCTAAATAGGCGTGGAGCGCCATGCGCGCGAACCTCCGTTCGAACGGCATGTCCGGCGCCGTCGTCGCCACCGGCGCGCGTCCCGTCGCAAAATAAAAATAGCCGCCAGCCGCCACCAGCAGCACACCAATCACAATCCCCACCAGCAGACCTTTCAGCATGTCTTCGTTCTCCTTTGCCCGTGCAATATAACCCGCCCCGGATAAATCTCCGCTCAATATTCGGGTCTCGTAACCATTTTCCTTCGGCCGCCGTCCAATCTATGCGTGAACGTGTTTTTGCGGTAGTCTGCTCTGTTTAGAAGCCCCCTGCAGCGCAGACCGATTGTCGTCTCGCCTCCGGCGGACGTGCTCTCACTCCGCTACTCGACATTGAACAGGAGTTTTCGAATGAGCCAGTTGAATTCCATAGACCTACCCGAGCGGGGTAGCGCCGCGCGAACAACCGTGCGCGCCAATTCTGCCTCGGGCTCGCGCTGGTGGATTTGGCTGGTGGTCTTCTCGATACTCGCGCTTGCCGCCTTTTGGTACTACCGTCTCGCGCACAATCAACCCAAGGACGCAGCGGCGGCGGCTGCGCCCGGCACCGGCGGCAAGACTCGCGGCGGTCCCGGCGGTGCCAATTTTGCGGTTCCTGTCGTTGTCGCGACGGCGACGACCGGCGAAGTCCCAGTCTACTTTAACGGCCTTGGTAGCGTCACACCGCTTAATACCGTAACCGTTCGCAGCCGTGTCGACGGCCAACTAATCAATGTCGCCTTCAAGGAAGGGCAATTCGTTCAACAGGGCGATCTCCTCGCCGAAATCGATCCACGGCCATTTCAAGTTCAACTTGAGCAGGCGGAAGGTCAACTCGCGAAAGATGAAGCGCAGCGCCGCGACGCCGAAGCGAATTACGAACGCTTCCAGCTTCTTTTCAAAGAAGGCGTCATCCCCAAGCAACAGCTCGATACGCAGCAAGCACAGGTCGGCCAATTCGACGGCGCCATTAAATCCGACCAGGCGCAAATCGACAACGCCAAGCTTCAGCTCAACTATTGCCGCATCACTTCACCGATCTCCGGTCGCGTGGGCCTGCGCCTCGTCGATCCCGGCAACATTATCCACGCTTCGGACGCCAACGGCCTCCTCGTCATCACGCAGATTCAACCCATCGCCGTCGTCTTTAGCCTGCCGCAGGATCAACTCCCGCAGGTGTACGACAAACTCCGCAAAGGCGTTCAACTCAACGTCGATGCCTTCGATCGGGACAATACGTTCAAAATCACTTCCGGCAAGCTTCTCACCATCGACAATCAAATCGATCCCACCACCGGAACGTACAAACTCAAAGCCGTCTTCAATAATCAGGACAACGCGCTCTTCCCGAACCAATTCGTCAACGTCCACCTTCTCGTCGATACGCGCAAGAATCTCACGCTCATTCCGGTGCCCGCTATCCAGCGCGGTCCGCAAGGCACTTACGTTTATCTCGTCGGTCAGGGAAATGTCGTTAGCATTCGCCCCATTACGATCGCGCAAACCACTGGTGACACTGCCGGCCTTTCCTCCGGCTTGAAGCAGGGGGACGTCGTCGTCACCGACGGTCAAGACAAATTGCAGGACGGCAGCAAAATCGTTCCCAGCGCGGCGCCCGCCGGCAATTCTTCTTCCGACGCAACGGCGCCCGGCGCAACGCCGCAACAAAACTCCGCGCCGCAAGGCAAAGCTGCTCGCGCGGGAGGCAAGAAGCAATGAGCATCTCTCGGCCGTTTATTTTGCGGCCGGTCGCCACCACTCTCCTGATGGTCGGCGTCCTTCTCGTCGGTTATGTCGCGTACCGGCAGTTGCCCGTCTCCGCCCTTCCGCAAGTCGACTACCCCACGATCCAGATCCAAACGTTCTATCCGGGCGCAAGCCCCGACGTGATGGCCTCGTCCGTCACCGCTCCGCTCGAGCGCCAGTTCGGTCAAATTCCCGGCCTCCAGCAAATGACTTCCACGAGCTCCTTCGGCAGCTCGCTCATAACGCTTCAATTTAATCTCGACCTGAACATTGATATTGCCGAGCAGGAAGTCCAGGCCTCCATCAACTCCGCCTCCAATCTGCTTCCTCCGGGTATCCCCAATCCGCCCATCTACAGCAAAGTCAATCCCGCCGACGCGCCCATCCTCACGCTTGCGCTTAGCTCCAAGTCTCTTCCGCTTTACAGCGTCGAAGATCTGGCCGACACCAATCTCGCGCAAAAAATTTCGCAACTCCCCGGCGTTGGCCTCGTCAGCATCAGTGGCGGTCAGCGCCCAGCCGTTCGCATTCAAGCCAATCCCACCGCGCTCGCTTCCTACGGCCTCAGCCTCGAAGACCTTCGCACCGTTCTCGGCACAGCCAACGTCAATACGGCCAAAGGGACTTTCGACGGTCCACACCAATCGGTCACAATCGCCGCCAACGACCAGCTCATCTCGGGCGCTTCCTATCGCTCCGTCATCATTGCGTATCGCAACGGCGCGCCCGTGCGCCTCAGCGACGTCGCCAATGTCGCCGACGGCGTTGAGAACACCATGCAAGCTGCGTGGGCCAACAGAAATCCTGCCGTTATTCTCAACATTCAACGCCAGCCCGGCGCCAATATCATCAGCGTCGTCGACCGCGTAAAAAGAATTCTGCCCCAGCTGCGTGATTCTTTGCCGAAATCGGTCGAGGTCAATATCCTCACGGACCGCACCACCACCATCCGCGCTTCCGTCGAAGACGTTCAGTTCGAGCTCATGCTCACCGTCGGCCTCGTCGTGATGGTCATCTTTCTTTTTCTCCGCAGCGTCCGCGCCACAATCATTCCCAGCATCGCCGTTCCGCTCTCCATCGTCGGCACCTTTGGCGTCATGTATCTGCTTAATTTCAGCTTGAACAATCTTTCCCTCATGGCGCTTACCATCTCCACCGGCTTCGTCGTCGACGACGCCATCGTCATGATTGAAAACATCTCCCGCTACATCGAACTCGGCGAATCGCCGCTCCAGGCCGCGCTCAAAGGCTCCGAACAAATCGGCTTCACCATTCTTTCTCTCACCGTTTCGCTCATCGCTGTACTGATTCCTCTTCTCTTCATGGGCGACATCGTCGGCCGCCTCTTCCGCGAATTCGCCATCACTCTCGCAGTCACCATTCTCGTTTCAGCCGTCGTCTCCCTCACGCTCACGCCCATGATGAGCGCCAAGCTCCTCCGCCACATCAAAGAAGAAGACCAGACCTGGTTCTTCCGCAAATCCGAGCACGCCTTCAACGCCGTCATCGCTTTCTACGGCCGCACCCTCAAATTCGTCCTGCAATACCGCGCCACCACGCTTCTCATCACCGTTGCCACCCTCGTCGGCACGATCCTTCTCTACATTTACGTTCCGAAAGGATTTTTCCCCGTTCAGGATACTGGCGTCATCCTCGGCATCTCGGAAGCTCCGCAGTCCATCTCCTTCCGCGCGATGGCTGACCGCCAGCAAGCTCTTGCCGACGCCATTCTGAAAGACCCCGCCGTCGAAAGCCTTTCTTCATTCATCGGCATTGACGGCACCAACACCACGCTCAATACCGGCCGCATTCAGGTCAATCTCAAGCCGCTAGCAGACCGCAAGATCAATGCCAGCGACGTCATTCGTCGCCTTCAGCCGCAGCTCGAGAAGATCGACGGCATCACTCTCTTCATGCAGCCCGTGCAGGACCTAACTGTGGAAGACCGCGTCAGCCGCACGCAATTCCAATACACTCTCGAAGATGTTGACGCCAAGGAACTCAACACCTGGGTTCCAAAGTTTCTCGAACGCCTCAAACAGCTCCCGCAACTTCGCGATGTCGCGCATGACAATCTCAGTGGCGGCCTCCTCCTCAACATCGTCATTGACCGCGATTCCGCCGCGCGCCTCGGCATTCTTCCCGCCGACATCGACAACGCCTTGTACGACGCCTTCGGCCAGCGTCAGGTCTCCACCATTTATACGCAGCTCAATCAGTATCACGTCGTCATGGAAGTTGACCCGCAGTTCCAGCAAAATCCCGATTCGCTCAAAAATATTTACGTCCATTCGGCGAACGGCCCGCAGATTCCTCTGTCTGCCTTCACACGCGTTGAAACTGATTCCGCAGCGCTCACCCTGAATCATCAAGGCCAGTTTCCCGTCGTCACTTTCTCTTTCAATCTCGCGCCCGATGCCTCCCTCGGCCACGCCGTTGACGCCATCAACGCCGCTAAGTCCGACCTCAATATGCCGCCCAGCATCCAGGGAAAATTTCAGGGTACTGCGTCCGCATTCCAGAATTCGCTGGCGAATGAACCCATCCTCATCTTTGCCGCGCTCGTCACTGTCTACATCGTTCTCGGCATTCTCTACGAAAGCTTCATTCATCCGATCACGATTCTCTCAACGTTGCCGTCCGCCGGTGTCGGTGCCATTCTCGCGCTTCTCCTCTGCCGCTCGGAATTCAGCATCGTCGCTCTCATCGGCATCATTCTTCTCATCGGTATCGTCAAGAAGAACGCCATCATGATGATTGACTTCGCGCTCGAAGCCGAACGCGTTGAAGGCAAAGCCCCGCTCGACGCCATCTATGAAGCATGCCTCCTCCGCTTCCGACCCATCATGATGACCACCATGGCCGCGCTTCTCGGCGGTCTTCCGCTCGCACTCGGCACTGGTGTCGGCTCCGAACTTCGCCGCCCCCTTGGCATCACCATCGTTGGCGGCCTCATCCTGAGTCAAATTCTTACGCTCTACACCACGCCCGTTGTGTATCTTGCTTTCGATTGGCTCGCTCATCGCTTTGCCTTTCATGTAGGCAATCCCATCGAAGAGCCCGCCCACGGAGACTAGCGCGTGAACTTTTCCTCCAACTTCTCCGCGCCCTTCATTCGCCGCCCCGTCGCGACGACTCTCATCACTATCGCTATTTTTCTTTCCGGCGCCGTGGCATTCAAATTTCTTCCGGTCGCTCCGCTTCCAAGAATTGATTTTCCGACCATCGCCGTAGGCGCCGGTCTTCCCGGCGCAAGCCCGGAAACCATGGCCTCCAACGTCGCCGCTCCCCTCGAGCGTTATCTCGGCCACATTTCTGGCGTCACACAAATGACTTCTTCGAGCACCTATGGCTCGACCAGCGTCGTTCTCCAATTCGATCTCAATCGCGACATCAATGCCGCCGCCCGCGATGTGCAGGCCGCGATCAACGCAGCCCGCAGCCAGCTTCCCGCTGACCTCCCAGGGCAGCCCGGCTATCGCAAAGTGAATCCTGCCGACGCGCCGATTCTTCTGCTTTCGCTCACATCCACGAACGTCAAGCCCGCTGAAATTTATGACGCCGCGGACTCCATCCTTGCCCAAAAACTCGCGCAGGTGCAGGGCGTCGGCCAGGTCTTCACGTGGGGCAGCTCGCGTCCCGCCGTCCGCGTCAGCGTCAACCCCGACCAGGTAAACAGCTACGGCATCAGTCTCGAAAAGGTTCGCGGCGCACTTCGTGGTGCGAACGCAAACCTCGCCAAAGGTTCGCTCTCCGACGAAAAACGTTCCATCGTCATCGCCGATACCGATCAACTCTTCAAAGCCTACGAATACGAACCCCTCGTCGTCGCTGGCCATCCCGGTGCGCCCGTTCGCCTGAAAGACATTGCCACTGTTACCGACTCGGTCGAAGACGTTCGCAATCTCGGCCTCTCGTTTGGCGAACCAAGCGTCATCCTCGCCGTGTTCCGCCAGCCCGGCGCGAACATGATCGAAACCGTCGATCGCATCACCGCGATTCTTCC
>Ga0137412_10002880_pt1 | contig 13677 bp, 12 predicted proteins | sample CZODoug2_1_16fun_FD_122160 | JGI IMG/M metagenome (GOLD analysis project Ga0137412, IMG submission 122160) | Vadose zone soil fungal communities from Angelo Coast Range Reserve, California, USA - CZODoug2_1_16fungal (Hybrid Assembly) | ecosystem: Environmental > Terrestrial > Soil > Vadose zone... | reverse complement strand
GTGTCCTGGCGACGATCGACGAGTTCGCCTACGAGCAGTCGTTTCTGATCAACGTCGGTGACGAGAAGGGCGCCCTGCTCGACGCCGCCGTGCAGCGCGCACACCCGACGCTGGCGCTGGAGCTGGGCACCTATGTCGGCTATAGCGCACTCCGCATCGCCAGAGCAGCGCCGGACGCCAAGGTGTACTCCGTCGAACTGGCCGAGGCCAACGCCGCCAACGCGCGGCGGATCTGGGAGCACGCCGGGGTCGGCGACCGCATCACCTGCGTGGTCGGCACCCTCGGCGACGGTGGCAAGACGCTGGACGCGCTGGCCGCCGCGCCAGGCTTCGGTGCCGGAGCCCTCGACTTGGTGTTCATCGACCACGAGAAGAGCGCCTACCTCACCGACCTGCAGAGCATCGTGGACCGCGGCTGGCTGCACACCGGCTCGATCGTCGTCGCCGACAACGTCAAGATGCCCGGCGCCCCGAAGTACCGCGCCTACATGCAGGAACAGCAGGGCAAGGGATGGAACACCGTCGAGCACAAGACCCACGGCGAGTACCAGACGCTGATCGCGGACCTGGTGCTCGAGTCGGAGTACTTAGGCTGACAAATCGGCGACGATCTGTTTGGCCACGCGTTTGGACGCCTTGGCCACCGAACCGATGAGCGACGGGCGAGCCAGATACCCGAGGAACCGCAGACCGTCGGCGGCTGGCTCGCCGCGTTTGGCCACCGGCATGCCGCGTTCGCCGAGAACGCCCAGGTGTCCGACGAGATCTTCGAGGCCGGGCAGATAACCCGTCGCGCAGATCACGACATCGGGCCGGATCCGGCGCCCGTCCGCCGATGAAACGGTGTCGCCGTCAAAGGCCTCCACGTCGCCGACGATTTCGATGGATCCGTCCCGGATCGCATCGATGACGTCCATGTCCACGAGGGACGGAGGCAACCCGAGCCGGGCCAGCCGACTGAAGGGCCCCTCTTCGGGGATCGGCAACCCGAATTCGGTGAGATCCCCGAGGAGCCTTCGACGACCGAATCGAGCGATCGCGTCGGCGACGCGGGGCGGCGCGTGATACAGCGGCGTCGCGATCACGTCGCCGGGAAGCCCCGCAGGACCACCCCGCAACATGATGTTGGGCGGCGTGCGGACGGTCATCCAGACCTTGGCCGCGCCGCCCGTGGTCAGGTCGTGCGCGATCTCCATCCCGGACGAGCCGGATCCGACGACCATGACCTGCTTGCCCACGTACGGCGCCGGGTTGCGGTACGCGGACGAGTGCGACAGGTCACCGGTGAAGCCGTCCCTGCCGGGCCAGTCGGGGATGTGCGGTGTATGCATGTATCCCGTCGCGACCACGACGTGATGCGCATCGATGTCCCCGGTCGACGTGCGCAGTCGCCACGCGCCGTCGTGACGGTCGATCCGCTGGACCGTGGTGTCGAGCCGCAGTTCGACCGCGCCCTCGCGCACATGGGTCTCCAGATGCTCGACGACTTGGTCGCGCGTCGGGAAGGTCGGCGTGCCCTTCGGGAAGGGCCGACCCGGGAGGTGCGAGAACTGCCGACCCGTGTTGAGCCGGAGCCGGTCGTAGCGATTGCGCCACGAGGTCCCGACGGCGTCGCCCCGATCGATGAGCAGTGCGGTCACACCACGGTCGCGCAGGCTCAGCGCCACGGAGATACCCGCAGGGCCCGCTCCGATGATCGCGACATCATGCACAACGGAAACCTATCGTGCGCGCGGATGCGCTCCGGCCCATACTTCGCGCAGCGCGTTGACCGTGACCATCGTGTAGATCTGCGTCGTGGTCACCGACGCGTGGCCGAGCAGTTCCTGCACGACGCGAACGTCGGCGCCGCCCTCGAGCAGATGTGTCGCGAACGAGTGCCGCAGGGTGTGCGGCGACACGGCGGCCGAGATCTTGGCCCGTTCTGCGGCGTCCTGCAGCACCTGCCATGCGCTCTGCCGGGACAGCCGCCCACCTCTGACGTTGAGGAAGATCGCGGGCGTGGCCTTGCCGCGCCGGGCCAGGTCGGGTCGGCCGCGCACCAGGTAGACGTCCAGGGCGCTGACGGCGGGCCTGCCGATCGGGACGAGGCGCTGCTTGCCGCCCTTGCCACGCAGCAGCACGGACCGGCTGTGGGTGTCGACGTCGTCGACGTCAAGGCCGACGGCCTCCGAGATCCGCGCCCCGGTCGAATACAGCACCTCCAGCAGGGCCCGGTTGCGCAGCGTGAGCGGCCCGTCGGTCTCACTGTCACCACCGGCACCGTCCAAGAGCGCGAGCACGTCGTCGACGGACAGGCTCTTGGGCAGCCGACGACTCGGTGTCGGCGGCTTCACCGCGCGCGCGACGTCGAGGTCGGTCAGCCCCTCGGCGGCCGCGAAGCGGTGCAGGCCCCGCACCGCGATCAGGGCGCGGGCCGCGGAGACGGCGGAGAGCGCGGCCGCGCCGGTGTCGGGGTCGCCCTTGCGCAGCGCGACCAGGAACTCGCTGACGTCGGGTTCGGTGACGTTGCGTAGGTCGTCGACGCCGCGTGTCACCAGGTGCTCGGCGTAGCGGCGCAGATCGCGGCGATACGAGCTCAGTGTGTTGGCGGCGACGCCGCGCTCGATGGTCAGGTGGTCGAGGTAGCCCTGCAGCTGATCGTCCAACGTTCGGACGGCCGGAATGGTCATCGCGCGGCCTTGCGCGCCCGGAACTTCCACGATCGATCCACCCACGGCGCGTCGACCGCGCGCAGCGTCTCCGGGGCGCCCATCGCGTGAGCGGCCAGAATCCCTGCGACGGCAAGCGAATTCACGATCTCCCCGGCCAGCACCATCTGGACGGCGTCGTCAAGCGGCACCCGCTTCACCGTCATGTCGGCTTCCTCGTCGTGCGCTTCCGGCCGCCCGACGTCGGTCAGCCCGGTGGCCAGGTACACCCGCACGCTCTCGTCGCTGAAGCCGGGCGCGGAGATCACGTCGACGAGCACCCGCCACTGCTCGGCGGCCAAGCCCGCTTCTTCTTCGAGTTCGCGCGCCGCGGTGTCGTGCGGCGGTTCGTCGCCCATGTCCAACAGCCCGGCAGGCAGTTCCCACAGCCGGCGGCCGATCGGGTGGCGATACTGATGCACCAGCACGACGTTGCGCTCGTCGTCCAGCGCGACGATGGCGACGGCGCCGTAGTGCTCGACGACCTCGCGGCGGGCGGTGGTGCCACCCGGCATCCGTACCTCGTCGGCGCGCAGCGCGAAGATCTTTCCGACATAGAGGGTTTCGCTGTCGACTGTGTCGAAGTCGTGCTCACCCACGATGCACGGGCTCTTGCACGCGCTGCCCGGCTTCCTCGAGGTGCTCGGCGCCGTTGGCGCGCTGCTCGGAGATCTCCATCGGCAGCCGCTCGGCCGCCTTGTAGTCGAGTGCTGCCCCGATGAATCCGACGAACAGCGGATGCGGACGGGTCGGCCTGCTCTTGAGCTCGGGATGGGCCTGCGTGCCCACCAGGAACGGGTGGACATCGCGTGCGTACTCGACGAATTCGACGAGGTGCCCGTCCGGCGAGGTGCCGGAGAACTTCAACCCGCTCTCGGCGATGCGGTCTCGGTAGGCGTTGTTGACCTCGAATCGGTGGCGATGCCGCTCGGACACCTCGGTGGCCTGATACGCCTCGGCCACAATCGATCCCGCTTCGAGAACGGCGGGATAAGCGCCGAGGCGCATGGTGCCGCCGAGGTCGGCTTCACCGGCGACCGCCTCGCGCTGGTCGGCCATCGTCGAGATCACCGGGTTGGGGGTCTTCGGGTCGAATTCCGCCGAGTTGGCTCCGCTGATACCGGCCGATCGGGCCGCCTCGATGACGATGCACTGAAGGCCAAGGCACAGCCCAAGGACGGCGATGCCGTGCTTGCGGGCGTACGTGATGGCGCCGATCTTGCCCTCGATGCCGCGGATGCCGAACCCACCGGGGATCAGTACGCCGTGAACGTCGTTCAGCACGGCGGCCGCACCCGCCTCGGTCTCGCAGTCGTCGGACGCCACCCAGCGGATCTCGACCTTGGCCTGGTGCGCGAACCCACCGGCCCGCAGCGCCTCGGCCACCGAAAGGTAGGCATCGGACAGATCGATGTACTTGCCCACCAGCGCGATGCGCACGGTCTCCTGCGGCTCGTGCACCTTGCGCAGCAGGTCGTCCCACTCGGTCCAGTCGACGTCGCGGAACGGCAGGTTGAGCCGCCGCACCACGTAGGCGTCGAGTTCCTCGCGGTGCAGCACCTTGGGGATGTCGTAGATCGACGGCGCGTCGGGTGTCGAGATGACCCCGTCGATGTCGACGTCGCACATCAGCGCGATCTTGTTCTTCAGCGGTTCTGGCACGTCGCGGTCGCACCGCAGGATCAGCGCGTCGGGCGAGATGCCGATGCTGCGCAGCGCGGCGACGGAGTGCTGGGTGGGCTTGGTCTTCAGTTCGCCCGACGGGGCGAGGTACGGCACCAGGGAGACGTGCAGGAAGAAGACGTTGTCCCGGCCGACCTCGTGGCGCACTTGTCGGGCGGCCTCCAGGAACGGCAGGGACTCGATGTCGCCGACGGTGCCACCGATTTCGGTGATCACCACGTCGGGTCGGTGCCCGTCGGCGTCCGGCTGCGCCATCGCCAGGATCCGGCTCTTGATCTCGTCGGTGATGTGCGGGATCACCTGAACGGTGTCGCCGAGGTACTCGCCGCGGCGCTCCTTGGCGATCACCGACGAATACACCTGCCCCGTGGTGACATTCGCCCACCCGGAGAGGTTGCGGTCGAGGAACCGCTCGTAGTGCCCGACGTCGAGGTCGGTCTCGGCGCCGTCCTCTGTGACGAACACCTCACCGTGTTGGAACGGGTTCATCGTCCCGGGATCGACGTTGAGATAGGGATCGAGTTTCTGCATCGTCACCTGCAGACCGCGCGCCGTCAGCAGCTGCCCGAGACTGCTTGCGGTGAGGCCCTTGCCGAGAGACGACGCCACACCCCCGCTGACGAACAGATGCTTGGTCGCGGTCTGCGGATGCTTGCGTAACGATGGCAAGAGCAACCTCCGTGGCCTATGGGGCAGGGCTTACTTTTCCAAGCTATGGCCTGGCTTGGGGCCTGCCGACCCACGGAAACTCACCCTAACACCGACACCGACAAGGCGTCGTTGACGCGCCGATCGAGACCGCTACTGAGGCACCGTCACGGCCGTCGCGCCCTGCCCGATGCCGAACTGACCCGGCCTGCCACCGGCGGCCAGTTCCTGCAATGCGAGCACCGTGGTGATCCGGCCGGACTGGGTATCGATGTCGTCGACGGTGCTCACGGCCCCTGTCAGGGCCGGGTCGGATCTGGTCACGGCGACGGCGGCCGTGCCCGACGCGGAACCGTCGCGCCCCGCCACGACCGTGCCCGCGCCGTGGGGTGCCAAACCAGCGGCAAGACGGGCGACGGTGGCACCCTGATTGCCCGCGTCCGCCCCCAGCCCGCCGCCGGTGACGATCAACGCGGTGTCGGCGGGGCCGATCCGGTCGCGGCCGTAGGTGATGAAGCCGGTGTCGCGCAGCGCGGTCAGGACTGCGTCGCGCTGGGCGTCGTCGACGGCGGGCGTTCCGGGGTCCTTGGCCCGCAGCAGGGCGATGCCAAGGAGGTCGCCGGCCTGCGAACCCTGATCCACCGACTTGGTGTTCAACTGCCGCCCGGCGGGCACGATCGGCGAATTCACCACCGACAGCAACTTCTCCGCCGAGTTGGCATCGACGAACTCCTGCGTCAGGGCGACGGTGCCAGAAACCGTGCCGCCGGCCGCACCGACGAAGCGGGTGAGCGCGTCGACGTCGTCGTCGGCGGCGTCAGGGGTCCGGAACAGCACCACCGACTTACCGGTCAACGCGTCACGCAGAATCCGTGGCGACATCTGCGCATCGAATTCGCCAGCTGCGCTGAGCTTTTCGTTGAGCCCGTTCTTGTCGTCGGTCAGCCCGTTGATCTGGTTCTGCATCTCGTGCTTGTCGTCGCGCAGGCCGGACAGCAGCGTGTTCGACAGCAGGCCGGAGCCCAACGCCACACCGATGGCCAATGCCAGGAAGACCGCGGCCAGCGAAATCGCATGCGAGCGGAGAGAAATCACGGTGCTCCTAGGTGACGATGCCCTGCACCCAGAGCAGGAACCGATCCCAGTAGTCCGATACCCATTGCAGGACAGTCGCATCGGCGCGCGACACCCAGAGGGCGGCGATGACGGCGATCAGCATGGCGAGCACCAGAAGCGCGATCGCGCCGCCGGAGACCCGGCTGCGGTAGAGGGTCGCGACGGCCTTCGCGTCGACCAACTTCTCCCCCACCTTCAGGCGGGTGAGAAAGGTCGACGGGAGGCTCTGCTGCCGCGTGCGGTCGAAGAACTCCTCGATGTTCGCGGTGTGGCCAACGGTGACGATCAGCGATGCGCCATGGTGATCGGCCAGCAGTAGCGCCAGATCGGCGGCCGACCCGGCGGCGGGGAACGTCATGGCGCCGACGCCGAGGTCCTGGATGCGTTCGAGGCCCTTTGCGTGACCGTCGGCGTCGGCGGGCAGCACCACCTGGGCGCCAGAGCGCAGTACCTCGACGCTCATCGACTCGGGGTCACCGACGATCAGCGCCGGTCGGTAGCCGCCCTTGCGCAGCACGTCGGCTCCGGTCCCGACGCCGATCAGCACCGGCTGGTACTCCTTGATGAACGGCTTGAGCGCCTTCAGGTCGTCGGCGGCGTTCGGCTCCTCGGCGACGATCACCACGTGCCTGCGGTGCAGGTCGACGTCGATGTCCGGAATGCCCATGCCGTCGATGAGCAGTGGGCTCTCGCTGCGAATGAACTCGATGGTGTTTCCTGCGAACGCCTCAAGGTGGGCGACGAGCCCGCTCTTCGCCTCGTGCATCAGTTCGTGAATCGCCTCGGCGGTGCGTTCGGTGCCGAGCGCGATCCGGCGGTCGCCCGTGTACACCCCGCCGTCGTTCAGGCGGATCCGCGCGCCATCCTTGATCTTCTTGAAGATCTCGGGGCCTGCATCGTCGATCAGCATCACGCCGTTGGCCACCAACACCTCGGGGCCCAGATTCGGGTAACGACCCGAGATCGACGGTGAGCAGTTCACCACGGCAATGACGTCGGCCTCGACGAGTGCGTCGGCGGTGATCCGGTCGAGGTCGAGCGCGTCCATGACGACGATGTCGCCGGGCCCGATGCGTCTCAGCAGCCGATCGATGTCCCGGTCGACGCGGGCGGTACCTGCGACGCCCGGTCGGGAGCCGGCATTACGCGAGAGCAGCGCTGACATCTTCATTGGGGTGATTCTGTCGGCCAACCCTCAGGTAGAGGTGGAGGCGCGCCGTAACACCAGCCTCACAAGTTATGTTCTGTCACATCTGCAACACGTTTAGGTCGCGGAGTCGACCCGCGCCGCTTCGAGCAGCTCACGCGCATGCGCGCGCCCGCTGTCCGATTCGCCGAGCCCGGCCAGCATCCTCGCCAGCTCGGCGACCCGATCGTCGTCGTCGAGTCGACGCACCACGCTGGACTTGCTACGCCCCTCACCGCTGTCGACCACGAGGTGCACGTCTGCGTAAGCGGCAACCTGCGGGAGATGCGTGACGACGATGACCTGGTGCGTGCGCGCCAACCGCGCCAGCCTGCGCCCGATCTGCACCGCCGCACGTCCACCGACGCCCGCGTCGACCTCGTCGAAGACCATCGTGGTGCCCTCGGCGGACGCCGCAAGCACCACCTCGAGCGCCAGCATGACGCGGGAGAGCTCACCACCGGAGGCGCTCTTCGCCAGAGGGAGCACGTCAGATCCGGAATGCGGGGTGAAGCCGAACTCGACGGCGTCCACACCGTCGTGCCCGGCGTGCACCGTCTCCCCGGACGGCAAGACCAGCGGCGCCGAGTCGTCGCCCCGCGCGACGAGAGGCGCCACCGAGATGCTGAACCCGGCATCCGCCATGGCCAGGCCCCCCAGCTCTGCGGTCACGGCCTTGGCCAGAGCCTTGGCGGCCTTGGTCCGAACCTTGGTGAGCTCCGCAGCGGCCGCCGCCAGCGTCGTGCGCAGCTCGTCGACCCGCTGCGCCAGCGCCGCCAGGGTTTCCTCTGAGACGTCGAGCTGCGCCAACCGGTCCCGCGCATCGCGGGCCCAGTCGAGGACGCCGTCGATGTCCGCCGCGTACTTGCGGGTGAGGTTGCGCAGCTCGCCCTGTCGGGCCAGCTTGTTCTCCAATGTGCTTGCATCGCTGGGTAATTCGGCCAGATAGCCACCCAGTTCGGTCGACACGTCGCCGATCACCGCGAGCGCGTCGCCGAGCCGGCCACCGAGCGCGCGCAGCGCCACGTCGTCGGTCGCCTCCAGCGCCGTCTTCGCGTGCGCGACACCATCGACGGCCGACGTCGCGCCGGCCTCGGACACCTCGTCCAGCTCGCCGGACAACGCCGCCCGCGCGGACTGCGCAGCCTCCCGCAACGCGTCCAGCTCGGACAGCCGCCTGATCTCGGTCACCAGAGCTTCGTCTTCGCCAGGGTCCGGCGCGGCGGCGTCGATCTCGTTGAGCCCGAACTGCAACCGGTCGGCTTCCTGCGCCAGTTCCCGCGCACGCTGCCTGCGATCGGCCAGGTCCCGACGGGCCGCCAGCCATTCGTCGCGGATGCCGCGGTAACGCGCCAGCCGGGTGTCCCCGTCGATGAACCGGTCCAACGCGGCGCGCTGTTCGTCGGGCCGCATCAGCCGGAGCTGATCGTTCTGGCCGTGCAACGCCAGGAGTTCAGTGGTGAAGGTACTCAACGACTTCGCGGGCACGCTGCGGCCGCCAAGGTATGCCCTCGACGGGCCGTCCTTGCTGACCGAACGGGCCGCGATCACGCTGCCGTCGTCGTCCCGCTCGGCCCCAGAGGAATCCAGGATGTCGTCGACCCGGACGGACACGTGCTCACCGACGTCGGTCGTGGTGAACCGGCCCTCGACGACGGCGCGTTCGGAGCCCGACCGCACCCGGCTGGCGTCCGCGCGTCCACCGCCGAGCAGGTGCAAGCCGGTGACCACCATCGTCTTGCCGGTTCCGGTCTCGCCGGTCAGCACCGTGAGGCCGCGGTCGAACTCGGCGGTGGCGGCGTTGATGGCGCCGAGCGCCTCGATCCGGATCTCGGCAAGCACTACTGGCCGCGCCAACCCGTGACCGGCAAGCGGAACTTGCGCACCAGCCGGTCGGTGAACGGTGCGCTGTCCAGCCGCACCCACTTCAGCGAGGTGCCGCACCGCGTGACCTCCAGGCGCCCGCCTGCAGGCACCACCATCTCGCGGCGACCGTCGCAGAACACCATCGCGTCGTGCCCGCCAGCCTCGACCTCGATCGCGATCGACGCGTCGGGACTGGTCACCATCGGGCGGGCGAACAAGGCGTGAGCATTGTTGGGCACCACCAGGATCGCCTCGAGATCGGGCCACAGGATCGGCCCGCCCGAGGAGAAGGCGTACGCCGTGGATCCGGTCGGCGTGGACACCAGAACGCCGTCGCATCCGAATGAGGACACCGGGCGGCCGTCGACCTCGAGCACCACGCCGAGCACGCCGAGCCTCGGCCCCTTCTCCAGGCTGGCTTCGTTGAGCGCCCAGCCCCGATGCGCGATGCGCCCGTCGACGCGCACGACGATGTCGAGGGTCATCCGCTCCTCGACGCGGTAGTCGCGCTCGATGACGTGGTCGAGCACCGAGTCGATGGCATCCGTCTCCGCCTCGGCGAGGAATCCGATCCTGCCGAGATTGACGCCGAGAACCGGAATCTCGACGTTTCGGGCGAGCTCCGCCGCGCGCAGGAACGTGCCGTCACCGCCGAGCGCGAGCACCAACTCGCAGCCCTCCGCGGCGCGTTCGTCGGCGTCGACGATCTCGATGCTGGTGCCGAGGCTGCGCAGAACGTCCGACACCTGCTGCAGGCCGCCGTCGACGGCCTCCGCCGCCAGCACGCGCAGGCCGATGCCGTGCTGGCCGAGCGCCTTCTCCACCCGTCGGGCGGTTTCGGTGGCTTCGTCCCGGCCGGTGTGGACCACCAGCAGGACGGTGCGATCGGTGGTCATTGTGGCCCCTCCGCGATGGCGCTGGCCACGGCGTCTGCCAGCACGTCGCCGACGAGCGGCTGGTCGGTGCTGGCCCGTAGCCGCAGGAAGTACTCGACGTTGCCGGACGGGCCAGGCAGCGGACTCGCGGTGACATCGACGGTATGCCAACCGAGTTCGGCGGCGCGGTGTGCGACCCCGAGCACCGATTCGGCCCGCAGCCCTGGGTCACTGACCACTCCGCCTGGGCCGACGCGACTCTTGCCCACCTCGAACTGTGGCTTCACCATGGGAACGATATCGGCGACCTCGGACGCGCACGACACCAAGGCGGGCAACACGGTGGCCAGCGAGATGAACGACAGGTCCGCCACCACCAGGTCGACGGGTCCGCCGATGGCGTCGGCGGTCAGTTCGCGCACGTTGGTGCGTTCCATCACCAGCACCCGGGGATCGGACCGCAGGGGCCACGCCAACTGGCCGTAACCGACGTCGGCTGCCACGACTTCGCGGGCGTCCCTATCGAGCAGCACCTCGGTGAAGCCGCCGGTCGAGGCGCCGGCATCCAGGCAGCGACGTCCCGCCACCGTCACGCCGAAGGCGTCCAGCGCACCGATGAGCTTGTGGGCGCCGCGTGACACCCAGCTGCGTTCGTCCGCGCCGGAGACGGTGAGACTGGCGTCGATGGAGACCGCCGTCGCGGGCTTGGCGGCAGGCATGCCGTCGATCTTGACGCGCCCTGCGCCGATGAGCTCGGCGGCCTGCTGGCGCGACCGCGCCAGACCCCGCCGGACCAGTTCCGCGTCAACGCGGGCACGTCGAGTCACGTGTGCTCACCCGCCGAATCCGGAAGGCGCCGCACCCCCGCCCGCCGGGCCCTCGACGGACTCCAGTGCCTGTACCAACACGTCGTGCGCCTGCTCAAGGCGTTCTGCGATGGCTTCCACGTCGCCGTCGGCTGCGTCCGGTTCGGGCAGCGTCGCGAGCAACGAAGTGATCTCCGAACGGATCTGGTCGGGGTCGGTAGTCATGTCGACATTCACGCTAGCCGATTCACGGCAAGCCGCGTAGCAGCGACCAGCGCTCCAGCGCCTGGTGTGCGGTGTCGTCGCCGCCGGTGACGGCGAACGGCCGCCCGTCCAGCCCGGCGCCCCATACGGCGCTCGCGGTGGCGCGCACCACCGTCAGGGGATCCTGCGTGTCCTGCCCGGTCCAGTGCACGGTCACCGCGTCGGAGCCGACCTCGACCCGCCAGGCCGGATGCGGTGCGATCCGCAGCGTGCTCGCAGTGTCGTTGAGCGAGCGCAGATCGTCGGCGACGTAGTTGGGGCGCTCCTCGGGGATGGCGTAGACCATGTCCGCGGCCGTGTTGACGCCGGTGAGCACCATCAGGCTCGGCAGCCCTGCGGCGTTGGCGCCTGCGATGTCGGTGTCCATGCGGTCGCCGACGACCAGGGGCTTCTCGAACTGTCCGCGGGCCAGGGCGTCGTTCAGCAGCGTCGGCTCTGGCTTCCCGGCCACCTGCGGGTGCTGGTCGGTCGCGGTGCGTAATGCGGCGACCATCGAGCCGTTTCCTGGCAGCAGCCCGCGTTCGGACGGCAGGGTGCGATCCACGTTTGCCGCCACCCACAGCGCACCGGCACGGATGGCGAGCGCCGCCTCGGCCAGTTGGGCCCACCCCGTCTCCGGCGAGTGCCCTTGCACCACGCCAACGGGATCGTCGGCGAACTGCCGGACGGGGCGCAGTCCGGCGTTGCTGACCTCGTCGGCCAGCGCCTCCGTCCCGACGACGAGAACCGTTGACCCGGAGGGCAATTGAGCCGCCAGCAGCCGCGCCGCACTCTGAGCGCTGGTGACCACGTCGTCGGGTTTGGCGGTGAAGCCCATCGCGATCAGGTGCTCGGCGACCGCGCCTGGCGCCCGAGAGGCGTTGTTGGTCACGAAGAGGGTTCGCGCCTCGATGGTCGCGAGGGTGTCAACGGAACCCGGCGTCGGCTCATCGCCGCGGAACACGGTGCCGTCCAGGTCCAGGAGCAGGCAGTCGTGCTCCTGCGCGAGTGTCGTCACGTCAGGACAGCTCCGTGATGCGTTCTTCGGCGTCGGTGGCGCCCTCGATGTCGGAGGCCGCGGTGTTGATGAACCATTGCAGCGCTTCGGGCTGCCGGCCCAGCGCGAGGAGCGTCTCGGCGTAGACGTAGAAGAGACGGGCCGTCATCGTGCCCGTCCGTGTGGTATCCAGCGGCGGCGTCGACAAGATGGCCAGCGCCTGCTCGTTCTGCCCGAGATCCGACCTGGCGCCGGCGACCACGATGCGTAATTCGTCTGCGTCGTCGCCGGTCAGTTCTGCGGCCTCGGGCCCCTTGGCCAGTTCGATCGCTCGTTCGGGCCTGCCGACGCCACGCTCGCAGTCGGCGATCAATGGCAGTAGCGGTGACTTGCTGCCCATCCGGCGGGCGGCACGGAGCTCAGCGAGCGCCTGCGCCCAGTCGCCGCAGTGATAGGCCGCGATGCCGACTGCCTCGCGGACCGCAGCAATTCTGGCGGCCCGGTTGCGGGCCGCCTTGGCGTGTTCGAGGGCGGCCTCTGGGTCGTCGTCCAGGAGTTCGCCTGCCGCAACCAGATGGCGGGCAACGTAATCCGCGGTGGCCTTGTCCAACGTGATCAGTTCACGGCGAACATCGGGTGCCAGTTGGCGTGCCTCGATCTTGGCCGACAGGGGCGGCCCGGCGCTCTCACGTGAATCCTCGGCGTCATGGGACCTGGGTTGCGCTCGCCGTGCCCGATCTGGACTCGACGACCGTGGCGTACCGGGGCGATCGCGCGGCCCACGATGCGGTCCGCCGGCGTTGGAAGCTCGCCGCGGAGGCCGCTCCTCGCTGCCGTCTTGCCTGTCGCTAGCCACGTGTGCCTTCCCTGTTCTACCGACCGTCCCGCAAAAGGATACGGGGCCGCTCCACACTTCGCGAAGAGCGGCTGAATTGAATTCGCCAATTTCGCGGCAAATGGAAATGCCGGTGCCCCCCGAACTGTTGTTTGGGGGGCACCGGTTTAAAGGGTGTTCGGCGGTGTCCTACTTTTCCGCCCGAAGGGGCAGTATCATTGGCGCTGGTAGGCTTAGCTTCCGGGTTCGGGATGGGACCGGGCGTTTCCCTACCGCTCTTGCCGCCGTAACTCTATTCACTCATTTCCGAGTGCCCCCACCAGTCGAGGGTGGGGAAGTGTTTTTGGTGGTGGGGTATGGATGTGTAATTCGTGGTGTGCGTGGTTGCGGACGCGCTTGCGGTGTAATACACACTCTCTGAAACCGTTGTCATGGTTTTTGTTGTGTGTAAGTTTTCGGCCGGTTAGTGCCAGTTCCCTGCGCCCATTGCTGGGTTTCTAGGTCTGGTCTATCAATCCCGTGGTCTGCGGGGGGCCTTATCCCACTTAATGGGTGAGAAGCCTGGTCTTGGAGAAGGTTTCCCGCTTAGATGCTTTCAGCGGTTATCCTGTCCGAACGTAGCTATCCAGCAGTGCCCCTGGTGGGACAACTGGTAGACCAGAGGTTCGTCCGTCCCGGTCCTCTCGTACTAGGGACAGGTTTCCTCAAGCTTCTGACGCGCGCGGCGGATAG
>Ga0137412_10002878_pt1 | contig 13680 bp, 11 predicted proteins | sample CZODoug2_1_16fun_FD_122160 | JGI IMG/M metagenome (GOLD analysis project Ga0137412, IMG submission 122160) | Vadose zone soil fungal communities from Angelo Coast Range Reserve, California, USA - CZODoug2_1_16fungal (Hybrid Assembly) | ecosystem: Environmental > Terrestrial > Soil > Vadose zone... | reverse complement strand
GCTACGCAACAGCCGTCTCGACCCTCCTGCTCGCCGTCACCGTGCTGATCACCGCTCTGTTCCTGTGGTGGCGCCGCCGTCGGGAGGACGCATGAGCGCCGCATCCAGCACCGCCCTGGGCCTCCGGATGCCGAAGGGGCGCGTACCGCAGCGGCTGGTCCGCGTCGCGTTGATCCTGCTCGTGCTGGCGATCTTCCTGCTTCCACTGTGGACCCTCGCGATGACGGCGCTCAGCGGTGCGACGCTCCAGAGTGGCGAGGCGGCTCTGCTGCCGAAGCAGCCGACGTTCTCCAACATCACCACCGCCTGGCACTTCGGCGTGGCCCGCGGCCTGGTCAACTCGCTGATCGTGGTGGCCGTCGGCCTGACCCTGCAGGTGACCGTGAGCGCACTCGCCGCGTACTCGCTGGCCCGCAAGCGGTTCCGCGGCGCGTCCCTGGTGCTGCTGGTGTTGCTGGCCACGATGATGATGCCCGAGGAGATCATCGCGATCCCGCTCTACCTGGTGCTGGGCAAGATTCCGCAGCCGTTCACCGGGGGGACGCTGATCGACTCCTACGGCGGGCTGATCCTGCCGCTCGTCGGCTGGGCGTTGCCGATCTACGTGCTCACCGGCTTCATGCGCACCATCCCGATCGAGCTCGAGGAGGCGGCCCGAATCGACGGCGCCGGCGACTTCGGCATCTTCTGGCGGGTGATCCTGCCGCTGTGCCGCCCGGCGCTGGGCACCTGCGGCGTGTTCGGCTTCCTGATGATCTGGGACCAGTACCTGCTGCCGCTACTGGTCGCCCAGAGCAAGAACACCTACACACTCACGATCGTGGTCACCAGCCTGCAGTCCAGCGAGGAACTGGGCGAAGGGGTCCGGCTCGCCGCCGCGCTCATCCTCCTTGTGCCTAGTGTGATCGTGTACTTGCTATTGCAGCGGTTCTTCGAACGAGGGCTGCTCAGCGGGTCACTGAAGGGATAAGAACATCTTGCCGAATGCACCACTTGCCGACCGCCTCGACGGTCTGCTCTTCTTCCCCGTTACCGCGTTTGACGACACGGGCGCCCTGGCGCTCGAGCCGTTCCGCGAACACGTCCGCCAGGGCATCGAGGCCGGCGCGGCCGGGGTGTTCGCGGGCTGCGGCACGGGCGAGTTCTCCGCGCTGGACCTCGACGAGTTCTCCGCCTGCGTCGCGGCCGCGGTCGAGGTCGCCGACGGCCGGGTACCAGTAGTGGCCGGCGCCGGATACGGCACCGCGCTGGGCCAGCACTTCCTGCAGCGAGCGGTCGCGGCCGGCGCGGACGGCGCCCTCGTGCTGCCGCCGTACCTCGTCGACGGCGGGCAGGACGGGCTGCGTGAGCACTACCAGCAGCTGGCCGACGCCGCCGAGCTCGACCTGATCATCTACCAGCGCGGCAGTGCGATCTTCGACCCCGCGACGGTCGCCGCGCTCGCGCGTCATCCCCGCATCGTCGGCTTCAAGGACGGCCACGGCGACGTCGACCTGATGCAGCGCATCATCACGACCGACCACTCCGACCTGCTCTATCTGAACGGGCTGCCGACCGCCGAGGTCAGCCAGGCGGCGTATCGCGCCATCGGCGTCAACGTCTACTCCTCGGCGGTGTTCTGCTTCGCGCCGGATATCGCGATGGCGTTCTACACCGCCTTGCGCGGTGGCGACGATGAGCTCGTGCGGCGACTGCTCGACGAGTTCTACGTGCCCTTCGTCGAGCTGCGACGCCTCGGGGCGGGCTACGCCGTGGCCCTCGTCAAGGCAGCAGTGCGCCTGGGCGGCCTGGACGTCGGGACGGTGCGGGCGCCCCTGCGCGAACCTGAGGACGAGCACGTCAAGGCCCTCGCCGAGCTGATCGAGCGCGGCCGCCGGATCGTGGCCGCGTGAGCCACTCAACGGGGAGAACGCGGGGGTTCGGCGGTGACCGTGCAGATCACTGAGGTTCGCATCACGCCGGTCGCGGTGAAGGATCCGCCGCTGCTCAACTCGGTCGGCGTGCACGAGCCGTACGCGCTGCGCGCCGTGATCGAGCTGTACGCCGGGCCGGACCTCCTCGGGCTGAGCGAGGCCTACGGCGACGACCCGTCCCTGGAGCGCCTGCGCCGTGTGGCCCCGGCGCTGATCGGCCTGGATCCGTTCGACGTGCACGAGCTGCACCGGCGCACCGCCACCGCTCTGGGCGAGGCGCCCGAGGACATGCCCACCGACATGATCGGACCGCCGAGCGCCAGCAAGACGCTGGCCGCGACGTTCGCCGCGTTCGAGGTGGCCTGCCTGGACCTGCAGGGTCGCGCGATCGGCCGGCCGGTGAGCGACCTGCTCGGCGGTGCCGTGCGCGCGGCCGTCCCGTTCAGCGGCTACCTGTTCTACCGCTGGGCCGGGCATCCGGGCCACCCGGACGACGGGCCCGAGGCGTTGACCCCGGACAGCATCGTCGACCAGGCGAAGGACCTCGTCGCTCGCTACGGGTTCGGTTCGCTCAAGCTGAAGGGCGGTGTGCGGCCTCCCGACGAGGAGATCGCCGCGATCCGGGCGCTGCGCGCGGCGTTCCCCGACCATCCGCTGCGGCTGGACCCGAACACCAACTGGACGGTGCCCACCAGCATCCACGTCGGCACCGAACTCGCCGGCGTGCTGGAGTACCTGGAGGACCCGACCGCCGGACTCGAAGGCATGGCCGAAGTCGCCCGGGCGGTGCCGATGCCGCTGGCCACGAACATGTGCGTCACCACGTTCGAGGATCTGCCCGCGGCGATCGAGCAGCGCTCCGTGCAGGTCGTGCTGTCCGACCACCACTTCTGGGGCGGGCTGCGCGAGTCGGTGATCCTGGCCGGCATCTGCCGGACGTTCGACCTGGGCCTGTCGATGCACTCCAACACCCACCTCGGCATCAGCCTGGCGGCGATGACCCAGCTCGCGGCCGCTATCCCGAACCTCACCTACGCCTGCGACACGCACATCCCGTGGCAGGTCGAGGACGTGATCGAGCCCGGGGTGCTGCGCTTCGTCGACGGCTCGGTACCGGTGCCGACGACGCCCGGGCTCGGCGTGACGCTCGACCGCGACGCGCTGGCCCGGCTGCACGAGCAGTACCTGACATGCGGCGTCCGCCGGCGCGACGACATCGGCTACATGCGCTCGATCGTCCCGTCCTGGTCGGGCATCCGGCCGATGTTCTGATGGGCGTCGGCGCGTACCTCTACCCGTGGGACGTGGTCGGTGATCCGGCCGCGGCCGCGCGGGTGGCCGACCTCGGCGTCGACGACGTGGTGCTGGCCGCGGCGTACCACTCGACGCGAGCGCTCACCCCGTTCCACCCGCAACATCGCATCGTGGTCGCCCGGCACGCGGCTGCGTACTACTCGATCGATCCGACGCGGTGGGCCGGGCGCCGGCTGCGCCCCTCCCCCGCTACCTGGGTTTCCGGTGCGGATGCGTTCGGCGCCGCCGCCGCCGCTGTGCGGGACGCGGGCCTGGGCGTGCACGCCTGGGTGGTGCTCGCGCACAACACCCGGCTCGGCGAGGCGTTCCCGGACGTGACGGTGACGAACGCCTACGGCGACAGCTATCCGTGGGCGCTGTGCATCGCGCAGGACGAGGTGCGCGAGTACGCCGCCACGCTCGTCGCCGAGATCGCGTCCCGCTCGGACATCGACGGCTTCGAGTTGGAGGCCTGCGGCTGGTACGGCTACGACCATCAGAGTGCGCACGACAAGTCCGGCGGCGTGCCGTTGAACGCGGCGGAGGAGTACCTCTTCTCGCTGTGCTTCTGCTCGGCGTGCGGCCGAGGCTACGCGGACGCCGGCCTGGATCCGGACGAGCTTCGGGCGACCGTCCGGTCCCGGCTGGACGACACGTTCACTGGTTCAGACCAGCCGGTCAGGCTCGACGCGTCGACGGCCGACGCCGTGCTGCAGATGCGCCGCCGCGTCGGCGATCGGTTCCGGGCCGAGGTGGCCGAGGCAGCCCGTCCGCACCCGGTGCTGTTGCACGCCCATCCCGACCCGCAGCGCTACGGCGCGAACGTAGGCCTCGACGCTCCGACGGCACTGAAGGTCGCCGACGGGCTGGTACTCAACTGCTGGCGCGACATGGACGATGCCGCCGCCGCGCTTGCCGAGGTGGCCGCCGCCGCGGGCGACGGGCAACAGGTCGTAGCCAGCTTCCTCGCGATCGCGGGCATGGGCGCTGATCTGACAGGCCTTCCGTCCCGAATCGAGCGGGCCAGGACGGCCGGCGCCACCGACCTGCGCTTTTATCACGCTGGCCTCGCCTCCCGCGCGGACCTTGCGACACTTAGACAAGGATTGAGGGCATGACAGCAACAGTCGAGAGCGTCGATCCGCGAACCGGGCAGGTCGTCGAGGTCGTCGCGCACGAATTCACCCCGGACGAGGTCAACGCGAGCTGCGAGGCCGCCGCCGCGGTCGCCCCGGCGCTGGACGACGCCGGCCCCCGCGGCCGGGCCCGGATGCTGCGCCTGATGGCCGACGAGCTGGACACGGACGGTGACAAGATCGTCGAGCTGGCCGATCGCGAATCCGCCCTCGGCGAGACCCGACTGCGGGGCGAGCTCGCCCGGTCGAGCTTCCAGCTGCGGCTGTTCGCGACCGTTCTGGACGACGGCGGCTACCTGAACGTGACGATCGATCACGCCGACCCGGACGCCGCACCCGCACCCCGTCCGGACCTGCGCCGCATGCTGGTGCCACTCGGTCCGGTGGGCGTGTTCGGGGCCAGCAACTTCCCGCTGGCGTTCAGCGTGCCGGGCGGCGACACGGCCAGCGCGCTCGCCGCCGGCTGCCCCGTGGTCGTCAAGGCGCACCCGGCCCATCCGGCCACCTCGGAGCGCTGCGCCGAGGCCCTGCGGCGCGGCGCGGTCGGCGCGGGGCTGCCGGCCGAGGTGCTCGGCATCGTCCACGGCGGACCGGCCGGCGCCGACCTGGTCCGCCACCCGGCCATCCGCGCGATCGGGTTCACCGGCTCGGTCGGAGGCGGGCGGGCCTTGTTCGACCTGGCCGCCGCCCGGCCCGATCCCATTCCCTTCTACGGCGAACTCGGCAGCCTCAACCCGGTCGTGGTGACCGCCGCGGCGGCGGCCGAGCGGGCCGACGAGATCGCGGTCGGGCTGCTCGCGTCCTACACCAACGGGGTGGGCCAGTTCTGCACGAAGCCCGGCGTCGTCTTCGTTCCGTCCGGCGCCGGCGGGCAAAACCTGCGAGCGGCCCTCGCCGACGGCACGCGCGGCTATCAACCCGGGGCCATGCTCGCCGAGCGGATCCGCGACGGATTTCGCGCCGGGGCTGACGCTCGGATCGGCTGCACCGGGGTCACGCTGCTGGCCGAGAGCCCGGTGCCGGACGGAGCCGGATTCTTCGCGCCGGCCCGCCTGCTCGGCGTCGCCGCCCGGACCCTGCTCGACGGCAACGACCTGCCCACGATCTTCGACGAATGTTTCGGGCCGCTGACCGTTCTGGTCGAGTACGCGGACGACGCCGAGCTGTTAGCCACGCTCGCCCACCTGCCCGGGTCGCTCACCGCCACCGTGCACGCCGGCGCGAACGAGACGCCCACGGCGGTGGTCGACCTGCTGCGCCCGCGGGCCGGCCGTCTGGTGTGGAACGGCTACCCCACCGGGGTCGCGGTGGCGTGGGCCATGCAGCACGGCGGCCCCTACCCGTCCTCGACCGACTCCCGTTCCACGTCGGTCGGCACGGCCGCGATCGAGCGCTGGCTGCGCCCGATCGCGTACCAGTCAACCCCGCCCCGGATGCTGCCGGATGCCTTGCAGGAAGCCAATCCATGGCAGCTACCGCGCCGCGTGGACGGCGTGTTGCAGCTGCCCTGATGTGTTACCGGCGCGTAGCCGAAATCCCTCGCGATTACATCTAGCGCATGCCGCGCAACACACTGTAAGGTCACTCGCGCGACCCGGTCACCTGGCAACCCTCCCGCTTGGTGACCGGGTCGTCCACATGTCCGGCCGGGCATTTCTCGGCTCGGAAAGCGGTGCCTTACCGGTGCGGCGCGAGACCTCGCGACCAGCCCGGATCCCGTCCGGTGAGCCCGATCAGCCGATCGAGCGGTGGGGCATCGTCGGGGACATCGACGGCGGCTGCGAATATGCCCTCGCGGGGGACATCCTGTGACACCAGGCCGATGCAGGCAGCCACCGCCTGCGGGTCGGCGTCGAAGTCCTGGCTGCTCGCTCGGCTGATGTCCCACCCGTGCACGACCACCTCGTTCAGCCCGAACCCGGCCGCGGCCGGCGCGGGCAGGTCGACGCCGCCGACTCGCGTCATGCCCTCCCACGAGTCAGGATCACGCCACGCCTGTGCCATTGCCGCCAGCTGCTCCGGGATCCGCGTACGCCAGCCTGGCCCGAGGCGGCTGGCGTCACCGGACGGGCCGGCCGAACCCCGCGACTCGGGCGACTTGCGCGCCGCCCAGGTGAACGCCACCGACAGCCCGTCGACGTGCTGTACGAGGTCGCCGAGCGTGTAGTACTCGCACGGGGTGGACGCGGCCAGTTGCTCGTCGGTGAGGCCGCTGACCAGGCGGGCCAGATTCGTCGTCGCGCGCTCGAAGTCGAGCATCGTTGCCTCCTCCGGTGGACTACGGATTCGGCCCCACCTTGCCACGCTGGGCCGACCGTTCGCCGCGCACCAGGACCCACAGTGCGACGAGCATCGCCGCCACGAACCCGATGAGCGAGAACGCCGAGCCGACGAAGAGGTGGCTGAAGCCGTAGCCGTTGGTGCGGCCGAACTTCCAGGTGGCCCACGCGATTCCGGTCATGCGAAACACGTTCACGGCGAGGATCAGCGTCGAGCCGGCGAGCAACGCGCTCACCTGCCGGCCGAGGCTCATCCGGGTGAAGATCGCGAACGAGCCGATCACCACGAATAGCGGAATCAGCAGCAGTGCCGACGTGCATCCGCTGCTGATATTGAGTCCGAACACCCGGGGGGTCCCCCGCGCGAACCAGATGAGCGTGTCCGCCGCGACAGCCTGATGCCGACCGGTGACGAAACCGGTGAGCGGCGTGATCAGGTCCGCCTCGAAACGGCGGAAGCGGGCGTTGTCCAACGCCATCCACAGCGCCATCCCGTACATCATCAGGCCGGCGATCAGGTTAGGACGCGATCGACGGGGCCGGACGCTCGGTTCCTCGCGCGGCAGCGTGAACTCGAACGGACGCAAGGCCGGAGTCTCAGATGTCACTGGCCACCGGCCCAGCCGTCATCAGCTCCGCATTGCGGCGCGTCTTGGCCCAACCGTGACGCCCTCGCAGCATGCGAACCACTGCGCGGGGCGTCGCCAGGTAGGTGTAGCAGACGTAGGCAGCGTTGCCGAACCCGAGCATCCACGCGCGCCGGCGGCTGATTCCGGGTTCGACGCGGCTTCGGTAGATCGGCCCCCACATGATGAACGGAAGGGCGCCGAACAACACAGCCAGCAACGCAACCGGCCAGAACTGGCTGATGAACGAGAGAACACCCGCCGGGTAGTGCAACGCCTGCATCCCGGTCAGCACGAGGAACATCGGCCACAGGATCACGCCGATCACCTGTAGCCACGGATTGAGCAGGAAGTAGCACGACTCGACCATGCCCGCATTGCTGAAGTTCGGCGAGCGCACGATCTCTCGCACGTAGGTCGAGCACTGCATCGCACCCTGCGTCCACCGCGAACGTTGCGCAAGTAGGCGGCGCACCATGAGCAGCCCTTCCTGCTCGACGTGCGTGTCGTAGACGAAGCGGTTGCGGTAACCCACGAGCAGGATGTGCAGCCCCAGCTCGTAGTCCTCGAGCAACGCGCCGTGCCAGGGCTGGGCGTAGCGGCGGGCGATCTCGTCCAGGGCGGAGAGCCGGCTGAACTGACCGTTCCCGCCCATGCCGACCGAGCCGGTGTGCTCGCGCAGCAGCTGCATGGCCGACATCGTCGTCATGAACTCCAGGTCCTGCATCCGCACCAGGTAACGCGAGAAGTGCATTCCCAGCCGGGACGGCGTCGCGAGATCGCCTAGATCGCCGCGGTTCTCCATCCGCACGGCGATCTGGGCGGCGCCGACCGACGCGTCTCCGAACACCGAGTCCGAACTCACGTAGTCGAGCGCGTCTCGTGACATTCGCCCGTCGGCGTCGAGCACGACGACGATTGCCCGGGTGCGATCACCATCAGTGGGGAACCACGCGTCGAGCGCGCGGTACGCGCTGTTGAGCGCCGCGCCCTTGCCGGCCCTGGCCTGCGGCATGATCCGCCGTACGAGGTGGACCTTGGGATCGCCGGCCTCGGTTTCGGCGACGATCTCCGCGGTCCGGTCTTCGCTCGCGTCGTCGATGATCCACACGTGTGCGGTGGGAAAATCGGCACGACAGCGGGCCATCGTCATCTCGATGACGGCCTCTTCGTCGCGGGCCGGAATGAACAGGTGCCATTCGAACTCGCGATGATTGCCCGGCACTGTGCGCTTCCGGCGCAGGAACGGCAAGACGATCATCACGACGTAGGTCATGTAGACCACGGCCACGAAGAGGCCGACGAACTCAAGTAGAACTAGTCCCACGCGTTACTTCCCCTCGACATGCCGTGCCGCGTGTGTGGCGACAAGGCGCCGTGGCGTTGCCCGCGCTGTGGGCACGCGGGCAACGCCACGGCTGGCTTCGGCTACGGGCGGGTCCGGCGAACCCGGCCCCACCGCATCATGAGCAAGCCGGCGCTCAGGAGCACGACGGCCGACACGATCGCGATGGCGATCGGTGCACCGGTCATGGCCAGGCCACCACCGGTCGCGCCGCCGACAATCACACCGCCGCCCTTGGATCCGTACATTCGTAGATCTCCTATCCGTGGATTTCGATCAGACGAACGCGCGGACTCGACGAACGCCGAAGCGGACGCCGTAGCCCAGAGCGATGAGCATCGCGATACCGCCGAAGATCACCGGCAGGTTCTGGAACGAGAAGGCGTCGACCTCGCCGGTCGTCGCATTCGGACCAACCGTCACCTTGGCCAGATCGGCCACGGCGAGGGAGTCCTGCAGCAACGAGATGTGCAGGCCAGAAACCGACGGATCGCCGCCGGCCACGTCGGCCTTTGCCTTCGCCTTCACGATGTTCGACTGCAGTGGCGTCTCGGGCTGGTAGTTCGTGGTCAGGCTGACCACGCCCTTGATCAGATTGCTCACGGCCGAACCCACCAGGCCGAGCGGCTTGGACAGGGCACCGAGCACGGCACCGAGCAGGTCCTGGTTCGGCTTCGGATCGATCCGCACGAGCACATCGGCCAGGTTGCCGAGGTGCGCGTGGACGTTGACCAGCGTGGCCCCGAGTAGAGCCGGATCGGTGCCCTTCTGGTATCCGTGCGCCGTGATCGCGTCCACGGTGATCTTGATACCGGGAACGCCCAGCGGCGCGAGCAAACCGTCCAACGTGGCCAGCCCGGGTAGCTTGCCCAGGTCGATCGTGATGCCGCCCGTGCCATTGTGGGTGGGGTAGCACGACTTGCCGGCGTCGCCGATCTGGATCTGGCCTTCCGGCGAGACGATGCCGGCGCAGCCGTAGGACGACCCGTTCTTGTTCGCCTCTGCGGTCTGCGACAGGGCGCCGACCTGGAGCAGCTTCTGCTTGCTGAGCAGCGAGACGAGCGGCTGCGCGTGCACCTCAGCGTTGGACTGAGTGCCGTCGTTCGTGGCTGAGGTGGGCGGGTTGGAGACCGCAACGGTCAACGCCCCGCTCAACAGGTTGAGGTTCACCGCCTGGGCGGTGGCTTGCGAGATGGTGTTCGCTGCGAGTGCTGAGGACGGCGCAACGGCCATTACCCCGCCGATCGCCACCATCGCGCAGAGGACGACCCGTACGGGCCGGTTCCTCGTCATCTTCATGTTTCGCGTCCTCCTTGACGTGTCTGGACAGCATGATCGCTAAACACTGACCACACACAGAGGGCCCGGCGCTCGGCCCGGCCCAGTGGCAATCAGCGTTTGGCGATCGGGCGGACAGTACGGGCTATGAGTTTTCTGCGAAAGGCGAGATCTTTATACGAATCCGACATCGGACTACGTTTCGTGCCCTTACAGCTACCAGTGGTACACGCGCAAATTGAGCCGAGTTGATCTTGAAAATCACGCACATATCATGCGGCCGCGTCGGGTTGCCACTCGGTCCGCGTCATCGCGATGCTCGAGGCGCCGCGACCGGGTCGGAGTCCCTACTGGCCAAGGGTCGCGCACGTGTGCCCGGTCGGCGGCGGCATCGACGATCCGGTGGCCTCAGCGGCCAGCGACCCCGACCATCGAGGGTCCGCAGGCGGGCTGGTTACCACCCATCGCGACCGTTGATCAACAACTCGCAAGCCCATGATCACGAGACCAGCGCGACTAAAGCCCGCGGATGGCACGGCCACCGCGCAGGCGCTCAGGCCGCAACGCGACGCAGTGCGCGCGCCCCGGCTCGGCCGACACGGGGGGCCGGCCAACACCCAGCCGGGCAGCCGACTTGGCGCCGGAGTAGGCGGCTACGGCACACCCGGCGAGCATCACCGCACGCGTCCCTACGCCGGCCCACGACAACCCGTTCGCGGCCTCCGCTCGAAGCCCACGCATCATTCCACGGATATTGGATCGCGCAATGTGTTGCGGATCGGAGTTCGATCAAGATCAATATGAGCGGGCGGGATCCACCAAGGACGGCCGTCACGCATAGTTACCCGCCATCCACGTTTCTCGAACTCCCGGTGATGGTAGCCACACAACAGACAGAGGTTGGCTAGGTCGGTGCCGCCGCCGAAGGCCCAGTTGAGGATGTGGTGAACCTGGGTCCAGCCCGGCGGAGCGTCGCATCCGGGGAAGCAACAGCCTTGGTCGCGGGCAGCCAATGCGAGGCGTTGGCTGGTGGTGGCGGTGCGGCGGGCTTGTCCGTAGGCGAGGATGCCTTTGCTGTCCAGCACGACGGGGATCACGTTGGTCTCCCCGGCCTCTTTCAATGCTTCGTGGACAGAGACCGTGCCGCCGTGGGCGGTGGTGACGTGTCCGGTGCGGGCCTCGAGCTGGTCCAGCGTCAGGGTGAGCAGCACCGTGGCCGGGACACCGCCGGAGGGCGGCAGGTCACTGGAGGCCAACAACTTGTGGGCGGCATCAGCGAGGGCGTCGTGCATCCGCTGCCCCGGCGACCGCACATCGGGGCCGTCGGCGTCTGATGGGCGTGGTGCTGCGAGGGGGTCGAGCACGGCCTGCCACTGCGCCAACGCGGCCGGGGTGAGGTGTGCTCGTAGTTCCCCGGAGCCGTCGCGGTTACCGGACAGGGTGGCGTGGCGTCGCCGGTCGTGTTCGATGTCATCAGCGAGGACACCGTCCGGGTTCAGCAAGGCGACCACCCGCCGCGCCAGCGTGGCCAACACCGATGGGTCGAATCGGCGAGCCTCAGCCACCAGGCGGGCCTCGACCGCGGCGCCGTGCTCGAACTCGACCTCGGTCGGCAACTCCGCGATCACAGCGCGGATGACCTTCGCGTGCTCCGCAGAGATCGCCCCTTCGGCTTGAGCGGCCGCGACCGCGGGCAACAACGGCGGCTGGGGTTGCCCGGTCAAGGACCAGCCCGGACCCAGATCCACGGCGGCTTCGTGACGGGCTTTCGCGTCCCGCGGCGTCACCCGCAACACGTCCCGCAACAAGGTCGGGGTGTCTCGAGCCATCAACTCACCAGCCGCACCCCGATGATCCAACTCGGCGATCAACCCATGATCGAGGACCGGCAACCGACGGCGCTGCGTCTCCACCCCACGCAGCAACTCGAGCAGATCACCGCGGCCCAGCCGGGTCAGGTCCAGGGCAATCAGCGCGTCGATCGTGGTAGCGAGTTGGTCGAGCAGGGCAGCCACCGGTGCGGCGGCGCTCTCCTCACCCTCGAACATGTGTGCTACTATACCAAGATCGATCCGCGACGTCCAGGGAGATTATCCTTATTCTACAAGGAGAATCGCGAAGTCGAGAGCCGGAGCGACGGAAGGAGTTGGCCGGCGAAGATCCGGCCATCGGCAGTCGAAGCAAAGGACGGCGCGAGATGAGTAGAGAGAACAGCGCAAAGCCGCGCGAGACCTAGAGCGGAGCAGCAATCCAGCCGCGGGACGAGATCCAGATGCCAACTCCCCGTCGCTGCCGCTCTAGAACGCAACCACAGCAGAACAGAACTCATCCGCCGCAGCCGGATCCTCCTTCGTAACCCGCGCGGCGCCGAAGCTCTTCGCGCGAACGCACTCAACTAGTCCGGCGGCGCGCCGCCGGCGGCAGACCCGGTTCGCGCGAGCGGTCATCGCGCTCTTGGTTGCGTTTCCTCGGACCAGGTTCCAGCTGTCACCGCGAGCGGTCATTGCCTTACGGGGGCGAACTCTCCGGCCTCTACCAAGGCATCGAGGTGGTCGGCGGGGACGGCCGCGCTGAAGAGGTGGCCCTGGGCGCGGTGGCAGCCGACGCGGAGCAGCTCGGCGGCGGCGGCTTCGGTCTCGACGCCCTCGGCCACGATGTCGAGACCGAGCCGATGCGCTAGCTGGATCACGGCCTCCACGATGGCAGTGTCGCCCCGGTCGGTGCCGAGTCCCGCGGTGAAGCTGCGATCGATCTTCAGGACGTCGACCGGCAGCGACTTGAGGTAGGCGAACGAGTTGTGCCCGGTGCCGAAGTCGTCGATCGCCGTGGTCACTCCGATCGCGCGCAGCCTGGACAGTACCTCCGCAACGTGCTCGGCATTGTGCGGCACGGCCCGCTCGGTGATCTCCAGGCAGAGCTGGTCGCCCGCCACGCCGGTCTCAGTCAACACGTCGGCCACCAGATCGACCAAACCCCGATCACCCAGCTGCACGATGGACAGGTTGACCCGCACCACGAGGGGTCGCCCGTCGAGCAACGATTCCCAGGTCGCTCGCTGACGACACGACTCCCGCAGCACCCATTCGCCAACCTCGCAGATCAGCTTCGACTCCTCGGCGATGTCGATGAACTGGTCCGGACCCAACCGTCCGCGGGTGGGATGTTCCCAGCGCAGCAAGGCTTCCACCGCAAGCAGTCGGCCGGTGCGCAGGTCCAGCTCGGGCTGATAGACCAGCCGCAATGCATCGGAATCGACTGCGTCGCCGAGGTGCAACTCGATCTCAGCGGCCGCGAACGCCTCGTCGCTCATGGCCGGGTCGAACGCTCGCTGCGCGTCGCCGCCGGACGTCTGGGCGACCCGCTTGGCGGCGTCCGCGCGGCGGTACAGGTCCATGACCGGGTCGACGCCAATCCATCCGGATGCGTACCCGATGCTGGCGGAGCGGGTGATCTGCATGCCGTCGAGCTCGACCGGTCGCGCGACGAGATCGCCGATCTGGCGGGCGCCCGCGGCGGTGTCGCCGCCGTCTTTCGCTTCGAAGACTGGACAGGCGAGAACGGCGCGGTCGGCCGCAACGCCTCCGCAAAGGCGTTCGATGCCATCTGGAACGGCAAGCGACCGCTGCTCGACAAGGTCGCCAAGCGGCACAATGAACAGGAGGCCGGCGCCATAGCCAATCTGCGACATCGTCACGATGAGACCCGCCGCTCCCTTGGCGATCCCGAGTGATTGGGCGATCTCCGCGATCAAAGGTTGGGCGTAATAAATATTGGCGACAATGAGTCCGCACGCGGCGGCAAGCGTCACAA
>Ga0137412_10002876_pt1 | contig 13680 bp, 16 predicted proteins | sample CZODoug2_1_16fun_FD_122160 | JGI IMG/M metagenome (GOLD analysis project Ga0137412, IMG submission 122160) | Vadose zone soil fungal communities from Angelo Coast Range Reserve, California, USA - CZODoug2_1_16fungal (Hybrid Assembly) | ecosystem: Environmental > Terrestrial > Soil > Vadose zone... | reverse complement strand
GGCCGCGGGTCGCCTGGCACGATCCGAACTTCGGCGTGCGCTTCGACGAGACGCTGGACGCGATCGAGGCCGCCGCCCCGCCGGACAGCATCGACTTCATCGCGGAGAGCAGCCTGTCGCTCCTCTCCGAGGCGCACCTCCAGCGCCTGCAGCGCAACGGTTTCAAGGCGGTGCTGCCCGGCATCGAGTCCTGGTACGAGCTGGGCAATAAATCACGCACGTCGCATATTACCGGTGAAGAAAAAGTAAAACAGGTATCGGCGCATGTCAATACGATATTTAATTATGTGCCTTATGTACAAACGAATTTCGTGCTGGGGCTCGACTGCGATGCCGGGGCCGAACCATTTGAGCTCACCAAACAATTCGTGGACCGCTCACCCAATGCCTTTCCCGGTTATTCGCTGCTCACGGCTTTTGGCGAAGCGGCGCCGCTGAACCTTGAATACCAGCAGGCCAACCGTGTACTCCCCTTTCCTTTTCATTTTCTTAACAACCACCTGGCCATGAACATCAAACCGAAAAACTATGATTGGGTGGATTTTTATGATAAGGTAATCGACCTCACCGAATACACTTTCTCGCCGCGGATGCTTTACCGCCGGTTTATGGCCACGCCCAATATCAATGCGCGGTGGATGAACTTTATGCGGGCCGTATCTTCCGAAGGCTATGGCCGCCTGCGCTTTTTCTGGAAGGTGCGGCAAAACTAGATTGTTGAAACGATTATGAGATTAGATTATTATGTAATACCAACGCGCGGTGAAGAATTATAATACTAGAAATTAATCGCAAATATCCCCAGGTCATTGAACAGGCACTCAGCGGGATTCATCATATAGTACACTTTTTCAAGTTATTCAGCGTTTCTACAGTAGCACACAGTACAATGGCATAATCGTGATACACTTCTGGCAGCCAACTATTTACGCCGTGGTAAATGATTGGTAAATCTTTTGTTACTTGTTTAAATTTTGCAACGATTTACTGCGCGATAAATAGTCCGAAAATGAATTATTTCCGTGACCGCAAAATTAATGTAATATGTAACATATGTCACTAATTTATTCAATCACAAAATTTATTGTTTAACCATTGATTTACCAAATCAAAAAAAAAAAGGTAAATGAGAAATATATTAAATCTTTACCACAATGAGAAATGATACGAAAAATGAAAGATTTGACAATAAATTTACCACTGGGTAAAACCATTTGACAAATAAGTTATTTAACAAAAATGAAAATTCTTCGCGTGCTGAAGTCGTCACTGAGCGCCTGCTCAGTGACTCACTGGACGATGTTCAAAGGCCGATTACCGAAATCCATGCCAATCCTCTCAATTCTGTCATCATTTAAGTCGAACTCTTTGTTGATCACAATGCCGTAGTATTTGAATCCTGCAAATATAAGAGTCATGATCAGTAAATGCCAAGCACGAGCGGATTTTTCAGTCAATGAGGCTCAAGTCAACAAAACCGAATCAAAAACAAATTGCTATTTGTTAATATAGCAATACATCTAATAAAACAAATGAAACTGTCGTTGTGGGGTTGGTTAGTTATATTATGAAGAAAAGATTAAAAAACTCACCAGCTATTATATGATATGCACGCGTCAAACATTTAAAATTCCTTGGAAAAACTTAAGCCAAGATGAAGCAACATTAAGGGAGAACGTACACGAGATAAAGAGACGGCAACCATAACTTCTACACCTTTCCATAGCATGGTAGAACAAGCAAAATGACACTGAATTGCGTCGACTGAATGTAATTCAAGACTGCCAGGCTCGGGGCACCATATCTGAGTTCGAAGTAAAGGATAACCGGAGAATGGATCAGATAAGGAATCGTGTTTTGTGAACCTTCGAGCAGCGACCAAAGTAATTAGGCTGGAAACATCATTGTCGGAAACAAACTGAAGAATGTATTCAATTCGAGCTGGTACAGTCTTTGAAGGAGAGCCCAACAAGACACAGCTATTTCCACTGTGTTTCGAAGCTATGGAATATGTGAGCCCAGCAACGGTGAGCTGAGAAAGGGTGGAAGCGCTGGTAGGTAAGGAGCCGAGATGTTTCCGCATAGAATCCTTCAGAGGATCAGGTAGTTGGGACGCTGACTTCAAATGCAGCGGCGGCAATTCTTCATCGTCGGTACTGTCCAAAGCTTCCGTAGCCGAAAAACTGATGATATCGGTAAGAAGCGTACTTCGGGTCTGGGGATTGATGAACTTCCTGAATATTGGCTCGCAATTTTTGATTACTTCAGGGGTTCCGGTTTTGAGGATAAGATTTTTCAAAGCAGTAGATCGTACAAAAGAACGGGATATAGTTTCCTCGTATTCACCTGACAATCCAGGATCAATTCAAACGAGAGAAAAGGGTAAATTATAGAACTTACCAAGTTTGTAGTTTGTAGAGATGCGCTGGAGTATACCAATGAGTCGCTCAAAAGGGAATGTCCACCATGAATGGACAGGGCCATAAAGTAGAAGGTAATCTGGAAGGTGGAGGGCCATGTGATGATTTGGATGGAGAGAATAGTCGGGGAAGAGAGTTTTTAAGCCATTGAGGTATGAATACATGTTGGTCAGATAAAGTTGTGCATGGTTAACTGACGTGACTCGAGAACAAGCAATCGCAACTGCAGAGAGAAGCGACATCGTCACATCAAGTATTTGGCGGCATCTCTCAGAACGAGGATTTCCAGCTTCAACAACCGACCACAGACGGACCAATGATACAGGGAGGAATGTGGTGCCCAAAACACGCCACTGATCTGCTTTCAATTTCCCGTAACCTGCTGATCCGAACTCGGATGGTAAGGATGTTAGCCAAGATGGCCGCAGCATGTTGACGATGTCACTACGAATCTCGTCCATTTCGGCCTTGGTAAGAACATGCCCACATTTCGTGGAACTGGCAGCATGTCCATTAGGATCCATGTCTATTTCAGCCTGAGCTCGACGCTATTGTATAGCATTAGGTGGCATATATATTTAAGACAGATCACATACCCAATGCAAAAGACCTCGAGCATAATCACCTCGACACATCTTCGTCTTACGGTGGTCAGTAGGAATTGCTGGGCATCCGATTTCGTCAGAGGCAAGCTGCAACACCGTCAGACGGAGGCCAGCAAACTTCTTGAACCAGCTATTGTAACCTTCGGGTGTGCTAAGTTCTTGGTTTAGTGGCATTCTCAACCATGCTAGAAGTCTTCTAGAATCCTTTTTCACGGTCTCCGTCAGGTTGTCCCATTGAGTGTCGGTAAAGTGAATAGTTATGGTGGGGCTCCTCTGCTCTTTATCCTTATCGAGTCGAATACCCAATATATTTTGGAAATGTTCATTGATCAGACCAAGGAATAGATTGTGCATGGCATCAATGACGACGAAGCGGGTTGGATCAAAATATGGAAGACGTAGCAGTTCCGACCATTTGACACCGCTAGAAGCAAATGCTGCGTCCTGTTCTGATTTCGTCTGAGCGTTGTCAAAGGCCTTAGCAGAGGCAAGACATTCCTCTTTGGTGCGTTTACGCCACGCATGGTAGTTGATATCGTTATAACCTTGGTTCTGACGGGTGCAATGACAAACCGCACAAAAATGAGAGTGGCTGGAAGGTCCAAAGCCAGATGTTTTGCGAGCGGCTGGAAGATCGCAGACGACGCAGACGATTGCGCAACGAACTAATCTACCATGGTTATGGCCACCAGTTCGGCTAAATCGTACGCCAGGATCCCAAAAATCCAAAAAGTCGTCAACAAGGGGAGTGAGATAGTGGTTTAATGTTGTCAGCGGTGGTTCATGGGGGCCAGGGATGATACCCACAAGGCACATATGCTCCGACTTGTAACGCAAGTCGGGTGGTAGATTGAGACAGATCAGTGAAATTATGCCCACAGAGACTTTTTTCCCGGCTTGCTTGTTTGATAGAGGATTAAAGAAATCAACGCCGAGTGAAAATACATAACGCCCTTCGTCTTCCTCGCTACCAAAGTGTTTTCGGTCATGTCCCTTGAAGTCTCGAAGCATTTCACCATGGAAAATATCCCGCATGGTCCCAGACCGTCTAGGCTCCGTAATTTGGGTCCACGCAGCGTCCATCTTAGTTTCTACATCGGAATCCGATAATAGACTACCCATCCAGTCTTTAAGATCGAAATAGACAAAGGTTTTGATGGGCAGAAATACAACATTGCCCTGGATGTGTTTTGGGCGAAGTAATTCTTCCTCGCAGCGTTTACCGAAGTGAAGTCCCTGACAGAGTTTTGGATATATAGGGATGGGTGATCCAGGATTAAAGGTAGGTTTGTGGCTTTGGTGACAGGAATCGTCGGGGCAGATAGCCAATATAGTCGACTGGCGATCTAGATGAAGCGCTTTCTGAGCTGGACGAGGATCGGCTGGGAAATTGGAAAGCAGACGCCGATCACGTTGAGAGATCTTGTCAGTATCTCGCATAATGCATAGCTGAACAAGATATTGGAGCATGGAGAACATAAATGAACAGCCGCGGCGACTCTGTCCCAATATGACCTGGCAGGCAACGACAAGGAAAATCGATAACTGATGTATTGGATCCACGCCCTCTAGTATGGGTTCAAAGAAATGATCTATGATATTGCGACGTAAGAAAAAGAAAACTAATAAAAGTAGATCCTATCCTTACCGGTCGAGTGTTTTACTCCATTTTGTTCTAACTTTTTCAACCGCAATTTGTCTCGATTCTCCTTCCAAGTTGATTTGGCTGCATAAAGCTTCTTACGGATCGTGTCCAATTCACCTTTGATAGACGCCTTCACGGAGGCAACCGATGGTGCTTTAGACTTGACTTTCTCAAGGTCAGCATCGAGGTTGTGGTATTCGAGGAATAAATGAAGTAGAGGGAAGGAGGAGGAGTCGACGAATAACGGCAAATCCGAGCGGAGAAGTTCTGAATCAAGTGCGTGTGACAATGTATTCACGGAAGACTCGATTTCACTCAATCGACTGAGAAGATTGCTGATGAGTTCTCGACGGGAAGGTGAATAAGTTGTTGAGATATCGCCTATGTCAGGAAGAGACTCTCGCGGTGCAGAAACCCACATCCGTCCACCTGGAACAGAAGTTGATGGGGATGGAGATACATCATCCGCAAGTGTGGTTGAAGCAAGATGGAGCCTGATTGACTCAAGCTGGTCCTCGACAGCACGTTCAGCCTCTTTGGCGGCCTTTTCGACAAGATGAGCTTTATCTTTTTGGGCATGCGATTTTTGGGTGCGATAATCGACTTCTCTGCCTCCTATTTCCCCACATCCTTGCGAGATACAGTGGCAAGTAAGAGCCATGATGGAAAATGAGAATCGTACACTGGGGCAACCAGTTCACGAAAATTTCACGAAGAAAGGCGGAGGAATAGGATATTTTGGAAACGAGGAAGAGGCCTATGCCTTATATTAGGTTAGCAATCCTTGTGTAGAACGATTGATGTGCATACCATAGCAATGATTTGTCCTTGTAGTCCCTCCTTGTGTTCAAGTTGGTTTCCTTGCCATTGTCCTGAAGAGACGATGCCTTATTCGGACGGACGCCTTGTGCGGACGGATGCCTTGTGCGGATGGATAACTTGTTTGGATGGATAAGGAATTTCAGGGCAACCAAAATTCCAGATGAGTCCACTGGGGGCAGCGACGTGTTGTGGGGCAACCAGAACACGTGTAAAAAGCGAGTCGTTGAAAAAAAGCGGGTGGGTTCATGTTATGGGGCAACCAGAACATGCTGAGATTAAAGAGCGCAATTCGTGTTGTGGGGCAACCAGAACATGCTGAGCTTAAAGAGCGCAATTCGTGTTGTGGGGCAACCAGAACACGCAGAGCGTAAAGACTCAAAAGAGCGAGTCCTTGAAGAAAAAGTCGGTGGGTCTGCCAAGCCCACACAAACACGAAGTCACATGACACATGACTAAGAGTTCAACGCAACGTTCCACAACATCTTTAGCATTTACCATGATCTAGAGGTGCTCTGGTTGCCCCAGAGTACCATCGTTCAACAACATCTTTCGCATTGACTATGATCTAGAGGTACTCTGGTTGCCCCAGAGTACCAATAACTATCTGATGTTCCTACAGGGTATCCAAGTGCCCAAACTCGCTCTCGTCTCCTTCTGAGGTGATTTCTCTCTCGTCCAACTCCTGTTCACCCGGGAGTGGGTTCCATTTCGTGTATTCCGGCTTAGTTGTAGGTGGCGGCAACCTATCTTCGAGAGCCTGACTCATCATCTTTAGACCTCGGTTAGCTGTCTGTTTTCCAAATGTTATTTGTCGTACTCCAAGCTACAAAGTAGAATTTATACATACATTGAAGACGAATGGCGTCCAAAGATTCCAGGTCCATGTCATCAAGAGGAGTAGGATGAGGATGTTTACTGACATCCCAATTCTCTTGAACTTCCGATTTTCTTCCACCAAAATGTTGGCCTTCTTAATCTGCATTTCGGTTAGTCATTGTCTCTCATTACAACAAATTCCTCTTACCTTTTTTGCCCAGATAATGATATCCGATGATGCGGCTGAACTTCCGCTTGCGACAAAGTGGGTGTCGGTAGTAGTCACGGCCTATGGACTTGGTAAGTTCTTTAAAAGTTTAATAGGTGTGAAGCTTACATCGAGTGCCTGTATCGCAGTCCAGCGACTCGCTTGTCTCATAATCTGCAGAGGGACAGGGGATGCGGTCGAAAACATGTATATTTTACCGTGATCACTTCCGCACGCAACAAGGGAAGAATCTTCGGCAAAGACTCCAGCCTTAATGCATCTTTTCTTTGTCGGGACCGGAAATGCATAAGATGGCGACGATCGTGGTAAGTCATAGAGGTCAAAACCTCTTGAAATATTCTCGACTAATAACAGCCTCTTCCGGTAACAGATGCTCACATGGCCACTACGGAGTGCTGTCATACAAACAGAATCGAGTGTTTATGAATAAACGACTTACATGCCAGACTTCATCAACTTTCTCCAATCTTCTTTCCCAGACTCAACGTCGCGACATATCCTACGACGATCAACTATGTATTAATCACTGGTCCGTTTTTCGACTTACATCTCTCCCGTTTCCAACACAAAAATGAATATTTTTTCATAGTTTTCGTTGAATTTGATAGCACGTGCGATAGAAGGTTTCTTATCGGCATTGATGGTGTTCGTCCACATCTTCATCATGGTTCCTGCCAGTGGTCGCTTAGTAAGTTTATGTTTGTTATTAAGTTGAAAGTCTCTTACCGTTTTTTCCTAAGTCGTAGATTGTAATATGGCCATGGTGACTACAAACCGCTAGGCGTGATTGAGTGGAATCGTGGGCTATAGCTTCAACTGGGTCACTTGGCTCGAACGCTCGGGTACTAGCTAATTCAAGCATCGGGGTCTAGAGGAGTCCAATTGTTGAGTAAATCCTTGACTTTGTTCTATGATGATTGCAACTCACATCCATTCTAGAACGTCGGTAAATGACGATTAGACCGCGGCCGGTGCCAAAAGCAATTGGCTGCAAGTTCTCATTGCTTCGTCCTCCAATCCAGACCAGACAGGTTATCTGGCCCCATCTTTTCCCGTGATCTTCAATGATCTGTTGGCATTTTCTTGCCGGTACTTCCCAAATTCGAACAGTTTCATCGTCGCCACCACTCGCCAGGAGCTCGCCGTTATGATTAAACGATAAACAGTTTATGGGACCCTTTGTCCCATTGAACCTTGTATACCGTATATAATTCTAGCCACAAGTTCAAATCTATAATAATTGCAGCAGAAATGTCGCAACATACCTCTTCTCCGGAGTTGAAGGTGCTCGTAAGAAGTTTAATGATTTCGACCAGCAAGTTGATGAACATGTTTATGTAGTTGGGCACTCGTTGAGGTGTTTTGTAGATATAGTGGCAACTAAATTTCCATCCTCATATTTATCTTCGGTATCTAATTGTCTTAGCTCTATATTGTTCATGGTCAATTGTCAATCATGACGGGTGGGGGTGGTAACGCTGACAACAATATTAATCTACATCCATTATTACAGGGTGGGGGTGGTAACGCTGACAATGATCTACATTACGGTGGTCTTTATTGGTGCCGACCTTGTCCATAACAAGAGTGTACGTACAGCAAAGTTTTGAAGCGTACAAGGTCATGAATACAACATCTCAGTACAAGACGTAGTTGCGGTATATAAACAAATATATTTATTTTACTTCTACAAAACACTATGGATGCTCATATTGAAAGACACCAACCTCTCATAACAGCGAGGCTCATTTTCGCACCAAAAGCACTTCCCCCACCTCCAATCATCACAGCACGGATGGAATTTCCTTCGTTCAGTATCCCTCAGTATGAAAATCCAAGAGAACGTTCATTGACTCCAGCGATGGACACACCCAATCGTGCACCTACCCCAAAAAGACATCCTACACCTCAACGTGATGCTACTCCAGCGAGGAAGCGACTTCGAAAAAATTCCGTGACTTTCGAAAACAATATGGATGTAGACCGTGACTCGGACACTGCCACCACACCCAAAAGACGCTCTACGCCTCGAAGATCACCAGGCATTTCTGTTGCACTTGAAAATGATGGGGACCCAGGAAGCCCTCTGACAGCTATGTCAGATGAAGACGGTGAGCCTGAGTCAGAGGAAGATGGAGAGGTGAATAGTACCAAGATTCCAAAACCTCCGGGAGAGGCAGGTCGTCCACAGTCGGGTGGGTATAATTTACAAGATAAGCTAGGTTGGAATGATAAGACCTATGAAAGTGTGATGGTAAGTATGTCTGTCAAAAGCGTACATGAAAAATTCTGACCGAAAATTTCAGGCTCTGGTGCACAAAATGGCAAAAACCAAGTTAAACATCACAAAGAGTTTCCGTGGACAGGATAAGAAGGTGATTAAACAAATCTGCGATGCAGTGAGTTATTCAATTATTCTTCATCAAAATTAAGACTTACCATCATCACCTTCATTAACAAGGTTAAAAAAGAATACGGTATTTTGAAGGACTATGAGCAAGACTGGCCCACACGCGACATGCTCAAATTGCATTTGAAATATACCTCTGAAGCATCACGCCGTTCGTTGACAGTATCTACAGCCAAACAACTTGAGAAGGTACATTAATTGATGAATCAAATGACAGCAACTAATCTCACCTTGTCAGATCGCAACACGGGCTCTCTCTAAGAAAAAGTAGATAGCAGATGGATCATGTACAGGCAATGATCACGACCACGGGGCAACCGTGGAGATGATATATATCTGAATAGATACCTTGAAGTTAGGCGGGTTGTTAAGCGGGTTGTTAAGCGGGTTGTTAAGCGGCGTGTCAAGTGGAATTATTAATTATCGGAGTTCAAACTGGCTTGACAATAATAATAAATTGAATTGCGCCGCGTGTTGACCCATCGAGGGATCGAAGGGACATGGAAATGGAGATGAGTACTCTGATAAAATAAAAGTTACAACATCATACCAGAAATTGCAAGCCAGCAGCCTCAACAATAGGTGCGGCGTTCTCTTTTTTCCCCATAATATCATATCACTTGTCTTGTCGCCAACCACAATAAAAGTGTCCCTGAAAGTTGTTAGAACCATAATTTAAAGGAATTTATATAAAATACAACCACCTACCCAAACGATCATCATTCAAAACTATGTTCTCGAAATTCGCAACAAAAATCTGGAAGACTCCTGAAGATGTATCTGAAGAGATGCAGCCTATCAGTAATGCTGCTAGTACAACTCGCCGACCTCGTCCCTCACCATACACCCGCATCACAACCACAGATAACGATCCATTGGGAAACAATGGGAAAAGGCGATATACAGTAAGGATTGGTCATCGGTTAAGCGCATTGCCAAACTCATGATTTCCGAAGGTTCCAAAGCCATTGACATTCAATGTTGAGACTAGCGCTAGCCTGCCTGAAATGCCGATGGAACTTGATACGACCATGATAGCCACTGACAGACCAGACCCAGAGACTCTCGTTCCTGCAAACCCCAGCCTGCCTGAAACATCGATGGAACATGACATAACGACCACAGCCAGCCCAGATCGAGATAGCCTTGTAGATGGTGGCCCGCCTAAAGAACCGACAAAGCCTAGCCTGCCTGAAACGTCGATGGAACTTGACACGACGACCACTGCCAAATCAGATCCAGAGACTTTTGTAGACAGTGGCCTGCCTGAAGAACCTCCTGCTCCCGCTCCATCTTCATCTTCAAAGCCAATCACGTTCAATGGATTTGATTTCACCTCAGCACCGCAGCCCGTGACATATAGAAGAAAAGTTCAACCTAGTCTATCCCGGAGTCCGACACCACACTCAGACATGCAAAAATATGAAAGAGCCAAACGACTGCGCAATCAAGACACTAACGTGACAGAGACGCAAGTGGAAAAAGCGAGACTCATTCCACAGGACGTCCTAATGACAAGGATTGTCATTCAAGAGAAGGAAAAATCAATTGAGTTGCTTAAAGATGAGGCAAGTGGTCGGTTGCTGATGATACGGAGAGATAATTAACATGTTTTGTTATTTGTAGTTGAACTCGTATAGGAAGAATATGCAGTTGATGTTGGAGAAAATGGAAAATATGACCAAGGAGTTGGAAAAGAGGGATACACTTGTTGAAAAGGCCGAAGGAAGGGCGATAGAGGCAGAAAAACTAGCAAGACAATTATCCGAGGTTAATGTGGTTAACGTGGAAATGGCCACACAACCTCAACCAAGTGAATTGGCACCAGCCGTCTCACAGGTCCACTCCAATAACCATCTTGATGTTGCACCCATTACGCCTCTTCTGCTTCGCGATTCCCCTCCGCTTCCATACAGAAATCCAGCTGATGACGACATTTATATGGGCGATAGCGAATCGGATAGACAGCAGAAGGAGGGAGGGAAGAGGAAGGCTGTGAAGAAGAGGAGGAATCGACAGAGAGAGGAGAATAGAGAATGTGGATCGGACGAAGACAGAATGGTTGAGGAAGGATTGGACTTGGACGACAATAGCGATAATGAATCATATAAACGGAAGAGGAAGGCTGTGAAGAAAGGGAAGGCTCCACAGGGGGGAGAGAATAGCGAAGGTGGATCGGACGAAGACAAAATGGTTGAGGAAGGATTGGACTTTGACGACAATAGCGATAACGAATCATATAAACGGAAGAGGAAGGCTGTGAAGAAAGGGAAGGCTCCACAGCGGGGGGAGAATAGCAAAGGTGGATCGGACGAAGACAGAATGGTTGAGGAAGGATTGGACTTGGACGACAATAGCGATAACGAATCATATAAACGGAAGAGGAAGGCTGTGAAGAAAGGGAAGGCTCCACGGAGAGAGGAGAATAGCGATGATGGATCGGACGAAGACAGAATCATTGAGCAAAGAGTCATTTTCGCGGACGACGATGAGGATTATGAGGTTGTGGACGCAGATATGGCAAGTCCTTTATATTGAACCAAACCTGAATTATTGTTGAGCTTCTCAAAGACTCCTGAGCCTTCATCGTCATTCGTGCACCCTCCCTATAAATTTTCAAAACCAAGGGGAGGTGCAGGTCCTCGTTTACGACAGGAACCTTCACAAATACATCCAGACACCCCGAACATGGTTTCCAACCTAAATTTGCCCCTTGATCAATTAACGACAATCACACGCACGATCTTGAGCGTGATGCAAAAAGACGGGAATATTCTGAGACAGACACCAAGGAGAAAGATCATATCTCAGAAAATTAAGCTGCCGACGATCCGAGCGAGTGGAACCGAGCGAAAGAAATTGGGGGTAGGAAAGCTCATTGATTTCAAAGTACCAATGAACTAACAACCTCGCATTAGGCCCTGGTTCGTAATGATATGAATGCCCTCCTCGTTATCCAAAAAGACACGGATATTATCCACAAGACACCACCATCAACCGAGGAGATCGAAGCTTTTGAGGAAGAAACCGGGGATGGCCCTGAATTGAATCCCATGCGCTTATGCTTCGATGTTAAGATAACACATTGCTGGAACAATGACTTAGCAGAGCAATTTGTTGAGTGGTTTATGCGCAGCCATGACGTCGACGAAAGTCAAGAGTCGCTCCTCCATGAATTATTCACAAATCGTTTCATCTCTCTGAAGCGGCAATACAATGAATGGCGGATCAAGGAGGGAGAGGACGCTGTGCAGCGTGCGGACCGTGTAAAAGAGAAGCGAAGAAAGGGAAGGAGAATGCAGAGGAAGGACACTAGACGAAATAATGTGAGCGAGCTGATTGTCAACGTCTAGCAAAAAAAACTCACATCTTGGTTTCAGCTTTATGCAAATCGCGAAATGATCACTATGGAGAATAGAGGCGAGGACGAAGAGGTGGACCCAGTCTGGGACTTCTTATTTAAAGCCACCAGGTTCTTGCGCTGCGAAGGCATGAGTTCTGATGAGAGTGGTCAAGAGGGTTTGGGCCCTCCATATTATGTCAGGGCGAGGGAGTGGCGAAGCAGGGAGCTGCTACCATATCTTCAGCTGATAGATAAAGACAGGAGCCAAACCAATGCTTACGGAAACATCAGGCCAGGTAACCCCGCTCGAGAACGAACACGAGTTGCAGCAGCAACTGTGAGCAAGCGCAGGGCGATACCAGAGCTTCCGTTGAACTTCTACGACAAAACCTGGTATGCCGGTTTAAATGGTCGGGATAAAGCATTGTTGAAAGCGGGCCCGGTTTTGGATCTGCCTATTCTTGTAACGTATAATTAGTATTTTGAAATTATGTAGAATGAGTTGTATTTACTTATAGCTTGAATCCAGCATAAGTAGATGTGAAAGCCCTTGATAAGCGGAAGCCATCGTGTAAACTGGGACAACCAGCTCACAGGCGATGACTTGACAGGCATGCTGAAGGTGAGATGAAAGGCGATGAGCGGCTCTTGGTAGGCGGGAGCCATCGTGTAAACTGGGGCAACCAGCTTACGGGCGATGACTTGAGAGTGATGACTTGAGAGTTGAGGCATGCCAGTGTGAAGGTGAGATTAAAGGCGATGAGCGGCTCTTGGTAGGCGGAAGCCATCGTGTAAACTAGGGCAACCAGCTTACAGGCGATGACTTGGCAGTTTCGAGGAGTAGCATCGTCTTTTCTCTGCCAAGTGAAGTAAGCGGAAGTCATCGTGTAGACTGGGGCAACCAGTTCACAGGCGATAACTTAGCAGTTTCGAGGTGTGCCAGTGGAAGCGAGATGGAAGGCGATGACAAGTTCTTTGAGGCCATGAGAAAGACGCTAATAAGTTCAGGATGAAAATGCGCACCGTATTGCTCTGCAAACTCAGAAATCCGAGCCAAGGCACCAGAGGCGTCTCTGAAGTAATAAGCGCGTTTAAACCGATCTCAACCCCAGCAAAAGATTGCAGATTGGATGGTTGAAAAAAATGCCATCGTGTAAACTGGGGCAACCAGCTCACAGACAGTTGAGGCGGGCCCATGAATGTGAGATGAAAGGCGATGAGAAGAGGTGAAGAGGTAGGCGGAAGCCATCGTGTAAACTGGGGCAACCAGCTTACACGATGGACTTTGATGTGGTTGAGGTGAGAGAGCAATAGCCGCTAACGCCGATGAGTGACTCACTGAGTCACACTTTCCTCATCTAAGCGAGCACACTTGTTGATTATGTAACTC
>Ga0137412_10002874_pt1 | contig 13685 bp, 13 predicted proteins | sample CZODoug2_1_16fun_FD_122160 | JGI IMG/M metagenome (GOLD analysis project Ga0137412, IMG submission 122160) | Vadose zone soil fungal communities from Angelo Coast Range Reserve, California, USA - CZODoug2_1_16fungal (Hybrid Assembly) | ecosystem: Environmental > Terrestrial > Soil > Vadose zone... | reverse complement strand
CGAACACCGCAAACCACGCTCCGCCAGGACCTGGTCGAGCCGGCGCAGTGTCGCTGCGTGATCGAGTGGACTGACCACGGTCGTAACCCCATCCGTGCCCCCATCATCCGGGGACAGCGTTCAGCTTCGCCAAGAGGGTCGAGTTGGTCGCGGCCGGGGCCCGTTGTGCGCTCCCTAGGAGGATCCGGCGCCGGCACCGGCACCGGCGAATCCGGGCTTGGGCGGTTACCCGATCGCGGTGCCGAACGCGTGACCGATGCCGTAGGTGAAGGCGAGACCGATGGCTCCGCCGATGACGACACGGGCTACGGCGCGGCGTACGTTGCTGGCCCCGATACGGGCGCTGACCGCCCCGGCGATTCCCAGGGCTAGCAGGACGGCCACGAACGTGACCGGCACCCGCCAGCCCGGCGGAGGAAGCAGGATCGCCAGCAACGGCAGCAGCGCCCCGACGGTGAACGACAGCGCGGACGCGGCCGCGGCTTGAATGGGATTGGCCAGGTCGGCGGGGTCCAGATGCAATTCGGCGTCCAAGTGCGCGGCGAGCGCATCGTGGGCGGTGAGTTCGGCAGCGACGGTGCGCGCGGTAGCCGCCGACAGGCCCTTGGCCTCGTACAGGGCGGTCAGCTCGGCCAACTCCGCCGTGGGCATTTCAGCGAGCTCCCGTTTCTCCTGCGCCAGCTCCGCGGTCTCGCTGTCGCGTTGGCTGCTCACAGACACATACTCGCCCAGCGACATCGACACCGCCCCGGCCACCAGCCCGGCCAGCCCCGCGGTGAAGATCGGCCCCCGGGCGGCGGTGGCTCCGGCCACCCCGACCACGATGCCGGCTACCGACACGATCCCGTCGTTGGCTCCGAGCACGCCGGCGCGCAGCCAATTTAACCGTCCCAGCCCGCCCCCGGCATGCGTTTCGCCGGAGTGCGTCGGCAGAATCTCCGCGGCGGCCTGCACCTGGTCGGGTGACGGCTCGGCTCCGTCATCAGCAGTCATGCCTCCACTGAACCACCCAGACTGGGCGCGTCCAGGAAGCAAAGGCTGCACTCACCTTCTCTGGCCGCCCCGACCGCACCAATCTCCTAACAGAATCCCCGACCGGGACGCCCCCGATAGTGGGCCAGCCCGAACAGGATCCGACACGACGATTGAAGGACTACCGACAGGGACGGCACGCGTCGGCGAGCGGGCACAATCTTGCTGTGGATGCTGGTGATCTTCGTGGGGATCCAGTTCGGCGGCGGGCTGTACGAGAAGTTAGCAATCGTCCCGCTCTGGGCCGAGGTCCCCGGCGACCAAGTGCTCGACCAGATGCACACGACCGATATGTACCAGGCGGGACGGGCGTTCTGGCCGTTCGTCTCGGTCCCGGTGGCCTGTGCCGCCCGGAAAGTCATCGCCCCAGGTCAGGCCGGACGAGTGCGCCTCTGAGATCATCACCGGGTGATCGTGTCACTGCTGTGCAAGGTGACCCGGAGGCTGCTGTCGGTCCCTGCAGTGCTGTTGCGCCGCGACAGCGCCAAGGACGCCGAACTGCTCGTACTGCAACACCGAGAACGCCGTCCTGCGCCGCCAAGCCGTTAGAATCGATGTCGGTAGCGGCAGCGCCAGTACCTGCCCGACCGGCCCGGCTCCTACGATCAATACGTCGCAGTCGCGTCGTTTGATCTCGTTGTCGGTCATGGCTCAGCCGAGTGGTCCCATGTAGGTCTGGTCGGCGTAGGTGTCCGACAGAAGCTGGAGCGTCTCGGGCCACGGAACGGCCGCGGTACGGCGCTGGCTTTGCGGCCTGGGCTTTCCGTCCCAGCCGACCTGTTCCATGTAGTAGTACAGGCAGATCAGATGGCCGTCGGGATCGAGCAGGTGGGCCGTGTAGTCGATACCCAGGTACAGCTGCGGCGGCAAGCCGGGGACGAAGGTGTGCCCCGCTCCGCCAACAGGGCCGCCGCGGCCCCCAGCTGGCTGTAGCTGCCTGTGGGTGCCGACCACCGCACCACACACGTAGATGATCGACAACAACACCGGGCGATCATCTCAACACCCCGTCCAGCCCCCGGAACAGCCCAGGTCAGCCCCGCAATCTGATTTCCGAGCCCCACAGGGACGTATCACTGCAATTACTCGGGTAATCGAGGGAGACGAGCCGTGCCGCCGGGCCGCCAACTGCCCGTGCCCGACTAGACCTCGATCTCGACACGCTGTGGTCCCCGCTCTCACGGTTCGGATGCCCGGGTCAGGCGCAGCCCGCCCACTACGAAATCTGCGAACTCGTCGGCGAGCCGCTGAATGCTGGCGTAGTCACCGCGCTCAGGGTCGAACCAGAGGCTGATCCAGTTCAGCGCGCCGAGCAGCGGCTTGGTAGCTACCCGGGGGGCGACCTTGCGGAACACCCGTTGCCGGGTGCCCTCCTCGATGACATCAGCGAAGTACTGTTCGTACCGGTCGCGCAGGTTGATGATGGTGTCGAGCGTCGATTGCCGCGCGGGAACCTCGCCCACCCGACGCATCTCCACGGCCTGGATGGCGACGCGTTGGAACGAGTGACGCGTCATCATCAGCCCGGCGTGGTAGTGCACCATGCGCCACAGCCGGTCGGCGGGCGGTACGTCAACGGCCGTAGCGAGCGGCTCGATCCCAGCGATCAGCTCGTCCATCCCGGTCAGCACGACGTCGAGGAAGATGTCGGCCTTCGCCCGGTAGTAGTGGTAGATCCGTCCCTTGGTGGCACCGAGCAGATCGGCGATGTCGTCCATCGACGTCGACGCGTAGCCGCGGCGGGTGAACGCGGTCGCGGCGGCCTCGAGGATCTCGCGGCGGCCGGCGCCGGCGCCGGGACGTGCCAGCGGCTGGTTCACGCCCACTGCTCGGCTTCGTCCCCGGCGGTGCGGACTTTGCGCCCTCCGCCACGCCGCATGATCCGTCGCCAGATACCGGCCAGGCCGTCCGGCGAGAGCAGCAGCACCGCGGCCAGCACGCCACCGAGAACAATTTTGTCGGCATCGCCGCCGAGCGAGGCGAGCTCCTGCTGGCTGGTCAGCAGCACCGCGCCGACCAGTGGGCCGAGCAGCAGCCGGCGGCCGGGCAAGATCACAGCGGTGAGCATGAACAGCAAGAAGTAGGGGGACAGCAGATCTGGGCTGACGTAGCTGCGTTGGTAGGCGTACAGCCACCCGGCCAGTGCGGCTACCGGCGCGGAGAGCACGAACACCAGCACCCGGGTGCGCCGCACGTCCACTCCGAGTGAGGTGGCCAGGTCCGGGTTCATCTGCGCCATCAGCGCCGTGACTCCCAGCTTGGAGTGCCGGAACCGGCTGATCAGCGCGATGACCAGCACCAGCGCCAGGTAGGCGATCGGCCAGAAGTCGGCGTTGGATCGAGCCACATACTGCCCGTCGAGCGCCGGTAGGGAGAGCAGCGGGATCCCGACCAGTCCGTCAGTCCCGCCGAAGAATGCGCTGTTGGACACCACAGTCAGGCCGATCACCGCCGCGGCGTAAGTGACCAGAGAGAACACGAACTCTCGAGTGCGAATGGTGGCGAGGCCCAGCACGGCGGCCAGCGCGGTGGCCGCCGCCAGCGCGGCCAGCAACGCGGGCATCGGCGACCAGCCGAGCCGCACGGCGGTGATCGCGGTGAGGTAGGCCCCAGCGGCCCACAACAGGGTGTGCCCGAGGCTGACCTCACCCAGGTAGGAGAGCACCAGGTCCAGCCCGTAGGACATGATCGCGAAAATGGCAATCAGCACGCAGGTGGTGACGATGCGGTCCGACCCACCCAGAATCCACGGCAGCAGGTAGCCAACCGCGATCAGCAGCAGCCAGCCTCCCCACCGCAGTGGACCGCGCCGCCCGGTCCACGCCGAGCCGTCCAGACCAACGGACCCGGCCGGACGGCGCACTTCGGATCCGAGCGCGCTCATCGGGCCGTCAGCCCCTGCGGGCGCACCACCAGGATGACGAGCAGTACGGCGAACGCCGCCGCCATGGAGTACGCCGGCGGGAAGAACGCCCCGAAAACGGCAACGAACAGGCCGAGGCCGAAACCGGCAAGCAGACCTCCCACAATGCTGCCAATCCCCCCGAGCACCACCACCAGGAACGTGATGATCACTTCCTCGAAACCGATCGAGGTCAGGATCGGGCTGCGTGGCGCGATGACCGCACCCGCCAGTCCCGCCGTGGCAGCCGCGAAGACGAACACCCCGACATAGACCCTGGCCGCATTGACGCCGTAGAGCTGGGCCAGCTTCGGGTCCTCGGCCACCGCCCGAACAGTCCGACCGACGCCGGTCCGACGCAGGACATGGAACGTGGCGGCGTACAGCGCCAGCGCGGCGACCACGATCAGTACGTCCTGCTGGGTGAAGCGTGCCGCGCCCAGCGCGAGGCTCCGCGCCTCGAACGGGCTGTCGATCCGCTGTGGGTTGCCGCCGAAGAGCAGCGCCGCCCCGCCCTGCAGCAGATAGCCGAACGCGAGCGTGACCACCATCAGGTTCACGATCTTCTGGTCCAGGGTCAGGCGGATCATGGCCAGCTGCATCAGCAAACCCAGCGCACCGCACACCAGCAGCGCCACCGGGATCGCCACCAGGTATGGCAGGCCAAACTTCGCCACCGCAAACCAGGCGGTGAACGCGCCGAGCATGTACAGCTGGCCGTGCGAGAAGTTGACCAACCGGGCAGCACCGAGCAGCACCGTCCACCCGACCGCGAGCACGGCATAGCCAGCGCCGAGAGCCAGTCCGTTGATCAGCGGTGCGGACAGGCTCATCCCCGTGCCCCGCCCAGGTACGCGGTGACGATGCGGCCGTCGTCCCGCATTCGCGCCGCATCGCCGGACGCCACCACCTCGCCGCGTTCGAGCAGGTAGAGCCGGTCCGCCACCTGCAGGCTGGCTCGCACGTTCTGCTCCACCAACAGCACTGACAGTCCATCGTCGACCAGCTGACGAACGTGCCGCAGCAGGTCGAACACCAGCCGCGGCGCTAGCCCTACCGACGGCTCGTCCAAGATCAGCAATGTCGGGGCGGCTCGCAGGGCCCGACCGAGCGCGACCATCTGACGCTCCCCGCCTGACAGCGTCGAGCACCGCGCGACCGCTCGCTCCCCGAGCTGGCCGAACAGTCGGTAGATATCCTCGATCCGGAACCGGCGGCCCGCCGCCGCTTTCGGCGGAGTGACCAGTCGCAGGTTCTCCTCGACGGTCAGCGCCTCAAAGACGCCCTTGCCCTCGGGCACGAGCGCGACCCCGAGCGCTGCCCGGCGATGGGCGGGTATGCCGGTCAGATCGTGGCCGCCGAGCCGGATCTGCCCGGTGACCACGGGCGCCGCGCGTGACCAGCCGGCCACCGCGTTAACCAAGGTGCTCTTGCCCGCTCCGTTCGCTCCGGCCACCGTGACGAGCTCGCCCTTACCCACGGTCAGCTCGACGTCGCGCAGCGCCGGAGTGTGTCCGTAGCGCACCCGCAGATCGCGCACCTCCAGCAGGCCGCTCACACCGACAGTCCCAGGTACGCCTCCAGCACCGCCGGATCCCGCTGCACCTGCTCGACGGCGCCGTAGGCGATGAGCTGACCCCGGTCGAGCACCGCGAGCCGATCCACGATCTCCATGACCAGGTCCATGTGGTGCTCGATCAGCACCATGGCCAGGCCGCGGCCTCGGAGCTCCCGCAAGAGGTCGGCCAGCGCACGCATGTCCGCGCCACCGACCCCCGCCGCCGGCTCGTCGACTAGCAGCACCCGGGCGCCCCCGCCGTAGGCGAGCACCACGGACAGCATCCGCTGCAGCCCGTAGGGCACATCGTCCGGGCGCAGGTCGTGATAGCGCATGGGCACGCCGAACTCGGCGAGCAGTTCGGCCGCCGCCCGGCGTATCTCCGCCCGTCGCCGAGATTCCCGCCACGGCATGCCGATGCTGGACAGCAGCCCGGCGCCCTGCTCAACGTGCAGCGCCGCCATCGCGTTCTCCAGCACGGTGAATTGGCCGAAGAAGGCGTTCTGCTGGAACGTGCGTCGCAGGCCCCGGCGGGCCAGCCGCTGCGCGGGCATCCCGGTGGTGCTGATCCCGTAGAGCTCGGCTTCCCCGTCCCTGCGCACCGCGTTGCTCACGGCCGCGAAGCAGGTGCTCTTGCCGGCGCCGTTCGGCCCGATCACCCCGAGGATCTCGCCGTCGGCCACGCTCCAGGACACCCCGGACAGCGCGCACAGGCTGCCGTAGCGGACTGTCAAGTTCCGCACGCGCAGGGCTGGGGCTTCGGACCGCGCGGGCATAACGGTCATCCCCGCGACTCCCACACCTCGTCCGGGACCCGGATCTCCTCCCGCACCTCGATCTTGCCGCCGGCGACCGTGAACGCGTAGACCTTCCCCTTCATCTGCCCGCCCGCGGTGAACCGCACGTCGCCCAGGATCGTGCCGGGGAAGCTGTGCCCTTTGATCGCGCTGGCGACCCGCGCCCGGTCCAAACTGCCCGCGTTCCGTACCGCCTTGGCCCAAATGTCCACGCTCTGCGCGCCCAGCGCCCGGTACTTGTCCGGCAGCTCCCCATTGAACCGGCGCTGGTATGCCTCGATGAACGCCCTGTTCGCCGGGATCTCGGCGAACGGCGGCGCCTGCGGGAAGTAGATGTCCGCCGACACCAGTCCATCCACTGCCGCGCCACCGGACAGATCAATCACCTTCTGCGACACCGTGCCCAGGCCGGCGAAGTGCGGTGCGGTCGCCCGGGCCTCGGCGTACTGCTTGGCCATCGCGGGCATGCCCGACGACTCCGCCGCGTTCGCCGAGAACACCACGTCTGGGGTGGCGGCGAGGGTATTGCTCAACGGGACCCGGAAGTCGGTATCGGTGTAGGCGAACTTCTGCTCGGACACCACCTGCACCCCCATCGACCGGAGCCGCTGGCCCACCAGCGCGCCCGCATCGTTGCCGTACGCGTCGTTCTGCACCAGCAGGCCGACTCGCTTGGCGTGCAACGTCTCCCCGATGTACTCCCCAGCCGCGTAGGCACCCACCGTGTTACCGGCGTTCATCCGGATCGCGTCCGGATCCGCGCCGCCAAGGATCGAGGCGTTTTGCGGAATGGTGGTTATGTTCAGGATGCCGGCTCGGGTCAGCACCGGCTGAATGGCCAGAGTGACCGGGCTGTTCCACCCGCCCATCACCACCGACGCCCCTTCCGAAGCCATCTCGTTGGCGGCGCTGACCCCGGTCGCGGGATTGCTCTGGTCATCCTTGGCGACCACCTGCAGCTGGCGCCCCAGCACGCCGCCGGACTGGTTGACGAGGTCGGCCTGGACCTGGATCGCCTTCAACACATCCTCGCCGTTCGGCCCGGCTGGCCCGCTCAATGGGACGATCACACCGATCTTGATGGGGCCGCCCGACGGTCCGGCCGGCACGCTCGACCGCGTTGTGTCCGTGTTTGCACACGCCGTGGCGGCCGCGAAGGACACCACCAACGCGATGATCAGCTTCGTGATCCTCATAGCAACTCCCGCCCACGCTGGCGGCCTCGGTCACGTACTACCGCGTAGGTCGATGTGTCTAGTTGGTGGCACCCGTGGCCGTCAAGAGCCAGGATGGACGCTCCACTGACATACCCGGCGGTATGCCGCCGGCGCCAGCACGCCCGAGCCGGCCGCGGATTTGCCATTCCGACCGGTCCAGCTCGCGAGGAGCATGGACCACCGACCCCTACGCCCACGTTCAGGAGTGCGCCATGGCCAACACAGTCCTCATCGCTGGCGCCAGCGGACTGGTCGGCGCCGCCTGCGTCGACCGGTTCCTCGACGACGGCTGGGACGTCATCGCCGTCTCCCGGAGCCAGCCCGAGGTGGTCAACGCGAGGCCGTTCCTGCACCTACCGGTCAACCTGCGCGATGACGCAGCGACCCGCGCGGCGGTACAAAGCCTGGCCGGCGTCACGCACGTCGTCTACGCCGCGGTCTTCGAAAAGCCCGGCCTCATCTCTGGATGGACCGAGCAGGACCAGATGGACACCAACCTGGCCATGCTGCGGAACCTCATCGAGCCGCTCGCCGAGCTCGCCGAACTCCACCACGTGACCCTGCTGCAGGGCACAAAGGCCTACGGCATCCACCTGCACCCGATGCGCGTCCCCGCGCGCGAGCACTACCCGCGCGACGAGCACGCGAACTTCTACTGGCTGCAGGAGGACTACATCAAGGAGAAGGCCACAACCAAGGGCTTCGCCTTCACCATCATGCGCCCGCAACTCATCGTCGGACCGAATACCGGCGTGGTGATGAACCTGCCCCCGGTGATCGGCGCCTTCGCGGCGATCCGCAAGGAAGAGGGCCGCCCGTTCGGCTTCCCCGGCGGCGTGCCGTATGTCTGGGAGGCCGTCGACACCCGGCTGGTGGCCAACGCGATCCGGTGGGCCGCCGAGGCCCCCGCGGCCGTCGGCCAGCACTTCAATCTGACCAACGGCGAGGTGTTCGAATGGCGAGATCTGTGGCCGGCAATGGCCGAGGCACTCGGCGTCGAGGTCGGCCCCGACGAGCCGACGTCCATGGCGGAGTTCCTCCCGGCCAGGGCCGAGGTGTGGGCGAAGATCGTGGCCAAGCACGGCCTGCGACAGATCAGCATGAATGATCTGCTCGGCGAATCCCACTACTACGCCGACTTCTGCTTCGCCTACGGCGCCACCTCCCCACCCCCGCCGGCGTTCGTCAGCACGGCCAAGATCAAACAGGCCGGATTCACCGAAGTCCAGAACACCGAGCAGAGCTTCGTGCACTGGCTCGAGGTCCTCCAGGAGCGCCGCGTACTGCCGCCCGCGCAGTAGGCCCCTATTCATCCGGCCAGCCGCCGGCTGAGGTCAAGACGTCCCACGGTGACCGGTCAGTCTGTCGCGACCGGCCCGACCGGGTCATTCCGCGGGCGCCATGCCGACGGGTCCGCCACACCGATGGCCCTGGCCCAGACCAGCGTCATCGCCTCGACCAGCTCGTGCTCGTCGAACTCCTTGCCGAGCGTGAGCCAGACGTAGCAGGTGTGCTCCACCATCGCGCCGAGCACCTGCACCATGAGCTGTGGGTCGAGCCCGGGGTCCGCCACGCCCTCGGCCTGTTGACGCTTGACGCCCCGCTCGATGCGGGCGAGGAACGCCTCCCGAACCTGCAGACGCATCGTGCGCATCTCTGGGGTGAACGTGCCGACCTGCTCCATGAGCGCGATGATCCGGGCGTCACGTCGGTAGATGTCGACGTAGCGCTGCAGGCCGGCGCGGACACGGTCGTAGGTCGAGCCTCCGGAGGTGGCGGGGCCATCCGCGTCGAAGTCTTCCAGCATCTGCTCGACTACCCGTTCGGCGACCACGCGGAAGATCGTGTCCTTCGAATCGAAGTAGCTGTAGAAGGTGCCCTGCGCGACGCGCGCCTCCGCGACGATATCGGCCACGCGCGCGTCGATGAAGCCCCTGCGCTCGAAGACGCGGCGGGCCGCGACGAGCAGCTCAGCGCGGCGCGCCACGCCCTTCCCGGTCTGCGGGCCGCTCTCGCGACGCAGCTGCTGGGGCTCTGATGCCGCGGCGACGCGCCGGCCCCGAGGGCTTCCCCCGCGCGAAGCCATCCCCTGTCCTCTCCCGGGCGTCGGGCCTGTCCGTTGAGCTAGTCAGTCTAATCCGCGGGGCCTGCTCTCGATCGGGCGTCCGGGCCGCCACCGGCGCGGCTCGGGCTTGAGGATCTTCCCGCCGGCGCCGGTGGTGGTCACCGGGCCACCGCCGTGGCCGCGTCGCGCAGTCGCAGCTCGCGTTTGAGGATCTTGCCACTGGCGTTGACCGGAAACTCTGGCACGACCGCGAACGCCACCGGAATCTTGTAGGAGGCGAGCCGGGCGCGGCAGTGCGTGCGCAGCGCATCCTCGTCGAAGGTCGCGCCCGGCAGCAGCGTCAGATACGCGACGACCACCTCCCCCCAGTGCAGGTCCGGTCGGCCGATGACGGCCACTTGTCCCACCGAGGAATAGCCGGCCAGCACGGTCTCGATCTCCACCGGGTAGATGTTCTCCCCGCCTCGGATGATCATGTCCTTGCTGCGCCCTTCCAAGAAGAGAAATCCCGCGTCGTCCATCCGCGCGAGGTCGCCCGCCCGGAACCAGCCACCGCGCAGCGCCCGCGCGGTCTCCTCCGGCATATCGAGGTAGCCGGCCATCACGGCGTCGCCGCGGGTGATGATCTCGCCGACCGAGCCGCGGGGTACGTCGCGGTCCTCGGTGTCGACGAGGCGCAGGTCGACGCCGAACGACGGGCGGCCGATCGAGCCCAGCAGGTGTTCCTCCCCCGCCAACGCGCGCCGGTGCTCCGCCGAGCCGAGCACCGACTGCAGCCCGCCCTCGGTGGCGGCGCCGAACGCGTTGATGAAGTCGCAGCCGAACGTCGTCATAGCCCGGCGCAGCAACGTCGGGGACATGGGCGCGCCGCCGTAGATGATCGAGCGCAGCGCCGAGTAGGAGCCGGCGTGCACGTCCGGGTGGGCGAGCAGACGGTCGATCATGGTGGGGACGAGGAAGCAGCCCGTGAGCTCGCCAGAACGCATCCAACGCAGCACCGCGGCCTCCTCGAACCGCGGGAGGATCAGCGAGGGGAAGCCTCGCATGACATGCATCATGATCATGCCTTGGCCAGCGATGTGGAAGATCGGCGACGCGGTGTAGCGGAACTCGTCGGGCACGATTTCGTAGTCGATCGACATCGTCGTCCACAACGACTTGATCATCCGCTGCGGCTGCAGCACACCCTTGGGCAGCCCGGTGGTGCCGCTGGTGAAGGCCAACCCGAGGACGTCGTCGTCGGAGACGGGAACGTCGGGTTCCGCATCGGCTCCCTCGGCGAGCAGCTCCCCGAAGCGTGGGAGCCGGTCGTCGTCGAACGACACGAGCAGCGTGATACTCGGCAGCTCGGGCCTCAATCGCTCAGCCACCGGCACGTAGCGGCTGCTCACGAACAGCGCCCGGGGCACCGCCCTGCGCAGCAGAGTGAGCACCTCTGGGTCGCTGAGGCGGTTGTTCAGCGGTACGTAGGTGGCGCCCAGCTTCATGCAGGCCAGCAACACCTCCATGTACTCGCCGCTGTCGACGGCGAGGATGGCCACCCGGTCCCCCCGGCCCACCCCATGCCCGTGCAGCGCGCCGGCGAGCTGGTTCACCCGCGCGTTGGTTTCGGCAAACGTACGGGAGGAGCCGTCGGCGAACACGAAGCACGGGCGGTCGGGGTGGCGTTGCGCGGACAGGCGCAGGAAGTCCCCGAGCCGGGTGGTTCGTAGGTCCGTCATGTGTCCTCCCCATCGAGAACAGGTCTGTCAGCACCACCGCCCGGCACGTCCGATCATCAGCCAGCGCGGCACGCTGGGCGTGCGGGTCCTCCAGCGGCTCCGGAGAGACGGCGTTGAGCCGATCGGGTCGGTCGAGCTCCAGCAGCCGGACCCGGGCTCGATCCGCGACGAGTGCGCGGCCTCAGCCAGGGGACCGTTGCCGGGCCAGCAGGTCGCGCACGGCCTCGCGCAACCGGCGCTGCTCCCCGGTCCAGGTGAATTCCATCTCGTCCCCCTCCTGCCGTTGTGGGCGGGCGCGGGCGACCGTCGCTCATGCCTACGTCGGTGTGACGGCGATGTCAATATCAGGTTGGTGCGGCCGCGTCGGGACGTTGACAGGAGCGGGTCACTGTTCGATGCTCGACATGACGACGACGTCACATTCATGACGCGTGCTCGATCGGTTCGTCGTCGCCTCGCCTCCGGTCCTCGCGCCGGCCGGCAACCCGCCCACGGGCCGACGGAACGGGAGAGCATTCGCATGCTGACCGGTCAGGAGTACAAGGACTCGATCAAGGACGGCCGGCTGGTCTACTTCCGGGGCAGGCGGATCGAGGACTTGGAGTCCGAGCCCGGCCTGTCCACCCCTCTGAACGCCATCGCCGCCGGGTACGACAAGTTCTACTCGGCCGCGCCGGATGCGGTGAACCCGGTGGTCACCGCACCCCGCAGCGCGCAGGAGCTGCGCGACCGCATCCCGGTGCTCATGGAGCTCGACCTCGCCCTCAATGTCACCTACCAGTCGCTGATGACGCTGCTCGTGGCCGCCTCACGGATGGAGAACGCGGCCCACGGGTACCTGCCGCGCATCGACGCCTACGTCGAGCAGGCCCGGCGCCGGGACCTGCGCATCGTCGAGTGCATCACCGACGCCAAGGGCAACCGCGGCCTGGCCCCTGGCAAGCAGGAGGATCCCGACGCGTACGTCCGCGTGGTCCGGCGGACTTCGGACGGTGTGGTCATCCGCGGCGCAAAGATGCACATCAGCGCCGCGGCGTTCGCCCACGACCTGATGGTCATGCCCACGAAGACGATGAAGCCCGGCGAGGAGGACTACGCGATCGCCTGCGCCGTGCCGGCGAACGCGCCGGGTGTGCACATCACCAACACCACCTACCACCCGGTGCACGGCGACGAACGCGACTACCCGGTCAGCAGCCGGATCAGCATCCCCGACAGCATCTGCGTGTTCGACGACGTTTTCGTGCCGAATGAGCATGTGTTCCTCGACGGCGAAACCGCGCACGCCGCGGTGTTCGCGCACTCGCTCGGGCTGTGGGAGCGGCTCGGCGGCACCTCGTTCATGGTCCAGCAGGCCGACGAGCTCGTCGGCCTCGCGCTGCTGGTGGCGGAGGCCAACGGCACCGCGCGCATCTCCCACGTCCGGGAGAAGATCGACGAGATGATCATCCACGCCACGCTGCTGCGGGCCGGCCTCGAAGCCGCGATCAGCAACGCGCACGCGACCCCCGAGGGGTACTACTACCCCGACGACATGTACACCAACGTCACGAAGTACCAGGGCGCCGCCCAGTTCAACACGATGGTGCGCCACCTGCACGACATCGCGGGCGGCGCCGTGGTCACCGCGCCGTCGATGGCCGACTTCGACAACCCGACCTTGCGGCCCTACCTGGAGAAGTACATGGGCACCGGCGCCGGCATCGGGGGCGAGTACCGCACGAAGCTGTTCCATGCGATCCGCGACACCACCGCGGACGCCTACGGCGGCTGGCACCTGGTCACCAACATCCAGGCCGGCGGCGGCCTGTTCGCGCAGCGCCTCGTGACGCGCAAGAACTACGACATGGACCGGGCCAAGGCGCTAGCACTCAAAGCCGCCGGCATCGCGGGCGACTGAGGGCCGCCGCCCACCCACCGCACCGCCTTCCGCGAAGGGACCTTCTCGATGAGGAGAACGACCGTGACGACCAGCCGCGGGTACCGGGGGCCGGTTACCGTCACAGATCGCCCGATCGACGCGCCGTTCCGGCCGGGCGGCAGGTATGCCCGACGGTGTGCCCGTCCTGCCGCGTGGCGGGTTCGGCATCTGACACCGCCGTTCAGGGTTGACGGCGCCATCTTCGTGTCAACGGGGACCGAACAGGAGAAGGAGAACCCATGACCAGCGCGCAACAGAACCAGCGGGACACACCCTCGAGGTCGATCGGCGAGTTCGACGCGGTCGTGGTGGGCGCCGGATTCTCCGGGCTGTACATGCTGCACCGGCTGCGGGACAAGCTCGGCCTCTCAGCGCGGGTGTTCGAGGCGGCTGACGACGTCGGCGGCACCTGGTACTGGAACCGTTACCCGGGTGCCCGGTGCGACTCGGAAAGCTACTTCTACAGCTTCTC
>Ga0137412_10002873_pt1 | contig 13688 bp, 10 predicted proteins | sample CZODoug2_1_16fun_FD_122160 | JGI IMG/M metagenome (GOLD analysis project Ga0137412, IMG submission 122160) | Vadose zone soil fungal communities from Angelo Coast Range Reserve, California, USA - CZODoug2_1_16fungal (Hybrid Assembly) | ecosystem: Environmental > Terrestrial > Soil > Vadose zone... | reverse complement strand
AGCCCTCGGCGCCGAGGAACCTGCCCATCGCCGGGTCACGCTCCCGCACTACATCGCGGCTGTCCTAGGAACCACGCGGGGTAAGTGGGCCGTCGCAGCCGTTGGAGCCACCATCGCGCTGATCGCACTGGGCGTGGTACTCGCGCTGCACTCCCACCGCACCTCCTCCGCCGACGGGTCGCAGGCCAGCGATGACTCCCCGGCGGCGACGTCATCCGGCTCCTACCCGGCGCCGGCATACGGGAACGCCACGCCGAGTGACCCCTCGCGGTACACGCCCGCGCCGCGGTACTCCGACTCGCACGGCGCTACATCGGATCCGTCTGCCGCGGGCAGCATGCCGTCGCAAGGCATTCCGCCCAACGACCCACTACCTCCTGACGAGCTATCGGATGACCCGCTAACGCCGAGCGCTGCGACGCCGCTGGCGAACGACCCGCAACTGGACCAGACACAGCCCGTCGGGCCCGATCAGATGCCGGCCACCTCGACCCACGGTCGGGCCGGCTCAGCCAACCCGCAGGCCCGACCCGGTGCCGGCGCGACGACCCCGCGCAACTCCCGTCCCCTGAGCAACAGCCTCGACTCGATCACCGCACCGCGCAGACCGGACAACTCCGATCGCGGCGATTCCGACACCCAGGGGCAACGCAAGCTGGGCGACGGCCTGCCCGGCCTCGGGCACGGCCTGTGACCATGCCGGTCAGCGGGTAGCCGGCGTCGGAGGACACGTAGCGCACCTGATCTCGAGCAGCCCGCGAAGGTAGCCATCGCTCGTGGCTGGCGTCGGGCACCCCCGTAGGCGAACGTCAGTAGCTACGCCCGACGACTGCCATGACGTCGCTGGCTGACGTGTCCTGTGGGATATGGCCGTCGGCGGTCTGCAGGCATCGCACCGTGATTGCATCGGTAGCCAGGGACTTCTCCCCGCCGACGCCAAGGATCCGCCACGGGATTCGAGCGAAACCGACTTGTGCGGCCTCGCGTGCTTCCTCGATGGACTCGGTGTGCACCGTCCGGTTAGCCAGCTGATCTTCCGCTGTTGTCAGCAAGTCGTTCTGGATCGTCTCGAGCAGCTCCGGCACGGCCTGAGCCGTCGCGGGGGCCGCGGTGGGAACTCGCTCGCCGGTGTCGCGTCGCACGATGTTGAACTGGCCGGCCTCAACGTCTCGCGGGCCGATCTCGATCCGCAGGGGTACGCCCTTGAGCTCCCAGTCGGTCACCCGCCGACCGAAGCCCCGGTCCACGGCGTCGTCGACGCGTACTCGCACGCCGGCGCGGTCGAGCTGAGCACACTGCTCGCGCGCGGCGGCGAGCACTCCCGCGTCGTCCTTGACGGCGAGTACGACCACCTGGGTCGGCGCCAGTCGGGGGGGAACGACCAGGCCGCTGTCGTCCCCGTGGCCCATGATGAGACCGCCGACCAGTCGGGTGCTGCTACCCCACGACGTGGTCCAGCAGAGCTGGCGTCGACCTTCGGCATCACTGAAGGTCATGTCGAAGGCCCTCGCGAAGTTCTGCCCCAGCTCATGGCTGGTCGCGACCTGCAGCGCCTTCCCGTCACCCATCATGGCCTCACAGGTCATCGTGTTGATGGCTCCGGCGAAGCGTTCCCGAGCCGTCTTGACGCCTACCAGGACCGGCAGCGCGAGCACCGAACGCAGGAAGTCTCGGTAGACGTCCAGGTGGATCCGGCGCGCGTAGGCGGCCGCGTCGCCGTAGCCGGCGTGTGCGGTGTGCCCCTCCTGCCAGAGGAACTCGCTGGTACGCAGGAACAGTCGGGGCCGCAGCTCCCAGCGCACCACGTTGGCCCACTGGTTGAGCAGCAGGGGAAGATCACGATGGCTCTGGATCCACTTGGCCATCAGCTCACCGAACACGGTCTCACTGGTAGGGCGTATGACGAGTGGCTCGGTGAGCTCCTTGCCTCCCGCGTGCGTGACAACAGCCAGTTCCGGGCTGAACCCCTCGACGTGCTCGGCCTCGCGCTTGAGGTAGTCCTCCGGGATGAGCAGCGGGAGGTAGACATTCTCGGCGCCGGCCCGCTTGATCCGTGCGTCGATCTCCGACTGGATGCGCTCCCACAGCGAGTAGCCATAGGGCCGAATCACCATGGTGCCCCGCACCGGGCCGTTCTCAGCGAGCTGGGCCTTCTCCAAGACTTCCTGGTACCAGCGAGGGAAATCGTCCGCCCTCGAGGTGAGAGCCGATCTTCGGCGTGAGGTTGCCATGGCGGGCGAGCGTACTTCTCAGTACTTCCAGCCGCCTCCGGGTTTCCAGGTCGCCGAGGGCCCGCGTCGAGCATGAGCGCTCGATAGGATCGTTGCTCATCGGGATCAGGGACGGGCCGGGGGTGGGGTTTGTTCTGCGGCGTACTCGGTGCGCTCGAGATCGAGGTTGACGGCGCATTGGTGGATCTGGGGGGTCCGATCTCGCGTCGGTTCGCCGCTGCTGTGTTGTTGGCCGATGGCGCGGCGGTGTCGGATTCCGCGCTGGTCGAGCTGGTGTGGGGTGCCAGCCCGCCGGCAGACGCCAACGGTGGGCTTCGAGTCCTGGCGTCTCGGATGCGGTCGGTGTTGGGCTCGGCCGGGCGCGGGCTGTTGCAGCGGGTCGAGTCGGGCTATCGGCTTGCCGTGGCCGTTGAGTCGACCGATTACGGGAGGTTTGGCGGGCTGGTCGGCGAGGGGGTTCGGCTGCTGGGCAACGGCGACCCGAAGAACGCCGCGCAGGCGTTCGAGTCGGCGCTGAGTTTGTGGCGGGGCCAGCCGTGGGTGGAGTTGGGCGACGCGTTGGTCGCCGAGGGTGCGCGGGCTCGGCTGATGGAGCTGCGTGAGGTGGCCGTCGAGGAGCTGCAGGCCGCCAGGATCGAGTTGGGCGAGACCGCAACGGCGGTGGCCGCGCTGAGCGAGGCTGTGATCGAAAGGCCTTACCGGGAGCGCCGCTGGGAGCTGCTCGCGCTGGGCCTCTACCGCGCCGGTCAGCAGGCGCATGCGCTGGCGGAGCTGCGTCGGGTGCGTCAGCTGCTGGTCGAGGAACTGGGGATCGAACCGGGTCCGGCACTGCGGGAGATCGAGCTACGGATGCTGTCCCAGGACCCGGCATTGCTGGGCGCCGACACGGTGACAGTGCCTCCGGCGGAACCGGATCCCGCCCAGCCGCGCCGACCGGCTGATATCAGGCCATGGTCGTCCTTGGTGGGACGCGCGTCCCAGTTGCTGATGCTCGACGAGCTGACGAGCAGGCAACGGTTGGTGACCGTGGTGGGGCCGGCCGGAGTCGGGAAGACCCGCTTATCGCTCGAACATGCCGCCGCCGGGGAAGCCGTTCAAGGGGAGGTGTGGCTGGTCCGCTTGGCGGAGGTCCACGCGGCCCAGGGCGTCGCGGCCGCGGTTGCGGCGGCGGTGGGGGTGGTCCACGTGGCCGGTGAACTGGTGACGCTGATAGGGCACGCTCTGGCCGATCGGACCGGGCTGCTGGTGTTGGACAACTGCGAACACCTACTCGAACCGGTCGCGGCGTTGACCGGGCGGCTCATGGCCGATTGCCCGGAACTACGGATCCTGGCGACCAGCCGCGCACCGCTGGGCGTGGACGGCGAGCACATCCTGCCGCTCGAGCCACTGCCGGTTGTTGACGACAACGGCGGCGACGGGGCGGCGGTGGTGTTGTTATTCGACCGGGTCCGCTGTAACCGAGCAGGGTGGAGACCGTCGGAGGCGGAGCGACGGGCCGGTCGGGAGATCTGCACGATGCTCGACGGGCTGCCGCTGGCCATTGAGCTGGCCGCCGCACGTGAGAGGGCGTTCGGACTCGCCTCCATCGCCATGCACCTGGCTGAGCGCCTCGATGTACTCGGCGGCACCCCCAGGGGTTCAGTCAACCCCCACACCAGCCTCGACGCCGCTATCAGCTGGAGTATCGAACAACTGCGCCCCGCCGATCGGGCGATGGTGATGCGGCTGTGGCCGTTCGAGGGCGGGTTCTCCTGGCAGGCGGCCGAAGCCGTCCAACCATCCAGCACCGAGGCCGTGCTGGCGGTGCTCGGCTCGCTGGTCGACCGCTCGGTGATCACCGTCGACACATCGGCCCACCCGGCTCGCTACCGGATGCTCGAGACCATTCGGCGTTACTGCGCGGATGCCGACCCCGAGCCACTGGTGAGCAAGGAAGCACACGCCGCGTGGGTCCGTGGGCTGGTCGCCGAGCAAAGCCCGGAACTGACCGGGCCGCGAGCGGGGCAGGTCTACCGGTTGTTCGCCGGTGAGTTGGCCAACATCAGAGCCGGCATCGCCCACGATCTGCAACACCATCCGATCGCCGCGCTGAGCACCTGCGCGATGATGGAATGGGTGTGGGTCAGCCTCGGTGTGCTGCCCGAAGGGATGAGCCTGCTGCGGGCGGCCCTGGACGCCAGCCCAGGGGCGCCCGCTCAGGATCGGGCCAGGGGACTGCTTGCGTTGTCGATCGGTTCCTTCCATGCCGGCAATCCCGTCGTCACGCTCCGGCGGGCGGATGAGGCCCTCAGCTTGCGCGGCCAGATCACCGACCGGGACCTGCTGCTCAACGCGCTCTCCCGTCGTGCCCTCGCCGCGATCGAACTGCATGACCGGGATCTCGCCCGCACCGCGCTCACCGACTTCGTGCGCGAAGCCAGGCGGGAGCGCGCGGCGGCCTGGCAGACCTCGATCATCCACCTGGCCGAGGCGGTGTTGCACCTCATGGATGGCGCGCCGGAGAAGGGCGAAGCCGCTTTCCGCGCTGCCCGGGAACACAGCCGCGAGTGTGGCTTCCTGTGGGGAGAAGGCACCGCGGACCTCATCCTCGCCTGGCACTTACTCGGGGGCCCGGGCCCACAGCCGGCGCGCCCCAAAGACGCCCTGCGGAGCCTGAACCGAGCCCTCAATGCGTTCCAGGAACAGACGAACAAGTCCGATGTACTTGGTGTGCTCTACGCCGGCGCACACGCGCTGGCCGCTGTCGTCGGACCGGCAACCGGCGGACAGCTACGCGCCGCCGTGCTCGAGCACTCGCGCCGCATCGGCGTCAACCCGCGCCGCTACACCTTTCTGACCGGCGCCGACGCACTGACCGGCGCCGACGCAGAGCAGCGGACGTCGGCCCTGCCCCCGAGCCCGGAGTCAGTCGCCGCTGAACAGGCGGGCCGAGCCATGGGTTGGACGGCCATGGTGGAGCTGTTCAGCAGCTCTGTGGTCAGATCGGGCCGACCTGGCGAGCCGCAATCACCGGGTTGAGGGACAAGCCCTCGAACACGCGGCGGAACTCACCAGCTCCATGCAGGACGACGTCAGGCAGGAAGTCGTCGTCGAACACGACGTCGTCGGTGAGCACGTGCGCGATCCCGTCGAGGTCGTGCGCGTTCAGCACCGTGTAGTAGCGGTTGAGCACCTGGTGCATGGCTGAGCTGTCCATCCGACCTCTCTCGGCCAACATCTGATCAGGTTCACCGTCAGCCTGTACCAATCGGCCTTGTGCAGCAACGACGACAGTGGTCCCCGACGCCGCGGTGGGATCAGCGTTGACCGCTGATCGCGCCAGGTGGCCGTTGGCTGGCCGGCAGCGTCAGCGCGCCTTGGTGGCGGCGTCGGCGGCCAGTAGCGTCCCAGCCGGCGGGTGGACGGGTGTCCTGGAGGTCGGATGAACAGCACGTGTGAGCTGGATCAGCGCGCCGACGGGCTCGTTGTTCTGGCCGTCGACGATGAGAAACCGGCGTTGGCGGAGCTGGCGTACCTACTCGAACGTGACGAGCGGGTAGAGACGGTGGTGACCACAGCCAGTGCGGTTGAAGCGCTGCGTGTCCTGACTGGTTGGGGTGCGACTGGCGGACACTCGGCTGGGTCCGCGTGCAGCGGTCCGGATGCCGTGTTCCTCGACATCCGGATGCCTGGACTGAACGGTATGGAGCTCGCCGAAACGCTCTCCAGGATGGAGGTTCCGCCACCGGTGGTGTTCGTGACCGCTGACGAGAGCCGGGCGGTCGCGGCCTTCGATGTCGGAGCGGTCGACTACCTGCTCAAGCCCCTGCGGGCTGAGCGACTGGCGGCGTCGTTGGACAGGATCGTCACCAAGGCCACCGACAGGACTGCTCAGAACTCGGCACCCGCCGCCGCTGGGGACGAGGTGATACCGGTGGAGCTCGCCGGCGTCATGACCCTGGTACGCCGGTCATCGGTCCGCTATGTGGAGGCGAACGGCGACTACGTCCGAATCCATACGGCCGAGGGGAGCCACCTCGCGCGGATTCCGTTGACGGAGCTGGCGGGTCGCTGGCGCGAAGCTGGCTTCGTCCGAATCCATCGCTCCTACCTGGTAGCCCTCCCACTGGTCACCGAGGTTTTGCAGACCGGTCCGAACCACGTCGTCAAGGTTGGCGCAGGCCCTCAAGGCACGGTTCTTCCGGTGAGCCGTCGCCACTTCCGCCGACTCAAGAAACGGCTGACGGAGCCTTGGCAGTGATGGCCGTCCAGGGGTAGGTCCGGGAACGAATCGTGGCCGCCCGGCGAGACACGCTCTAGGCGGAGTGACCGGTGCGCACGTCCAGGCCGAGCATGGCCAGCAGCTCGGTGCAGTCACTGAGGTCGTTGGCACGCCCGGCGACCACGCGGAGGGCGCGCCGGTTCTGTAGCTCGTTACTCACCTGGAGTGCGGCATGAGCGTCGGCCCAGTGGCCGGTGTCGCTGCTGTTGCGTCCCTGTCGAGCCGTGCTCATTCGGTTCTCCTCTGCTGGCCCCATGATCAGGCCAGCGATAGAACAAGGCAGCGCAGCGTGAACGCCAGGGCGGCAACCCGCACGGTGCTCTACCGTGCCGCGGTTTCGATGCCCGCCCAACCTTGGCCTACCTAGGATACCCATGCGCATGCTCAGTTTAGTGCGGGCGTCGCCGAAACGGTCCGTTCCGTGACCGTCAGTTACGGCCCACGCCCCTGAGCAAGGTGTCGACGGCGATCTCCGCGGCCTCGGCGGGATCGCGGTCGCGGTACTGGCTGGCTAGCAGGGTGACGATCTGGTGGAGCAGTGCGGCGGCCATCCCGTCGGGCAGATCGGACCGGATGAGTCCCTCGTCCTGCGCCCGGCGGATAAACGTGGCAATCCGTTCCCGCTGGTCGAGCATGCGTGCGTAGGACTCGTCGTCGCAGTGCATCTGGTCCGTGTCGATCGGGTAGCGACGGACCACCGCGATGATGCCCTCCAGGAACCGGTACAGCGCCACGGTGGCCGGAGCGCTCTCCAGCCGCGCGTCGCTGAGCACCGCATCCACCGCGTCGAGCTTGGTGTGGAGCACGGCGTCGCGCAGCACTTCCCGCCGCGCGAAGCGGCGGTAGACCGTGCGCCGGTCGACTCCGGCCTCGGCGGCGATGGTGGCGATGGTGGTCCCGGGATCCTCGGCCAGGAGCCGTGCTCCAGTCTGCAGGACCGCGTCGATGTTCCGTGCCGCATCAGCTCGCATGACATGAGGGTACGCCTTGCGGCACTTGTGACGGCTTGAGTCACAAAAAAGTTCCCTCTTTGGAGTTAAACGTCACAGATATGCGATAGTTGTCCGATGAATCGCCACGCTTGGAGGGCGACTTCAGCCTGTGGCCGCCCATGGCTGGTCAGAACCTGCCGCGACGGATATTCCCCTGTGGTTGTTTTGGCGGCTTGAGTCACAGTTCAGACCCGGCTTCGAATCTAAGAGCTACAGTTGTGTGATGGTTCTCGGTCGAGGTGTCACGACTCTGCCGGCGCCGGACCTGGTTGGTCAGGTTTCTGGAGGGTCGGAATGTCTGTAGTGGTTGTCGCGGTCGTGGTCACCGCGTTGTTTTTCGACTTCACCAACGGTTTCCACGACACGGCGAACGCCATGGCGACCTCGATCGCCACGGGCGCGTTGCGCCCCAAGGTCGCGGTGCTGCTCGCAGGCGTGTTGAACCTGCTCGGGGCCTTCCTCTCGGTGCAAGTTGCCAAGACCATCTCCAGCGGCCTGGTGGACGAATCCAAGATCACCCCGGTGGTGATTTTCGGCGGGCTGGTCGGGGCGATCCTGTGGAACCTGCTGACCTGGCTGCTCGGTTTGCCATCGAGCTCCTCGCACGCCCTGTTCGGCGGCCTGATCGGAGCGACCTGGGTGTTCGCCGGCGCGGATGCGATCAAGTTCTCCAGCGTGGTGAGCAAAGTTCTCTTGCCGCTGTTGATCTCGCCGATCGTGGCCGGGGCCGTCGCGCTGGCAGCCACATATGTGCTGTACCGAATCACCTCCCGCGGCAATCAGCGAACCTTGGGCAAGGGCTTCCGGCGCGCGCAGGTTGTGTCGGCGTCGATGGTGGCGCTGGCCCATGGCACCAACGACGCGCAGAAGACAATGGGTGTGATCACCCTGACGCTGATCACCGTCGGACTGTTGCCGGCTGACGCTGGCCCGCCGCTGTGGGTGATCGCCAGCTGCGGGTTGGCCATCGCACTGGGTACCGCGCTGGGTGGGTGGCGGATCATCCAGACCCTGGGCAAGCGGATCAGCGAGATCCAGAGCCCGCAGGGTTTCGCCGCTGAGACCAGCAGTGCGGCGGTAATCCTGACCTCGACCCACCTGGGGTTCGCGCTGTCGACCACGCAGGTGGCCACCGGCTCCATTTTCGGCGCCAGCGCCGCCCGGCGTCGGGCCGCCATTCAGTGGGGGGTGGCCCGCAAGATGGCGCTGGCCTGGTTGTTCACCCTGCCCGCCGCGGCCGTCGTGGGCGCGCTGGCGGCCCGGGTCGCCTCCAGCGGCGCCGAGGGCACCGCCGCCGTCGCGCTAGTGGCCGCGGCCGTGGCGCTCGGCATCTTCGGTCTCTCCCGGCGCAGCCCGGTGACCGCCAACAACGTCAATGAGCTACCGGCACCGGTGCCGGTGTCCGTCCCGGTGCAGCACGCCGCGTGAGAGTGCAGGAGTAGATGATGGTTTCCAACTCATCCAGTGGGGTCGCGGTTGCCGCTGTATCGGGGGCGGGCGATGGTGTGGCTCGTCGGGATATTGGCACGTTGCGGGAGTTGTGGCGGTTTAGGGATTATGCGCGTCCGGAGCGTCGCCCGTTGTTGTGGGGGGTGGTGATGCGTGGGTTTGAGTTGGCTGCTGATTTGGCTGCGCCGTGGCCGTTGGCGTTGGTGATTGATGATTTGTTGCGGGGGCAGAAGAAGAGCGGGCCGTTGCATGAGGTGGCGCAGTGGTTTGGTGGTTCGGCGGTGGTGATGTTGCTGGTCGCCTCGGTTGCGGTGTTGTTGATTACCGCGGCGTCGGGGTTGTTCGACTATTTGGGTGACCTGTTCATGAACGGGGCGGGTGAGCGGATCACCTCGCGGATCCGTTCGGATGTGTTCGGGTATGTGGAGCGGTTGCCGATGGCGTTTCACGACCGGCAAACCATCGGGGAGTTGACCAGCCGGGTTGTCTCGGACACCTCCCGGATCGAGTCCAGCCTGTTGGATTTGTTCACCGACCTGATCCCGGCGGTGTTGACCCTGGTGGGCACGGCGGTGGTGTTGTTGTCGGTGAGTTGGGAATTGGGGTTGATCGGGTTGTGCGTGGCCCCGTTGGTGTATGTCACCGCGCTGCGCTTCGCCCGGTTGACCCGGCGCAACGCCCGGCGTAAGCGGGCCGAGGTGGGCAACCTGACCGGGTTTGTCACCGAGTCACTGCAAGGCATCCGCACGGTGCACGCGTTCGGTAACCAACACATGCAGGACGCCCGGTTCTCCAGCACCAACGACAAGGTCCTGTCCCTGGGTTTGCGTTCGGTGGACCTGTCCGCCCGGTTCAGCCCGGTGCTGCAGACCGTGGGGGCGTTGGGCACCGCGGCGGTGTTGTTCGTCGGCGGCTACGGCGCGCTACACAACTGGTGGGCGGTGGGGATTTTGGTGGTGGTGACCAGCTACCTGAAAAACATGCTGTCCCCGATGAAAACCCTGGCCAAACTCGCCCCCAGCTTCACCCAGGGCGCCGCCTCAGCCGAACGGATCGCCGACATCCTCGATCAACCCACCGAACATTTAGGCACCGGGGATGTGCTGCCGGCGCGGGTCGACGGGAAAATCCAACTCCGCCAGGTCGGCCTGGACTACGGCCGCGGCCCGGTACTGAACAACCTGAACCTGACCATCAACCCGGGTGAACGCATCGCCCTGCTCGGCGACAACGGCGCCGGGAAATCCACCACCCTGTCGCTGATCGGCGGACTCTACGGACCCACCCACGGCCAGGTCCTACTCGACGGGCACTCGGTGCCCGAAGTCCCCGAGCACTGGCTACACCAACAAGTAGCCATGGTCCTGCAAGACACCTTCCTGTTCTCCGGCACCCTGGCCGACAACCTGCGCTACGGCCGCCCCGACGCGTCCGATGAACAAGTCGCCGCCGTCGCCCACGCCGCGCTGGTCACCGAATTCGCCGACCGACTCCCGAACGGGCTCGACACCGTGGTGGCCGCCGGCGGGATCGGACTATCCGGCGGGCAACGCCAACGCGTCGGCATCGCCCGCGCGCTACTGGTCGATGCCCCCGTGGTGCTACTGGACGAACCCACCGCCGGACTCGACGTACACGCCGAAGAACTCGTCGTGCAAGCACTCACCCACCTAGTCACCAACCGCACCGTCATCATGACCACCCACCAACCAGCCCTGACCCGCCTAGCCACCCGCACCATCCACCTACACCGCGGCGGCACCCTCGACAACACCGACCACACCACCAACACCGATCAGGCCGAGGCACGTCTGAGCGCGGGGGCCATGCGATGACCATCAACATGGAGCGAGTGCTGCACACCGACACAGTGCACTGGGACCAGGAGTTGGCGCGCGCGCTAGCCGTGGACAACCCCCAACCCGGCACAGACACCGGGACGGCGGATCCGGTCCGGGCCGGGGACGTGGTGATGGCCGCGATCGGCACCCACATCACCCAGCTACGCGCACTGGACCCCCAGGTCCGCCACGAGCTACCCGACTCGGTCACCCAGATGCGGGTAGCCACCCGGCAACTGCGCTCCATCCTGACCGGCTACTCCCGGATCCTCGATCACCAGCACACCGCCCCGCTCGCCGAAGAACTCAAATGGCTCGGCGCGCAACTAGCCGAAGAACACGACACCGAAGTCATGATCGAACGCTTCAACCAAGTCATCCAAGCCCTCCCCAAAGACCTCATCGTCGGCCCGCTGGCCTGCGACATCGAACAAGCCCTCGGCCAACTCGCCGAAGACGGCGAACAAACCATCACCGCCGCGCTGAACAGCCCCCGCTACCACACCCTGCACCACCTACTCGACCAACTCCTGGCCAACCCGCCACTGACCCACCGCGCGCAGCGGCCCGCACACACCGAACTACCCAAAAGCCTCGGCAAAGCCGTCCGCCGCCTCAACAAACGCCTCGCCACCGCCGAAACACTGCCCCAAGGCACCGAACGCGACGAAGCACTACACGAAGCCCGCAAAACCGACAAACAAGTCCGCTACATGACCCAAATCCTCATCCCCATCAACGGCAAACCCGCCCGACGCCTCCACAAACACACCAAAAAACTGCAAAACCTCCTCGGCGAATACCAAGACGCCGTCATCGCCCGACCCATCCTCAAACAACTCGCCGCCACCGCCCACCACAACGGACACAGCGCCTTCACCTACGGCCTGCTCTACGCCATCGAATACAACCGCATGCAACACGTCCTCACCCAACTACCCAACCGCCTCCAACAACTCCGCAACCCAAAAACCCTCACCTGGCTCACCCCCACCCAACACACCCTCCCAACGATCCCCAGACACGAATGGACACCAGCGGGCGAACCGCCGCCAGAATTCCAGGCAACCTCAATCGCGGGATGACCCACCGACCGAACTAGTCTGTACTCGGGCCGGTCTCGGCGCCGGTGAGATGGGAATGCAAGGGGTGTGCAAGTCCCGTCCGCGATCATCGGGGTGCACATCCACGAGGGGTCATGGGGGCTAGCCCGTGCAGATCAACCGCACCGTTGGGGGCCGCGGCCCGCGGTCGGTCCGGGCTGTCGGCGTGGCGGTCGCCGGGTTGGCGCTGGCCTCGGCGTGCGCTACCCCGGCGGGCCCGACCAAGCCCGGGCCCGTGTTGTCGGTGCCGTCGGACAGCTCCGGGACCGCCGCTCCGGTTGCGCCGGGCCCGGGTCCCACCGCGGTCGGTGGCGCTCTGGTCGCGGACTCGGTGTCCTCGGCATTGCGGATCCAGGCGCGGGACGTGCGGTTGGTCCGCGGCGGGGGAGCCGACCTGGCACTGCAGTTCGAGTTCGCGAACGACACCTCCGAGTCGATCGCGCCGTCCGACCTGGGCCTCGATCCGCGCACCCACGTGATTGCCACTCTGGTCGACCTGCCCCGCGGCACCGGGTACGCGCCTGCCCATGGGGTGGGGGTGGCGCGCATCGAGGGCGCGTTCCCGGAGCACGCCCGGGCCAGCACCTCCTCGGTCGAGGGGATACCTCCCGGCGGCCGCGCCATGGTGACCATCGTGTTTCCCTCGCCGCCCGAGGAGACCCTGTCGATGCTCGTGACGATGGACGGGTTCCTGCCGGTGGAGGCACCGGTGCAGCCGAGCGGATCGCCGGCGCTGAAGGACGACCCGGTGTTGCACGGCGGCAGCAAGGCCGACCCCGCCGATCCCCAGGTCAGCCCGGTGATCTGCCAGTCCGGCCCCGACTCAGGGGCGACCTCGTCGACGCCGACCAGGCTCCGGCTGCCCAGCGACGTGCTGTTCGCGTTCGGCAGCGCCGCGCTCTCACCCGCCGCCGCCTCGGCCATCGAGACGCTGAGCAAGCAGGTGACGGCCACCTCCGGCTCCATCCTGGTCGAGGGCCACACCGACTCGATCGGGGACGATGCCTCCAACCAGCGGCTCTCCGAGCAGCGCGCGACGTCGGTGCGCGACGCGGTGGCCGCGCGCCTGGGCTCCGGCTTCCAGTACCGCACGGCGGGCTTCGGCGAGACCCGACCGGTGGCGCCGAACACCAACCCGGACGGAAGTGACAACCCGGATGGCCGCGGCGCGAACCGCAGGGTGGAGCTGACCGTCGAGACCACCACCGAGGCCGCGCGGGCGGCTCCGGTGGCGCGGGAGCCGGCCAACACCACGCTGCTCGGCTCCGGGCTGGTGCCGACGGTGCGCGATGTGCGGGCTCGCTCCGGCTTCGTGCTCGCCGAGGTGGCGCTGCGTAACACCAGCGACCAGGAGCGCGCGCTGGGCTATGTGAACGACGGCAACAGGATCGGTGTCCGTGCCGACTACGGCGGCGAGCTGAGCCTCACCGATGGCACCGGGGCACGCTACGCGCCGTGTGCGTTTGGCCCGGCCTGGTGGGACCTGGTTGCCACCGGCGCGCCGAGCTTCACCCACTTCGGCAGCGACAAGGTGCCTCCGGGCGCGACCGTGGTGATGTGGTCGCTGTTCGCCGCGCCACCGCCGCAGCGTCAAAGCATCCAGGTCGGGGTCGGGGGGCTGAACGCCTCCCTGCCCACCCAGCTCGCGCGCTGAGTCACCCGGCGGAGTTCCGTGAGGCGCCGCGCACCGGCCGGCCGGGGCGGGCCTCCGGATCGGCGACACCGTCTCGGACCACGAAGGTGCCGCCGACCAGCACGTGGCGCATCCCAACCGAGGTCCGGGCCGGCGCGGCGTAGTCGGAGCGGTC
>Ga0137412_10002872_pt1 | contig 13694 bp, 10 predicted proteins | sample CZODoug2_1_16fun_FD_122160 | JGI IMG/M metagenome (GOLD analysis project Ga0137412, IMG submission 122160) | Vadose zone soil fungal communities from Angelo Coast Range Reserve, California, USA - CZODoug2_1_16fungal (Hybrid Assembly) | ecosystem: Environmental > Terrestrial > Soil > Vadose zone... | reverse complement strand
CCGTTACACGGCGTGTCAGAACCCGGTTGTTTGTTTGTCGCGGGTTCGAATTGGCGCCGTCGGGCAATCGATGCCGCATAGCGCGGTACAGACCTTTTGTAAAATTGGTGCCGGCTGCAGGATTCGAACCCGCGACCTACGGTTTACAAAACCGTTGCACTACCACTGTGCTAAGCCGGCAATCCGAGTGGGATTATAGCCGACTGAGCGCTCCGTAAGACCCCCTGCGTCAGGTTCCGTGGCCGAAGGACTGCGCGCCATTGGCCGATGATCGTAAACGCGCCGGCTGTGGCGGTAGCTCGTGCGCGGGAACCGCGCCGCTGTGAAGCTCAGGTTTGGCCGAATCCGGCTCACCCTCCGACGAGTAGCCGACGGCGACGCCCATAATCAACACCGCAACGGCGGTTAAAATCCAGGGGAGTAGGTCTGATCCGGCGCGGTCATTCATTTTGGGATTTCAGCGCAAAGCGAGTCGGCGCACTTCGACTTGGATCACAAATTGGTGTACGAGCGCCGGACAATTCGCCGGAACACAAATCGGACCAGGAAACTTGCCGGGTTGAGGTTGACGCCCGGTGTACCCGAAAAAGTCTTGCCCCGCTGCGGCGGAACGGCGCGCTGCCACTCTTGTTCGGCTTGACGCGCGCTCTCGGCGTTGCGCCGTTAGATAACCTTGGGCGATGGCGGCGCCGTCAGCCACCACGCGATGACGGCCGCGATGAGAAGCAGCGTGAGTAATGCGGCCGATATTCTCCGGACCACTATCAGCGCCAGCTGCCGACCGCAGCCCGAGCCGCTTGATTGAGCGGGCGAGCAACGAGGCCGCTCTGAGAGACCTTGATCTCGTACAGCGCGCCGTCCGCCATGGGCAAGTACGTCGCGGTGCCGTAGAGCGCGTCGATCCACGGCACCCAGGAATGATACCGATGTATCAGATCCCACAGGTCCACCCGGTCCGGCTGGTTCAAGGGATATACCGTGCGCGGCAGGCTGCGTTCATCCTCGATGCTCGAGTAGCGGCCGCTAATTCGATCCAAACGATACGCCGCGTCAAATCCCACCAGATTGGCGAACGTCTGCCATTTTAGGACTCGCGCGTCGACCTGCCATTCGTCGCCACGCAGGGCAAAATCCGCGCGCTCCCCGGAAGGGAAGATGAATACGCCGTTGAACTGGTGATAGCCGACGCGAGCGAACTGCAGCTCTCCAGCCGGTTGTTCGGCGCTCAATCGCTGATAGGTGCGCAGATTCGCGGCGACAAGTAAGGCGCAGGCCGCCATCAGGAAAAGTGCGAGGGATGTAAAGCCTCTAAGCAGGCCGCCGACGACGCGGCGCCTGCGCATGCTGCGGACCGCGGCGATCAAGAAGAGAACAGCGGTAAGCCCGAAGACGACGATCAGTGCATTGAATGTCATGGGCGTAGGTTAACGGGAGCCGGAACCGAACCTCATGGGACTAACAAAACACTTAGCTCGGTCCCGGTGTCTCGTTGCAGACGACCTATTGTTTGCTGCGATCGTGATCATTTGCAAGCACTGTCTCACATATGACGCAAACTTAAGCGCTCTGGCCGGCCGCCGGGTCAGCGTCCGTCGCATCGATGCGATGCCGCCGCGGGTCGCGCGAATTGAACCGGGCCGGCGCGGCCGTCTGTGGAACTTACCCCGGCTCAGGCTTAATATCGCTGTCCTCCGGTCAAGGTCTGTCCGGCGGAAGGCCCCCAAATTCTTTGTCGGCATCGCGAGAAGAGCTTCGCGCGAGTCTCGCGCCAATGCGCCCAAGAGGTTGTCTAGGTAATGTGGATCGTTCAAGTTGCGCTGCGGCGGCCATACACGTTTCTGGTGATGGCGCTGCTGATTCTCCTCGCGACGCCGCTGGTTTTATTCAAGATGCCTACAGACATCTTCCCGGAAATCAACATTCCGGTGATCAGCATCGTTTGGAACTATGGGGGGTTGTCGGCCCAGGAAGTAGGCAGCCGTATCACGGCCGTCAACGAGCGCAGTCTGACCACCACAGTCAACGACATCGAGCACATTGAATCGCAGTCTTTGGCCGGTATCGCGGTCATCAAGATTTTCTTTCAACCCAATGTCGATATTCCGACCGCGATCGCGCAGGTGGTCGCGATCGAGCAAGCGCAACTGCGTCAGATGCCGCCGGGCATTTTGCCGCCGTTGATAATCAAATATTCGGCGTCCAGCATACCCGTCATTCAACTCGGCCTGTCCAGCCCGACCATGACGGAGCAGGCCGTATTCGATGCGGCGGTCAACTTTCTGCGCCCGCGCTTGGTGACCATTCCCGGCGTCGCAATTCCGTGGCCATACGGAGGCAAGCAGCGGGTCGTATCGGTCGACCTCGACACCAATGCGTTGCTCGCCAGGGGATTGACGCCCACCGACGTGCTCAGCGCAGTCAACACGCAGAATCTGGTGCTGCCGTCCGGCACGGCGAAGATCGGCAGCACCGAGTACGTGCTTGCCACGAACGGCTCGCCGGATACGATTGCGGGGCTCAACGGCATTCCGGTCGCAACGCGCAACGGCGCAACCACCTATCTGTCGGAAGTCGCGCACGTCCGCGACGGATTTTCGCCGCAGACGAACATCGTGCGCCAGAACGGCGAACGCGGCGTTTTGCTCTCCATCATCAAAAACGGCGGTGCGTCGACGCTGGACATCGTCAGCGGGATATTCGCGCAGCTGCCCATCGCTGCGCAGCTCTTACCCAAGGAAATGAAGATAACGCCGCTGTTCGATCAGTCGGGATTCGTGCGCGCCGCCATCCGCGGCGTGGTCCAGGAGGCATTGATCGCCGCGGCGCTCACCGCGGCCCTGATCCTGCTATTTCTAGGCAATTGGCGCAGTACCTGCATCATTGCCATTTCCATTCCGCTATCCATCCTGTCGTCCATCATCGCCCTGTACGTCATGGGCGAGACTCTCAATATCATGACGCTGGGCGGCCTCGCGCTCGCGGTGGGCATCTTGGTCGACGATGCAACGGTGACGATCGAGAACATCGAACGCCACATGCACCTCGGTTCCGATCTTCACAAGGCCATCTTGGACGGCGCCGGGGAAATCGCCGTCCCCGCCTTGGTTTCCACCCTGTGCATCTGCATCGTGTTCGTACCCATGTTCTTTCTTTCGGGCGTCGCGCGTTTTCTGTTCGCGCCGCTCGCCGAGGCTGTGGTATTCGCGATGATGGCCTCCTATGTGCTGTCGCGTACGCTCGTCCCCACCTTGGTGATGCTGATGATGGACCACGGCGCGCCCGATGCGGCCGCTCCCGTTAGCCTCCTGAAGCGCCTGAATCGCGCTTTCGACGCGCAATTCGAGAAGCTGCGCGGCGCCTACACGGTCATCCTCGGTGCGGTGTTGGCGAAGCGACGCTTATTCGCCGCCATTTTCTCAGGTTTTTGTGTGCTGTCGTGCGGGTTGGTATTCATCCTTGGCCGTGATTTCTTTCCAAGCGTCGACGCCGGCCAGATCCGCCTGCACATGCGATTGCCCACCGGGACGCGGATCGAGGAAACGGCGCGGGTTGCGGATGAGGTCGAGGGCGCCATACGCACCATCATTCCGCCAAGAGACCTGAGAACCATTCTGGACAACTTGGGCGTGCCGAACAGCGGCATCAATCTGTCCTACAGCAATGCCGGCACGATTTCCACGTTGGACGGCGAAATTCAGGTTTCCCTCAACGAAGCTCATCGACCCACCGTGCTCTACGTCGAGGAAATGCGTCGCGAGCTGCCCAAGCGGTTTCCCGGGGTGGAATTCTTCTTTCAACCCGCCGATATGGTGACGCAGATCCTGAACTTCGGGCTACCGGCGGCGCTCGACGTGCAGATTACCGGTGCGGATGTGCGCGGCAACTATGAAATCGCCGCCAAGTTGATGAAGCAAATCCAAAGGGTGCCCGGAACGGTCGATACGCATATTCATCAGCGATTGGATCTACCGACGCTGTCGTTGCGCATGGACCGCAGTCAAATGCAGCAGCTCGGCTTGAGCGCATCGGACGTGACGCAGGATTTATTGGTGTCGACCTCCGGGACCACGCAAACATCGCCGGGGTTTTGGCTCAATCCGGCCAATAACGTGGTGTACAACCTGGCGGTCCAGTCCCCGCAATACGCCGTGAACAGCCTGGATGCCATTTTGCGCACTCCCGTGCGCAACGCCGCAGGGGGCGCTCCGCAAATGCTGAGCAATCTCGTCAGCGTCGCACCGGCGAAGCAGCTCGCCGTAGCCTCCCGCTATAACTTGGCGCCGGCCACCGATATCTACGTCAGCGTGCAGGGCCGCGATCTGGGCAACGTGGCGGGCAAGATCGGAGCGCTGGTCGACACCTTGCGGCCGGAGTTGCCGCGCGGCGCCGAGATCGCCATTCGGGGTCAAGCACAGACCATGTCCGCTTCGTTCATTCAGTTGGGCATAGGGCTCATCATGGCGATCGTCATGGTGTATCTATTGATCGTCGTCAATTTCCAGTCCTGGGCGGACGCCTTCATCATCATCACGGCCCTCCCCGCGGCCCTTGCCGGAATTTGCTGGATGTTGATGCTGACCGGCACCACGCTGAGTGTGCCTGCGTTGACCGGAGCCATCATGACGATGGGCGTCGCAACCGCAAACAGTATCTTGATCGTGTCGTTCGCCCGCCAGCGCATGGATGAGGGGCTCGATTCCATCCAGTCCGCGCTCGATGCGGGCACTACTCGAATCAGGCCCGTATTGATGACCGCGCTGGCGATGATCATAGGCATGATTCCGATGGCACTTGGCTTGGGCGAAGGCGCCGAGCAAAACGCTCCGCTGGGCCGCGCCGTCATCGGCGGCTTGTTATTCGCCACTGTTTCCACATTATTGTTCGTCCCGGTGGTGTTCGCCGGCATCCACAGACGCCTCGCTCAGCGCAAAAATGCGCATTCCCGCGGGGCCGTTCCGAGTGCAGAAGGAAATTCGTCGCATGTCTGACGCAACGTCCGCAACGTCCCCCAGGATCGTGAAGCGCGCCAAGTATGCTGCCACCTGCATCGTCGCCGTTTTGTTGGCGGGCGCCATCGTCGTTCTGGTACTTCGTGGCTTTCATGCGCGCGCGCTGGAGAGAGCCACCGAGCTGCACGCGAAACAGTACGTTGCGACGACGTCACCCAAGGCTAACAGCGAGGGTCTGCCGGTCACGCTGCCGGGGACGCTGCAGGGCGTCATCGAGTCGACGGTGTATGCGCGCAGCAGCGGCTACGTAGTGCGGTGGACCAAGGACATCGGCGCGTCGGTAAAGAAGGGCGAACTCCTGGCGCTGATCACTGCTCCGGAAATCGATCAACAATTGAACCAAGCGGAGGCGGCGCACGCACAGAGCGCTGCGAGCGAAGCGTTGGCGAAGAGCACAGCGGTACGCTGGCAAAGTTTGCGCGAGAAGGATGCGGTGACTCAGCAAGACTTGGATGAACGATTGAGCGCGTACAAGCAAGCACAATCCGACCTTGCCGCCGCCGCGGCCAATGTCTCGCGCTTGCGCAGCTTGCAGGGATTCAATAGCGTGGTAGCGCCTTTCGACGGAGTCGTGACCCGACGCAATATCGATGTCGGAAATCTGGTCGATGCAGGCAACAGCGGCACGGGAAGGGCGCTCTTTTCAGTGGCACAGGTCGATCCGCTGCGCCTGTACGTGTACGTGCCGCAAGCGTACGCGAATCAGATCAAGGTCGGCGACGTGGTCACGGTGACCCTGGCGGAGCGCGTGGGCGAACAATACCAAGGCACCATTGCGCGCACTGCCCGAGCCATCGATACCGCGACGCGCACCATGCAAGTGGAAATCCGCGTGCCCAACCCGACCGGCGCTCTCATCGCCGGTTCGTACGTACAGGTCTTGCTGCCGATCAGGGGTGACAACACGGGGTTGGTCGTGCCCACCAATGTCTTGCTATTCAGACCCGAAGGCAGCTACGTCGCAGTCGTGGACGGGCAGGGGCACGTGCACCTTCGGCTGGTGAAGCTAGGAACGGATTTTGGTCCGGCGGTGGAGGTGCTCAGCGGCCTGGACTCGAGCGACCGAATCGTCGTCAATCCGGCGGATTCGCTGGCCGACGGCGACGTCGTGACCTTGGCCGCGCAGCCGAGCCAGGGGTAGTCCCGATGCGCTTGGCTCATTGGCGCGAGCTCACGGTGTTCGGTTGGTTCGTCCTCATATCGGCTGCGGGCTGCGCCGTCGGTCCCGACTACCATCGGCCTGCGGCCGAGGTGCCGCCATCGTGGCAACCGGAAGCGCCGTGGCATGAGGCGGAGCCGAGCGATGCGGCGCTCAAGGGCAATTGGTGGGAGTTGTTCCAGGACCCCGCTCTCAATCCATTGGTGGAGAGGGCCTTGCAGACCAATCAAACTCTGCGCGTGGCGGCCGCACGGCTCGATCAGGCACGCAGTCAGGTGACCGTGGCTAAGTCATCGCTTTATCCCGATATCGGTCTTCAAGCGTCCGCGGTCCGGAGCAAGAACTCTGCCAATCGCCCATTGTCCGCCTATGCGACTCCAAATCAGTCGACCGTGCAGAACGATTTCACCGTCGGCCCAACCGTCAACTACGAACTCGATCTCTTCGGCCGGGTGCGGCGGCAAGTCGAAGGCTTTCGTGCCGCGGCGGAGCAGGCAGCGGCGGATTTCGAGAACACGCGCTTGATGCTTACCGCGCAGTTGGCCAGCGACTACTTCACGCTGCGCGAGCTCGATGCTGAGATCGATGTGGTCAACCACAGCTTGGATCTCGAGCGAGATGCCCTCAAATTCATTACCTCGCGGCATGATCTTGGATTTGCCACGGGCTTGGACCTGGCGCAGCAGCAGGCCTTAGTACAGAGCAGCGCCGCGCAACTGGAATTGCTGCGGCTGCAGCGTGCGCAAAACGAGCATGCGATCGCTACGCTGCTGGGCACGCCGGCTCCCGGCTTCAGCATCCGCCCGACGACGGCTCCTGCCTATCTCCCTGCGCTTCCGCTGGGACTGCCCTCCGATTTACTGCAACGCCGGCCCGACGTGGCCTCGGCCGAACGAGCGATGGCCGCGGCCAATGCACGCATCGGCGTCGCGCGTGCGGCCTATTTTCCCACGATTCAGTTGACGCCCTTGGTGCCCAACATCGGTTGGGAGAGCGCTGCGGTGTCTTCATTGTTCAACGCACCGAGCCAGCTCTGGGCAGCCGGGCTATCCGCCACTCAGACGTTGTTCGACGCCGGCAGAACAACGGCCAACGTTCACATCGCAGAGGAAGATTATACTGCCGCCGTGGCAACGTATCGGCAGACCGTGCTCAGCGCGATGGAAGAAGTGGAAAACGGAATTACCGGACTGAGTTCTCTCGATCGGGCTGCGACGCAGGCCAATGCCAGCGTGGAGAGCGCGCAACGCGCCTTTGACATCGCCAACGACCGCTACAAGGGCGGAGTGGCCATTTATCTGGACGTGCTCACGGCGCAGCAGACGTTGCTCGGCAATCAGCGGCAAGCCGTGCAGATCCATGGCCAGCAATATCTGACCGCCGTCTTCTTGGTCAAAGCGCTGGGTGGCGGCTGGCAGGAACTCGAGGCTGCCGGTCAGCGCACGCCGGCCGGCAACTAACTTTTGCGCACCGGAGTCTTTGACAATGATTCGATCGCGACCGGCGGCGAGAGTGCGTTCGATTGAATGAAGTCGACCCCCAAAGCGGTGAGCCATTCTTGTTCCGCGGCGGTCTCGGTGCGTTTGGCCACGGTATGCATACCGAGAACCCGAGCCATCTGAACCACGCCGGTGATGGCGGCTTGGGAGAGCTTGTCCGAACGCATCTTGGCCGTGATTTCCGGCGCCAGTTTGACGTAGCGCACGGCCGGCAGCCGCAGCAGATCGAAACACTCGGTGCGCAGCCCAAAATCGTCGAGCACCATGGGACAACCGAGGCGATCCAGAGCGGCGGCAACTTCGGCAGCTCGGTCGCCGAGCTTGATGGCCGTCGCTACATCGATTTCAAACCCGATCATTGCCTTCGGCAGTGATGATTTCGCCAGGCACAATCCGACGAATTTGATGAAGTGCTCGTCGTGCAGTGCGGTGGTGGTGAGATTGACCGAAAACATCACCGCCTTGGTCTGCCACACGTCCGGATGATGTACCAGCCATCCGATGAGTTCGGTGACGACACGGCGATCGATCATGGAACCTAGGCCGTTTTCCACCGCCGCCTTCAGCATTGCGTGGGGCGCCGCATTCGGCGCATCGTCGGATTTGGAGCGAAGCAGCACTTCATAGCGTTTCAGTTGGCTGCCCTTGGTCAACGGAACCAAGCGTTGCACGTGAAGCGCGATTGGGCTGCGGCGCAAAGCTGCGTGCAAGCGGTCGATTTCGGGAGTCACCGTCGGTGCCGGACGTCTTTCCGGCGCGGCGGCTGAAGCTGGTGCGCGCGTGGCCGCCGGCGCCGCGGCCGGCTTGAGCGCGCGCACGGAATCCGTCAGCGACAGCTCAACTGGGGGCGCCATCCGCGCAGGCGCCGTTCGCACGGGTGCCGTTCGCACGGGTGCCGTGCGCGCGGGTGCGGACACCGTCGGCGCGGACGCGGGCGCAGACCCCGTGCGTGGCGGCGCGGGTCTGGTCTGGGCCGCAACGGGAGCCTGCGGTGCGCGCGCCGCAGCGGGCGCAGGCTCGAGGTCGGGCCGCATTCCGGCGAAGTCGGACAATGCGCGTTGCAGCTTGGGCGTCATAAACCTGGCCGCGCCCTTGTCGTCTTGTTTGATGCCCCGAGTATCCATGATCACCATGATCGCGCCGACCATGGCGCGACGCGCGCTCACGACCCGGAATAGCAGGGCGGACCGTGAATCGCCGAGATCGTAGGCTAGGATCGGCGGCCCACTGGGTTTCGAGAATGCGTCGAACGCCTCGCGGACCGCGTTATGCTCGTCCGGACCCATCGAACTCTCGCTGAGCCACAGCACGTCGCCTTTTTCGTCGTGCAGCGATATGGCGTGAGCGCGGGCGGGTTCCACGGCCGCGCGCACCTTCTGGCAAACGGCATCGAAGTCGACGAGCGGACTTTCCATTGCGCTTAAAGGGTTGCCCTGCTCCATAGATCCAATACTTTTGGGGGAAGCGTGCATATCTACCGTACCGTGACCGATCTTAGTGTGATGGCCTTCGCCAAAATGCGACAGAATGTTCTCGCGCGCGGCCGGTGTGACATATCATCGGCGCCCCTCGTCCCGTCCAACCACACTGTCTGCATCAATGCCACCACCAAAAGCCCGTCAATACCGCTACTACGATTTTGTGATGGCAGCCTACGTCTGCATCCTGCTGTGCTCCAACTTGATCGGCCCCGCCAAGGAAACCTCCATCCAGGTACCCCTGTTCGGCACGGTCACCTTTCTGGCCGGCGTTTTGTTCTTTCCGATCTCGTACATCTTCGGCGATATTTTGACCGAGGTTTATGGGTACGGTCGCGATCGCCGCGTGGTCTGGGCGGGTTTCGGAGCGCTCGTATTTGCCTCCATCATGGCGGCCGTGGTGGTGCACTTGCCGGCGTCGGAGAGCTCGCTCGCCACCCAAGCGGCAGTCGAGACCGTATTCGGCAACACGCCGCGTATCGTCTTGGCGTCCATCACGGCTTTCCTGTGCGGCACTTTCGTCAACAGTTATGTGCTGGCGAAGATGAAGATCTGGACGCGAGGACGTTGGCTGTGGACACGCATCGTCGGTTCGACCGTCTGCGGCGAACTGGTGGACTCGGTGATCTTTTATTTCGTCGCCTTCTATGGGCGTATGCCGGCGGCTCACTTGGTGGCGATCATGTTCACGCAATATGCGTTGAAAAGCGGCTGGGAGATCGTCGCGGCGCCGCTGACTTATCGCGTGGTAGCGTTTCTGAAGAGGACGGAAAACGAGGACTACTACGACATAGATACCAATTTCACTCCATTCTCTTTGAAGACCTGATCGAGGGATTGAGCGGGCCCAATCGGGCGGCCACTCAATTGGTCGCCGCCCTGCCACAATTTGCCACTACGGGCCCTTAAGGCAGCCCGAATATCGGTTTGAAATGGCTCTCACAAAGGCGGCGAAGGTCGTCGCTTGAGGTGGTGAAAACTTCGGTGAGGAGCTGTCATGAGAACTGCATATTCCAAGATCGTTTGGACGGTGGGGTTGATGGGCATAGGCGCGGCGGCCTTGGCGGGCGAGCCCAAGACCGCGCCGCCCCACGAGCCGGTCGGATTCATTACGGGCGGAGTGATCGGCGGGTTTGCCGCGGGTCCGGTGGGTGCGGTCATCGGGGCGGGGATTGGCACCTGGCTCGGCAACCGTGTGCATCGAGCCGGCGAGGCAACCAAGGCGGAGGCGCAGGTGGCGGCGCTGCAGACCGACAAGTCGCAGTTGCAGAGCGAGAAAGCGGCTCTGGCGGTCGAAACGGGCGATTTGTCGGAGACCAATCGGGACTTGACCGCGCGGCTCGATCAGCTGTCGCACAGTGTCGAGGCGGCGCAAACCGCCAAAGACGAAGCGGCGTGGGACGATGCGGCCAAGGTGCTTGACGGTTTGCAGGGCGACGTGCTGTTTCGGACCGGCAGTGCCGACATTACACCGGAGATGACGCATGGCATTCAGGTGTTGGCGGAGGCGGTCGCCAAATCCCCGGCACTCAAGGTGCGCGTCGACGGGTACGCAGATCCGCGCGGTACGGCGGATACCAACCTTAAGTTGTCGGAAGCTCGGGCCAATGCAGTTCGAGACTTGTTTCTCGCCGCCGGAGTGAGCGGCGAGGCACTCGAGATCAATGCGTATGGCAAGAGTCAGAGTGTTGCGGAGGACAACGACGGTTATGCGCTCGAGCGTCGAGTACGTCTGACCTTGCAAGCGCAGGAGCCGGCGGCGGTTGCGCAGACCGATGGCAAGACACCCCCTGGCGGTGTTTCGCCCATGGTGGGCGGGCAGGCGGATGCGCGGCAAGTGAGTGAAAACGAGTAAATGATCGGCCCGGTGTGGGTACATGCCGGGCCGCTCTTGTTTCCTCAGGCGGCCCGTGCCTACGATAGGGTATGAGCGAGCAGCTGAAAATCGTCGTGTTGGACCGCCTTCAAACCGGCGAATCCGCAAATCCCTCTCCAGAGAAAATACTCGCCGGCATTCCGCGGACGCGGGTGTCAAATCAATATGCCGACGGCAGCCAGCAATTTTTCTGCGGTGTCTGGAGCAGCACCAGCGGCAAGTGGCGGATACGCTATACGGAGCACGAGTTATGCGTGCTCTTTGAGGGCCGTGTGCGCATCGAGTCGATCAGCGGCGAGAGGCACGAATTCAGGGCGGGCGACGCGTTTGTCATACCCGCCGGGTTCGAAGGGATTTGGGAAGTGGTCGAACCCTGCAAGAAGTGGTACGCGGTTTTCGAGGCGCGAGAGGGCTCCTGAACCCCGCCCTCGTCTGTGGCTAGCCCGCCAGCCTTTCGAATGCCTGCGCGATGCTCATCCAAGTACCCGTCGCTGCAAACGGTACCGTGAGCACTTGCTGTGCCAGCAGTACCAGTCCGCCGACAACATAGACCGGATGAGGCCTGCCGCGCGTGCGCCAGTCGTGGATCATCGCGATGACAATGAAAAGATCGGCAACGAGCGAAGGCGGCAGCGACACAAACGGCGGCGGCGGCCCGCCCCCAGCGCCGGGAGGGGCTAAAAGCGTAATAAACACGCGCGCGATGGCCGGAGTCAATATCCCGATCATCAACAGCGTCATCAGGCGCTTGTGCACCTGCGGGCGCCGAATGTTGACGACGGCCAAAGTGAATATGCCGACCATCAAGGGCCAGGCGCACAGGGTGACGGCTGCGAAGCGGCGCCCCGCATCGCCCATACCGAGCGCCTCGTTTCGCTTGAGAACGGCCATTTCACCCACCAGTATGGAGCACGACAGGACGCTGAAGAGCGCTAGCCCGGCCAATCCCCAGGTGCGATGATCCATCGTGCGCCCCGCCGCGACGAGTGCAGTCTGGACAAAAAAGAAGACGGTCCAGGTAAACATCAACATGCCATGAATGTGGATAATGGGCGGAGCGTGGAATTTGCCCGCCGTGACGGGAGCCCAGTAGGTGGGTGTGAACCCGCCAAAGGCGACCACCACAAAAGCGCCGGCCATCCACAGATAAAAATAACGGCTGTCGGATCGCAATCCTGACGCCTCGATTACGGTCGCGTTCATCTTTAGTTTTCTCCCATCGACAGGATCACGAGTATGCCAGTGAAACGAAGAGCGTCCCAATCGACCTTATCTTCACGCAAGCGCTCGATCGGCACCGCGGAACGATGCCCCCAAACCTTGCCATCGCTGATTCCCCATGTAAGGCTCGGCGCATGCTCAACTGGACGGAACGCCTCGAAGATGGATTGTTTCAGAAATCGCGCAGCATGGCCCCTCCCTGGGGTCCGGTGTTGCGGCTGCTGCGCTATCCGATAGCCATCACCCGCGATTGGCTTGCCGGGGAGATCAACGTCAGGGCCATGAGCTTGGCTTACACCACGCTGCTGTCGCTGGTGCCGTTGTTGGTGTTCAGCTTTTCGATTTTGAAGGGACTGGGCGCGCGCGCCGACCTGCGCTACATCCTGCATGAATTCTTCCGCCCCATGGGCAGCGCGGCGACGCAGCTGACGGAGAGCGTCATGCAGTTCGTGACGAACATGCGCGGCGATGTGCTCGGGTCGCTCGGCCTGGGATTTCTCGTCTACACCGTCATCACTACGATTCAGAAAGTGGAGGCCAGTTTCAATTTCGTATGGCGGGTCCAAAGGCCGCGCAGTTTTGCGCGGCGTTTCAGCGAATACTTATCCGTCATGATCATCGGGCCCATTCTGCTCGCGGTTATCGTGGGACTGTTGGGCTCGGCAGAACACAGCCCTTTCGCGCAGTGGCTGAACGATATCCCGCTGCTCGCATGGACCATGACGCTGCTCGGTCAGTTCGTGCCCTATGTGATCGTCACGATCGTATTCACGTTCATGTATGCGTTCGTTCCCAATACCCGCGTCGAACTGCGTGCCGCGCTCATCGGCGGCGTGACCGCCGGCATCATCTGGGCGCTGGTGGGGAAAGTGTTCACGACCGTCATCCTCTATTCCTCCCAGTTGATGACCGTCTATACCGGCTTTGCCATCGTGCTCACCACATTGATCTGGGTGTACCTGAGCTGGCTCATTCTGCTCATCGGCGCGCAGCTGGCTTTCTACGTGCAATGTCCCCAATACCTGCGTCACGGCCAAGAGCTGGCGGAGCTCACCGGCAGCGCGCGCGAGCAAGCGGGTCTGTCGGTGATGTACTTGATCGGACGCGACTACGGCTCGGGGGGAAACTACTGGACTAGCAACGGTCTCGCGGCCGAACTCGATCTCCCGAGCACCGCTCTCGCACCGGTGCTCGCCTGCCTGGAGCGCGGCGGCTTGATCGTGGCCACCGAGAAAGAACAATTCCTCCCTGGGCGGGATTTGGAGGGAATCCAACTCATCAATGTCATCGATGCCGTACGCACCCGCCAACCCGGACGGCTGATGGTCGGCATGCGCTCCGTGCCGCCGGCCACGCTGCTGATGAGCGAGGTTGAAACGGCGATCCGGAAGCAGCTCGGGGAGCAATCGCTGAAGGACTTCATCGCCGCCGGTTGACCCGTCTGCATTCCGA
>Ga0137412_10002870_pt1 | contig 13698 bp, 10 predicted proteins | sample CZODoug2_1_16fun_FD_122160 | JGI IMG/M metagenome (GOLD analysis project Ga0137412, IMG submission 122160) | Vadose zone soil fungal communities from Angelo Coast Range Reserve, California, USA - CZODoug2_1_16fungal (Hybrid Assembly) | ecosystem: Environmental > Terrestrial > Soil > Vadose zone... | reverse complement strand
TCGTCGGCGGCCACGAATACGCCGAAACCATCACCGACCAGAACCCGGCGGGCGGATGGGTCAACAACACCGGCTCTTCGTTCACCGGACAGGAGAACGGGGACGAGTGCGCATGGATCAGCTCCGGCCAGGGCGCCACCGCATTGGTGGCCTTCTCCACCGGTTCGTTCGCGATGCAGAGCACCTGGTCGAATGACACCAATCGCTGCGATATCTCGCACCCCATCGTCAGCGGCAGCGGCGGGACGCCTACCGCGAATTTCACTTACAGTGCCAGCGGACTGACGGTCTCATTCACCGACACGTCCACGGATTCTGGTGGGACCATCGGCAGCCATGCGTGGACCTTCGGCGATGGCGGCACATCGAGCGCCACCAATCCCACCCACACGTATGCAGCGGGCGGAACCTATTCGGTCACCGAAACCGTCACCGACAGCGGCAACGGCTCCACCAGCTCCAAGACCAGTGCCGTCACCGTCAGCGCAAGCGGCGGCACGCCCACTGCAAACTTCACTTACACGATCAGCAGGCTGACGGTTAACTTCACCGATACGTCCACCGACTCGGGCGGCTCGATCGGCATGCACAGCTGGAACTTTGCCGACGGAAGCACCTCGACCGCGGCAAACCCCAGCCACACCTATGCCAGTGCCGGCACCTATAGCGTCAGCGAGACGGTCTACGACAGCGTCAACAACCGGTCCAGCACCAAGACCGTGAGCATCACCGTGACCGCGAGCACGAGTAGTCAGCTCATCGTGAACGGGGGCTTCGAAACCGGGAGCGCCGCGCCGTGGGCACTGACTGCGGGGGTGCTGTGCAGCAACAGCGGCTGCGCGGGCGAGACCGCGCACAGCGGTTCGTGGTTTGCATGGCTGGACGGCTACGGCTTTACCCATACCGACACCGCGACGCAGACAGTGTCGATCCCGGCCGGCAAGACGACTGCCACATTGGCCTTCTACCTGCACATCGATACGCAGGAAGTCGGCTCGATCGCCTACGACACGTTGAGGGTGCAGGTGCTGAATAGCTCCGGCACCGTACTGGCGACACTGGCGAGTTACTCCAACGTGAATGCAGCGTCGGGTTATTCGCTGCATAGCCTGAACATGAATGCGTACATCGGGCAAACGGTTCAGATCAGGTTCTACGGTCAAGAGGATTCGTCGCTCGCGACATCGTTCGTGATCGACGACGTCACCTTGACCGTGCAGTAGTTCGACCCATGCCCTTCAGCAGCCTGCCGGCGCGACGCAAGTTCGTCGTGCAGGCTGCCGGTTTCTTGCTGCCCGCGCTGCTGCCGCTGAGGATAGGGGTCGCGGCCGAATCTCAGCCGCCTGAATCGGAAGCGGGCTCGGGGCTGCCGCGACGACCGCGGGTCCTGCAACCGCGACTCGAGCTTTCGCCGGCTGCGATCGAAGTCGCTCCTGGCTCACGCGTGCAGTTCATTGCCCGCGCCTCCGGAGGAGAGGCCATCCTGTTTTCGGTGGACTGGTCGATCCGTGAGGGCGCAGCCGGCGGAACGATCCTGCCGGCGCCCAAGCGCCAGGACGACGGCAGCTACACGGCGGTGTATCAGGCGCCCACGGTCGGCAGCGGTCCCTTCCACGTGATCGCCACACTGCGCGAGTTCCCGGCGGCGGTGGCAGAGGCCAGCGTACAAGTGCGGGCGCCCCGGTAGGAGATTCGTCTTCAGAGACAAAGGTCTTCCCCGTTACTTCTGCATGCGCATCAGCTGATCCATCGGCACCATCGTGTGATTGAGGTGACCCATGACCCAGATCGAGCCAAACACGACTAGGCACACGATCAGCACGCCGAAGGCCAGGGCGAGGACATTGTTGGCATTGTCGGGTGCCGTCGTGATGTGCAGGAAAAAGACTAGATGGATGCCCATCTGCGCCACCGCCAGTACCAGCAGCGCAACCGCCGCCCCAGGCCGATAGATCTCGTGCGTGCCAACGGCCCAGAAGGAGGCGGCCGTAAGAGCGACCGCGAGTGCGAGGCCGAGAAGATATCCGCGCACTTCGAGGCCAAGAGTTCGTTCCTCTCCAATGGGCTCACCCGGCACGCGGTCGATGCCGACGTAGGAGCCCGCGTCGTGTTCGAACTGTTCACTCATGGCAACAGCTCCGGTGGAAGAGTGCCGACCAGGTAGACCAGACTGAAGATGGCGACCCAGATGATGTCCAAGGCGTGCCAGAAGAGGCTGAAGCAAAGAAAGCGGTGGCGGATATCCTGGCGGAATCCCTTGGCAGAGAACTGCGCCATCATCGTGCCGAGCCAGAGAAGTCCGGCGCTCACATGCGCGCCGTGGCATCCCACGAGGGTAAAGAACGACGAGAGGAACGCGCTGCGGCCTGGTCCGGCGCCCTGGCCGATGAAGCCGGCGAATTCGCGCAACTCCAGGACGATGAAAGCGAGGCCCAGGAGCCCGGTGACCAGAAGGGCGAGCTGCGTCCATTTCTGGCTGCGCTGTCCCACCGCAAGGCTCGCCATGCCGCACGTGAAGCTCGAGGCGAGCAGGCAGGCGGTCTCCGCGGCGGTGTTGCGCAGGTCAAACAGCTCGTGCGCCGATGGGCCACCCGCGGTGTTCTTGAACAGCACCGCGTAGGCGGCGAAGAACCCCGAGAACATGATTACATCCGAGAGCAGGAAGATCCAGAAGCCATAGCCGACGACGATGCGTTTGGGCGCCGGCCCGCCGATGCCATGACCGCTCGCCTCTCGATGAAAGACCTCGGGTCGACCGAATGAGGGATCGTCTGCGATGCGCAGCGCCGGCGCGCTCATCTGGCCGGCCCCTCGTGCAGCGCCGCGGCGCGCGCAGCGCGGTCGGCGCGATCGATTCGGGACACCTCCTCGGCAGGGATCTCGGTCTCGTGGATATCACGCCAGGCGAAGACCACGAACGTCACGTAGGCGCCAATGAGTCCGAGTATCACCAGCCACCAGATCTGCCAGATCAGGGAGAACCCGGTCACGACGGCGAAGAACGCCGTGACGAAACCGGTTGCACTGTTGCGCGGCATCTCGATGGGCGAGTACTTCGCCTCGCCGGTCGCCGGATGCCCGATTGCACGAGTCCGCTGCTTGGTTTCCCAGTACGGGTCGTCATTGGTGACCTGGGGCAACACAGCGAAATTGAAGGCGGGCGGGGGTGAGGAGGTCGACCATTCCAGCGAGCGACCATCCCAGGGATCGCCAGTCCGTTCGCGCCGGCGCTCTCGGCCGCGAATGGAGACCCAGAGCTGCGCGATCTGCAGGACGATACCGCACAGGATGATGAGAGCGCCGACTCCGGCGACCAGGATCCAGGGATACCACTCGGGCCGATCGTAGTGCTGCATACGCCGCGTCATGCCCTCGAGACCGACGATGTAGAGCGGCACGAAGGCAACGTAGAAACCAACCAGCCAGCACCAGAACGCAGCCTTGCCAAGCCGCTCATCGAGGACGAAGCCGAAGGCCTTCGGGAACCAGTAGGTATAGCCCGCGAAGGCGCCGAACAGCACAGCGCCGATGATCACGTTGTGAAAGTGCGCCACCAGGAACAGGCTGTTGTGCAGCACGAAGTCAGCCGCGGGAGACGCCAGCAGCACCCCGGTCATGCCGCCGATGACAAAGGTCACCATGAAGCCGACCGCCCAGAGCATGGCGGAGCTGAAGCGGATGCGGCCGCCATACATGGTGAAGAGCCAGTTGAATATTTTCACGCCCGTGGGCACGGCGATGATCATGCTGGCGATGCCGAAGACGCCGTTGACATCCCCGCCTGCCCCCATCGTGAAGAAGTGATGCAGCCAGACGCTGTACGACAGTATGCAGATCGCCATGGTGGCGACAATCATCGAGCGACGGCCGAAAAGCGGCTTCCCGGAGAAAGTCGAGACCACCTCGGAGAAAACCCCGAACGCCGGCAGGACGAGAATGTAGACCTCCGGGTGTCCCCACGCCCAGATCAGGTTCATGAACATCATCGCGTTGCCACCCGCCTCGTTGGTGAAGAAGTGAAACCCGGCGTAACGATCGAGCAGCAGCATGCCGAGCGTTGCCGTGAGGATCGGGAAGGCGGCTACGATCAGCAGGTTCGATGCGAGCGCGGTCCAGCAGAAGATCGGCATGCGCATGTAGCTCATACCGGGCGCACGTATCTTGAGGATGGTTGTCACGAAGTTGATGCCCGTCATCAGCGTGCCGATGCCGGATATCTGGATCGCCCAGAGGTAATAGTCGACGCCGACCCCTGGGGAATAGGTGAGCTCAGATAGCGGTGGGAACGGCAGCCACCCGGTGCGGGCAAACTCCCCCACCACGAGGGAGATGTTGACCAGGAACGCCCCCGCCGCGGTGAGCCAGAAGCCGACCGAGTTCAGCGTCGGGAACGCCACGTCGCGCACTCCGAGCTGCAGAGGCACGGCGAAGTTCATGAGCCCGATGACGAACGGCATCGCGACGAAGAAGATCATGATCGTGCCGTGCGCGGAGAAGATCTGATCGTAGTGCTCGGGCGGCAGATATCCCGGAGCGTGAAACGCCATGGCCTGCTGCGAGCGCATCATCAGCGCGTCGCTGAAGCCGCGCAGCAGCATGACGGCCGCCAGCAGGCAGTACATGATGCCGATGCGCTTGTGGTCGACACTGGTGATCCATTCGCGCCACAGGTACGGGATATAGCCCTTCGCCGCTATCCAAATCAGCACGGCGGCGATGCCGAACACCACGAACAACCCGGCCGCCAGCGGAATCGGCTGATCGAAGGGGATGGCCTGCCAGGTGAGTTTTCCCAACATGTCAGCGCTGCCTCTGCGCCATCACCGCGGAAGCGCCTGCGGCGGTCTGTGTCGTTTGCGGTCCCTCACCGGGGGGCAACTTCTGCCCCACGATCTGCTCGAACAGTCCGGCCTGCACCGCTCCATAGGTATAGGGGCTCACGTCCTGGCTCTGCTTGAGGAGTCCGTGATAGGCAGCATCATCGAGGACCGGACCCCGACCGCCCGTGGCGACCACCCAGGAAGTGAATTGCTCGGGCGACACAGCCTGCACGTCGAACGCCATGCCGGGGAAGCCGTCGCCGCTGAAGTGCGCCGAGAGGCCCGCGTAAACCCCGGGGCGGTCGGCCTGCAGGTTGAGTCGAGTCGTCATGCCGTACATCGAATAGATCTCGCTTCCCAGCTGCGGCACGAAAAACACGTTGAACACACTCGCCGACGTAATCTTCAAATCGAGCGGTACGCCTACCGGAACGACCATCCGGTTGACGCTAGCAAGATTGTGCTGCGGATAAATGAACAGCCACTTCCAGTCGAGCGACACCACCTCGACCTCCAGAGGCTCGACCTTGGACTTCAACGGCTCGGCCGGGTCAAGCAGATGGGCGCTGATCCAGGCGATGCCACCCAGGAAGAAGACGACGAGCGCGGGAATCGACCAGACGATGAGCTCGAGCCGCCCGGAGTAATCCCAGTTCGGCAGGTACTGCGCACGGGTGTTGGAAGCACGAAACCAATACGCGAAGGCGAGTATCGCGACGATGGTCGGAATGACGATGGCGAGCATGATGGCGAGCGAATCGAGCAGAATGATGCGGTCTCCCTCGCCGACCGGACCGGCCGGTTCGAGCACGCTGCGCTCGCAGCCCGACAAGGCAGCAATCACGAGAACCAGCGCGCTCAACAGGCGAGCGCGTTTGGTGAACCTAGTCATGATTTGGAGGTCTTTTCCCTCAGCGCCATCATGACACAGGCCTTCTTTGGCCGACAGCGGCTTGACGTCGAGAAAGGTGAGCGATCCGGTGGCACCTTTTTCATGCGCGCCGATTGTGCGGCGGGCGCACTTATCAACTCGCCCTTAACCATGCCGGCAGGGTGGGCACGGGTTCCAGCTGCTGGCGTGTGGCTGCCCGGTACGTCCAGGAACGACCACGAAAGTGTGATGGACGTCCGCCCGCACAGTGACGTATTTTTGCATCGATTTGAGCGCCACCGTCAATTGACAGCGCGCGTCCGCACTCGCAACAGGCACTGGTCACTGCCTCGCAGGATGCGTACCACTTGGCACAGATGCGCTTTCGCGGCGGCGTCGACGCCTACCTCAGCGAGCTGGATGCGCAGCGTTCTCTCTACGGTGGGCAACAGCAACTGCAAATCGTACGGCTCAGAACGGAAAGACCGAAACACCTTCAAGGCCCTTCTGGAGACCCGCGACTTCAGGATTGTCGAGCCAGACAATGGCAGCGCTTGACGATCCAGCGGCGATCGCTGGATAGGCGAACTGGGAGTCCGTAACAAGTGACGGCACCTCGCTGACGGTGATCGCCGTATTAATGCCGCCCGAGAAAGTCCCGTTGGTTAAAACGCGCGTCGCTTGGACACGTTCCGTGCCCGTGAAACCCAGCTGGGACCAGGTAACCAGGTATTCCGTGCCGGTGAATGCGACAGAAACCGAGCCGCGTGGCGAACTCGAAGCAGTCTGAATCGGAATTCCTCCCATGTCGGCGGCCCCGTCGAGCAAGATTCCATTTTTCGAGATTCGCGTCCCGTAGACGTCGGGAAGTACGGTGGATCCATTCGAGAGGTTCTGATTGCGAAGATCCAGCCAGACGACAAGATAATTGGTGCCATCGAAGGCAATGCTTGGACCGGTTTGACCATTGGCCGCGGTTGAAATTGGAAACGGAGCCGGATCGATCAATGTCCCCGCCGGACTGACGCGGATTCCATAGATGTGGGGCAGCGTCAACGCGGGAGTCGGTGTTTGTTCCCACACAACCAGATAATTTGTGCCATCAAAACCGACCACTGCGTTGAAGTGGCTGCTCGCGTCGCTGGTTATCGGGAACGGCCCTGAGCCCGATATCGTGCCGTTTGGATTGAGCAGAATCCCATAAATGTCATCCAAAGAGGTTGCGACGTTGAAGTGGGTCATCACGCACAGGCCGTTGCTCGAACCAAATGCGATGCCCGTCGCCGGGTCCATCGGCGACAGAAGTATCGGAGTGGCGTCCAACACGACGCCCGTCGTTGAAACCCGCTGCACCAGTTGACCGTTGACGCTCGCGCCGCCGGCCGCGAAGCTTGCAACCCAGTAATTCGTGCCATCAAACGATGCCACGGGAGAATTAAAGCCTGCAAGGCTGACCGTCGCCAGCGTCGAACCCAGGGAATTGAAAAGCTTCCCGACCGCGCCGGCTGAGCTTCCCGAAGCCGCGAGAAAGTTTTGCCCGTCGGTGGTCAACGTGGGGGCGCCAGGATTCCACAGGCTGTTATCGGCCGGTGCCAAATTGTCGGCGACCCTGAAAGGCAAGCCAAGCCCGCGCGTGACGCCCGCAACCGTGTAGCCACGTAGATCCAGCGTTTCCGTTGACGTGGTGCCTCCGATCGATACGCTGACGTCGTCCCGAACAATCCCGACACCTGGCGCGAGCCAGGTTGTCTCGGTGCTGGAATACGGCAGGCTTTGGCCGGTCACAGTGTCCGTGACGGTTCCGATTTTCGTTTCCACCGTTTTAGCGGAATTTTGGAATGTGCCCGCCCCCACGCTGACCGTTTCGAAGGCGGCAACAACAACGGTCTGATCGACGTTCATCGTGAGCTCGTCGCCGGACGAGTTCTTCCCGATTGGAAGATTCTTTGCGACAAAGGACGATTCGGTTCCAGCCCGAACCGGATAAAGCAGTTGAGCGTATGGCGTAACCTGCGCGGTTATCGTGTCAGTGGCGTCGCTGCTTCCGTAGAAGGTCACTCCACCGGGGCTTGATGAAAAATACTCCGAGAACGTCGCATCGCCGGCAATGGTGCTCGAAAGAACGAAGGCGGTGACGTTATTTCCCTTGAACAACGCAGGCCCACTCACCAGAACACCGGCGAAACCGTTCGATGTGCCGGACGATGTCATCTGCGCCTGGTCGAAGGACCACATGTCGCCCATTGCCATCGGGAAATAGCTCAGGGCATCCCCTGAACCCGTTGCGGGGGCGGGCGCGTTGCCGGTCACTGAGAGTCCGCTTACACCAGTTCCGCCGCCACCTCCGCCGCCACCTCCGCAGGCTGTGAAAATCGGCAACAACGCAAAGAGAATCCAACGCCCCCTACGCATTTTGCTCTCCCCGTATGTCTAATTGTCATTGCATCAATCTAATTTGATGCAACGTGGACAGTCAAGAAAGGGAGTGGCCGCTTCGCGACTGCTGATATTCGACTGTCGTTTTCTGGTTGAATCCTCTTCTTTCATAGGCAGCCGCGCATAGGCCTTTCCGCTCGTAGAGGCGCAAATACCCAAAGTACGGTGATTTCTCTTAGTAGTCATTGTCGATTCGCTTAAGTTCGTATGTCGCCCGATTCGTTACACTTTCCCCCGAGGACTATCGAGCCTTTTGTGCAATCCAGTGCACGTCGGTGCATGTACATGCCCATCCTGAGAGCTGCGTCACGGGCCACCTGATCGATCCGCGGTGTAGCTTGTGGCGAGCCTCTCCAGAATGTCGGTTTCGAGGGGGGCGCGCTGAGCGTCAGGCAGTTTGCGCGTCAACTCGAGGGCGCGCCGCAACAGAGCGGTTGCTTCGCGGTGCACGTGCCGGTTGCTGTCCGTCTCCGCAACCTCGCTGCTCGTCGATGCGATGAACCAATAGCCGCGGCGCGGCAGCGTCTCGATGTAACGTGGGTGCCTGCGGTCATCACCGAGCGCCTTGCGCAGCTTCAGCACCTGGTGCTTTAGCACCTCCGGCTGAACGTAGGCCCGGAGCCACAGTGCGTCAAGTAACTCATCCTGAGTCACCAGCTGCCCGGCATGCTGCACCAGGTATCGGAGAACGTCGAACGCCTTCGGTGTCAGCGCAACGCGCGCCTCCCGCCCCGAATCGCCTCGCCGCCACAGGCACTGGTTGGTCAGATCGAGGCGGAACTCGCGAAACCGTATCGAGTTCATTCTGCCGCCACACTGGTTCCAAGCGCGCCCCACTTCATGATCCGCTACCTGAAAGGCCGACTATGCGGTCGCTGACGTTCGACCGAGTGCCATCCAACCCAAAGATTCGAGCGTATGCCTTTCCGTAAGGGCCCGTTCGATTCACCATCGCCTCCATACTTTGTATGAAATGCTGAAGGGACTTAACGCAAGCGCTGCTCCAGATACTGCGTCGCCAATGCGCGCAGTTCGCGCAGCGCTGTCGCGCGGCCTGCCAGGCCTTGTTCGTCGCTGAGCGTGTTGGCGGCTTTGATCAACTGCAGCACCACCACGGCCATTTCGTGCGCGGCACCAGGCGACAGCGCGGGAAAACGAGCGCGCAAGATCGTCGCGATGTGTCTGCGCAGCATATGACGGAAGGTGATCCGTCGCGTCCTCTCGTCCATCTGCGCTTCCGCCAGCGGCAGCACCGCGGCGCGTTCGCGCGGGCGCCCACTCACCAGACCGAATAGGGCTTCGACCAGCGTCTTGGTGTCGATGTCGCTGGCGCGCGCCGCCAGCGTCCTCAGATCGGCAGCCAATAGCGCGGCGTAGTTCTGCACCAGGGTATCGGCCAACGCTTCCTTGGCAGGAAAAAACTGGTAGAGCGAACCGATCGGCGCGCCGGCGCGGGCGGCGATCTCGGTCATCGTCGCCCCCTCGTAGCCCTTTTCGGCGAACACTGCGGCGGCGGCCTGCAGCAGCTCGGTCACGCGTTGCTTGCCGCGCTCGCGCTTGGGCGCACGAGCGATGGGGTTTTCAACCTCGGCCGACATTTATGAGCCTATCCTCATAGTACAATCATATATGAGACTATCCTCATGATTGTACGCGTTGCCATACCCCATTCCCGGAGGCCCCATGAAGCTGGATGCAGAAACCACGGCGCTCGTATTGATCGACCTGCAGAGGGGCGTGCTCGCCATGCCCGTGGCACCGCACCCCGCTGCGGCGGTTTATGAGCGCGCGATGCAGCTGGCGCAGCGCTGCCGCGCAAGTGGCGCGCCTGTGGTGCGGGTGCGGGTGTCCTTCTCTGCGGATCTGGCTGACGCGCTGCGGTCACCGGTCGACCAGCCGACCAACTACGCCGCCCTGCCACCCGGCTGGGACGAGTTTCCGGAGCCGCCACACGCATCGGATTTGATCATCGCCAAGCACCAGTGGGGCGCCTTCTACGGCACCGAGCTGGACCTGCAGCTGCGCCGCCGCGCCATACGCCGCATCATCCTGGGCGGCATCTCCACCAACATCGGCGTCGAGTCGACCGCGCGCAGCGCAGCGGAACACGGTTACGAGTTGGTCGTCGCCGAGGACCTGTGCAGCGCCAGTAGTGCCGAGATGCACGCGTTCAGCTTCAAGCACATCCTGCCGCGTCTGGCCCGCATCACCACTTCAGAAGCGATCACGCTGGGATGAGCGCCAGAAGCGGCATTGCTGCAGCGGCCTGGCGCCGGCTCGCCTCGTGGCCCGCGGTGGCGCAGTGGGCGACCCTGCTGATGCTGTCGGTCGTGGTCTCGTTGATGCTGTGGATGGCGGGCCTGCCGGCGGTCCTGTTGCTGGGGCCGATGATCGCGGGCATCGTGTTTGGCGTGAACAACCTGCAGCTGGCCGTGCCGCGGTGGCCGTACCTCGGCGCGCAAGCGCTGGTGGGCGCGCTGGTTTCAGCTGGCATCACGCCCGCGATCATCGTCACGCTCGGCCATGATTGGCTGCTGTTCGGCGCCGTCGTTGCTGCCACGCTCCTTGGCGCCGCTGCGCTGGGGTGGCTCATCAGCCGTTCCGGCCTCATCCCCGGCGTCACTGCGGTCTACGGCATCTCGCCCGGGGCCGCCAGTGCAATGGTGCTTCAGGGCGAGGCGCACGGGGCGGACGCTCGCCTGGTGGCCTTCATGCAGTACTTCAGAGTCGTGCTGGTGGCGTTGGCTGCCGCGCTGGTGGCGCGTTTCTGGGCCGGCGCCAGCGGCGCACACGTGGCCGGCGCGCCCTGGCTCGCACCGCTGCACTGGGGCAATCTGGCAGCGGTTCTACTACTCGCTGCGATCGGTCAGCAAGTCGCGCGGCTGCTTCGCCTGCAGGCGTGGGCGCTGCTCGGGCCGATGCTGGTGCTATCGACGCTCCACGCCGGCGGCTGGCTCAACATCGAGCTGCCGCGCTGGCTGTTGGCGGGTGCCTATGCCCTGCTCGGCTGGCACATCGGTCTGAGCTTCCGACGCGATGTGCTGTTCAACGTCTGGCGGGCCTTGCCAGTCGTAGCTGGTGCCGCCCTGTGCTTGATCGGATTCTGCGGCCTGCTCGCGTGGTGCCTGACCCGCTGGGCCCACGTCGACATGCTCACCGCTTACCTGGCCACCAGTCCCGGCGGCATCGACTCTGTCGCCATAGTGGCCGCCTCAACGCCGCGGGTGGATTTGCCGTTCGTGCTCGCATTGCAGTCGGTGCGGCTTCTGTTCGTCATCGGCTTGGCGCCACTGATTACACGGCAGGTGGTGCGCCATTCGCCGCATTTGAAGCAGGCGCGGAATTGAGCCGCGCCGCCGACCTGTCTATTGTGACGAAGTCGCAGGCGCCGACAATCCATTCCAATTGCTGGAGCACTTCCCGCACGCTCTGATTCTCCCAGTAATCGGCTCGTCCTGGACGGACAGCGTTTCCGCACCCCCTCTCTTCTCCCCGGTAGTCTATTGCAGGAAGCAGTCTCCCACGCTAAAGACCCAGGCGTCGTCCCAAGCGGATGTCAAGGGCCGCGCCACTCGGTAACTTTGGAATTGGTGCTGCGAGCTTCGCCGTCAGGTAACCGGCCGAATGGACACTACTATGGAGTTGGAGGCGGGGGGGGATCTCGATGATCTGGTTCCCGGCGAGGCCACCGCCAACCAGCCCGCGACGGCTCAAAAACTCTGAGCATTCGCTGCAGCAGCGCCGCAGCGAGGGTCTCGTCGAGCACCGCGCCCGAGATTACTCATTTTGGCGACTGTCAGGCGCGAGCGAAGGTTGGCGTTCGCCACCGTGAGTCAACCCGTGCGCCGACCAAGACTGAACACGGCGTTCTGGAGGCAAGCTGAACGCGTGCTGTAGGTCGTCAATCATTTACTGGATCGTCAATAGTGTTAACAGACCCTAAGACAGCGTCATCACCGGGTGCGCGATGCGCTGATGGCTTCAGGGTGCCGGTTTGAGATCCGGCGCCACCCAGGTCGCTCTTGCCTCGATGCTGAACAATCGATCACGCGAGTAGTACTGCAAGGGCCAGTCACTTGCTGCCAGTTCGGATCCGAGCACGGCCATCAAGGACATGTCGAAATCGTCTGCGCCGCGCTTGGCCAGCACAGCGGCAACGCCTCGAACAAAAAGCCGTGTGATGGTTTCATGGTAGCCGGCGCTGTCGGTGTTTGGCGTACCGACGGATTCATTGTGAAAGCGGATGCGATGGCGCATCTCGTCGATCGCCGCTTCCAGGCCCAGCTTGGTGAGATACCAGTGTGCCGCGACGAGATGGGCCGCATGCGTCCATTCCTGCCGTGCAACTTTGCCCGCCTCGAAGCGTTGCATGAACCCGGCCACCGCTTCGCACGTGGGCGCGCAGGGCGCCAGCGATTTTTGCATGCGCATCAGGGGAACGCAAACCCCATTGATGGGGCGTGAAGTGATGGATTCCACCGCCACGTAACCGCTGGCGCGATACAAAGGCATGCCTGCCATGGTTGCCATGAGCTCTACGCGCCGGAACCCTGCCTGGCGCGCGGCTTCCTCGCAGATTGACAGCATGCGGCGCCCAACGCCGCGGCGGACATGGTCCGGATGGGTGTACATGGCGCGAACCTTGGCGGCATCGCGCTCGGAATCGAGCACCGCGGGTTCCCGTGCGACGATGCTGTTGTCGCCGCCGTAGAGCGTGGCCCGATAAGACCAGCCGCCACAGCCAAGGACCACGCCATTATCTTCAATCAGGAAATAGGTCTGATCCCGGATCAGCTGCGTATCGATACCCATGACCTGATGACTGGCAGCGACTTGCTCCGCGCTCAGGAATCCGTGCTGCAACTCTTCGATGGCAATGGCATTTAAATCTTCGACTCGGCCGTAGAGGTCCCGATATTTTTCGAGAATGGGTACAACGCTATCCTGAATTGCCCGTGTAAGCCGGAATCTGGCCGACGGGTGGCGTTGGTAGACCAATCTGAATGCTTCGAGCATATAGGGCGATCCTTTGCGCAACGAAAGAGCGCCGGTCGATATGACCGTCAACGGACGGTCGGCGGGTCTTGGGCCGGTCGGAGGTTTGAAGCACGACACATCCACCGGGTATACGTTCCGGAGGATCTGCTCCGGTTTGAAACCGCGTTCAAGAAAGGAACGGGTGACGAACGGGCTGGGCGAAAGCACATAATCCACCTCCGCCATCATTGCGAGTGAACGTTCGTAATGGCGCCGGGCGATCGGCGGATAAGGGCAGTTCCAACGTTTGTGTTCCTCGGAAAGGATGGTCCAGAAATTGTCCGGATGCGAATTGCCGCCATCAACAAAAGTCCTGCCTCCGTTCTGCCGGACCCAACGGAAGGAGGCATTGGCGTAACCGTAACTTGAGACGATGTGATCGCCGGGAGACAGTTGCTTTTTGACCCAATTATCGAACCAGGGATGAAGGCGGAAGCGGAATGATTCGGCCCTGAAGTTGGACATCGTCCTGGCGGCGAGGTAGGTGGCCAGGCCGATCCTGGGATTCAAGCGTGTGAATTCCTCCGGCACACC
>Ga0137412_10002868_pt1 | contig 13704 bp, 11 predicted proteins | sample CZODoug2_1_16fun_FD_122160 | JGI IMG/M metagenome (GOLD analysis project Ga0137412, IMG submission 122160) | Vadose zone soil fungal communities from Angelo Coast Range Reserve, California, USA - CZODoug2_1_16fungal (Hybrid Assembly) | ecosystem: Environmental > Terrestrial > Soil > Vadose zone... | reverse complement strand
CATTGGACTCTTTTTGCGGGAAGATCTCGGCCGGGGGGATATCACTGCGCAGAGCGTGCTGCCGCGAAATGCGCGGGCGCGCGGCCGCTTTGTCGCCGGCGAAACAATGATAGTCGCGGGTCTGGAAGCCGCTGAAGAAGTTTTTGTCACGCTCGATCCACAACAACAGTTGGAAGCTTTTGCTTCTGATGGCGAGGAAGTCGAAGCCGGAAAGGTGATCGCGCGCACTAGCGGCTTTGCCGACGTGTTACTCGCGGGCGAGCGCGTGGCGATTATTTCCAAGGCCAGCGATCCGGATAACGATCCGCTTACCTACAGCTACGCCGCAACGGGCGGCCAGATTTCCGGCAACGGCCCGACGGCGCAGTTTGATTCCACGGGCCTGGCGCCTGGAAGCTACTCGATCACATGCACAGCAGACGACGGCCGCGGCGGACGCACCAGTGCCCCCACCGCCGTGACAGTGCAGGAGCACCCGGAAATCAAGCAACTGGAAGCCCGGTTGTCTCTCCATGATATTTACTTCCCGACTGCACAGCCCACAGTGGCTCGGCCCAATGGCGGACTCCTGCCCAGCCAGATAAAGACGCTCGACGCCCTGGTCAGCGACTTCACGAAGTATCTGACCTACAAACCGGATGCTCACCTGATCATGGCGGGACATGCCGATATTCGCGGCAGCAGGGAATACAACCTGAAACTTTCCGAGCGCCGCGTGGAGCGGGTGAAGAGCTATCTCGTGGAACACGGCGTCCCGGCCGACCATCTGGACACCAAAGCCCTTGGTGACGAACACAACATGACCGCGGCCGAGGTGAAGGCGCTGATCGAGCAGGACACTACCCTGGGCGACGAAACGCGCCAGAAGGTCCTGAAGAATCTGCCCACCATCGTTCTGGCCAACAACCGGCGCGTGGATGTAACCCTCAGCACGACGGGTCAACAGGGTGTACGCGGCCTGCCCTTCAACGCTGAAGATGCCTCCACACTGATTCGCCGCGGCGTCGAGGAAAGCAAAAAGACCTCGAAGCCGGCTGCCAAACCAGCACCGAAGAAAGCGCCCAAACCGTAGCCGGGCGCTCGAATCGAACTAAACGAATCGAATCAGGAAGAACGGGCGGCTCAAACCGCCCGTTCTTTTTTTCTTGGTCGTGCTGTTTCTTACACAGGCGCGCACGAGCTGAGCAATCCCCTAACGACCATCCTGGCTACGCGCAGCGATTGCTGCAGCGCCAAGCGTTTCTCGCCAGCTCCGTGAACAATCCGCTGACGGGAATTCTTGGCAATGCGGAGTTGCTGCTCCTGGAGGTACGCCGGGGAAAGCTGGACTTGCCGCCGCAGACCCTCGAGCGCATCGAGATCATCACGGAACTGGCTGTGCGCATGCGCGAGACAGTGCGGCACCTGAGCGACGGCCGGGCCGGCCAGTCAGTAGTTAGTGGGAGAAGTGAGTGAAGCTGCTTGGTCAACGGGCTTGGCTACGCGGGCCGGGCCCGGTTGCAAGTTGGCCGAAGAACTCCAGAACCCGCCTCCGAAACTCCTCCGGCGCAAATCCGAGAGCGGCGGTATGGAACGCACCGGGAACCATCCAGAACGATTTCGGCCCCCGGGCCGCGGCGTAAATTCTTTTTGCGTGGCGGCAGGGCAGCGTGTTATCGGCTTCATCGCAGATCAGCAGCACCGGAAAATCCCTCCCCGCCACCGCTTTTTCCGGAGAAACGCCCGCCGCGGGAAATCCGGCCAGTTTCCCGCCGCGATAGAGCATCATCCACGCGCCGGGCGCGAAGAATGTCTTGCCGAGCAGCGGGTATTCCTGCAGCCCCGCGTAATCGTAGGAAGCCTCGCGCAAACTCGCGAACGGCGCTTCGGCCACCACGGCCTCCATGCGCGGATCAATACCCGCGGATTGCAGCGCGATCCCGGCGCCCATCGATTCTCCCAGCGCAAAAATGTGTGCCGGATGCTCGGATGCCGCGAGCGCATCCACAACCGCCCGCGTATCGTTGCGCTCCAGCCAGCCGTAGGTGGCCATCGCACCTCCGCTCTCGCCGTGGGCCCGCTGATCCATCATCACCACGCTGTATCCCGCGCGCAGCAGAATCTCGGATTGCCCGATCGCGCCCACGCGGTTGTCGGCCACGCCGTGAAAAAGCAGAACCCAGGAACCGTTGGGCTCTTGCGGTCGCACCTTCCAGCCGCGAAGTTCGGCGCCATCCGGCGCGCTCACATTGAAGTCTTCGCGCTGCGCGCGGCTGTGCGCGAACGAAGCGTCGGCTTCGCGGATAAGTCCGGGCGTCAGCGGACGGCGCACCGGGTGAAGAAACGAAGGCGCCACCAGCCAGCCCATGACGGTGGCCATGATCGGCGGAACCAGTAGAAGGATCAAAAGAATCCGGAGCAGGCGTCGCGGCATAGGGCCTCAAAAGAACATACGAGATTTCCCGCGAAGGTGTTCGGGAAAAATTGGCCGTGTTCGCCCCGGGCAACACGGAAAGAGACGAGGATCAGCTGCGGAAAAGCACGTCTTCGCGCTGGAACATTTTTACGGCCAGGAAAAGCGCGGCGGCGGCGTAAACGCAGGTGGAAAGAAAAATCAGCGCGATAAAGTTCCAGTGATAGGTTCCCGTGACCAGCTCCTTGCAGAGCAGGCTGACATTCAGGATCGGAATCAGCGCCAGCTTGGCGGTGAGCTCGACGCCAGGAAGCATCGCCGCCACCGCCGGGATAATCACCAGAACCATCAAGGGAGAAACGTAGCTCTGCGCTTCCTTGTAGCTTTTGGCGAAGAGCGAAATGGTGATCAACCCGGCGGAAAAAAGCACCGCCAGCGGCAGAGCCATCAGGAAGACGGAAAGAACAGCGGTGAATCCAATGTGGAGTTGCATGCCCGCCGCGTCAGGATTCTTCGAGACGTCCAACGCTTTCAACTGCCGCATCCCCCAAAACGAAACACCCATGGAGACCACCGAAAGCGCCGCGGTAACCAGCGAAGCGGTCAGCACCAGGAAAAACTTTCCGAGGACCAAGTCCAGACGGGAGATAGGGCTCGAAAGAATAGTTTCCATCGTGCCGCGTTCTTTTTCGCCCGCGGTTAGGTCCATCGCCGGATACATGCCTCCCGTCAGGCAGAGCAGGATGACCATGTAGCCGATGATGCCTCCAAGCTCGGCCCCGCCGACTTTTTCGAGTGGAGCGACGTTGTCCTGCTTGATGCGAAACGGTATGAGGATGGAAGAAGGCACATGATTGGCATCCAGCCGGGCTTCGATCACGTTGTCCCGGTAGTCCTTGAGCTCTTTCTCGACCGTATCCGCGGAGATGGAAGACTTCAGCTCGCCTTCGTATTTGTAAATCTCGACCGTCTGGGGATTTTGTTGCGCCAGGCTGGCTTCAAACCCATCGGGAATCGCGACCGCGGCGCGAATCTCCTTGTTGATGATCTTGTCTTTCCAGTCCGGAGTCGCCGGCACGACTTCGATCTTTTTGCTTGCGCGCAAAGCTTCCAGCGCACCAGGTGAGTCCGCGCCGCCAAGCAGCATCACCTTGGGGATCTCTTCCTTCGCTTTCTTTTCGAGCGTCACGGCAAGCGCGGCGAATCCCACGGAGAGGATAGGGAACAGAAGCAAAGGCACCAGCAGCGTGGAAATGAGCGTGCGCCGGTCGCGCAGCGAGTCCGTCAGCTCCTTGCGGTAGACGGTGCCGATATTCTGCAGGGGCATGTCAGGCGGCCTCCTCGGGCTTGTAGTGCGGTGCGACGACCTTCACGAAAATTTCCTCGAGGTCCTGTTCCTTGTATTGCTCCCGAAGCGCGGCAAGCGAGCCTTCCGCGAGAAGCTTGCCCGACTGGATGATGCCGATGACGTCGCAGAGCTTTTCCACTTCGCTCATCACGTGGGTCGAGAAAATCACCGTTTTCCCGCGCAGGCGGCATTCGCGGATGAATTCCAGAATCGTTCGCGCGGTCATGATGTCCAGGCCCAGGGTCGGCTCGTCGAAGATCATCACCTGGGGATCGTGAATCAGCGTGCGGGCGATGGAGGTTTTCTGCTTCATGCCCGTGGAAAGCTTGTCGCAGCGGCGGTCGCGGAAGGAGTTCATGTCCAGCCGCGTGAAAATTTCATCCACGCGTTTCTTCAATTCGGCTTCGGGGATGCCGTTCAGCCGGCCGAAATATTCGACCATTTCCTGCGAAGTCAGCCGCGGATAGAGCGCGGTGGCGGTGGAGAGAAAGCCCACGCTGGCGCGGACTTTTTGCGGCGCTTCGACCACGTCGTGGCCGCACACAGTCGCCGTGCCGTCGCTGGGCTCCAGAATCGTGGCCAGCATGCGCAGCGTGGTGGTCTTGCCCGCTCCGTTCGCCCCCAGCAGCCCGTAGATTTGCCCGGGTTTGCAGAGGAAGCTCACGCCGTCCACGGCGCGGATTTCGCCGCGCTTTTTGTCTTTAAACAATTTGGTCAGTCCACGCGTTTCGATCATGGGGAGAACCTCAACCTGGATTGGGAACCCGGACACGCGGGCTTATGCTCTCGAAAACGCGAGAGCAATGGAAAAGAGTCCGCCGGGAACGAGCCCGCGCGCGGAATGTGGAAACGCCTGCAAACAAGGAAGCCGGTCTTAACCTTTGTGACAAGTCGGGCACTGTTTGGCATCGAATTTGTCAGGGGGTACGCGGAACATATTATTGCACTGGATGCAGACGCGGTGCAGAACGGGAGATTCGGGCGGCGCGGCGGCACCCTTTTTCTCTTCAGGCCGCGCGCTTTCGGAGGCATCCATGATGGCGGCATTCTACCACGGGGAGCGTGCCGCCCGTTGAACCGCGGCGGGCAGCATCCAGAAACACGCGCCGGGCATCTCATAGATAGACTGGTGCATGTGGAGAAAATGGTTTACCTCCTGATAGACTTTAGATTAAGCATTCGAAGTACAATTCAAGCCAGCTCTCGGAATCCGGAACGACAGGCGCCCGCGAAAGCCGGATGATTCCTTCGTGTAGCAGATCCTGATGGCGAACGGGGATTGGGTTTCAGGAATATATGGATAAGAAGCTGCGCAACCGTACGCTGCTCCTCCTGCTCCTTGCGGGAATCGTCGCGTTCGTGTTGATTAAAGTGAGCGGCCGCCAGCCGGTGGCCAAAATATCGGCCGTGAAACCGTTCCGGCACAACATCGTTTCGTCCATCACCAGCAACGGCAAGGTGGAGCCCATTGCCCCATTCAACATTTTCGCGCGACTCGATACCTTCGTCGAAAAGGTCAGCGTCAGCGAAGGGCAGAACGTGAAGAAAGGACAGTTGCTTCTTGAGTTAAATGTGAAGGACGCCTCTTCGCAACTGGCAAATGCCAAGTCCAGGCTGCTGCGCGCCCAGGAAGACTTTCGCGCTGCCAAGGCCGGAGGACGCACGGACGATGCCGCGCGCGTGGATGGAGACCTGGCGAAGGCTATCGGCGACCGCGACGGGCTGCAGCGGCATCACGATTCATTGGTTCGTCTGCTGGCCGAGGGCGCGGCGACGAAAGACGAATTGGCCGCCAATGAATTGGCCCTGAGCAAGGCGCAAGCGGAAGTGAATCGGGTGACGGCGGTGAAAAAGGAATTCGAGCGCCAGGTTTCCCTGGACACTTCGCGGGGAGATTTGGCCGTGCAGCAGGCGCAGAGCGACGTGGCCGTTCTTGAGGACAAAGTGCGCCAGGGACGCATCACCGCGCCAACCGACGGCACGCTGTACGCCTTGCCGGTCAAGGCCGGTGATTACGTGAAAATGGGCGATCTGCTGGCGAAAATGGCGGACCTGCATCAGGTTCGCGTTCGGGCGTTCATTGATGAGCCGGAAATGGGCGGGCTGGAGCCAGGCTTGCCCGTGAGAATTACCTGGGACGCACTGGAGAACCGGACCTGGGCGGGACGCACGGAAATCACACCGAAGCAGGTTGTCTCACACTCCTCGCGCAGCGTTGGCGAACTGCTGTGCTCGGTGGAAAACGCCAAGCTCGAGCTGCTGCCGAACACCAATGTGAACGTGCGCATCAATTCGCGGGAACGCCTGAACGTCCTGGCCGTGCCGCGCGGATCCGTGGAAACGATTGGCGGGCAAAGTTTCGTGTTTGTGGTGAAGGACAGCGTGGGGAAAACGGTGTTGGAAAAGCGTCCTATTCAGGTAGGTATTGCGGATGCGACAAATTATGAGGTGGTCAGCGGACTGACCGGGGAAGATACAGTGGCGCTGCCGGGCGATGCCGATTTTCGCGATGGCATGCCAGTCAAGGTGGTGAACTTGGACACGACGAACGTTCCGGGCGGGAACGGTGCGAGCAATTAACTTCATCTGCGCACTGCTGGTTTGCCTGACGTTGGTCGCCGCCGCGCGCGCCGAGGAAACTCCCCTGGAGAAGGCCAAAGGCGCGTTTGAAAAAGGCGAGTATACCCAGGCCATCGAAATTCTGAAAAGCGCGGCGGGAAGCGAGGCGAACAACGGCGATATTTTTGTCCTGCTGGCGAGATCCTACCTGGAACTGAACCAATACGATGCCGCGGTGAACAGCGCGGAAAAAGCTGTCGCGATTAATCCGAAGGACTCCGACTATCACCGGTGGCTGGGCGAAGCGTATGGCGCGAAGGCGGATCACGCGTCCATGCTGAGCGCGTACTCGCTGGCGCGAAAAACGCAAAAGGAATTTGACGCGGCTGTGCAGTTGGACGCGCGCAATTTTGATGCGCAGCAGGATTTGATCCAGTATGACTGCACCGCGCCCGGAATGGTGGGCGGTGGAGAAGAGAAAGCCCAGCCATTGATCGAGAAATTGATGAAGATGGACGCAGCGGAAGGGCATTACGCCACCGGCATCTGCAGAGCTCAGAAAAAAGATTATGCGGCGGCGGATGCGGAATTTGCGAAGGCGCTGGACGGCAAGCCGAAGACCGCCAACCGCATTTACGACATCGGCGACTATTTTGTTCAGCGCAAGAATGCGGAAAAACTTCTGGCGGTGGCCGCGGCCGGAGAAGACTTGGCGCCGCACGATCCCCGCGGGAAATTCTACCGGGGCGTAGCGTTGATTCTGCAAGGCGAGAAGCCCGCGGAAGCGGAAAAATTGTTAAAGGACTATCTGCAACTTGCGCCGATGAATTCCGATTACCCGCGCCCGTGGGCCGCGCATTACTGGCTCGGGCGGCTGCAAGAGAGCCAGAAGAATCCGGGCGGAGCGCGCAGCGAATATCAGGCCGCGTTGAAGTTGAACGGCAAGTACAAGCTGGCCCAGGAAGCGCTGAAGCAGCTCGGAAAAGACTGAGCGAAGTTTTTCGGAACGTAAATGCACATACGAGAAGCAGTCGCGGTGGCCGTGGACGCCTTGCGCGCCAATAAAGTGCGCGCGGTGCTGACGTCCATCGGCGTAATCATCGGCAGCGCTTCCATCGTGCTGGTGGTGACCGTGGCGCTGACCAGCCAGAGATTTGTGATTTCGCAGATTGAGGCGATGGGATCGAACCTGGTCTGGGTGGAGATGATCAAGACGCCCGAAAAGGCGCAACCTCTCAGCTACGAAATCAACACCGATGATCTGGCGGCGGCCAGGGCGCAGATTCCCGATGCGTTGGTCGTGGCGGGATTCAACGATCTGCCGATGGCGGTGGTGGTTGCCGGAAGGACGCGCCCGGTGCGGCTGATCGGCGTCACCGATGGATACCAGCAAATCCGGCGGCTGATTATTCTGCGCGGACGATATTTCGATTTCGCGGACATGGAAGCGCGAAGCAAAGTTTGCCTGATCACCAAGGATCTGGCGGACCGGGTCTTCGGGGTGGAAAATCCCGTCGGGCGGCAGCTCCGCATGGGGGAACTCACGTTTACCGTCGTGGGCGTTTTCAGGGAGCGTGCGGAGACGTTTGGCTTGTCGGAATTGCAGAAGGAATCCGTCATCATTCCGTTTTCGCTGATGAAGTATTACACCGGCACGGACGTTTTGAGCACGCTGCAGTTGCAGACGGGCGGGGCGGAAAAAGTGGCTATTGTTGAGAGGCAGATTAGCCGGCTGCTAAAGAGCCGCCATCCGAGGGAGGCGGAATACAACGTGCAGACGCTTGTGGCCATTTTGTCGACTGCGAAGATCATCGCCTTGGGGCTGCGCATTGTATTGATCGTGATTGCGTTCATTGCATTGCTGATCAGTGGCATCGGCATCATGAACATCATGTTGGTTACGGTGAAAGAGCGTACCCGGGAGATCGGCATTCGCAAGGCCATCGGCGCGGCGCAACGCGAGATCATGTGGCAATTCCTGATCGAAGCGTTCCTGATCAGCGGCGGTGGAGCGGTAATCGGCATCTTGATTGGAATCGGCATTCCGGTGATTGTGCAGCAATTTCTGCCGGGAAATTTGCGGGTGCCGATTTCACCGATGAGCGTGGTTCTGGCGTTCCTGGTGTCGTGCTCGACGGGACTTTTCTTCGGCTGGCTGCCGGCAAAGCAGGCGGCAGTTTTGGAACCGATCGAATCACTGCGCTATGAGTAGAGTGACTGGAGGAAAAGGCATGGCCTCGAAACAAGGCTTGGCATTTGGATTTTTGGTGGCTGCGATCGTGCCGCAATATGCGGGGGCGCAGCAAGCGCCGGTCGCGCCAGTGTCAAGCTCCACGCCGGTGGTGCTGACACTAAAGCACGCGGTCGAACTGTCGCTCTCGAACAGCAAGGATATTCAGCTGGCCAAGCTGCAGGTGCAGGCGTCGCAGGACACGGCGCAACTCACGCGAGCGGAATTCCTTCCCAATTTGTACGGGGGGTCGGGAGCGGGCTTCACATATGGATTGCCGGAAACGCCGGGAGGACGGCCGCCGGCGCTGTTCAGCGTGACTTATACGGAGCAAGTCCTGAACGGGCCGCTGCGGGGCCTGGCGAAAGAACAACAGGAGCAAGTGCGGGCCCAACGGGCGGTGCTGGAGGATACGCGGAACGCGGTGATGGTGCGCGTGGCATCGGGTTATCTGGAGCTCGTGAAGGTGCGCCACTCTTTGGAATTGCTGCGGAAAGAGAAGGAGAGCGCGGACAAGATTGTGGACGTCACGAAAGAACGCGAGGGTGAAGGCTACGAGCTGCCTGTCGAAGTGACCAAAGCGCAATTGACGTTGGCGCAGGTGCAGCAACGCATCCTGCAACTGGAAGGGCGCCAGGACGAACTGGAAGTCTATTTGCGCAATCAGTTGGGGCTCGCCGCGGATCAATCAATGGACGTGACACCGGAAGAGTTGCCGGGCGCCGCGGAACAGGAAGGCGCGAACCTGATCGCCATGGCGGCGCAGAGCAATACGCGGCTGATGGCGGCGGAATCGGACGTGAAGGGCAAGGAACTTCGGCTGAAGGGAGAGAAACAGGGATACTGGCCGACACTTCAGTTAGTGACGATTTACGATGTGCTGGCTAAATCCAATTTCAATAATAGTTTCCTTGTCATCAATGAGCGGAATTTCCGCTACAACAACCTGAATGCCGGGGTGAATATCAACGTGCCGATTTACAGCGCGAAGACGCGCGCCAATGTGGCGCTGGCGCAGGTGAACCTGGAAGCCGCGAAAATCAATCTCAGCAATACGAAAAGCCAGGTGAGCGCCGAGGTGCGGCAGAAATCGCGCAAGGTTCAGCAGGCGGACGCCACGAAAGAGGTGGCGCGGCTGGAATTGCAGCTTTCGCAGCAGAATCTGGCGGTCCTGCAATCGCAATTCGGCGAGGGCAAGGTGAATTTGCGCGACGTGGAGAAGGGCCGCCTGGACGAAAATGAAAAATGGATGTCTTACCTGGACGCGAACTTCCAGCGGCAACAGGCGCAACTGGACCTGTTGAAGACGGCCGGGCAATTGGACAAGGTTCTGGAATAACTTTCATTTCTTTGACAAAAACACCACGAGAATTGTCATTCTGAGCCTATCCGATAAGGATAGGCGAAGAACCTCAACTTAAATGCGCCCGGAGTCGATACCGGAAGGTGAATGTCTCCGTATGCTGGATAAAGACAGCCTGAAAATTCTATCGGAAGCGATCGAGAAGCTGGGCGCGGGATTTGCCGCGCTTCCAGACTTCGATGCGCAAGTGCCCGGCGCGGAACGCGTTGCGGAAACTCTTGACGCCACCTCGGAACGCCTGCAAGACAACTATCCCTATTTTCATCCGCTCTATGCCGGGCAGATGTTGAAGCCGCCGCATCCGGTGGCGCGGCTGGCATATTCGCTGGCGCAATGGATCAATCCCAATAATCACGCGCTCGATGGCGGGCGGGCGACTTCGGCGATGGAGAAAGAAGCGGTTGCGGGGATCGCGGAAATGTTTGGATGGCCGGAACATCTTGGCCACTTGTGCGGTGGTGGCACGATGGCCAACCTGGAAGCGCTGTGGGTTGCGGGGCAACTGGCGCCGGGAAAAAAAGTTCTGGCAAGCGAGCAAGCTCATTACACACATGGGCGAATCAGCGGGGTTCTTCAATTGCCGTTTGCGGCTGTGCCTTGCGATGCGCGCGGGCGCATGGATCTTGCGAAGCTGCGCGAAATTGTTGCTCGCGGTGGCGTGGGCACAGTGGTGGCCTCGATGGGAACTACGTCCACTGGGTCGGTCGATCCGCTGCTCGCAATTTTGGAATTGCGCGAGAAATACGGGTTCCGCGTGCATGCCGATGCTGCCTACGGAGGATATTTTGGCCTCGCCGGAAATCTGGGCGAAGAGGCGCGGCGCGGGTTTGATTTGTTGCAACAGGTGGATTCGATTGTGATCGATCCGCACAAGCATGGGTTGCAGCCGTACGGGTGCGGCTGCGTGGTGTTTCGCGATCCGGGCGTCGGGAAACTTTACAAGCACGATTCGCCGTATACGTATTTCAGCTCGAAGGAAATGCACCTGGGTGAAATCAGCCTGGAGTGTTCGCGCCCGGGTGCATCGGCGGCGGCGCTGTGGGCGACGCAGAAATTATTGCCGCTGGCGAAGGGCGGGGAATTCGCGCGCGGTTTGGAGGATTGCCGGAAGGCGGCGTTGGATTTTTACCAGCGGCTGGAAGGAGACGCGCGGTTTGTGACGGCGTTTCCACCGGAGCTGGATATTGTGGTGTTCGCGCCGCGGGCGGCGAGCCTGAGTGAGGCGTCGGGGAGGTCGCGGAAGATATTTGAAGCGGCGGCTCGGCGGAATCTGCCCCTGGCCGTCGCGGAGTTGCAGGTGGAATTTTTTGCGGCGGACCTTGGTGCGATGAAGAAGGACCGGGCGAGTCTGACTTGTTTGCGGTCGGTGCTGATGAAGCCGGAGCATAGGGACTGGGTGGGACGCATTTGGGAGATTTTGGGGACGGCGACGGAAGAGGTCGTGGGACGCTGAGGCCCATTTGGAGTGCGGGAGCTTTGCTCCCGCTTTCACTGCACTAGGCTACTCCTCCCACTGATCCTTTTGTCTCGAAGCCACAGTCCCTAAAGCGGAGGCAGAGCCTCCGCACTCCAGATGGCTGCAACGTCCACTTAATGCGGCGGTTAGCTATTGGATGCGGATTGCACACCATTGGCAGAAAGGCGTGCTGGGAAGTAACCAAGTCGGGTAAACTATTATCTACACGGATTGGGGTACCAGACAGGTCGCCGAGTTTGTGCCACCTGTTTCGCCAAAAGTGCGAATGTTTTGCACAATGAATTTGGCCGAGAAATAGACCGAAACTGAGGGTGAAGAATGCCGGATGTAATGAAAACACTGTTGTTGAACCCGCCGAGCTTCGAGAACTTCGACGGCGGAGCGAGCTCGCGGTGGCCCGCGACGCGTGAGATTGAGTCCTACTGGTACCCGGTTTGGCTGTCGTACCCGGCCGGCATGATCCCGGGCAGCCGCTTGCTGGATGCCTCTCCCCACAAGATTAACTGGCAGCAGACGGTTCAGATCTGCAAGGACTACGAGTTTCTGGTGCTGTTCACCTCCACGGTTGGCTTCGACAGCGACATCAAGCTGTTGCGCAAGATCAAGGAAGCGAACCCCTCGATGAAGGTGGCGTTCGTCGGACCTCACGGGCACATCAAGCCGGACGAAACGCTGAATGCCAGCGAGGACATCGATTTCATCGTGCGCGCCGAATTCGACCATGCAGTGACGGAATTTGCGCACGGCAAGCCGCTGGATCAGATCCTCAACGCGAGTTACAAGAAAGACGGCAAAATCGTCCATAACGCCACGCGGCCGCAACTGCACACGGAAGAGCTGGATGCGCTGCCGTTCGCCACGGACGTTTACAAACGCGACCTCGAAATTGAGCGGTACAACGTGCCGTTCCTGCTGAACCCGTTCGTATCGTTTTACAGCTCGCGCGGTTGCCCGGCGCTTTGCACCTTCTGCATGTGGCCCCAGACGCTTTCGGGCCATGCCTGGCGCACGCGTTCGGTGGACAACGTGGTGCAGGAAGTGAAGAACGCGCTCGGCTACTTCCCGCAGATGAAAGAGATTTTCTTCGACGACGACACCTTCAACATCCGCAAGGACCGCGTCATTGAGTTGAGCCAGAAGTTCAAGCCGCTGAAGTTCCAGTGGTCCTGCACGGCGCGCTGCCACAGCAAGTATGAAGAGCTGAAGGCGATGGCGGACGGCGGTGCGCGCTTGTTCATTGTGGGCTTTGAGTCCGGCGACGCACAAATCCTGAAGAACATCAAAAAGGGCGCGACGACCGACATGGCGCGCGAGTTCATGAAGAACTGCCGGAAGGTCGGCATCAAGGTGCACGGCGACTTCATCATCGGCCTGCCGGGCGAAACGAAAGACACCATCAACAAGACCATCGATTTCGCGAAGGAACTGGATTGCGAAACCATCCAGGTTTCGCTGGCGCACGCCATGCCGGGGACCGAGCTGCACGATCAGATGTCCAAGGAAGGTTTCCTGCGCGTGGAGGCGCTGGCCGACCAGAGTGGGCACCAGTTGCCGCACATCGAATTCCCGCATCTTTCGAAGGCCGACATGATGGCCGGCGTTACGCGCTTCTACGACGAATATTATTTCCGTCCCAAGGTTGTGTGGCGGATCGTGAAGGAAGCGCTGTGGGACAGCCACGAGCGCAAGCGGTTGTATCACGAGGCCACGGACTTCCTGCGGCTACGCGCTGAGCGGCTGAAGTGGGTGCAGCAGGGCGGCGACGCGCCGAAGACGATGGTCGCGGTGGGCGGAAGCTCATCGGCCAGCGGCAACGATTAACTCGAAAGAATGAGCCACGAGCATAGGCTGAGATTCAAGACGCTGGTAATGGTCTTGCTGATGGTGGTGTGCGCGAACACCGGCGACCTGATGCTGGCGCGGGGGATGAAGCAGATCGGGAACGTGGAGATTTCCTTTCCCGGGCTGCGGCACGCGCTGCTTTCCACGATTCAGAGCGGAAGCATCTGGATCGGGATTCTTTTCCTGATCGGATTCACACTCTGCTACATGACGGCGGTGAGCTGGGCGGATTACAGCTTCGTAATGCCCGCGGGCGCGTTCGGATACGCGGTGCAGACGATGCTGGCGATTTTGGTGCTGCACGAACTGGTTTCGCCGAAGCGCTGGATCGGCGTGGCGATGATTTGCGTCGGCGTGCTGCTGGTGGGGCAGACCAAGCCGAACACCACGAATCCCGGGCCGGGAGTAACCGGACTATGACCCGGGTGATCCTGATGCTCGTGTTTTTTGTGCTGTGCAACACCGGCGGCGAGCTGGCCATGTCGTATGGCGT
>Ga0137412_10002867_pt1 | contig 13705 bp, 18 predicted proteins | sample CZODoug2_1_16fun_FD_122160 | JGI IMG/M metagenome (GOLD analysis project Ga0137412, IMG submission 122160) | Vadose zone soil fungal communities from Angelo Coast Range Reserve, California, USA - CZODoug2_1_16fungal (Hybrid Assembly) | ecosystem: Environmental > Terrestrial > Soil > Vadose zone... | reverse complement strand
GGCGTGAAAAAGCGCTTTGCCGATCTGTCGTCGGTGCCGCCGGACGCCAATGAGCATACGCCGGAGGTGTTGCAGCAGCTGGTGACGCGCGACGTCGAGAAGTACCGCAAGCTGTTGGCGAACGACAAGCCTTGATCATTGTTCAGGGGCGAGGTTGGCGACCAAACGGGGGAGATCATGCCGGCGTTCATCTGCTCGACCTGCGGTACGCAGTATCCGCCAAGCAAAACTCCGCCGGCGCAGTGCCCGGTGTGTGAAGATGAGCGCCAGCACATCCTGCCCGAAGGGCAGTCGTGGACGACGCTGGAACGCTTGCGGATTTCGCACCACAACGGATTTCGCCAGTACGAGCCGGGCCTGATCGGTATCGGCACCACGCCGAGGTTCGCCATCGGGCAACGCGCGCTGCTGGTGTGTACGGCGCAAGGCAACATTCTCTGGGATTGCATCTCGCTGATCGACGACGCCACGGTCACGCTGATCAACGGGCTCGGCGGATTGCGCGCCATCGCGATTTCACACCCGCACTTCTATACGACGCTGGTCGACTGGAGCCGGGCGTTCGGGGATGTGCCCGTCCATCTCCACGCCGACGATGCGAAGTGGGTGAGGCAGCCCGATCCTTGCATAAAATTCTGGCAAGGCGAGAGGTTCGAACTGCTGGGCGGTGTCACGCTGGTGCGCGGGGGCGGGCACTTCCCCGGCGGAGCGATGCTGCATTGGGCGGCGGGAGCCGACGGCAAGGGCGTGGTGTGCTCGGCCGACATCGCCATCGTGAACCTGGACCGCAAGTCGTTCGCGTTCATGCGCAGCATCCCGAACCATATCCCCCTTTCTGAAAAGGGCGTCCGTGCCATCGGTGCTGCGTTGATGCCTCTGGCATTCGATCGCGTCTACAGCCACCACTTCGAGCGCGTGATGCATGCAGGTGCGAAGCAGATATTGGCCAATCCAATAGCGCGAGCCGTACTTATTGAAGCAACGCTAAATTTCGAAAATGAACACTGTATCCAGCTTGCTGATTTAGTCGTGACAATGAAGCCAGCAGGTTTTCGCCTTGCCGCACTCTACGACCAATGCCAGTGGGAAACGACAGGGCAGCTTGAGTTTTTTAATGCTCTTTTTGTTAGGCGCTAGGTCACCCCGCTCTACACGCCACATATCGTGGCGCGACCTTATAGGTCTCGATGTGGGCTGAGCGGAAGGCGGTCATGCTTGAGCCCGGTGGCCGTCGCACCGTCGGTATAAATGGCAGATGAAGCGTTATTGAAAACCACCTGCGTGGCGTGCCAACTGCCGTTTGTCGCCGCGCTGAACGTGCTAGAAGCAATGCCTTCACGCGCCGCCCGCTGGCGCAGTTCAGCAAGCGCATCGAGCCAAGGCGAGTTGTCGGCCTTTTCGTCGTACCATTTCAATTGATCGCGCATCACTAACTCCGGCCGCCAAGCACGCGCCCTTTCGTGGAACCGCCCTGCTCTGCCTTCAGGCGATCGCGCTCTGCGCAAAGGTCGTCGATCTGCAGACGGCCCGGTGTCAGTTCCCGAGTGAACACAGGAACCGCCCATCAAACCAAAGAAGCCCGCCGGGTTGAGTCGGCGAGCTTCCTACGCGATTACTCTCGCGGGGCCTTGGGGGCGATCCGCGATTGTCGCGAAGATACAGAGCGATTGTTAAGGAAATGCGGTGCCCGCCAGTGTAAACCCGGGCCTTCCTTCAAGCGTTAGGAACGGCAAGGGGCACCGCGAGTTTATCAGGAGCCTGTCGCCCACCGGCGCATGGAATGACGGCCCCAGCTTTCACCCACGTGGCTGTTGCGATGAAATTCCAGCTCGTCGGATGAGGCCGGAATATTGGACCGAGAGAGTGCTCTGGAGAACGCAGAGGCCGTAGCGCGGGCCAGCTCAGTGCTTGAAGTGGGAACCTTTGCTCTAGAAAGAGACTTAACAGATGCCGGCTACCGCGCAGATAAGGGCATCCAATGGTTCAGCAGCGTACTCAGCACACGGCGACCTTCAAAAACCGGCTTCCTAAAGAAGCGGTCCAGTTCAAAGCATTCGCCGACAATCCGTCTCCCGAAAGTTATGATCGAGAACTGTATCTGCAGCGGGCTGAGCAGGCTGAAACTGCGTCTAATATCCAGAAGTGGCTGAGCTCCAAAATTTGTGGGAAGGCCTGCTGACGCAACGTCTATCAAATGGTGGCCTCGCGTATGAGGTTATGGAATGAAGAGGCCGCCAACCCGGGCGGCCTTTATTTCTTCCAGGCTGCTGGTTCTGGCGGTTGAAGTTCCGGAGGGAAGCCACTCGTTTATGTGGAGCGCGGTCTCTAGCTGTCTGATCTTCCTGAGCAGCTCGTCCATCTGAGGACCTGGTTTGAGCTCCTGATCGGTCTTTTGTCTGCGGTCGTCGAGTGGGGTTTCTTTGGTCATGGGAACACCTCCAGCAGAGAAATCCCCGGGCTTCCGTTAGGTTCTAACAACCTTTCGGAGACCATGAAGCCACCTTGTATGTTCCGCTCGTTGACTCAACCGCCGCGGGAAGGTCTTGATAGCCATCTTGCGCATGAAATGCGGCAATGGTCCTGACACAAAGGACTGGAGTTCGACGTGTTCGCGCCAACTGTCCTCGCCACTCTAAGCCTTGTTTTTATTTTGCTGTCTGTGGCCGTCGTGCGCGTCATGGGGACCGACATCGGCTACAAAGCTCTCTTTGTTATCTTCACGTTTTTGATTGTGCTGAAGACCATATTGGGATGGTGAAAGATCGCCTGCAGTCCCGCCATAGTGCCTGGACCCATCGTCGGTGCTGGCCTGCCCGGCATCTTAACGGCCGTTGCTGGCTTCATCGGTTGGCACCGCAGTCGCCGCGCGATTGCGGCCTGAATGTAGAGCTGGTGCCGCGAGGTCCAATGAGGCGCTTTTCCCAATCTTCTCTTGCTTAGAGTCGCGACCGGGTCGCTGGGGTAAGATGCGAAAACGGCTCTGGCGCGATTGCCAGAGCCGCCAAACGAGGTCCGATCGTTTTCGTTTCGCTAGCTGAGAACCAGCTTTCTTGCCGCAATGCGAGCGCGGGCTTTTTGGATGGGATCTCGAACATCGATAACAGGGGATACTGCCGATCGAAGCAGGCGGTTCAATTCGCCGCCGGGACCCTGGTATTCGAGACGCGGAGCAAACGGCTTCATGACGTCTTCGTTGCCATTTCCGTAGAGCTGTTCGTATTGGACAAAATTCCCAAAGTGCTCGCGATCGTTGTCAACCAACAGTGTTTCAGCCGGCGTCCCTTCCGCAAAGACAACTTCGTGGGTTTCCAACTCGATATGGAAATAGTCGATGGCCTCACAATCATCCATTTCGGCCAGCGTGATTGTTTTTCCATTCACAAGCCATTCGACCGGAATGAGAAGGCCGTCGATGAAGAGGCTGTGGTGAGGCGAAAGGAACAAGTCACGACGAGGGTATTCATCGCTGAGCGCGAATTTCGCGACACGGATCGGTGCAACACTCCAATGCCAGGATGAGCTGGCTTTCTCGAACCGCTGGCGCCCAATCCATTTGATCGGCTGCGGTCCCCGCAGAGTATCGACGAGTGCACCAATCTTCAGCTCTTCGACGGGAATTTCCCCATCGGGTGTTTGAATCAGCGTTCCGCGAAGGAAACACTTGCCACTGCCACCACCGCCACCGTTTGGTGCGTGTGGATCATCATGCCAACCGCCCCAACCCAATGCATCTGCTTTCTTCGACATCGATGAAAGCAGGGGCAAACTAACAAGGCCAGTGGCTGCAACCTTTCCCGCTGTGCGGGCCGAGATTCCAAGGAATTGTCTACGCGATGATTTCGTCACATCTGCCTCATGGTTAACAAAAAGCTAAACAACTTGTAGGTGGCCAGCCAAACATGAAAGTGCCGACGCGCCAACAAGAAAACGCTCGAAAGTTTCGCGCGTGGAACCACTTAAGGCTCTTTCAGATGGTAAGACTAATATCGGTCAGAGGTTGCGCGTCGCCTGTGGCGGACGGCAGGACTACTCACGAGTCGCGCCGCCAAAAGCGCGGCATTCACTCCGCACTGATTATTTGCGAGCTCTCTGATCCCAGGGGCAGTGATTCAGGTGACAGTCGCTTCTGCTTTCGCCGAGCCGGAATAATTGACATTGGACACCCCGCAGTGCGCCGGCAAAGTAACCTTAATTTTCTGTTTCGATTGTCGCTAAAATTTTATCGATTAGTCTCATCGTCAGTCGCGCGGGGGCTGATACCCGAACGATCAGAGGCCAGCCAAAGACCGCACGGTCTTCACGGCCTCGCCGAAATCAAGCAATGGAACCGGTCACGAACCGGCAATTGCGGAAACGAGCCGTCCGGTGACCGCCCGGACGGCTCTTTCTATTGTTGGGCCGCCTTAGCGGGTGCGCGGCGTTCAATCAGATCGCAAGATCCATTACGCCCTCACGGCGATGTCGATCGCAATGCTCGCACTCTATCGTCGTGGATGCTGCTCCCTGCGGCGATGAGGTTCGCCTTTCCGACATCGAGCCCAGGTTCACCTATAACGCCGCGGCGCCGCCGGTGAACGCTGCCCGGGCAGAGTTACTGACAATCAGGATATTGATAGCTACCGAGCATGGTTCCATTCAGGCATTGACGGAATTCCACTTTCGCTTCGGCGCAAATCGGTGATGAAAAAGCTTGAACGGGTTTGCCTCGACTCACCAAGAAGCCGGGACCAAATTTACAGTCAATCTCACTGTTGCTTTCGCCTTCTTCTCGCGGACGAATGCAGGGCCCATAGCCATCGCCATAATGACCTTGAATTCCAGAAAACTGTCTGGCTGATCCGTCCGTGCCACGGCAAACGCGAAGGTCACATTCGGCTGCAGAGAAAGTGCGACCGGTGATCACGTTGTAGCACGCAACTTTGTCTTGCACGGCTGGCTTTTGAGCGATCGCTTTGTTCGTCGCGATGGCTGAAGCCGTACACGCTGTTAGTAGCAACATCAGAATTATCTTCTGCATTATACCTAAACTTTCACACAACCCGCGTTCAGGCTTTTTACCGCTTCGGGATCCGCCAACATAGGCCCGCCAGCGTGAACCGGCGGGCCCGTGTTTTAGCGCCTCAGTCGCCCGATGCGAGCCGCCGGCCGCTGCCCGCGGTCCTTGCTGTGCGATCGGCACCGGCGCTTCATCTTTGCCCCGATAGTAGAGCGGCCACGATCGCCGCTGCCAGCTTGGTTTCCGCGGCTGTGAGCATCTTTTATTAGTCAGCGTAAAGGGCAACACGAGTAGTCCACACCCACCACGCGCTGTAGCTATGCGCCGTTTCGCTCCCCAAGGGATTGATAATTTGCATCGCGTCGCCGGCCGCGGAATCCTCGGCGATGGCTTCGCAGCGACCACAGTCTCGACATACAGGCAAATACCCTCCCGGCGGTCCGGCCGACTGGCTCGCGGACGGTCATGTGACCTGCAACATCCAGTGTTCGGGCGGCAAGTGCGATCGCCGCATGGTCGATGTCCGATTGGACACCCTGCCCCAGGATCTGCCTTGGTCGACGATCGGCCGCCGCCTTGTCTGCAAGGAATGTGGCGTCGAAGGTTCTGCGAACATCGTGCCAAACTGGCATGACCGAGCCGGTCATGTGCCATTCACCAAGCACTGGAAACGATGAGACTTCCCTTTGCGCTGGTTCCAGATTTAACCTTCCCGACGGGCATCAAGCTTAATTCGTGAGTTTCGTTGCGGCCGGTTGAAACAGGTCTAGCGTGACGGCAGGTCGCGCAGATGGCTAACTGTTTCGGCCTGCGTACTGCGCGGCTAGGGGCCGCTTGTCCCCACGAGCGGCCCCGCCCTCATTTTGAGAAAAGCTTTTGCGTGCCCTGGTCGACCCCGTTTGGGGATCCCATCATTTTGCCCGACGGCCGGAAGCTGCTCACGCTAAAGGACGCGGCTGACTACATCACGAAGCTGCCGAAGAACGAATCCGCATTGCCGGAATGGCAAACGGCGATCGAGGCGCTGATGCTGTGCAGTCGCGGCGGCGACACCATGCTTGCCCGTATCGGGGTCATGAAAGCGCTGAACCGCCATGTCGAGCGGGCGTTCAACCCTGACGCCAAAGAGCACCACTGGGGCAAACGGAAGCTCAAGCGGGATCAGTGACCTCCTCGCCAGTCACCGGCCTCGAGCTTAAGCCGGGGCGCGCTGAAATTGGATGCCGCACTGGCGTCGAACGCTAGCCTCTTCGATAGCGATCACGAGCGCTTGCTGGTCTGCTTTTGTTTGTGGTTCCAGAATTAATCTGCAGCGCGAACATTCAGGTTAATCCGCGACTTTCGTTGCGAACGCAATGAGGCTGCCTATGGTCGCCTCACCGGACGGTTGCTCCACAATGTCCGGCACACCAGCGAAGCGGTCAGGCGATCAAGCTCCGCTTGACGGCTTTGTTGAATCGGGGCTGTTGCAACGGTCGATCTAATGAACGCTACGAAAGAAAAACGCGGGCCGCGAAGGCCACCCAAATCGGTCAGCGAATTGGCAGAGCGGTTTCACGCTTTGCAGCAATTGCGCAGGCTTGTCCAAGATCTCGAACAATCTGCAAGGAAGAATGGCCAGCCGCTCGTACCGCGCCGTGCGAATGAGAAGCGCCGTCCAAAATGAATTTGCAGAACCATGCGAGCCCTCAGAAATCAAGCTCAAAGCCAGCCTGGGTATACGTCTGGCATGTATGGAAAGTTATCATCCCCAGGCGATCTATCACCGGCCGGCTTGTGTACGGTCGGGTCTTGCGTCGCCACAACGGGCGGAGATGGATTTACAAAAACCTTGCCAAGTACGGTCCGGAGGATTGATTGAAGCCAGATCTTGCGAGCTCCCAAAACTCGTCAAATGGATTCAACAACAGAAAGACCGCCTTCGGGCGGTCTTTCGTTTTCAGCTCCTTCGTTCAGGGATCAACAAGAGAGCCCCAGCAGTAGGCCTGGACCCCACTGAGCGGGTCCAAATAGATTTGAAATTTCCCGTTGGTCGCTCACGACTCGCCTCACTGTAATGAGGCTCCTGAGTACCAAAGTGCACATTCGTTCCGCAATCAAACCAGGTTGGTTCAACCAAAGAAGCCCGCCGGGTTGAGTCGGCGGGCTTCCTACGCGGTTACGCTGTTCTCGCGGGGCCTTGGGGGCTTCCGCGATTGGGGATGATCCTAGAGGTCGCAAGTTAAGGATTGGTAGGGGTCGCAGCCTCAGCGGCACCCGATGATCAGAAGCGGATTAGCCGCATGACGCGGCTTTCCTCACGAGCATATTCTGGACGGGCCTCGAAGTATGTTTCAGGCCGTGAGGCATTCACTCCAAGTGTCCTAAGGGTCTTGCCCTCCCCAAGTGCGATCATCGTTGTGCCGCTGTCCAGCTGACAAGCGCCCGTCAATCCTCTTGGCCTGTTTGGCCCGCCATTCCGTATCCGGCCGGAGGAACGTCCCCCTGTCCGGTCTCTTGAAAGTGATGCCAATCATTCCTTCACCTATCGTGGTGCGCCGCAATATCGCCATCGCAGCGCACCATTATCCAGGCATATTCTGAAAGGAGTACAGCATGTTCTGGGCGCCTTTTTTATCCGGTTTTGCTACGTGCCTCGCGATCTGGCTTTCAGCGCATTTCATCCGCGAATGGCGCCAGCGTTCGGCATTCATTGCCAGTCTTTCGCCTACCGAGCGTGAAAAACTCGTTGGATTTGAAACACTTAGGGGTGACTGGCACGCGTTCCGGGAATTGCTGATTATTTCAAACCACTCCGTGCCCGACGACCCGGGCGGTCGCCTGAATATGGTTCGCTGGCGTTCGCGCATGATCGACGCTCGCGCCCCCAACGCTGACAGATTGATCCTTGGTTTTCAGCTCGGGCCAAACCACCAAGACTCGCCACACGAAAACCAGCGCATTCAAAATCATCCAAGCCAGTAGCCACTTCATGCGGCATCCCCTTTTTTGACAGTTCTAAGAGGTGCTTGATTTGGGGCGCTTCTGTGCGCGCGCGTAGCAAAAAGTGTGAAATAATCAGCAAAGAATCGGGCACGAAAAACCCGCCGCAGATTCCTGGCGGTCCTTGCAGGCGCCGCTGTCGCCTTCAACACTGAAGAGCGATGGTCGGAGGACGTTTCTGAAGACGTGGCTCACGAACTGCGCTGGCGCTGCGATCTACGGAGGAGAGATTTGCCATCCTCCATTCAAGATTTCGTCGAGCGGCATGAAGGTCACGGCCAACGGCAATTAACATTGCCGCTCGTCTGACATGTCGCCGCACTGTGTCGCGTTGACACCATTCGACTGCTTCCGCTGTCATCGCGGGGAAACGACTTGGCGTCGGCAAGGTGACGCGGTCGATCTTTTGAACAGAATATTGCCCACGCTGATCTGACCGAACGTTAATCGACGCAAAAAAGTCGGAAGACGACGTTTCGGCGCTGGCGGAACGGAAAACGATGTCGCACATCGCGCCTACGCCATCGCTGCACATGCCGGGCAGTTGCTTCCGCAGTTCCGGAATTAACCGCCATTGGACCCATCAAGCTTAACATACGGTGTTGGTTGCGCAGTGGTGCAGCAGGCAGATACCTTCAGGCCGCAGCGACCAGCAGGATATTTCTTGATGCATAACGCAAGTATCAAAGAGCGCATGTTCCTGTGCTTGGTCACGCTCAGCTTTTTTGTGTTCATCGTGAGCCTGCTCGCGCTCACAATAGCCGAGGATCAGACTACGGAACGTCGACGACAAAAGCCGCCGCCAATGTTGGGCATCATCAACGACACCAGTTCAGTCAGGTAGAGCTTTTACCCTGGTGCACATCATCGCTTTGATGACGTCGGTTGTTCGTCACCTCCGTTAATGTTGATCACTTGGGTTAAGACGCGCCAAACGTGCTGCAAGGCTGCAGGAACGACCTCAGCGGAGCCGTTCGAAGTCCTCGGGTTTTCGCTCTCGATCTGGTGACCCTCGAAATCGGAATAGCCCTGCTTTGGTCGACACGATATCGCCGGGGCGAAGGTCATCTTCAAGAACCCGTTTGGAGGCCGCTTCAGCTATCTCATCCTGGGTAGGTAGCGGCGCTACAAAGTTTTTGCGCTCTCGCCGCATCAGGCCTAGCCGTTCGCGGGAGGCTTTGACATGAGCCTGCCATTCCTCCCGGCTCATCTGGGTTGTATCGACTGTCGCGCTCTCCTGCGCGCAGCAGCCGATTGAAAGGCTCGCGGTCATGCTAACCGTCGCAATAAAGAGAAAGCTCCGACGCATGCCTTCGATATACTCGCAATGTGAGTGCGCACTCTTCGGTCCGACGATCCTACCACGACTCGTAGTACCCAGCGACCACCCTCAGTCCTAAGGATTCACAATTTCCGCTGCGGCTACCGAGACGCTGAGATGTGCCATGATCCCGCGATCCTGGGTCGCGGCGGGCCGATGGCAAAGATGCGGAAAATCAAGGATCTCCCCTTGCCCTCGCGGCCTCACAACCGATGGCGTGAGCCGTCATGCAACCGTCACCGCGATTTCACAACGGTAAACGAGAATGAAATGTCGCTGAACAATGCGGCAGGGAAAGCCTCGATTGAAACGAGGCTAAGTGTATCCAGGAGTTGTAATGAACAGTATCAAGCGAGCCGCGGCGGTGGCCGCGATAGCCTGCGTCGCAGCGCTAGGTGCATCTCCCGTACGGGCTGATGTCATCAGCAATCCAACAAACACCGACAGCTTTGTGTATCTTTCCGGCGCTTTGCAAGGTGGTCAGCAGACGCAGTTCGTGGGACAGACGTTTGCCGCCTCAATCAGCGGCGTGCTTACGGACTTTCAGTTTACCCTGAATAGCTCGACCATCACTTCGTTATATGGGGCAGTGTACGCGTGGGATGGCTCCAAGCCGTCCACACTGCTCTGGCAAAGCCCGGTGATGTCCGGAATTGGCTCCGGAAAAAATGGAGGCGGTCTTTTCGACTTCTCGCCCACGGGGGTAAACGTTACGCAAGGCCTGACCTATGTGGCCTTTCTGAGCACTTACGGGATTGCAAATAACAGCGGCTTGGCAACCGTTGCAGATTGTTTGCCTTTTGCCGGCTGCAACTCCAACTCCATCCCCAATCTCGGCAATATGGCGTGGGCGAATATCCTTGCCGACGGACCTTCCTGGACGTCAGTGACCTTTAGAGACGCCACATTTTCGGCGACGATCGCAAGCCCTGTCCCCGGCCCCATCCTTGGCGCAGGGCTACCCGGTCTTGTGATGGCGTTGGGCGGACTGATTGCTTTGCGGCGCCGACGGATGGCAACTGCGTAGATTTCCACGCGTTCGTCGGATCAGAGACCGCCTTCGGGCGGTCTTTTTGTTTGGCAGTTCCAGGCTTAACTCGCGGCGCCGACATCAAGCTTAACAGGCGATTGCCCGTTGCGACTTCATACAAGTCAGATACGCATCATCCACCGGGGCAATTTTTCCCAACGTCCGGGCCCACACCGGCGATTCAGGCGATCATACTCCGCTTGCCGGCTTTGTTTTAGAGCACGTACAAATGAACCATTATCGCGTCGTGACAGTTGATTACGATGGCAAGTTGAGCCGGCACCGCGGCTTCGTTTGCGACAATGACGGCGATGCAATTGTGTGGGCCAAACAATTAGTAGATGAGGCGCCAGTTGAGCTTTGGAGCGGCGCTCGTTTCGTCACTCGTCTCGAACCACAATTCAATACGAAGGCCCGATAGGCGCGCGCGATTCGCGGTTCTCTTCCATCGTCGCCTCCATTTACGTTGAATGCTTGGGTTGCAACTGCTTCACAGCGCCGGACCGCCACACCTCGATTGTGGGACACGGGCCGCCGGCTTCTTGTTGAGGACGGGAGGTCGGCGGTCCACGGTCCACTGCACCACTCCAACGTTTGGATAGTTGAGAGGGACGATTGAAGTCGGTCACGGCGTCACCCCAACCCATCCGATAAATTTTCGCGAGACCGCATCGCATAAGCGACCTTAAACTCCTCCGGCGTCACCGCTTCAGTTCGCTCCACAGCCTGCAGCAGAAGATCGGCACTCGAAGGATGCGGCAGGCCCAACTTGCTGCTCATCTTCGCCAGCGTAAAGCAATACGGCGCGTTGGCCTCGCGATCCTCAGAGAGGTCAGAAGATTTTCAGCCATCCTCGCCTCACGCAGCAGCGTGAAGGCCTCAGGCGTGAACCGGCTTTGCCTGTGTTTCCGAATTAACCCGCAACGCGGACGTCAAGCTTAACACGCGAGTTTCGTTGCAGCCGATGCAAACAGGTTTAGCGTGACAGCAGATCGCGCAGATGGCGATTAGTCCCCGCCTGAGTACTGCGCGACTAGGGGCCGCTTCGTGCCCTAGAGGCGGCCCCGCCCCCCATTTGGCACGGGCATTGCTAAATATCCGGAGACTGGGATTTCAGAGCCTCAGTCTGAGACAAGGCGCCGCCGGGACAAGGCATTTCGAGCCCGGCGGCGTATTTTTTTGATACACGCGCACCCCTGCTCCAACCATCGTTTGACTGCGCCGGCTGATGCACAACCTGAGGCGTGGCGCGCCCGGTGATCTTCGGACGTTGGACCAGACATCAACGACGCATCGAGAGCGACACCGGTCTCTCATGCGAACAGATCAGGCGGCTTGCCGGTCCGTAGTAGTACGGTGGCCCAGACGCTACCGATGGAAGCGCCAAACGGCTACTCTCGCACAAACCTGCGATCCGTTTCGAAATGCCGCCTCCTGGGCGGCTTTTCCTTTGTTAAGTTTTTCATTGCATTATGAATCATGTCGCTGCCTGGGACTGGCTATGAAAGACCGAGAACTGGAGAAGATGAAGCTTGATGACCTCTGGGACCTGCACCAGAGAATCATCGACGTTCTTGATCGGAAACTGGAGACCGAAAAGCGCAAGCTTCAAGACCAACTTGACGAACTTGGTCGCAAGTTCGGCGGCTCTCCCAAAGACATCCCGCAACGTCGGCCCTACCCCAAAGTCGAGCCGAAATTTCGAAACCCGAACGACCCGTCAGAGACGTGGTCAGGCCGCGGCAAAACCCCGCGCTGGATGATCGAAATGATTGCAGACGGAAGAAGCATCGACGACTTCAGGATCCAATAGCTCTGCTGACAGAGCCGCCTTCTTCAGGCTGGGCTTTTGCCACCGTTATTGCCCTCCTGTGGACCTCGCCAAGCCGCGCAAGCATCCGGAATTTTGATATCGGATCGCTCTCTGGTTTGACGACCAATCGGAACGGGAACCCTTACGGCCGATCGCCGTTAAGATCGCAGACAGCGAGGCTGCGATGACGAGACCAGCGATCTTGCTTGGAGTGGCGTTGTTAATCCTGCCCGCTCTTGCCGGCCCGGCATCAGCGCAGCACGTCATTACCAATCCCGGGCGGTGCGCCCAGTTCTATCCGAACGCAAATTGCCAGAACTACGGGCGCGGAAACCCCTACACGAGCTATGGCTGGCAGCGAGCCGGGCATCGTCACTACGGCGGCCATCGCCATCACCGCCGCCATTGGTACTGACGCCAGCGAGCGAGCCTGTCCAGACTCTCCCTTGGCTATGAACAGCCGGAACGTGCAGGTCCGGTTCAACTATGCGATTGGGCGATGTTTCCACCGCTCTCGCGCGCGGTGACTTGTGGCAGGGCGAGGCTGAAAGCATCGATCAACCGGCGTCGCCAGGGTTGCGTCAGCATCGATAGCTTGCCTTCGAGCAGAGCCGCCCTTTCCCGGGCGCCCATGCCTTCCGAGGTGGCCTTGAGCAATTCGGCCAGGAGCTTGTTCGTGCGTTCGCATTCTCTCTCAAAGTCGGCCCGATGGCCGCTGGCAATAGCCTTCGTCTCGAGCAGTTCGGCCTGCAAGGCCTCGATTTTCTGCTTCAGGGCGGTGACCAGCTGTTGACCGGCCTGTGCTTGCGGCGGGCGGGAGATCGGAGAATGGCTGATTTCGGAGAGATCGACCTGCACAAGCGTCTTGCCGTCGTTGGAACGGGAACGCGGCCATCGGTGTCGTTTTACCAGAGCCCGGGCAGCCTCCGGGGAAATTTTGAGCCGTTCGCCCAGGTCGGCGTACGTCAGCATTTCGACGGGCATAGTATTCGCTCCCGCTTAGCCGGACGATCACCACCCGGACGCAAGCGAATGGTACCGATTCATGGTTAAGCGTTGGTTTACCGTGGGGTGGGCTCACCTCAGGCGCGCGCGTAGCAATCTCGTACCGGCGCTACTCGCGACAACGGTCCGCGTTGAACCAGAACTACCCCTATCCTCTGCGGCGGCGCATCCCGAACAGATCGAGGCCCCAGAAGGCAATGAGGATCAAGGCGCAAGTACTCACAGCCAGCAACAAGACAATCGCTTCCAGCATGACCGAAACGGCCACAGGAAAAGCTCCGAAACCCAGCGCCCGCAAGGTGGCGATCTCGCGGCCCCTTGAAGCCACGGCGGCGTACATGGTGTTGAAGCAGGCGAACAGCGCCCCCACCGCCAGGATGACGCCCACGCCATAGACGATGACATGCATGAATGACGCAAAATCGGCGCTGGCTTTCACATTCCAGTCGGGCAGCCGCATCACATCCACGGCAAGGGCCGGGTTGGTGGTTAGCGCCCGCCGGAAGGTGTCAAAAGCGCTCGCCGAGGCCAGCCGCACCAGCACGGTGTTGTAAGCCT
>Ga0137412_10002866_pt1 | contig 13708 bp, 13 predicted proteins | sample CZODoug2_1_16fun_FD_122160 | JGI IMG/M metagenome (GOLD analysis project Ga0137412, IMG submission 122160) | Vadose zone soil fungal communities from Angelo Coast Range Reserve, California, USA - CZODoug2_1_16fungal (Hybrid Assembly) | ecosystem: Environmental > Terrestrial > Soil > Vadose zone... | reverse complement strand
TCGACGATGGCGTCGACGACCTGGTCGAGCACGTTGGTGATCTCGAAGTCCTTGGGCGTGAACACCCGGGCGACGCCGGCCGCTCGCAGCTGGGCGGCGTCGTTGTCCGGGACGATGCCGCCCACCACCACGGGCACGTCGTCCAGCCCGGCGGCGCGCAGCCCCTCGACCACCTCGGGCACCACGGACAGGTGCGACCCGGACAGCACCGACAGGCCCACGACGTCGACGTCCTCCTCGACGGCGGCGGCCACGATCTGCGCCGGCGTCAGCCGGATGCCCGAGTAGACGACCTCGAAGCCGGCGTCCCGAGCCCGGACGGCGATCTGCTCGGCGCCGTTCGAGTGGCCGTCCAGGCCCGGCTTGCCGACCAGGAACTTCAGCGGGCCGAGCTCCTGCACCCGGGCCCGGACGGCCGCGAGCCCGGACGCGTGCCCGCCGCCGCTGGCGTCGGCCACGCCGGTCGGCGGGCGGTACTCGCCGAACACCTCGCGCAACACGCCGGCCCACTCCCCCGTCGTCACGCCCACCCGGGCGCAGGCGAGCGATGCCTCCATCAGGTTGGCGTCCGTCTTGGCGGCGTCGCGCAGCGCGTTCAGGGCCTCCTCGACGTGGTGGCGATCACGGCCGGCCCGCCACGCCTGCACCGCTTCGACCGCGGCCGCCTCGACGGCCGGATCGACCGTCTGGATGGCGCCGTCCAGGTCGGCCAGCAGGGGATTCGGCTCGGACTCGGTGTACCGGTTGACGCCCACCACGACGTCCTCGCCGGACTCGATGCGCCGGCGCCGGGCGGCCAGTGACGACACCAGCGCCGATTTGAGGTAGCCCGACTCGACGGCCGCCACGGCGCCGCCCATGTCCAGGATGCGGTCGATCTCGGCCCGCGCACCCTGCTTGATGTCGGCCACCTTCGCGTCGATCACGCGGGAGCCCTCGAACAGGTCGCCGTACTCGAGCAGGTCCGATTCGAAGGCCAGCACCTGCTGCATGCGCAGCGACCACTGCTGATCCCACGGACGGGGCAGGCCCAGCGCCTCGTTCCACGCCGGCAGCTGCACGGCGCGGGCGCGGGCGTCGCGCGACATCGTCACGGCGAGCATCTCGAGCAGGATCCGGTAGACGTTGTTCTCCGGCTGGGCCTCGGTCAGGCCGAGTGAGTTGACCTGGACGCCGTAGCGGAACCGACGCTGCTTGGCGTTCTGAACCCCATATCGGGAAAGGGTGATCTCGTCCCACAGCTCGCCGAACGCGCGCAGCTTGCACATCTCCTCGACGAAGCGCACCCCGGCGTTGACGAAGAACGAGATGCGCGCGACGACGTCGCCGAACTCGTCGGCCGGCACCTGGCCGGAGTCGCGCACCGAATCCAACACGGAGATCGCCGTGCACAGGGCGAAGGCGACCTCCTGTACGGGTGTCGCCCCGGCTTCCTGCAGGTGGTAGCTGCAGACGTTGATCGGGTTCCACTTGGGGACGTTCGCGACGGTGTAGGCGATCATGTCGGTGATCAGCCGCATCGACGGGGCCGGCGGGAACACGTACGTGCCCCGCGACAGGTACTCCTTGATGATGTCGTTCTGGGTGGTGCCGGTCAGCTTCGTCGGATCGGCGCCGTGTTCCTCGGCGACCGCCAGATACAGGGCGAGCAGCCACATCGCCGGCGCGTTGATCGTCATGGACGTGTTCATCTGCTCGAGCGGGATGCCGTCGAACAGCGCCCGCACGTCGCCGATGTGCGAGATCGGCACGCCGACCTTGCCCACCTCGCCCCGAGCGAGCTCGGCGTCGGGGTCGTAGCCGGTCTGCGTGGGCAGGTCGAACGCCACCGACAGGCCGGTCTGCCCGTGGGCGAGGTTGCGCCGGTACAGCGCGTTCGACTCGGCCGGTGACGAGTGCCCGGCGTACGTGCGCATCAGCCACGGCTTGTCGCGCTGGTCGTCGTCCGGATAAGGCATGGTGACCTCCTGCCTGACCATCCCATGCCAGTGAACTCCCGGCTACCGCCCGGTAACAACTGTGGCCGACTTCGCAATGCCCTGGCAGGCTGCCGGAATGCCGTCGCGTCTGGTCAAGGACTTCTGCGCCGAGCACCTCGCCGAGGTGCGCTGCGCGGTGATCAACGGGGAGACGGGCGGGGTTCGACGGTGAGCCACCGCTACGCGTTCCACACCGAGTGGCACCTGGCCGCCTCGCCGGACGACGTGTACGCCGCACTGCACGACGTGCCGAGCTATCCGCAGTGGTGGCCGCAGGTGCGCAGCGTCCGGGCGCTGGACGAGGTGACCGGCGAACTGCGCTGCCGCAGCCTGCTGCCCTACGACCTGGTGTTCGTGGTCAGCCGCGAGATCGAGGACCCAACCGACCGGGTGCTGGCGGCGCGCCAGACCGGCGACCTGGAGGGGACGAGTCGCTGGACTATCACCGAGGACGGCGACGGCACCACCGCCGTTTTCGACGAGGATGTCGTGGTGCGCAAGGCTCTCGTGCGCGCCGCCGGTGTGATCGCGCGCCCGGCCCTGCGGTTCAACCACGACCGGATGATGCACGACGGCGAGCGGGGTCTGCGCCGGTATCTGGAACAACGGCCTTAGCGGTCATGCCGAGCGCGGCCGGGATGGCGAGCAGCATCGCGCCGGCGCAGAACCACCAGCCGTGCTGGAACGCGGCATGGGCGTCGCCGTAGGACGACGGCGTGCCGAGCAGCGCGACGAGCACGCTGATCCCGACGACGGCGCCGATCTGACGGCTCATGTTCACCACCGCGCTGCCCGTCGCCGCGCGATCCGGCGGCAACTCGCTCGTCCCGGCCGAGAGGATCGTCGGCAGGGCCAGCCCGACGCCGATGCCGCCGAGGATCCAGCCCGGCAGGATCTCCGTGACGTACTGCGGCGTACGGCCGACGCTCACCAGGATGAGCACCGAGCCGGCCGCGAACAGGGCACACCCCAGCGCGCCCAGCCGTCCGGCCTTCGTCCGATGCGCCACCGACTGCGCGACTCCGGCAAAGATCGGCACCATGATCGGCCCAGGCGCCACGGCCAGTCCGGTGCGCAGGGCCGAGTAGTGCCAGACGTCGCGCAGCCACAGGATCTGAGCGAGCAGGGCGGCCGCGAAGCCCACGCTGAACGCCAACGCCGTCACGTTCGCCCACCGGAACGAGCCGATGCGCAGCAACGCCGGCTCGATCACCGGCAGCGGATGCCGCAGCGAGCGCAGGCAGAACACGCCCGTACCCGCCACGGCGACGACGAACGCGGCCAGGGTGGACCACGCCGTCCAACCCCAGTCGCTGCCCTTGACCAGGCCGAGCGAGAGCGTGCCGACCGCGATCGTCAGCGCCAGGGCGCCGACCAGATCGGGCAGCCGGGTCAGCGTGTGGTCGCGTGATTCGGCGATCACTCGAACGCCGGCCACCAGGGCAAGAACGCCCACCGGCACGTTGACGATGAACACCCAGCGCCAGGACGCCTGCACGAGCAGGCCGCCGACGACCGGACCGGCGGCGGCCGCCAGCGCGCCGGTCGCGGCCCAGATCCGCACCGCCTTGACTCGCTGCGCCGCCGGCGTCGATGCGAGCACCAGGCCGAGACTGGTCGGCGTCAGTAACGCCGCGCCGGCCGCCTGCAGGACTCGGAACGCGACGAGTTCCCACAGCGACCCGCTCGCGGCACAGGCGGCGCTGGCCGCCGTGAACACCGCCACCCCGACCAGAAACCCGGCCCGGCGCCCGAACCGATCGGCCAGCCGCCCGAACGGCACGAGCAGCGCCGCGTACACGATGGCGTAGGCGTTGAGCACCCAGCTCAGGTCCGACAGCGAGGCGCCGTGGAAGTCGCGGCCGATGTCGTCGAAGGCGACGTTGACGATGAACAGATCGAGGCTGGCCATGAACGCGGCGAGCGACGTGACCGCGAGGACCTTCGCCGGCCGGGCCTCGACCTGACTTTGATTCGCCATAGCCAGAGACTGTAGGCGCCTGACTTTGCTCTACACAAGTCAGATGTACGATCGAGCGTCATGGACACCGTGCAGCTCGAGGGCAAACTGGCCGACCTGCGGGCGTGGACACCGACGCAGTGCACGATCGCCCGCGCCCTGGACGTCGTCGGCACCCGCTCGGCGATCCTGATCATGCGTGAGGCGCACTACGGCACGACCCGCTTCGACGAGTTCGCCCGCCGGGTCGGCATCACCGAGGCGGTGGCCGCGGCGCGACTGCGCGAACTGGTCGACGCCGGGCTCCTCGTCAAGGAGCCGTATCGCGAACCCGGACAGCGCACCCGACACGAGTACCAGCTCACCGACATGGGACGTGACCTGCTGCCGGCGCTGACGGCGCTGATGCAATGGGGCGACGCCTATCTCGCCGACGGCAAGCCACCGCTCGTGCTGACCCATGCCGGCTGCGGTGCCCCCGTCCACGCCGAGGTCCGCTGCACCGAGGGGCACGCCGTCGACCTGCCGGACATCCTGGTCGCCCCGCGACCCCGGCGCTGAGCGTGCCGAGCGTGCCGCTCGCGTGAGCGCGTGAGCGTGCCGCTCGCGCGCGAGCGCCGACGGTGCCAGGATGTGGCGGTGGGCGCAGATCTGCCGACACTCGCCGTCACGCTCGTGGCGCTAGTCCTGCTGGCGTTCGTCATGCGCTGGACGTTCCGGCCCTCGCGGCCGCGCACCGGCCGCCCGGTCGACGCCGCCGAATCGCCGGATCTGGGCATGCTCGACGTCATCGTGGCCGACATTCCCCGAGCCGAGGCGATGCTGCTGCGGGCCAAGCTCGGCGAGGCCGGTATCCGCACGTCGATGTCGCGCCGTCGCGACGGCGACATGGACGTGCTGGTGTTCCACGCCGACGCCGATCAGGCGCGTGCCGTCCTCAGCAACAGCTAGCGGTCGTCGCGCCCAGTCGCGATCAGAACCCGAAGGTGTCCGATTCGGCGCGCACGACGTCGGCGCCCAGCGCCCGTAGCTGCTCCTCGATGCGGACGTAGCCCCGATCGATGTGGCGGATCTCGGCCACCTCGGTCACACCCTCGGCGACCAGCCCGGCGATGACCAGGCCGACACCGGCCCGGATGTCGGTGGCCCGCACCGGCGCTCCCGACAAGACGTCCCGGCCCCGGATGACGGCGTGGTGGCCGTCGGTGCGCACGTCGGCCCCCATGCGCGCGATCTCGTCGCAGAACATGAACCGGCCCTCGAAGATGTTCTCGGTGACCATCGCCGTGCCCTCGGCCACCGCCAGCATCGCGATCGCCTGCGGCTGCAGGTCGCTGGGCAGCCCGGGATAGGGCAACGTCACGACGTCGAAGCTGCGCGGCCGGTCGTGCATGCGGACCCGGAACCCGTCCTCGACCGCCTCGATGTCCGCGCCGGCGCGGGACAGCTTGTCCAGCGAGATCTCCAGGTGGGCGGGGTTGGCGCCGCGCACGGTGACATCGCCCCGGGTGGCCGCCGCGGCGAACGCCCAGGTACCGGCGACGATTCGATCGGGCACCGCGAAGTGCGAGGTCGGTTTGAGCCCCTCTACGCCGGTGATCTCGAGCGTCGACGTACCGGCGCCGTTGATCTGCGCGCCCATCGACTGCAGCATCTGGCACAGGTCGACGATCTCGGGCTCACGGGCGGCGTTGTCTATCACGGTGGTGCCCTTGGCCAGGACGGCCGCGGTCAGGATGTTCTCGGTGGCGCCAACGCTCGGCAGGTCCAGCCAGATCGTCGCGCCGCGCAGCTCACCGGCCTCGGCGACGATGTAGCCGTGCTCGGTGTGGATCTCGGCCCCCATCCGGGTCAGGCCGTCGAAGTGCATGTCCAGCGGCCGGGCACCGATCGCGTCACCGCCCGGCAGCGCCACCCGGGCCCGTCCGGTGCGGGCCAGCAGCGGGCCCAGCACAGCGATCGAGCCGCGGATCTTGCGCACCAGCTCGTAGGGCGCCTCCCACAACGGCTCCTCGGGCACCGTGATCCGCACGCTGTCGACCCGGCCGTCGGTCACCTCGGTGACCTCGCAGCCCAGCCGGCCGAGCAGCTCGTGCATCGTCGTCACGTCGCTGATCGCCGGCAGGTTGCCGATCGTGGTCTCGCCGGGCGCCATCAGCGCCGCGGCCATCAATTTGAGCACGCTGTTCTTGGCGCCGACTACGGCGACCTCTCCGGACAGTCTGGCTCCACCGGTCACCCGTAGCACCTGCACCCGGACAGGCTATCGTCCGGCGAATGGCGGTCCACTTGACACGTATCTATACCAAGACCGGCGACGACGGTACGACCGCATTAGGCGATATGTCCAGGGTGTCGAAGACTGACCCTCGAGTCGAGGCCTATGCCGCTTGCGACGAGACGAACGCGATCATCGGCGTGGCCCTCGCCCTGGCGCCCCTGCCCGAGCAGGTCACCGACGTGCTGCGCCAGGTGCAGAACGATCTGTTCGACGTCGGCGCCGACCTGTGCACGCCGGTTATCACCGATCCGAAACACCCCCCACTGCGCGTCACCGACGCCTATGTCGAGCGCCTCGAGAGCTGGTGTGACGCGTTCAACGAGCCGCTGCCCAAGCTCGCCAGTTTCATCCTGCCCGGCGGCACGCCGGCGGCGGCACTGCTGCACCAGGCGCGGACGGTCGCACGCCGGGCCGAGCGCAGCGGGTGGGCGCTGTACGAGTCCGACGCGAACGGCACGAACCGCGCCGCGCTGCTGTACCTGAACCGGCTCTCGGATCTGCTGTTCATCCTGGCCCGGTCGGCCAACCCCGACGGCGACGTGCTCTGGCGCCCTGGCGGCTAGCGCCGCGACCGGCGGCTAGCGGCGCGACCCGGCGTAGACGCGGCGCACAACGTCCTCGATGTCGGGCTCCTCGACGGACAGGTCGCGGACCTCGACGCGCTGGTTGACCGCGGTGAGCACCTGTGCGGCCGTCGTGTGCTCGGCGTCGAAGGCGAGCCGCTGCTGCAGGCCGCCGGCCTCGCTTCCGAGGTGCGTCGTGCCGGGGATGTCGAGCAGGTCCGGCGTGGGCGCGGTCAGGTCGACGACCAACACGCGCTCGACGCCCACCCGGCGGGAGAGCCCGTCGAGCGTGCCGTCGTAGGCGAGCTTGCCGTGATCGATGACGAGCACCCGGTCGCACAGTCGCGCCACGTCGCCCATGTCGTGCGTGGTCAGCAGCAGGGTCGTGCCGTGCGCCGTGCGCTCCTCGATCAGGAACTCGCGCAGCCGCTGTTTGGACAACACGTCCAACCCGATCGTCGGCTCGTCCAGGATCACCAGCCGGGGCGAGTGCAGCAGCGCGGCGGCGATCTCGGCGCGCATCCGCTGGCCCAGGGACAGTTGCCGCACCGGCGTGCTCAGGTAGGCACCCATCTCCAGCCGATCCACCAGCTCGTCGGTGCGGGCACGCGCCGCGGCGCGGTCCAGGCGGTGGATGGCGGCGAGGATGCCGAACGACTCGCCGACCGGAAGATCCCACCACAGCTGCGAGCGCTGTCCGAACACCACGCCGACGTGCCGGGCCAGTCGCCGGCGGTCCTGCACCGGCCGCAGCCCACAGGTCAGGACGTCTCCGGCGGTGGGCACCAGGATGCCGGTCAGCATCTTGATGGTCGTGGACTTGCCGGCGCCGTTCGCGCCGATGTAGCCGACGGCCTCGCCCGCCTCGACGGTGAACGTCAGGGCGTCCACCGCCCTCAACCGGGTCCGCCGCAGACCGGCGCGCACGGTGAACTCCCGCGTCAGCCCGCGAGTCTCGATGATCGGGTTCATCCCCCACCTCCTTGGTAGTGGCGCATTCCCACGCGCCAGGTGCCCAGCGCCATGCCCCACGACCACAGCGCGGCCAGCGGCGTGCACCAGGCCAGCCCCGCCGGGAGCCACTGCGGCCCGGGCAGACCGAGCAGCTCCAGCGCCGGCAGGTACGCGGTGAACGCCATCGGAAACAAGAACCCGAACACCACCTTGATCGGCCTCGACCAGACCGCCGCCGGCTGAGTGGCCGCGTAGCGCCCGCCGTAGACGAACGCGTTGGTCAGCTCCGCCCCGGAGACGAGGAAGAACTGCAACCCCGCGGCCCACACGAACAGCGCGGCGAACGTCGCGGTCGCGCTGACGAGGGCGAGCACGAGCAGGGCCACCCGCGCGGCACTCCAGTCGATGTCGTTGAGCGCCAGGGCAATCACGATCGAGCCGACGCCGAGCCCGGCCCGGCTCAGCCGCCGCAGGCTGATCTCGCTGGTGATCAGCTGCATCAGGACCGGCTGCGGCCGCAGGTAGAAGACGTCGAGCGTCCCGGCGCGCAGGTACGTCGGTAAGTTGTCGCAGTGCCCGAAGAACAGGTCGGCGAGCGCGAACGAGAAGTCCGCGATGCCGAAGACCAACAGGATCTGCACGAACGTGAACCCGCCCAGCACGTGCACGTTGTGGAACAGGATCCAGACCTCGGCCAGCTCGACGAAGCCGACCAGCAACGAGCTGCCCAGGTCGATCAGGAAGTTGCTGCGATAGCTGCGCTGCGCACGCACCCGCGCAGCCAGCACGGCGCGGTACGGAGCGAGGCGGGTGACCGGCCCGACGCTCCCCTGGTGGACGACCGGCTCAGCCACCCTGGATCTCCAACTTGCGCCGCCCGGCCCGGGTCAGCGCGTGCCCGATCAGTCCCGTAACCGCGAGCCAGCCGAGCTGCGCGGCGAACAGTCCGAGCGCGGCGAGGCCGACCACCCGTCCGGAGATGACATCGATCGGGTACATCATCATCGACGGGAACGGCGTCGCCGCGGCGATCGCACTCAGCCAGCCGGGGAACAGAGCGATCGGCACGAACAGGCCGGCCAGGAACCCCGACACCACCATGTAGAGCACCTGCACGCCGCGCGACTCGATCAGCCAGAAACCAACCGTGGCCACGATGTAGGCCGTCGCCGCCGACACGGTGATCCCGACCAGCAGGCTCAGCGCTCCGAGCAGGTACGGCGCCGGAGTGCTCGGCAGGGACATCCCGACGACGATCGCGCCCAGCGCCACGCTCGGGATCCCCCGCGGGACGAGCGCGAACACCGCCTTGCCCACCTCGGTGGCCACGTTGGCCGCCTGCACGTCGATCGGCCGCAGGAAGTCGACCGCGACGGCGCCGTCCTTGATCCGGTCGGCGAGATCCGTCCGTCCGGACAGGTTGATCGAGCCGAGCAGTCCCTGCGAGATCCAGATGTAGCTGCTCATCACCCCGAGGTCGTAGCCGTGCAACTGACCGCCCGCGGCCCGCACGGTCGCGAACAGCACGGCCACCTTCAAGAACCCGAACGTCGCGTTGGCGACCAGACCGCCGAACGCCGCGAGCCGGTACGTGGACTGCTGGCGGAATCCCGCGACGAACAGCTTCCAGTACGGCAGCAGGTTCGGGGACACAAGCGCTCGAACTTACGCGACCGCGAGCCACCGGTGCAACGCAGTTAGACCACCTGGTCGGTATCGCGGCTGCCTCGCCACGGTCGAACTGATCGCTCCTAGGTCGTCGGCCAGAGCACCGCGGACGGCGCCGCCGCGGTCAGCGTGACGCCGCCCTGCCAGGTTAGGAACGACGGCTGCGGTAGGTAGTCGCTGCCCAGGAAGAACCCTCGGGTGACGCCGGTGACGTGCACGGCGTAGCCGGGATCGGGCGCCCCGTTCACCACGCGGTAGACCAGGATCTGCGCGATGTCGGCGCTGGTCGTGCCCGGCGGCAGCTCGACCGTCGTGGCCGCCGGATCGTCGCGCTGCAACGACCAGTCGGGCAGCCCGCCGCTGCCGAAGTGGTCGGACCGGTAGATCGTGGCGCCGCTCTTGAGCTGCACGCCGACCGCCAACCCCACCCAGTTCGGGCCCGGGTTGCCGGGCGGCACGGTGTCCTTCTTGACGACCAGGTACAGGTAGTTGCGCTGGTCGCTGACGAGCGGGGTGGACGGGTCCGACGGCGCCTCGATCTTGCCCTCACGCGTCATCTCGGCCGCCATCACCTGATACGTCCAGGGATTGGTGTCCATGATGTGCTCGCGCGGCTGACCGGCCGGCAGGGTCTCCTGCGCGGACAGGAAGAACCGCATCGGGTCGTTCACCGTGTCGCACACGTTGTTGTTGGACGTGCAGGTGTCGAGCACCGCGTGATCGTTCTCGTAGGCGCCGTGGAAGTACGTCGTGACGTGGTTGGCCGCCTGGTAGGTGTCACTGCCCGGCACCCGGTCGCCGTTCTGGTCGATCTCGACGCGGTAGATCCACTCGATGTCGGTACTGCGGCCCCACCGGGCCATCAGCTGCGGGGTGTTGGTGCCGCCGTCCTCGTTGCTCCAGATGATCGAGTACTGCAGGTTGGTGTGCCCGGGCGTGGCGGCCGGCGTCGCCTCGTGCCACGCCACGAGCGGGGTGTCGGAGTACGCGTTGTCCAGCGGCCCGCCGAACTCGGCGAGGTTGCGCCCGTACAGCACAGGTGTATACCGAGCCGTGAGGTACCCGGCATCGTGGGCCGCGTACGTCACGAAGTGGAAGCCGGACAGCACGGCGAGGTGCACGCCGGCCGCCGAGCGGTCGCCGGCGAAGTGCAGTCGCAGCAGATGCAGCCCCGGACGCAGCGTGCCGAGCACGAGATGCCGCACGATCGGCTGGGCGAACGGGATGACGATGTCGGTCGCGTACTTGCCGTCGGCGTACACCGACACGACCGCCGACTCGTCGCCCTTGCGCGACCAGTCGGCATCGGGCGCCGCCGCCGACACATCCAGTTCGACCTCGCCCCCGCGGCGTGCGGTGAACGGCACAGTCGCGTCGTGCCCACCGCGGTGCACGACCACCGAGCGGCCGTTGCCGTGGTCCGGTGCGGGCGCGGCCGCGGCGCTGCCGCTGCCCATGGCCGTCTGGACGATCAGGGCGGCAGCGACTCCGCCGAGCAGTACGGTTCCGGTGACGAGCGATCGGCTGCGCATCATGACCTCCTGGGGGTGAGGCGGGCGACGACGGGGCGATGGTCAGACGCCTGCGTGCCGTCGATCTCGATGTCGGGTACGAACGCGTCGGAGATGCCGAAGTCGGGCGAAACGACAACGTAGTCGTCGCGGGCGGTCGGTGTGATCGCGGGGTAGGTGAGCAGCCCGCTGTTCGGCGTCTTGGCGACGACATCGACCAGGTCCGTCCACAGTGGAGCGAGCTCGGGCGCCGTGGGCGGGGCGTTCAGGTCGCCGAGCAGGACGGTGCGCCGTGGATGCGGGCCGATGATCCCCAGCATGTCGGCAACTTGGGTCGTCCGAACGCTGGGGTCCGGGCGATAGTCGAGGTGCGTGTCGTAGACGTGAACGACCACACCGCGCACGTTGATCACCACCTCGGGGAAGCCCGGGGCCGGGGCGGGCACCGGGTTCGGCACCTGCGTCGAGAGCCGGGTGATCTGGTGGTTGACGGCGTGGACGATCGGGTACCGCGACAGAATGGCCACGCCGAACCGGCGATCCGGGGCACCGGCACTCAGCGGCGGCAGGTCATAGATCGGCGCGTAGAAGACGCGCATGCCCAGAGCGCGGGCCAGCCGGCGGGCCTCGTCGACGAAGTCGCTGCGCGCGCCCCAGTGGACGTCGACCTCCTGCAGGCCGATCACGTCGGCGCGCATCGCCCGGAGGGCCGCGGCGGTGCGGTCCAGGTCGAAGACGTTGTCCTCACCGGCGCCGGCGTGGATGTTGTAGGTCGCCACGGTCAGGTCCGGCCGGTGCCCGCCCTCCGATTGGGCGCCGGCCGTCCCGCCGGTCAGGCCGGATACCACCAGAACAGCTGCGACCAGTATTCGCACGCGCGGCACGTCCGCCTCCCCCGATTGGCGGCTCCAGCGTCGAGCGTGAAAGTGAGCTCAGCGTCAACTTCGCCGGAAAGGAGGGTTACACGTCGATGAACCCGACAGGCCGGCTAGGACCCCGATTCGTTGAGTGGTGCGTTACGCGGCGAGTGGTGCGTTATAACGCACCACTCGACGGATAACGCACCACTCAACGACGACGACGCGGCTCAACGGACGACGAAACTCGACGGACGACGCGGGCTCAGCCGGACGGCGCGGGCTCAGCCCGAAATCTCAAGCCCGGGGAGCAGAGGACTCGAGCCAGGACACGAATCCGGTGAAGGCGCCGTCGGCCAGAGCCAGGGTGATGTCGCCGTTCTGATCCCGGCATTCGACGATGACCGCGGTGGGCGGCAACGACCGCAACTCGTTCGGGGTGGGCTCGCGGCGGCTGATCACCTGAAGCTGGCCGCGATGCAGCACGCGGGTGGCCCGGGGGCCGAGGTCGATCGCGCGGTACCAGCGGAACTCCTCGCCGTCATATCGCGCGACGCCGTAGAGCCATCGGTTGCCGCGGCGCACCGCGAGTGGGATCGCGCCGGCGCTGCGCAGCATGTGCCGCTGCCGGGCGATGATCAGGGCGAGGACGACGATGATGGCGACCAGCGCGACGATCGCGACCCCGTCGACGACTCGCACACCGATCTCCTCCGTTCTCGAATCAGGCCGTGCGCGATTCGGAAGGGAGGTCGCGCCCCGACTCGGACGCGGCTCGCAGCCGGGCCAGGGCTCGGTTGCGGGCGGCTTCGGCCTCTGCTCCCGACTCGGTCTCGCTGCGGGCCAGCGCCTCGCGCGCCCGGGCGACGTCGATCTCGTCGGCGATCTCGGCCATCTCGGCCAGCACCGAAACGCCGTCCGCGCGCACCGACAGGAACCCGCCGTGCACCGCCACTCGCAACTCGGGCTCGTCGACCCGATCGATGCGGACCACCCAGCCCGGGGCGAGCGCGCCCAGCAACGGTGTGTGCCCGGGCAGGATGCCGATCTCGCCCTCGGTGGTGCGCGCGTACACGGCGTTGGCCTCGCCCGACCACAGCGAGCGCTCGACCGAGACCAGCTCGACGTGCATACTCATACGCCCAACCCGCCTTTCGTCTGAGCGCTCATCGCGTTGCTCCCAAGTTCCGGGTGGTTGGGGACTCTAACAGGCACAGTCGGCTACTCGTTGCGCAGCTCTTGGGCCTTGCGCTCGAGATCCTCGAGACCACCGCACATGAAGAACGCCTGCTCGGGGTAGTCGTCGAACTCGCCGTCGCACAGCCGCCGGAACGCCTCGACCGTCTCGGTGACCGGCACGAACGAGCCCTCGATGTTCGTGAAGGCCTTGGCCACGAACGTGTTCTGGGACAAGAAGCGCTCGATGCGCCGGGCCCGCTGGACGGCGACCTTGTCCTCTTCGGAGAGCTCGTCGATGCCGAGGATCGCGATGATGTCCTGCAACTCCTTGTAGCGCTGCAGGATCCGCTTGGTCCGGTTGGCGACGTCGTAGTGCTCCTGCCCGACGACGTCGGCGCTCAGGATGCGCGACGTGGAGTCGAGCGGGTCCACCGCCGGGTAGATGCCCTTCTCCGAGATCGGCCGCGACAGCACCGTCGTCGCGTCGAGGTGGGCGAAGGTGGTGTGCGGAGCCGGGTCGGTGATGTCGTCGGCCGGCACGTAGATCGCCTGGATCGAGGTGATCGAGTGCCCGCGCGTCGACGTGATCCGCTCCTGCAACTGGCCCATCTCGTCGGCCAGCGTCGGCTGGTAACCCACCGCGGACGGCATCCGGCCGAGCAGCGTCGACACCTCGGAGCCGGCCTGGGTGAACCGGAAGATGTTGTCGATGAACAGCAGCACGTCCTGACCCTGCACATCGCGGAAGTACTCGGC
>Ga0137412_10002865_pt1 | contig 13713 bp, 7 predicted proteins | sample CZODoug2_1_16fun_FD_122160 | JGI IMG/M metagenome (GOLD analysis project Ga0137412, IMG submission 122160) | Vadose zone soil fungal communities from Angelo Coast Range Reserve, California, USA - CZODoug2_1_16fungal (Hybrid Assembly) | ecosystem: Environmental > Terrestrial > Soil > Vadose zone... | reverse complement strand
TATTCGCGGGGGCAGCAATGTCATGGCTGCGGACTCGCTGCATCGCCTGTTTTCGGTCATACGCGGTTCAATCACAGCCCGGCCAGTTATCCACACGACGATTGCGAAGAGCACGGCGCTCGTCGCCACAACGCCGTTGCGACCGAACACAAGCCAGGCTCCGCCGATGACGATCGACGTGACCACGATCCATATTGGAACAACGAAAAAAAATATGCCTGCCGCGGGCAGCGACAGAAACAGGATTGGCACGCCAAGAATGATGAACAGCGCGGCAAGAAGAGTGAACATGGCAACAAATCCCAGATGAAAACCGACAGCCGAAAGAATCAGATCCTACGGCCACGCACAGGAGCTAGATCTGTCCTGATTTTCGTTTCCCGCAATTCCCGCCGCATATCTGCAATGACGCCGACGCGCGCACGCTGTCCGCCGGTTCCGGGGCCGCTGGGCAAGAGAATCTGGGACAGCGTGTCGAAAGAAGCCTGGGCCGCCTGGCAGAAACACCAAACCATGCTGGTCAATGAAAACCGCCTGAATCTCGCCGATATGAAAGCCCGCAAGTACTTGCTGACACAGATGGAGCAATACTTTTTTGGCGAAGGCGCGGACCAGCCGGTGGGGTACGTGCCGCCGAAGAGTTGAGAGAAATTCGCGTGCAGTGGGAGAACATTCTGGAGCGGATTCGAATTCATGCGGCAGGTGACAGCGCAACTATCGGTGCCAACGGCGTCCCAGAAATCGTCCTGAAATTCGACTCTAATCTTGACTTGATTTTCGTTTGGTCCACGACAGTGAACTCCTAATTTCGACTCTGACCAAATCTGACCCGATTTTCTGCGAGATCGACTCCTAACAAGGTGAACTGATGAAATTCGGAATTGGCCAGGCAGTGACGCGACGCGAAGACGATCGGCTGCTGACCGGGTCCGGTAAATACGCCGACGACCTGAGGTTTGCGAATGAATCGCATCTTGTGTTGGTGCGCTCACCGCACGCGCACGCGCGTATCGTGGCTGTTGCCACCGCGGCCGCGCAGGCAGCCCCTGACGTGCTTGCGGTTTTCACCGGTGCGCAGTTGGCGGCCGACGGCGTGCTGGCGTTTCCCGTCAGCACCGAGTTGATGACTGCTGCCGGCAAGCCGATGAGCGGGCCGCCCTTTTTCCCGCTCGCCACCGACACGGTGCGCTTTGTCGGCCAGCCGGTGGTGGCGGTGATCGCGGCGACGCGCACAGCGGCTGAGAGCGCCGCCAGCGAAGTCGTGATCGACTATCAGCCGCTGCCGGCCGTCGCATCGCTCGATGCGGCGCTGGCGCCCGGGGCGCCGCTGCTGTGGGCCGAGTCGCCGGGCAACGTCGCCGCGGTGTCGAAGTTTGGCGACGCCGCCGCCTGCGACGCTGCTTTTGCCCGTGCCAGTCATGTCACTCGCATCCACATCGACAATCAGCGCCTCGCGCCGGTGACCATGGAGCCGCGTGCCGGTGCGGCGCCGGAGCCGGCCGACGTCGGCGGGTACTTCGACCTGACCAGCCACGACGTGGCGCACGACTTCCGCCGGGTCGCGGTCGATGCGCTGGAGGCAATGGGGATCTCGGTCGAATTCAGCCACCACGAATGTGCGCCCGGGCAGCAGGAGATCGACCTGCGGTATGCCGATGCGCTCACCACAGCCGACAACATCATGACGTTCCGACACATGATGAAAGAGGTCGCGCTGCAGCAGAACGTGTATGCCACGTTCATGCCGAAGCCGTTCACCGATCAGGCCGGGTCGGGCATGCACATGCACCTGTCGCTCTTCGAGGGCGACCGCAACGCGTTCCACGACCCCTCCGACGAGCTCAACCTGTCCAAGACCGGGCGCTCTTTTATGGCCGGGTTGCTGCGGCACGCGCGGGAGATCACCGCGGTGACCAACCAGTGGGTGAATTCGTACAAGCGGCTCTTCGGCGACCCGCTGGACGGGCTGGTCTCCGAGGCCCCGGCCTACGTGTGCTGGGGTCACCTCAACCGCTCGGCGCTGCTCCGGGTGCCGATGCACAAGCCGGGCAAGGCCAATTCGTCGCGGATCGAGGTCCGCTCGCCGGACTCGGCCTGCAACCCCTATCTCACGCTGGCGCTGCTGCTCTCGGCCGGCCTGGCCGGAATCGAGGGCGAGTACGAGCTGCCGCCGGGCGCCGATGAGGATGTTGCCGCGTTGACCGACGCAGAGCGGGCCGCGATGGCCTATGAGGACCTGCCGCACAACCTCTCCGATGCGTTGCGGGTGATGGAGTCCTCCGAGCTCGTCGCCGAAACGCTGGGCGAGCACGTCTTCGACTATTTCCTGCGCAACAAGCGGGCCGAATGGGCGGACTACCGGGCCAAGGTCACCCCGTACGAGCTGGATCGCTATCTCCCGATTTTGTAGCGGCGATCTGTCAGAATCGATGCCGTGACCCAAACCGTGCACGTGCCCTACACATCGGAGCCAATGTCACATTCGTACGCTCTATGCGTACGAATGTGACATTGGCTCCAACGCTCCGGCGCGCCGCGGAGAAGATCGGCCGACCAAAGCGCACTTCGGTTGATGATTAGGCGCTCCCAAGCGGCCAAAGCGCACTTTGGTTGGTCGGCGGACGGCGATCACGGCCGCCGCCCGCGCGCCCAGAGCGGCACCGCCAGATAGCCTGAACGCGTGGCCGGCAGCGTGTTGATCGTGGAGAACAGCCCGACCGACCCACCCGGCCGGCTCGGTGAGTGGCTGGCCGCGGCCGGGCTGCAGCCGCACGTGGTCCGCCCGCATGCCGGCGATCCGCTACCGGCCGGCGTGGACGGGCATGCCGCGCTCGTCATGCTCGGCGGCGAGATGGGCGTGCACGACGACGTCCCGTGGCTCGAACCGGGAAAGGCGCTCCTGCGCGAGGCGGTGGGCACCGGGCAGCCGGTGCTGGCGGTGTGCCTGGGAGCGCAGCTGCTCGCCGACGCGTTGGGCGGCCGGGTCGAGCCGGCGGCCGACGGCCCGGAGATCGGTGCCGCGCTGGTCGCCAAACGGGACCGGGCCGCCGAGGACCCACTGTTCGGGCCGATGCCGCTGACTCCGGACGTGCTGCAGTGGCACTACGACGCGATCACCGAGCTGCCGCCGGGTGCAACGCTGCTGGCCTCCTCACCGCGCTACCAATACCAGGCGTTCCGGGTCGGTGCGGCCGCCTGGGGGCTGCAGTTCCACATCGAGACCACGCCGGAGCTGGTGCGCTCGTGGGCCGAGCACGACGGGCTGGCCGCGCAAGGCGCCGACGTGGCGGCGCTGCTCGCGCGCACCGACGCCGTACATCCAGATCTCGAGCAGACGTGGCGGCCGTTCACCGAACGGTTCGCCCAGCTTGCGTTGCGCTGACCGACATGCGGCAGCGGGCCGGTGGCCGCATCCCGGCATCCCTTGTGCGGTTGGGATTCGGCAACTCCGAGCAGATCGGGGCGTTGCTGGCCAACCCGGCGCTGGACCTCTGGGATCCCGACACTCAGCAGACCACCGACATCGGGGCGGCCGACATCCTGGTCGCGCTCGGCCGGGTCGCCGACCCCGGGCTCGCCGTGCTCGGGCTCTGCCGGCTGGCCGAGGCCGCCACCGACCGGCTCGAGCTGCTGGACACGCTGCGCGAGAACACCGGACTGCGCCGCCGGCTGCTCGGGGTGCTCGGCGCCAGCTCCGCACTGGCCGATCATCTGGCCGCCAACCCCGAGGACTGGCGGCTGCTCACCACACTCGAGCCGCGGGATGTCGCGGCCGCGCTGCAGGCAGCCGGCGGTGACCCGGCGGCCCTGCGGACCGCGTACCGGCGCGAGTTGCTCTGCATCGCCGCCCGCGATCTCACCGGCCTGCTGGACGTGGCGGATACGGCCGCCGAGCTGGCCGACCTGGCCGCCGCGACGCTGCAGGCCGCGCTGGTCGCCGCCGGCCCCGAGCCGAGCTGCCGGCTCGCGGTCATCGGGATGGGCAAGTGTGGCGGCCGAGAGCTCAACTACGTCAGCGATGTCGACGTCATCTTTGTCGCCGAGCCGATCGGGGAGGCCGCCGAAACGAGTGCGCTGGCCGCCGCGACCCGGTTGGCCAGCGCGATGATGCGGATCTGCGCCGAGGTCGCCTGGCCGGTCGATGCGGCACTGCGGCCGGAGGGTAAGAACGGCCCGCTGGTACGTACCTTGGCCAGCCACGAGGCCTACTACCGGCGCTGGGCCCGGACCTGGGAATTCCAGGCGCTGCTGAAGGCCCGCCCGGTCGCCGGCGATCTCGACCTCGGCCGGCGCTACCTCCAGACCATCGCACCGCTGGTGTGGACCGCGGCCGACGGCGAACATTTCGTCACCGACGTGCAGGCGATGCGCCGCCGGGTCGAGGAGAGCCTGCCCGGTCGGGTGGCCGACCGCGAGCTGAAGCTCGGCCGCGGCGGGCTGCGCGATGTCGAGTTCGCCGTACAGCTGCTGCAGCTGGTGCACGGCCGGGCCGATGAGACGCTGCGTTCGGGCTCGACGCTGGAGGCGCTGGAGGCGCTGGCCGAGGGCGGGTACGTCGGCCGCGACGACGCGGCCGGGCTGGCCGAGGCCTACCGATTCCTGCGTACCGCCGAGCACCGGCTGCAGCTGCAGCGACTGCGGCGTACCCACCTGCTGCCCGACGACGTGGCGGGGCTGCGCTGGCTGGCCCGGGCGATGGGCATCACCCCGGACCCGCGTCGGGATGTCGTGGCGACCTTCGCCGCGGAGCTGGCCGGTTACACCCGCGAGGTACGCCGGCTGCACGAGAAGCTGTTCTACCGGCCGCTGCTCGCCGCGGCCGCGAGCCTGCCGACCGAGGACCTGCGGCTGACCGCGGCGGCGGCCAAGACCCGGCTGACCGCGCTGGGCTTCGCCGATCCAGACGGCGCGCTGCGGCACCTGACCGCGCTCACCGACGGGGTGTCGCGGCGGGCGGCGATCCAGCGGACGTTGCTGCCGGCGCTGCTGGGCTCGTTCGCCGACGCGCCCGACCCGGACGCCGGCCTGCTCGGCTACCGGCAGGTCTCCGAGGCGCTGCAGGGCACGCCCTGGTATCTCCGGCTGCTGCGGGATGATGCGAAGGTCGCCGACCGGCTCACCCGGCTGCTCGGCGCGAGCCGCTATCTGACCGATCTTCTGGTACGCGATCCCGAGGCGCTGCAGCTGCTGTCCGACGCCGAGCTGCTCGCGCCGCGGCCGCCGGAGCTGCTCCGGGCCGCCCTGCGTGGTGCGGTGGCCCGCAATAGCGAGCCGTCCGCCGCGATCGCCGCGATCCGGGCCGCCCGCCGGCACGAGCTGGCCCGGATCGCCAGCGCCGACCTGCTCGATCTCATCGATGTCGCCGAGGCCGGCGACGCGCTCTCCTCGGTGGCGGCCACCACGTTGGATGCCGCGTTGGATGCGGCAACCCGGGCGCTGCATCCCGAGGGTGCACCGGCGCGGATCGCGGTGATCTCGATGGGTCGTCTCGGCGGTGGCGAGCTGGGTTACGGCTCCGACGTCGACGTGATGTTCTGCTACCAACCGACTGCCGGTGCCGATGAACATGCCGCCGGGGTCGCGGCCACCGCCATCGTGGAGCTGGCCCGACAGCTGCTGGCCAGCCCTGCGCCCGACCCGCCGCTCACGATCGATGCCGCGCTGCGGCCGGAGGGGCGCAACGGTCCGCTGGTGCGCAGCCTCGCCTCCTACGCCGCCTACTACAGCCGGTGGAGCTCGACCTGGGAGGCGCAGGCGCTGCTGCGCGCGTCGGCGGCCGCGGGCGATGCGGCGTTGGCCGCGGAGTTTTTGGCGATGATCGAGCCGGTGCGCTACCCGGCTCGCGGGCTGCCGCCGGCCGCGGTCACCGAGATCCGCCGGATGAAGGCCCGGGTGGATGCCGAGCGGCTGCCGCGCGGCGCGGACCCGGCCACGCACACGAAGCTCGGTCGCGGCGGGGTGGCCGATGTCGAGTGGACGGTGCAGTTGCTGCAGCTGCAGCACGCCGCCGAGCATCCGCCGCTGCGTACGCCGAGCACCTTGCAGGCGCTGCGGGCGTTGGCCGAGGGCAAGCTGCTGGCCGAGGACGACGCCGCGGCCTTGGAGGCGGCCTGGCGGCTGGCGTCGCGGGCCCGCAACGCGATCATGTTGGTCCGGGGGCGGGCCGATGATCAACTGCCGCGCTACGGCCGGACGCTGGATGCGGTCGCCCGGGTGCTCGGGTACCCGCCGGACCGCGATCCCGGCCAGTTTCTCGATGACTACCGGCGGGCCACCCGCCGGGCCCGCCGGGTCATCGAGCGCGTCTTCTACGCCTGAATTCTTCATCGCGCCATCCCGGTCTGCCCACCGGCCCCAATTCATGATCGACATCGATTTTTGGTCGTCCCAGCAGCCAAAAACCGATGTCGATCATGGGAAACGAGGCCGGGGCTCCCCGTGCATGATCGTGATGGGGGAACCGTCGGTTTCCGAGGGGTTTGGCCATCATGATCATGGACCGATGGTCAGGGCGCCCGCGAGTGCGGTAAAGCGCACTTGACCGGATGATCGCGGGCTGATCGACCGGTAAAGCGCACTTCACCGCGTGATTGGGCCGAGATCGACCCGTAAAGCGCACTTCACCGCGTGTGCCTCAGATCACGGGCAGCGTGCGCCGGACGCTGCGGGCGACCCCGTCGCTGGCCGCCGAGGCAGCCAGCCGTTCCGCCGACACCGGGCCGTACGTCGTGTCGCGCTGTCGCAGCGGCCGACCGGTCGGCGCCACGATCGCCTTGAGATCGCTGATCGTCTTGTACGACCCGTGCCCCGACCCGGCCATCCGGCTGATCGTCTCCTCCATCAGGGTTCCGCCGATGTCGTTGACCCCGCCCTGTAGGGCGGCCGCGCACCCCTCCGCGCCCAACTTGACCCATGAGCACTGCACGTTGTCGATGGTGCCGTGCAGCAGCAGCCGGGCCAGCGCGTGCACCGCCCGATTCTGTTGCGCGGTCGGTCCGGGCCGCGCGAGCCCGGCCAGATAAATGGGCGCATTGTTGTGTACGAACGGCAGCAGTACGAATTCGGTGAATCCGCGTAATCCGTCGGCGTGCGCTTTCCGCTGCAAATTGGCGAGCAGCATCATGTGGTCGACCCAATGCGCCGGCGTATCGACGTGCCCGTACATCATCGTCGACGTGGTCGGAATGCCGAGCCGGTGCGCGGTGGTGATGACCTCGATCCACGACGCGGTCGGCAGTTTTCCCTTCGTCAGCACCCAACGGACGTCATCATCGAGAATCTCCGCGGCCGTACCGGGAAAGGAGTCGACGCCGGCATCGTGCGCCTTGGTGATCCAGTCCGCAATGGACAGTCCGGTCCGCGAAGCCCCGTTCATTACTTCCATCGGACTGAACGCGTGAATGTGAATGTCCGGGACCCGCTTTTTCACCTCGGCGGCGATATCGAAATACGCCGTCCCGGGCAGGTCGGGGTGAATGCCGCCCTGCATACAGATCTCGGTCGCGCCGGCCTCCCACGCCTCGACCGCCCGGTCGCCGATCTGCTCGAGCGACAGCGTGTACGCGTCGGCGTCGGTGCGCCGCTGCGCAAATGCACAGAAACGGCAGCCGGTGTAACAGACATTGGTGAAATTCACGTTCCGTGTCACCACGAACGTGATGTCGTCGCCGACCGTGTCCCGGCGGATATCGTCGGCCAGTCCGGTCAGCGCCGCCAACTCCGGCCCGTCGGCGTGCAGCAGTGCGATCGCCTCGTCCTTGGATATCCCCGCCGGGTCATCGGCGGCGTGTTTCAGCGCGGCCAGAATGTCGCTGTCGAAATGCGATACGCCATTACCCAGGCGGCTACGCAGCTCGCCCCAGTCGCCGTACACCGAATCGAAATCGTCCCGCCGGTCGTGCGTACGGCCGGTCGTGTCGATTTCGGTGTGCAGGTCGGTACGGCCGGAGGCGATATCCCAGCCGCCGTCCGGCTCCTGCCAGGGAATTCCCGTTGGTTCGGCCTCTTCGCGGGCCAGCCCGGTCGCCGGGTCGACGAGTGCCGCGACGTGCCGCTGCAGCCGTGGGTCCAGCCACGGCTCGCCGCGCTGGATGAATTCCGGGTAGATCGTCAATCGTTCGGCCAGCCGAAACCCCGAGTCGGCGGTGCGGGCGGTCAGCGTGTCGATCTGCGGCCACGGACGTTCCGGATTGACGTGGTCCGGCGTGAGCGGTGAAACGCCACCCCAGTCGTCGATCCCGGCCCGCAGCATCAGGTCGTACTGCTGATCGACGAGGTTCGGCGGGGCCTGGATGCGGGCCGCCGGGCCGAGCACGAGCCGGGCCACCGCGATGGTCGCCGCCAATTCGTCCAACTCGGCATCGGGCGTGGCCATCATCTTCGTGTCCGGCTTGGCGCGGAAATTCTGGATGATCACTTCCTGGATGCCGCCGTACTCCCGCATGACGCGACGGATCGCGAACAGCGACTCGGCCCGTTCGGCCACGGTCTCGCCGATGCCGATCAGCAGGCCGGTGGTGAACGGGACGTTGGACCGGCCGGCGTCCTCCAGCACCCGCAGGCGTACCGCCGGGTCCTTGTCCGGGCTGCCGAAATGCGGGGCGCCGCGGTCGGTGAACAGCCGCCGGGCGGTGGTTTCCAGCATCATGCCCATCGACGGCGCGACCGGCTTGAGCCGCTGGAAATCCGGCCAGGTCAGCACGCCGGGGTTGAGATGGGGGAGCAGCCCGGTCTCCTCCAACACCCGGATCGCCATTGCCCGTACATAGGAGAGCGTGTCGTCGTAGCCGTGCGCATGCAGCCACTCACCGGCCTGCTTCCAGCGGTCCTCGGGCCGGTCGCCGAGGGTGAACAGCGCCTCCTTGCAGCCCATCTCGGCGCCGCGGCGGGCGATGTCGAGCACCTCGTCGGGGGAGAGGTACGGCGATTCCAGCCGGCCGGGCACGGTTACGAACGTGCAGTAGCCGCAGCGGTCCCGGCAGAGACGGGTCAGCGGGATGAAGACCTTGCGGGAGTAGGTGATGACCCCGGGGCGACCGGCCGCCGCCAGCCCGGCGTCGCGGGTGCGGCCGGCATACTGCAGCAGTCGCTCCAGGGCGGCGCCGCGGGCACCGAGGAGGGTCGTTGCCTCGTTCACATCAAGGGATTTGCCGTCGCGGGCGCGGGCGAGCACCCGCCTGGTCGCGGAGTCCAGCTCGATCTCTGTCATCTTGCCCGCAACTCTAACCAGCGGCGGCGTCTTCCTAGTGGGGTGTCCCTATGCGGGCAGCGGTAGCGGCTTGTTGTGGGGACCCGGTACGAAGACGTGGGTATCGACATGCCGGTAGGTATCGGCGGCCGAGGAAGCCTTGGTGCTCAACGCGGCGACGCCGCTCCCGCAGACGTTGAACCAGCTTCCGTACGCGTCGCAGAAATTGTGCACCGCGTTGCTCAGCGCGACGAAGGCTGCATTGTCCGCGCCGATGCCGGCCGTCAGCGGCCCCGTAGAGCCGCTGACCGCTGTCGCGCAGCTCTGGATCGGCGCGCTGCTGGCCGCGATCGTCTGTGCCACTCCGTGCAGGTGTGTCGGATCGACGTTGATTGTTGTCATTGGATCGTCCTATCAATTCTCGAAGTGACCGAAGATTTCCTTGAGCTCCTGGTCGACGGTGTACACGCCGTGCGGCGAATGCTCGTTGAGGTACTTGAGCCGGCCGGCGAGCTCCCTGGCGAATTGGGGATCGTTGATGGCTCCTTGCTCGATTCGGGCGAGTGCGGGCGCGTCGTGTTCAAGCACGTGCAAGGCGTTGTCGGTGGGCAATGCCACGCCGCCGACCTTTTCCCACGCCAGCGACGCCAGCACCCCACCGCCTTCGACGATAGGGGCTATCGGCTCCAGCAGTGCGCCACCCGCGAAGCTGAGAACGTGAATTCCTGTCGTTACCGACGAACGAATTGCCTCATTGTCCTCATCATGCATTTCGGCGTGATGCAGCTCGACCTCCTGCCGGAACCCGTGCAACTGCGAGAGGGCTATCCGGCCGTGATTCGCGAGATTAGGCAGGATTTGGGAGGCGTCGGCGTACGACCCGGCATTGTTCGCCGCGACAATCAGCGTGTGCCGGATATCCTGCTGTGCCAACTGTGCAAGGAGATTGGTCGCCGCATCGCTTTCGACCGTGTCCTTGAGAACGGCTTCCAGGGTATCGTGATCGAATTGAATGGTGCTGGCGATCGGGTCGAGCGGATCCCGGCCGCCGCCCAGCGTGGTGTCGACGTCGTGCATGTAGTGGCCGAGAATGAGCGCCGTGAATGGCCGCATCGCCGCCGGCTGCAACCCGCCATCCGCGCGGCCGCCACCGTGGGCGATAACCTCCAACACGCTGGTGGTGAGCGGAACGCTTGCCGCGCCGCCTTTCTGATCGGTCGCGGCCGCCAGCGCCAGTCCGAGGGACGCGCCATTGTCATTGGCGGTGGACGCTAGATCGCCGGCTACGAAGCCGTATTGTTTCGACTTGATCAGGTAATGCAGCTTGTCCTCATCCGGCTTGCCCGCCGGGGCGAATAACTGCTGCGCCGCCTGCGGATTCAGCCCGAGCGCGTGCAGGGAATTGACCAGTGCATCGCCGTTTCCATAATCCTGATCAAAGAGCCGATCCGCGGGTAATCTCGATGACTGCCATGGATTCGGCTGCGGCAGCGTCCGTTCCTTCTTGTAGATGTCATCGGCCGCACCCGCGAGAAACGCCGGCGGCCATTTGGTTCCGGCGCTGAGCAACAACGCAAGATTCTGCTCACCCAGCAGCGGATTCGGCCCGCCCGCGACGCCGGGGCGCGGGCGTTCATCTATCGACTTGCCGGCCTGTGCGCGCAATGCGGTCCCGAAAGCGGCCCCGTCCGGCGCGGTCGCGATGTAGTGCGAAGTGGCATTGGCCACGAGTCCGAGCAACGCGCTGGCCTGCTTGCGTCCGGCGCCATCGTGTTTCACGCCGGTCGCAATTGCCGTCGGCAGTTGCAAAAGCGCGGCCGGGCCGAGCGTGTGAATGAAGGCGTCTGAACGTACCGTCCCGTGGCCCCGCAGCTGCCCGATATCGGCCCGGATCCGGTTCCAGTCCGGATGGTCGGATTGCAGCTGCCGTTTGATGTCGTTGCCCAGATCCGTGCCGGCCTGGGCCTCAACGGCCGCATTCGTGAGCGGCAGGCCGCCCAGTAGGCCGGCGCTGACTCGCGCGGGGATGCTCCCGCTGGTCCCGGGCGGCACGGCGTGGCCGGTAATCGTGCTGAGCTTGCCCGCGGTGCTGTGCGCCGCGGCGGTCAACTCGGTCATGGTGGTCGCATACCGGGTACGCAGCGGATTCTGCACGCCGTCCCGCGTGGTCAGCGCGGCGGCGGCCAGGTTCTTGTACTGAGGAGATTCCAGCGGCCACTGCGTCGCGGCCGATCGCAGGTCGGCGAGATAGGTCGTCTCGGCGCCGTCCCAGGTCGCGTGCATGTGCTGGATCGCGGCATAGGCGGTGCGGAACGTCGTTGCGTAGGCGGATAGCTGGTTGGTCGCCGCCTGCGTGTTGGTGCCACCGGTGCGCAGCAGGCCGGCGAGCCTGGTGGCCTCGCCCCTGGCCGCGGTCGAGCCGTGACCGGCGGGCCAGGCCGCGGTGAAAAACGCACCGTCGCCGCCGTTGGCGACCAGGTAGCTGTCATCGATCCGGCCGGCAACCTGCCCGAGCGAGGTTACGCCCGCATCCAGCGTTGCGGGGTTGCCCTTGGGCAGCGGTATTTCCTCGTCTGCTGATGCCATGCAACGTGTATAGGGCGCGGCGCCTGCGGTGGTGTTGCGGTCCAGTTGCGGCGGGGCTCAACCAGGACGGGTGGCCGCGGCGTCGGGCACCATGCCCATCTCGGTGAACATCTCATGTGCGCTGCCCCGATACTTCTCGGCCGCGCCCGGATCGTCGGGATGCACGGCGCGACCGAGTACGGCCAGCGCCCGGGCCGCGCCCGGCCGGTTGCCGGTCTCCTGGCAGATCGCCAGCGCCTGCCCGGCCTGCGTGATCGCGGTCGAGCGCTCGCCCTGTGTTGCCTCGATGTCGGCCAGCGCGGTCAGCGCCGCCGCCTCGTGCAGCCGCAGCCCGCCGGCGCGGGCAATGTCGAGCGCCCGGCCGGCGCTTTCTCGGGCCTGCGATACCTGCCCGGCGTGGTCCTGCGCACCGGCCAGCGCAACGAGGTAGCCGGCCTCCAGGTGCTCCGCACCGAGCTCGTGCGCGAGCCGGACGCCGGCAATGCCGTCCCGTACGGCGTCGGTGACGTTGCCGAGCCGGTCCTCGACGATGGCCAGCGCGATCAATGCGTTGGCCTCGCTCATCGCCATGCCGGCCGACCGGGTGCCGGCCAGCGCGCGGCGCGCGGCGTCCAGGGCCTCGGTGTGTCGACCCAGATCGCTGTAGATCGTCGCCAAGCCGGCCAGGCAATCGGGCTGCTGCCGATCGGCTCCGATCCGGTGCATCAGCTCAATGGCCTCGAGCAGATCCCGTTCGGCCTGAGCGAGATCCCCGAGGCGTTGCCGGGTCGCCGCGATACGCGTCAGCGTGCTGACCTGTCGCTCGAGCTGCTCGAGCGAGCGGTTGATCGCGAGCGCCTGCGTCTCCTCCGCGAGCGCCTGCGAGAGGTCGCCCAGCAGCTGGTGCGCGGCCCCGAGATTGTTCAGGATCGGCGCGAGCGCGGCCTCGTCGCCGGCTTTCCGCCACAGCACCGCGGACCTGCCGAAGTAATCCACGGCCGACGCCATACGCCCGAGCTGCCACTGTGCGCCGCCGGCGTTCTGCAGGGCGGCGGCCTCGCCCTCGACCCAGTCGATCGTCCGGGCAATCGTTAACGCGGCCTGGAAATGCTCCGCGGCCTGCACGTAGCGATCGGAATCTATCTCGAGCACTCCGAGGCTCAGGTGACTCGCGAACTGGCCGTGCGAGTCGCCGGCCTCGACCGCGGCGCGCAACGACGCCGTCGAGGCGCTCCGCCAGTCACCGGCATGCCCTTTCGCGTACAGGTAGCCGCGCAGGGCATCGCCCAGCAGCCACGCCGTGGGCCGCGGTCCGTCGGCGGCGGCGGCATGGATGACCGCCAGGAGGTTGTGTCGCTCCTGATCGAGCCACTTCGACGCGCTCGTTTGGTCGGCGAACTCGCGTGGTGCGATGCCGGCCGCGGGAGCCGGCAACGGCAGCCGCAACCGCCGCGGATGTGCCAGTCGTACGGCGGCATCGGTGCTGTGCAGATACCAGGAGAAGAGCCGCTCCAGCGCGTCGGTGCCGTTCTCATCGGCGTCGGTGCGGGCGAGATTGGCGGCATAGACCTTGATCAGGTCATGCATCGCAAAGCGCCCGGGTGCGCGTTCGTCGAGGAGATTGCCGCTGACGAGATGACCGATCAGCTGCCGTGCCTGCGTGCTGGAGGCCGCGGCGAGGGCAGCGGCCGCCTCGACGGTGACATCTGGGCCGGGCACCAGCCCGACGAACCGGAACATTCGTTGCTGGTGCGGGTCGAGGTGGCGATAGGAGAGCTCGAATGTCGCGCTGATGGCGTCCTGGCCGTCCAGTTCGAGCGCGGCCAGCCGATTGCCCTTGGTCAGTGCCTGCACGTAGTCGGCGATCGCCCGCCGATCCTGCTCGGCGATGTTTGCCGCCGCGATCCGTAGCGCGAGCGGAAGGTGCCCGCAGAGCCGGCAGAGCTCGATCGCCGCGTCCG
>Ga0137412_10002864_pt1 | contig 13713 bp, 12 predicted proteins | sample CZODoug2_1_16fun_FD_122160 | JGI IMG/M metagenome (GOLD analysis project Ga0137412, IMG submission 122160) | Vadose zone soil fungal communities from Angelo Coast Range Reserve, California, USA - CZODoug2_1_16fungal (Hybrid Assembly) | ecosystem: Environmental > Terrestrial > Soil > Vadose zone... | reverse complement strand
GGTCTGACCGTGCCGCCGCAACTGCCGCCGGCGGCGATCCCGGCCTACGCCCGCCGGGCCGAAGCGGTCGGGTTCGACGAGCTCTGGCTGGCCGAGGACTGTTTCTTTGCCGGCGGCATCGCCGCGGTATCGGCCGCGCTGGCCGGCACGGAGCGGCTGATCATCGGGCTCGGCATCATGCCGGCGGTGGCTCGCAACGCCGCATTCACCGCGATGGAGGTCGCGGCGCTGGCCGAAATGCATGCCGGCCGGGTAACGCTCGGACTCGGGCACGGCATGGCCCATTGGATGCGCCAGATCGGCGCCTATCCCCGGTCGCCGCTGACCGCCCTGCGCGAACATATCCACGCGGTACGGGCCCTGCTGGCCGGTGAGACCGTGTCGATGGTCGGCGACTACGTCCGGCTCGACAGCGTCCGGCTCGATCATCCGCCCGCCACCATTCCGCCAGTCCTGGCGGGCGTGCGCGGACCGCGTTCGCTGGAATTGTCCGGCGAGGTCGCCGACGGCACGATCCTGGCCTGGCCGCTGACCGGCGCCTACGTTGCCCACGCCCGGGCCGCAATCGAGAAGGGTCGGCTCGCCGCCGGCCGCACCGAGCCACATCTGCTGGTGGGCGGCACCCCGATCGGCGTCGACACCGATCCCGCGCGGGCCCGCGATGCCATGCGTGCCGCCGTCGCCGCCGAACTCGCCGGACCCACGGGACGCATCCACGTCGAACCACTGGGCATCGCCGCGGAGGTGGCCCGGTTGCGCGCCGACGCGGGCTCCGTGCAACGGTTCGCCGCGGAGCTGCCGGACCGATGGATCGACCAACTCGTCATCGCCGGGCCGGTCGCCCACTGCGTCGAGCGGATCGGCGCGCTCGCCGATGCCGGCATTGACCGGCTGCTGCTCAGCTTTCCCTCGACGATGGCGGCCGACGCGCAGGACGCCGTCGGCCGGGAGCTCGTCGCGGCGCTCGGCCGCTGAGACGCCAGCGAGAGTTTTGCGGCCACGTCGTAAATAGCCCTAATGGCCCTTTGAAGGGTTACGCCGCCAGGCGCAATATCGCTGGTACGCGGCGATCTGCCCGACATCACCCTGTCTGTCAGGTCTGCCGCCATCTGTCGACTTGGCCGGATGGAGTAGCGATGCCCCAGGACCTGTACGACCAGATCTCGTTCAATCGCCGCCGACTGCTGCGCGGCGGCGTCGCACTCGGCACCGGCGCGCTGCTCGGCGGCACCGCCGCGGGGATGGCGGCTGGCGGGGCAACGCCGATGAGCGTGAGTCAGCCCGATATTGCCGACTGCGACGCGTGGGGGGCCCGGCCGCCGAGCTCGCCGGTAACGATCATCAACAACAAACCTAACAAGATCATCGTTCATCACACCGCGTTGGCGAACTCGACCGATTACTCGCAGGCGCACGCATTCGCCGACTCGCGGGCGATTCAGGATCTGCACATGGACACGAACGGCTGGCTCGACACCGGCCAGCAGTTCACCAACTCCCGCGGCGGCTGGCTGACCGAGGGTCGGCATGGCAGCCTCTACGCGCTGCTGCACGGCCAGACTCTGGTCGAGGGTGCCCAATGTGTCGGGCAGAACGACCAGTCGATCGGGATTGAGAACGAGGGCACCTACCTCGACCAGCAACCGCCGCAGGCGCTCTGGGACTCACTGATCACGCTGTGTGCATTCATCTGCCAGCAATATGGGGTGCCGGCGACCGAGATCTACGGGCACAAGGACTTCAACAACACCCAGTGCCCAGGCTTGATCCACGACCGACTGCCGGAGCTGCGCACCTCGGTAGGGGCAGTGCTCGGCTAGCGGATTTCCTTGCGCTTGTTGCGACCGACCGCGGTCACCACAACGAAGCCGATCGCGCCGACGATGATGAGCCACCACAGAGCGTGCACGATCGCGCCCACCACGATGAACGCCAACCAGATCGCCGCTATCGCACCCAGAACCTTGAGAACCATGCGTCACAGGGTACGCCGATTCCGGCGGCCGGCACGGTAGGCCTAGCACCCCGTCTCATATACCTGCTGCCCCCCAATGCCTAGTGGCTGCCCACGTCGATCATGACGTTAGCGACGCGACATGCCGGGAGATCGTCGGCCAACTTCATGATCACCACGGCGAGCCGGACGAACGAGTCACCGCATGCGGCGACCTCGTACCAAATGTCCTATAACGGGGTTACGTATGCGCCGCTGATGCCGCCGTCCACAAGGAATGTCGACGCGGTGATGAACGAGGCATCGTCGCTGGCCAGGAACGTCACCGCGGCGGCGATTTCCGCGGCCTCGCCGAAGCGGCCCATCGGCACGTGCACGAGCCGGCGGGCCGCCCGCTCCGGGTCCTTCGCGAACAGCTCCTTCAGCATCGGCGTATTCACTGGGCCGGGGCACAGGGCATTCACTCGGATTCCCTCGCGGGCGAACTGGACGCCGAGCTCCCGGCTCATCGCCAGCACGCCGCCTTTGCTGGCGGTGTAGGAGATCTGCGAGGTTGCTGAGCCCATCACCGCGACGAAGGATGCGGTATTGATGATCGAGCCGCCGCCGCCGGCGCGCATGTGCTCGATCGCATATTTGCAACAAAGGTAGACCGAGGTGAGGTTGACCTCCTGCACCCGTTGCCACGCCTCGATACCGGTAGTCAGGATCGAGTCATCCTCCGGCGGCGAGATGCCGGCGTTGTGGAAGCTGATGTCGAGCCGGCCGTATTCGCCGATCACCGTGGCGAACATGGCTGCCACATCACTCTCGGAGGTGACATCGACCTTGACGAAGAGTCCGCCCACCTCGACGGCCGCCTTGTCGCCGGCATCCGGGTCGATATCGGCGCAGACGACCTTCGCCCCCTCGGCGGCGAAACGCCGCACGGTGGCCAGGCCGATCCCACTGCCAGCCCCGGTCACCACGGCGATCTTGCCGGCCAGTCTTCCGGTCATCGGCTACTCCTTCGTCGAGATGAAGACGTTTTTGGTTTCGGTGAACGCAAATGGCGCGTCCGGGCCGAGTTCGCGGCCGAGGCCGGAGGATTTGAAGCCGCCGAAAGGCGTCCAGTAGCGTACCGAGGAATTCGAATTCACCGAGAGATTGCCGGACTCGATACCGCGGCTGACCCGTATTGCCCGACCGATGTCCCTGGTCCAGATCGAGCCGGACAATCCGAAGTCGCTGTCGTTCGCGATACGGATCGCATCCGCCTCGTCCTCGAACGGTACGACGGCAACCACCGGCCCGAATATCTCTTCCCGCAGCACCCGGTCCGCCGGATCGGTTGGGGTCAGCACGGTCGGTGGGTACCAATAACCGGCGCCGTCCGGCGCGCTGCCGCGGAAGGCAACCTGATCGTCATTCGGAACGTATGCCGCGACCCGTTCGCGCTGGGCGGCACTGATCAGCGGTCCCATCTCGGACTTGTCGTCGGCCGGATCGGTAACGACCACTCCGCGTACCGCGGTCTCGAACAACTCCATAAAATGGTCGTACGCGCCGCGCTGCACCAGGATGCGTGACCGCGCGCAGCAGTCCTGGCCGGCATTGTCGAACACTGTGTACGGCGCGGCCGCGGCGGCCTGGTCCAGATCTGCGTCGGCGAAAATTACGTTCGCGCTTTTCCCGCCGAGTTCCAGGGTCACCGGCTTCACCCGGGCCGCGCAGCCGGCCATGATCTCGCGGCCGACCTCGGTGGAGCCGGTGAACACGATCTTCGCGACGTCAGGATGCTCCACGAGCCGCCGGCCGACCACACTGCCCTTTCCTGGCAGCACGGTGAAAACGTCCTCCGGAATCCCCGCGTCCAGAGCCAGCTGCGCCAATCGCATTGCGGTCAGGGGCGTGAGCTCCGCCGGCTTGAGCACCACCGTATTGCCCGCGGCCAATGCCGGCGCAAACGCCCACGACGCAATCGGCATTGGGAAATTCCACGGAACGATAGCGCCCACCACACCGAGCGGCTCGTGGAATGTCACGTCGATGCCGTCGGCGACCGGGATCTGCTGGCCGATGAGGCGTTCCGGCGCACCGGAATAGTAGGCAATCACGTCGCGCGCATTGCCGGCCTCCCAGCGGGCATTGCCGATCGGGTGCCCGGAATTCCGCACCTCGAGCCGCGCCAGATTTTCCAGGTCCGCGTCGACGGCGTCGGCGAATCGGCGCAGCAGCCGCGCCCGGTCGCCCGGCGCGACGCCACGCCAGGTGTGGAAAGCCTTGCGTGACCGGGCAATTGCCGCGTCGGCGCCGGTCGCGTCCACCGCGTCAACGGTCGTGACCAGCTGCTCGGTGGCGGGGTTGATGATGTCGGTCATGTGGCGCGCCTACATCCGCTCGAAGCTTCGGATCCGTTCCCAGTCGGTCACTGCCGCGTCGAAGGCGGCGAGCTCGACCCGGGCGGTATTGGCATAGTGCTCGACCACGGCGTCGCCGAATGCGGCGCGGGCGATCTCGCTCCCCTGCCACAACTCGGCGGCCGCGCGCAGGGTGGCCGGCACCCGCGGGGCGTCGCCGGTGTAGGCATTTCCGGCCAGCGGCTCCCCCGGCGACAGTCCATTGTCGACACCGTGCAGGCCGGCCGCGATCATCGCCGCGACGGCGAGATATGGATTCACATCGCCGCCGGGCAGCCGATTTTCGAAACGCAGGCTCGACCCGTGCCCGACCGCCCGGATCGCGCAGGTGCGGTTGTCCACCCCCCACTGCACAGCTGTTGGCGCGAACGAGCCCGGCTGGAATCGCTTGTACGAGTTGATGTTTGGCGCGAAGAAATAGCTCAGCTCGCGGAGCCCGGCCAGCTGACCGGCCACGAACTGCTCGAAAAGCTCCGACACACCGCCCGGCCGGTCGCCGGCGAAAACCGGCTCACCGTCAGGCGTTCGCAACGACAGGTGAATGTGGCATGAGTTGCCCTCGCGCTCGTTGTATTTCGCCATGAACGTAACAGACGAGCCGTGTTGCGCCGCGATCTCCTTGGCACCGGTCTTGTAGATGACGTGGTTGTCGCAGGTGGCGAGCGCATCGTCGTACTTGAAGGCGATCTCGTGCTGGCCGAGGTTGCACTCCCCCTTGGCCGACTCGACCTGCATTCCGGCGCCGCGCATACCGAGCCGAATCGCCCGCAGCAGCGGCTCAATCCGGCTTGTCGCAAGAATGGAATAGTCGGCGTTGTACTGGTTGGCCGGGGTCAGGCCGGCATATCGCTGCTGCCACGCCGACTCGTAGCTGTCCTCGAACACGATGAACTCGAGCTCGGTGCCAACGCTGGCCAGCCAACCGCGCTCGGCGAGCCGATCGAGCTGCCGGCGCAGGATCTGCCGGGGCGACTCCACGACCGGCGAGCCGTCGAGCCACTGCACGTCGGCCAGCAGCATCGCGGTGCCGGGTTGCCACGGGATGCGCCGCAGCGTGCCGAAATCCGGCACCATGACGAAATCGCCGTAACCGCGGTCCCAGGAGGAGATCTGATAGCCCTCGACCGTGTTCATCTCGACGTCGACGGCGAGCAGGTAGTTGCACCCCTCGGTGCCGTGCGCGACGACCTCGTTCAGGAAATGGGTCGCATCGATCCGCTTGCCCTGCAGCCGACCCTGCATATCGGCGATCGCGACGACCACGGTGTCGACGGTGTCGGCCGCGACCTGGGCGCGCAACTCATCGAGGCTCAAGGGCATGCCGGGCCACCTCTCAATAAGGTCCGTTGACCATACCTTCCCGGTTCGGTCGGCGGGAAGCTCAACTGAGGAATCCGCGAAGCAGCGCGGCGGTACCGTCGACGTGCTCCTCCATCTCCGACCGCGCGACGTCGGTCTGACCGGCAAGGATCGCATCGACTATGGCCGCATGCTGGGCGTTGGAGTGCGCGATGTTGGCCGGCAGCACCGGGATTGCGCGCAGCAACTCATCGAGCCGCATCTGGACGTCGGCCACGACGGCCGTCACCGACGCGCTGCCGCCCAACGCGGCGATCGCCAGGTGCAGCCGCGAATCGGCCAGCCGCCGGCGGGCTGGGTCGGTATTGGTCGCCTCGTCCAGGTACCGGTGCAGGCTGGCCCGATCGGCCGCCGTCAGCGTCCGGCTCGCGGCCAGCGTCGCGGCGCCCGGCTCGACAACCCGGCGCAGCGCAAGGGAATCGTCGAGAAAGTGCTCAACCGACCGGCTCAGCCCAGGCGGCCGGCCGCGCTTCGGCCGCGGCGACAGTACGAACGTCCCGCCGCCGCGCCCACGCCGGGACTCGACCAGGCCGGCGTCCCGCAGCGCCCTGATCGCCTCGCGCAGCGTGACCCGGCTGACCCCGAAGGTATCGGCCAGCTCACGTTCGGGTGGCAGCCGTTCCTGATCCACCAGCACGCCGAGCTTGATGCTCTGTGCCAGTCGCTCGACGGTGACCTCGAAGGCATTGCGTACCGGCACCGGGGAAAACACCGTCCGCGCCCACAGCGCCTCAACATTGCCGTCCACCACAGTGCCGTCGGCGGCCATCACGGCGCCGCCGGCTGCCGCGCACAGGCACCGATGAAACCGGCAAAAAGTCGCGCGCCGTCGTGCACCTCCGGGTGCCACTGCACCCCGACCACCCAGGGCGCACTATCCAGCTCGACCGCCTCCACGGTGCCGTCGGTCGCCCAACCGGTGGCCACCAACCCGGCGCCGAGCCGGTCGACCGCCTGGTGGTGGTACGTCGCGACGGTCGCGGTCGGGCCGAGTAACGCCCCGATCCGGGATTCCGCAGCGAGCCGCACGTCGTGCCGGCCGTGCCGCCCAACGGTCGGGCGGTGCCGCTCGTGGCCGACGACGTCCGGGAGATGCTGGGCTACATCACCGCCCAGGGCGACGTTCAGCAGCTGGATACCGCGGCAGATCGCGAGCACCGGCAGCCCGCGGTCCAGCGCGACGGCGGTCAGCGCGAGCTCCCACTCGTCCCGGTCCGACCGGATCGAGTCCGTGTGCGGGTCCCGGATTGCCCGGTAGCGCGCCGGATCCACGTCCGCGCCGCCGGTCAGCACCAGGCCATGCAGCCCATCCAGCGCGACCGCCGCCGCATTCGGAAGCTCGCCGACGCCTGCCGCCGGCAGCAGCAGGGCGAGCCCACCGGCGGCCGCGACCGCGTCGGCGTAAGTGGCCGGCAGCAGGTCAGCCGGCTCGTGCCACACGCCCCAGGCCGCTTTTTCGCGGTAGGTGGTCATGCCAATCCGCGGAATGTTGGTCACCGCCGAATGGTACGCCGGTAGGACCATCGATCATCGCCCCCGAATCCGGTCGCCGGCCCGATCGAACAGCGGTTCGCGGGCCACCACACCATCGTGCCAGCTGCCAAAAAGGTCCACGGCGACGCGGGTCCCCGGGACCGCGTGCTCGACCGGCAAGTACGCATAGGCAATCGATGCACCGACCGTGTAGCCGAAACCGCCCGATGTCACCCGACCCACTACCCGGTCACCGACTCGGACCGGCTCGCTGCCCAGCACGATCGCGCCCGGATCATCCAGCACTAGTGGGCGCAGTCGGCGCGACGGGCCGTTCTCTTTTTCCTTCCGCAGCGCCGCGGCCCCCTCGAAACCTCCCGGCTTGTCGAGCTTTACGCAGAAACCGAGGCCGGCCTCGTATGGAGACGTCTCGCCCGTGATGTCGCTTCCCCATACGCGATAGCCCTTTTCCAGCCGCATGCTCTCAATGGCCCGATATCCGCCGGCGATCAAACCCGCCGACTGGCCGGCGTCCCACAGCGCCGACCACAGCGCCGCCCCGTACTCACTGGAGGCGTAGAGCTCCCAACCGAGCTCGCCGACGAACGTAACGCGCAACGCGCGCACCGGCACGTTGTCCACGCTTATGTCCTGGGCGGTCATGAACGGAAACGCCGCATTGCCCAGCTCGGCGCCGGTGAGCCGACCCAGAATGTCCCGCGACCGCGGGCCCCATAACGCGAAACACGCCAGCTGACCGGTGATATCGGCGATCCGGACCTGCGCGCCGCGCCGTCGCGCCTGCTTGCGCAGCCACGCCATGTCGTGTGATCCGAATGCCGTACCGGTGATGATGAGAAATACGTCGTGCTCAATTCTGGTCACCGTGAAATCGGCCTCGATGCCGCCGCGGCTGTTCAACGCCTGCGTATAGGTGACCGCGCCGATATCCCGCGCGACCGTGTTATCGCAGACCCATTCCAGGAACGACGCCGCATCCGGTCCACTCACCTCGAGCTTCGCGAACGAGGTCTCGTCGAAAAGGCCGGCGGCCGCTCGGGTGCCGAGATGTTCCGCCGGGATTGCCGACGACCAATACCGGCCGGCCCAGCCGGCCGGACGGCTCCATTCCGAGGCATTGTTCGCGTACCAGTCGACCCGCTCCCAACCCGCCTTCTCGCCGAATTGGGCGCCATGCGCGGCGTGCCAACCGTAGGCCGGGGAGACCCGGAGCGGACGACCGGCGTTCCGCTGAATTCCCGGATACGGGATATCGTAGTAGGTCTGGTAGTTCTCGACGGTGCGCCGCAACGTGTAGCCAGGTGAGCGGTATTGCCTGCCAAACCGATTGATATCCATGTGCCAGATGTCGAAGCTCGGCTCGCCCTCGACGATCCACTCCGCCATCACCCGGCCGATCCCGCCCGCGCCGGCGATGCCGTGTGCGCAGAATCCGGCCGCAACGAAAAGGCCGGCCACGTCGGTCTCGCCCAGGCAGAACTCGTTGTCGGGCGTGAAGGCTTCCGGCCCGTTGATCATTTTCCGGACGCCGATGCTGCCCATCACCGGCACCCGCCGTTCGGAATTGTGTGCGATCTCCTCCATCCGGGACCAGTTCTCGGGCAGCAGCCGGCCGTTGAAATCGGCCGGAATACGGTCGAATTCCCGCTCGGTGGCGGTCCACGGCTCCGGCTGGCGTTCGTATCCGCCCATCACCAGACCGTCGACCTCCGGCCGGAAATAGACCAGCAGATCGGGATCGCGCAGCGTCGGCAGCGGCACACTGCCGCGGGGCAGAAAGCCCTCGGTGATCAGATACTGGTGCGACATCGGGACGATCGGAATGCGCACGCCGGCCATACGCCCGATCTCGGCGGCGAACATTCCGGCGCAATTGACGACGATCTCGCACTCGATGTCGCCGCGGTCGGTGCGCACCGAGCGCACCCGGCCGGCTGGCGCTTCGATGCCCAGGACGCGGGTGCGTTCGTGGATGCCGACGCCACCAGCCCGCGCTTTATTGGCCAACACATAACAGAGCTGGGACGGGTCCAGGTAGCCGTCGGACGTCAGATACGCCGCCCCCACAACACCATCGGTGTCCATCAGCGGGAACAGGTCTTTTGCCTCCGCCGCTGTTATCTCGTGCAAGGGAAGGTCGTACGTGCGTGCCCAGCTGATCTGCCGCCGAATCTCTTCCAGCCGCTCGGGTGTGGACGCGAGCTTGATGCCACCGCAGTCGGTCCAGCCGAGTTGGTCGTCGCGGCGCAGTCGCCGATACAGCTCCACGGAGTACATGTTCATCCGGGTGAGCGCCGGATCGGCCCGCAATTGACCCACCAGGCCCGCCGAGTGGAATGTGGAGCCGCTCGTCAGCTCGTCGCGCTCGAGGAGCACGACGTCGGTCTCGCCGAGCTCGCTGAGGTGGTACGCGACGGAGGCGCCACCCACTCCGCCGCCGACTATGACGATCCGCGCCGATGAGGGCAGGGCTTGATTGGTAGCCACGACTGCTCATCATGCTTTGCCGCAGTCGTGACGACAAGCGCTACACCGTACAAAAGGTCTGGGGACTAGACCGTTAAGGTCTTCTCGGCCTACCATCCCGAGACTGCATCTCGATACGCGGCGACGAGCGTCCGGCGGTCGGGGGGAGGACACGTGAGTGCTCAGCGAGCCTGTGCTGCCTGGACCGTGTCCCCCGCCGGACGCGCGGGGGTCGACGGACAAGCCGTTGCCGCCGCGCTCGATCGACTGCCGCAGTTTCGGGGACAGTCGGGGGCAATCGAGCCACTACCGGGCGGACTGACCAACCGAATCTTCAAGGTCACGCCGACCTCTGGACCGCCAGTCGTGGCCCGGATCGCGGCCGACAAGAGTGCGCTGCTGGCAATCGACCGGCACGCCGAGTGCCACAACGCCGAGGCGGCCGCCCGGGCCGGAGTCGGCCCGAGCGTGCTCTACTGCAAGCCGGCCGAAGGCGTCACGATCGTCGAATGGATCGCCGGCCGGACCTTCGTGCCTACCGATCTTGACGACAGCACGCAGCTGGCCCGAATCGCGGCGACCTGCCGGCGGCTGCATCAGGGGCCGCGGTTTGCCAACGATTTTGACATGTTCGTAATACAGCGCGAATATTTGGCGGCTGTGCTTGAGCATGGCTATCGGCTGCCCACCCGCTATCTGGACTTCATGCCGCAGACCGAGCTCATTAGGGCAGCGCTCGCGGCGCAACGTGTGGAAACGGTGCCATGTCACAACGACCTGCTCGCCGGCAATATCATGGACGACGGCGACCGGATCTGGTTTATCGACTACGAATATGCCGGCAACAACGACCCGTGCTTCGAGCTGGGCAACATTTGGAGCGAGTCCACGCTGCCACCCGAGCGACTGGACGAGCTCGTGAGCGCGTACTACGGCCACCTCTCAACGGCCAAGGTTGCGCGCGCCAGGCTGCTCGCATTGATGTCGAAATACGGATGGACGTTGTGGGCATCGATCCAGGATGCGGTGAGCGAGGTCGACTTCGACTTCTGGGCCTGGGGTATGGAGAAGTACGAACGGGCGGTCGCCGAATTCGACGGCCCGGAGTTGTCCCGGCTGATCGCAGACGCACAACGGCCGGACGAACCGCGAGGAGGCGAACGCAGTGACTGACATGGTGCAACTCGGTGACGACGAGAAGAGACTCGCCGAGCTGGGTTACAAACAGGAGCTGAGTCGTTCCTGGTCAGGATTTTCGAATTTCGCGATCTCGTTTTCGATCATCTCGATCCTGGCGGGCTGTTTCACCACGTTCGGCGTCGGTTGGAACAATGGCGGACCGGCGGCGATCGCGTGGGGCTGGCCGATCGCGTCGGCGTTCATCCTCGTGATCGGGCTCTGCATGTCGGAGCTGGTCTCCGCATTTCCAACCTCCGGCGGCATTTACTGGTGGGCGTCGAAACTCGGCGGGGTGAAGGCCGGCTACTACACCGGCTGGCTGAATCTCATCGGTCTGCTTGCGATCGATGCATCGGTCGCCTACGGCTGCGCCACATTCTTCGATCTCACCCTGGACACGTTCAGCAAGTCTTGGGCTCGCCATTACAGCCTGACCCGCGTTTTCATCATTTTCCTGGTGGTGCTGCTGTTGGCCGCGCTGGTCAACATCTTTTCCAGCCACCTGCTGGCGGTGCTCAACAACATCTCGGTGTGGTGGCACGTCGCCGGGGCCACCGCGGTGGTGCTGATCCTGCTGATCGTGCCCGGCCATCACGCGAGCGCGGGTTCCGTCTTCACCCACACGATCAACAACACCGGCTATCTGAGCGGACACAGCGGTGGGTTGGGCTTCGTGTTCGTCGTGCTGCCGCTGTCGCTCATCCTGACCCAATACACGATTACCGGGTACGACGCGTCGGCGCACCTTTCCGAGGAAACCCATTCGGCCGCGAATTCGGCGGCAAGGGGCATTTGGCAGTCGATCTTCTATTCGGCCATCGGCGGTTGGATCCTGCTGCTCGCTTTTCTGTTTGCGGTGCGCGACGAAAAGGGCGTGACCACGGGCGGCGGCGGGGTGAGCGTCATCTTCAGCCAGGCGCTGTCGGTGAACTGGGCGAGCCTGGTGCTGTTCATTTCGATGGCCGGGCAGTTTTTCTGCACGGTCGCGTGTATGACCAGCACGACGCGGATGCTGTTTGCGTTCAGCCGCGACGGCGCCGTTCCCGGTGCGCGTTACTGGTCCCGGTTGAACAAAAATCGGGTGCCGGTCTATGGCGTCATCATCTCCGCGGTCGTCGCGGTGGTGCTCACGGCGCCCGCTCTCGTCAAGGTCGACATCAACGGAGCTCCGGTCCCGGTGGCATTCTTCGCCGTGGTCTCCATCGGTGTCGTCGGCTTGTACGTGGCGTTCGCGATCCCGATATTCCTGCGGTGGAAGGCGGGCGCCAATTTCCAGCCTGGTTCGTGGAATCTCGGCAAGAAATACCGATGGATGTCCATTGTCGCTGTCGCCGAAATCGCCGTGACATCGATTATCGCGCTGCTGCCGACGTTGGCTGCCGGTGCGCCCTGGACCTCGGGCTTCGGCTGGTCGAGCATGAAATACGTGAACTACACACCGTTGGTCCTCGGCGCCGCGTTGCTTCTCCTCTGGCTCGGTTGGCATCTGTCGGCCAAGAAGTGGTTCACCGGTCCGAAGATGACCATCGACCTGCCCGCGGGTATGTCGGCCGCCGACGAGATCGAGCTGGAGGCCCGTGGCTCCAGCGGCCACCTACAACCGGGATCCGACCCGGTGCCGTAACGGCGGCTGCCCATGATCGACATCGAGCAGCGGTTGCTAGAGCAGCCAGGAGCCGATGTCGATCATGAAATGTGGCGGCCCAAGCGGGGTCATTTCAGCAGGTCTCGCTGCAGGGCGTCGGCCACCCAGCGTTCGAACTGGTCCTCGCTCCACCCGGACTCCTCGACCAGCTCGCGGTAGACACCGGGCGCGGCGAGGGCCCGAAACACCGCCTGGGCCTGGCGCAACGGCAGCCGCAGGTGACCTTTGAGCGAGCCGATCATGGCATCCATCGCCTGGTTGCGGCCCGCCAGTTTTGAGCGGAGCAGGGCGCGCGTCTCCGGGCTCTCGTCCATCGCCGCGTCGAAGATCGTCACCACGTCGAAGCCGGCCGCATACAACGTGCGCAGCCAATGTGCGGCACCGCGCAGCCGGCTGGCGGCATCCGGCATCGCGAGCACCTCCGCCACCATCTCCACGGCTCGGGCGCGCTCCAACCACTGCTCGCAGAGCGCGGTGAGGATCTCGCGCTTGGTTCCGAATACCGAGTAGACCGTACGAACGGCCACGCCCGCTTCGGCGGCGATGGCATCGATGCTGGTCGAGCCGTAACCGTCGACGGCGAACAGCGTCCTGGCCGCCTCGGCGATGCGCTGCCGAGTCGCCGCCGCCTGGATCTGGCGGTAGCTCGACCTGGGCTTGACATTCGATGCCACCTTGGCACAGTATCACTGCGTACAGTGCAGTGGTACTGCAGCGAGTGCATACCAGCTGCACGATTCGACTAGACGGGGGAACGATGAGCACCATGACAAATCAGTCCGCGGCATACGAAGTGATGCGACGCGTCTTTGCGGAGGGCTTCGCCACCGGAAACGCCGACCTGGTCGACGAGCTGTTCGCGCCGGATCTGGTGGAGCACCAGTTTGGGCTGACCGGCAGCGGCGCCGACGCGATCCAGCACGTCAAGGACGCGATCCGCAATGTGTACGAGATCATGCCGAATGCCACCCTCACCATCGAGGATTCGGTCGAGGACGGCGACAAGATCTGGACCCGGGTGCGGGGCCGCGGAATCGCCGCCGGGCCATTCTTTGGGCCGCCGAGCAACCGGCCGCTGGACTTCACCGTGATCGACGTGTCCCGCATCGTCGACGGCCGCATCGTGGAGCACTGGGGCGTACCCGACCGGTTCGCGATCCTGGCGCAGACCGGCGCACCCGACCGGCTCGCCCAGTAACCGATCCCGTTCATGACCG
>Ga0137412_10002862_pt1 | contig 13714 bp, 14 predicted proteins | sample CZODoug2_1_16fun_FD_122160 | JGI IMG/M metagenome (GOLD analysis project Ga0137412, IMG submission 122160) | Vadose zone soil fungal communities from Angelo Coast Range Reserve, California, USA - CZODoug2_1_16fungal (Hybrid Assembly) | ecosystem: Environmental > Terrestrial > Soil > Vadose zone... | reverse complement strand
TGGCGTTGAGCTTGACCGCCAGAACCTGGTGCAGCTGAACGACATTCGACTCGAAGCCGAGCCGTGATCCTGCCATGTACAGCCCCTACCCCTTGACAGTCTCGGCCCGCGGGCCCCACTGCGATCGCGCCAAGCGGACTGCGGCAATACTGGCAGCGTGTTGATCGGTGTGATCGCGGCGTTGCTAGCGTGCTTCGGCTATGGGACGGCTACTGTCCTGCAGTCCTACGGCGCGCGCAGCGCCGCTGCCGCCGACGGCGAACGTGGAACCAATGACGCGGTTACCGGCTCGGGTGCCCCGTCTTTGGGGGCAACTGTCCGCGCCGCGCTAACCCCAGCGTTCCTCGCCGGGATGGTCCTCGATGTCGTGGGCTTCGTGGGAAGTGTCGTCTCAGCCCGACTGATTCCGCTTTTCCTATCGCAGACGATCATGAGCGCCAGTCTGGTGGTGACGGCCGTACTCGGTGTCTTGGTGCTCGGGGTGCGCCTGCGTACCCGTGACTTGGTGGCCATCGTGGTGGTCGTCGTGTCCCTTTGCGTATTGGGACTCACCGCCGGTCACGTCGGTGACCACGCCTCGAGCCGTGGGGTGCACTGGGCCGTGCTGGCGTTCTCAGCCGTGATCCTGCTGGTCGGACTCGGACTGATCCAACTGTTCGGTGGCCGCGCCGCCGTGGCCGCCGGTCTTGCCGCAGGTGTCTTGTTCGGGGCCATGGCGGTCGCGGTGCGGGTGGTCGACGGGGTCGATCCGCTTCGGCCAGCATTGCTGTTGGCCGACCCGGCGACGTACGCGGTGGCGGTCGCTGGCGTTGGCGGTTTCTATCTGTTCACCGTGGCACTGCAGATCGGTTCCGTCACCGGAGCCTCGGCCGCACTCGTCGCCGGCGAGACGGTGATTCCTGGAATCGTCGGCGTGGTGCTGCTCGGTGACACCTCGGCTCCCGGCATGGGCTGGCTGGTGGCAATGGCGTTCGTCGGTGCCGTCGCGGGTGCAGTGGCGGTGGCGTTGTTCGGTGCCGCGGACGCGGAGACCACCGAACCCAGCACCAAGACTGGGTGATCTGCGGTTTGCGGCTTTCCATTGACCGATGTCGCCGAAGTTCGTGAGAAGTCAGAGGTAGCGCGCACGGATCACACCGCTCACCAGATGATCAGTGGTGTCGTGGTGAGCCGCTCTGGAGCGTCATTGTGACGATGATTATGTCCTCGAAGGTGGCGGTCCCGAGCTTGGTTGATTGATGAATGTCTCCGCCGTGATGACCTGACCTGCGAAGAAGAGGGCGTCAACATTGCGCCATGGACCATCGGCAACGTCCTCGGCACCGTGTGAAGGAATGGTGGGCCCGTGAAAATAGGTGCTGAGGCCATGACCAAACTCGGTCAAGATGGATCTGCCCCTGCCCTCGTATCCCATCTTCTGCGTGAGTGCGTCTCCAACGACGCCGACTTGTCGGCCTGACGCCCAACCGCCAGGCAGAGTTGCGACGCGTTCAGTTTTCACGCTGTTCAGTAAGATTGAACAGCGTGTAGAATGAACACGTGGAAGTGGAAGTGATACCCGTTTCACTTGCGGAGGCGGCCGAAAATCATCTTGCCGACTACGGCATCCGGATACCCCGCGGACTATCGCAGTTGACATGGTTGACGCCCCAGCCGATCACGCTGTCCGTAGACGGACGCCTCATCGAAGTCGGCGCGATGTACCTACCGCACATGTCAGCGACAGACGCACTTCGGGCAGCCAATGCGGCCTCGCCTAATGGTCCGCTGCTTGTGATCGGCCCCCGTATCCACGAATCGAGCGCAGTGACATTCCGGGCCCGGGGCATTTGGTACGTAGACGAGAGTGGAAATGCTTACCTTCGACAGCAAGCGCTCGTCGTCGATGTCCGCGGCCGCCGCGGGGGCACGTCGACATCTCAGGATCGACATCTCGAAGTCGGACCCGCGAATCCGTTCACGCCGAAGCGAGCTCAGGTGGGTTTGGCGCTGCTGAGTTCGCCCGGGCTTGCTGCCGCGCCGTTTCGTGAGATCGCCGATCGAGCAGGAGTGTCCTTAGGCATGGCGAAGAGCACGCTGGACACACTCGCAATGGCGGGCTTCGTCGAGCAGGTGGGTTCGCGCCGCCGCCTTATCCGGGCAGACGAGTTGCTCAACCTCTGGGTAGCCGCCTATCCCGGTGGGCTAGCGAAGGCCAACACACTTCTAGTGGCGCGGGGTGAGATCGACAATTGGTCGCCGCCGTATGGGATCGACTTCGCCGTAAGTGGCGAGCAGGCACTAAAGGGAGAAATTAGGAACCCAGCAACATTGGTCCTGTACGTCCATAGTTATGTCCACACCGACGGCGGACGACGCCCGCCCCGCGAATTGATGATGGAAAATCGTTGGGGTCGAGACCCCCACGGCAACATTGTCATTCGCGAGCTCTTTTGGCGCGACCTCCCCAGCTTCAACAACGTGGGCACCGCCCCGGCTGTTCTGGTTTACGCCGACCTGATTGCGTCGCGAGAGCCCCGTCAGATTGAGGTTGCTCATGAAATGAGAAATGAAGTTGAACGTCTGGTCCAACGCTGATCGTCAGATCTTCGCTGCGGTCGCGCCGGTAGTCGGAGCCTTATCGGGGACCGTCCCAGCCGGGCAAATAATGCTGGTTGGGGCACAGTGCCGAGATCGATTGCACTGGCGGTTCGGTTGTAGTTCGCCGTTGCGCAGTACCAACGACACCGACATCGCGGTCGCGCTTCGCAACTGGGATCAGTTCGACAGTCTTCGCGAGCGATTTCCTTCAATAGGCTACTCAGGGCATCGGTTTCGTATCGAAGGGATCATCACTGACGTAATTCCTTTCGGAGGTGTTGAAACCCCGCGCGGGATATCAACCCGTCCGCATGGGACGCATGAACTCAACGTCCACGGCTTCAGCGATGCGTTCGAGCGTGCCGACGAACTCCCGATATCCGATGAGGTTGCCATCCGTATCCCCAGCGCGGCGGGCTATGCCATCCTCAAAACACACGCGTGGCTCGATCGATCTGCATCGTACGACTACAAAGACGGTCCCGATCTTGCGCTGGCGGTCTACTGGTACGCACAGGATCCCGAGCGCCTGTATGAAGCAGCCAATGAATGGGCCCTCGAACTGCACGATTTCGATCACCTACAGGCAGCGTCAGCACTCCTGGGGGAGGACATGCGCAACGGTCTCAGCCCGGACGAACTTGCCACGCTTTCAGCACGGGTCGCCAGCGCTGACAGGGATCTGCTTGCCGAACACTTCGCAGTAGGAAGGCCAGGCTGGCCGGGATCCGGGGCAGCTAGGCGCCCTCTCGTCGACGCCATATTCGACCAGATCATCGGTGGTCACGTTCAGTAGAGCGTCGTGTTCGTTATTAATGAAATTCGACGGCTGCTGAACAGGCAGCCGGCTGAAGCACGCTCATGTTGGCTTCTCCGGTTTCAGGCAGACACGGACCAAATGGCGCTCTTGCGTCACGAAGATCGCCCTGCCGAGACGGTGCGACCACTCATGGCCAACTCAGCCCCTCTGCCGATCAGCGGTCGCGGACAACCGCGGTTTGGCGTTGATCTGACCCGACGGCCACGTCGCCTGGGTGGGACATGGCACCGCCTCTGGGCTGCGCGCGGTGCCCCGCTAGGGCGTCCACCACGGACGCAACGGCAGCCCGCCGTCGCCGCCCTTGGCGTTGAGCTTGACCGCCAGAACCTGGTGCAGCTGAACCACATTCGACTCGAAGCCGAGCCGTGATCCGGCCATGTACAGCCCCCACACCTTGGCGGTGGGAAGGCCGACCTCCTCGACCGCCTCGTCCCAGTGCTCGACGAGGTTGGCGCACCAGTCGCGCAGCGTCAACGCGTAGTGGTGGCGCAGGTTCTCCTCGTGCACCACTTCCAGCCCGATGTCCTGGGCTTCGCTGATGATGCGGCCCGACCCGGTGAGCTCGCCGTCGGGGAACACGTAGCGGTCGATGAAGCCACCCGCGGACGCGCCCGTCCTGTTGTCGGGTCGGGTGATGCAATGGTTCAACAGCAGGGCACCGCTGCGCATCTTCGACTTCAGGAAGCGGAAGTACGACGGGTAGTTCTGCACGCCGATGTGCTCGGTCAGCCCGATCGAGGACACCGCGTCGAACCCGGACTCCCGCACGTCGCGGTAATCGCCGTGGCGTACCTCGGCCAGGTCGGAAAGGCCCTGTTCGGCGATGGCGTTCTGCGCCCACGCCGCCTGCTCCTTCGACAGCGTGACGCCGATCGTCTTGACGCCCTGCTTGGCCGCGTAGCGCACCATGCTGCCCCAACCGCAGCCGACGTCGAGGAGCCGATCGCCCGGCTGCAGCCGCAGCTTCTCGAACACCAGGCGGTACTTGTTCTCCTGCGCGTCCTCCAGCGACGCGTCAGGATCGGTATAGGCCGCACAGGTGTAGGTCATCGACGGGCCGAGCACCCATTCGTAGAATGCGTTCGACACGTCGTAGTGGTGGTGGATCGCGTCGGCGTCGCGAGTCTTGCTGTGTCGCAAGCCCTCCGCCATGCGGCGCCAGCGGGGCAGCGCCTCCTGAGGCGGCGGGGCGATGGGCATGAGCCGCTCGAGTCCGATCGACCGCACGATGTTGGCGAGCACCCGCGCCGGTGGGCGCTTGAAGTCGAGCTTGTCGGCGAGCGCGCAGAGCAGGTCGTACGGATCGCCGGGGTGCACACCCTGCGGCTCCAGATCCCCGGAGACGTAGGCGCGGGCCAACCCGAGATCACCCGGTGCGGTGGCCAGGTAGGTGGTGCCGCGCGGGGTGCGCAGGTTCAGGCCGAGTTGGGCGTCGTCGGGCCCGGCCGTGCTGCCGTCGTACGCGGTGAACTTCAGTGGCAGTTCGTTTCCTGCGGTGAAGATCTCGAGGATCTCGGCCAGTGTCAACCGGTCCGACTGAGTCGGTTCTCGGCCCGTCGTCGCGTCTTTGTAGGTAGTCATCGTCTCTGTACCGCCTTCGCATAAAGATCAAGCAGCCGTGAATCTGGGTCGTAGATCTTCTTGACTGTTTTGTAGGCTTCCCCGCCATAGAGCTCGTCGAACTCATCGGCGGAGTAATACGCATCGGAGTACAGCGACTTGTGTCCGTCTAATTCGCTGACCTTGCTCTCGATCATCCTGTTGGTATACCCATCTTTGGGCCCGATCGGCACCGATGACCAGAAGCCGACGTTGACGTAGGTGTGGTGCCCGCCGATCGGGTACAGCGGCCAGCCGGCGTCGTCGCGAAGCCGCAGCGGACACAGCCAGAGCGGCTCGATCGGCACGTCGGTCAGGAACCAGTCGAGGAACGCCGCCGTCCGCTCGATCGGCACCTCGATGTCCTGCACGACGCGCTCGCGTGGCGGCCGCCCGTTGCGCTTCTCGATCCGGTCGGCGATGTCGAACCGCTGGTCGTAGCCGATGAGCTTCCAGTAGAAGCTGCTGCGCCGAAGGCGTCGCGGCCAGAACCGCCGGATCGTGGGGTTTTGCGCACCGAAGGCCCGCGAGCACCAGAACCAGTCGGTGTCCCAGCGCCACAGGTAGTCGTGGATGGTCAGCCGGTCGTGCTTCTCGCCTGCTGCGTGCTGGATGGACCGGTAGTAGATGTCCTTGCCCGTGTAGTCGCTGACCGGGCCGGGAGTCGACGTCTGCACGCCAAGACACAGGTAGCTCTCGTCGGCGCTGAACACCACGCCGTCGAGATAGTCGATTCGGGTGCCGTCGAGTCCGCCCGTCTCGATGATCCGTTCCATCGTGTCGACCAGATCCGTCAACGACGTGAACCGCAGGTGCCGCAGGCTGACGAACGGCTTGACCGGCTCCAGCTCGATCTTCAGCCGCACCGAATAGCCCAGCGTGCCGTAGGAATTCGGGAACGTCCTGAACAGATCGGCGTGCTGGTCGCGCGACGCGGTGACGACTTCGCCCGCGCCGGTGATGATGTCCATCTCCAGCACCGATTCGTGCGGCAACCCGTTGCGGAACGACGCCGACTCGATGCCGAGACCGGTGACGGCGCCACCAAGGGTGATGGTCTTCAGTTGTGGCACCACCAGCGGCGACAGCCCGAAGGGCAGCGTGGCGGCGACGAGGTCCTCGTAGGTACACATGCCGGCGACGTCGGCAGTCCGTGCTTCGGGGTCGACGGAGATCACACCCGTCAGGCCCGACGAATCCAGCCCCTTGCCGGACGTCTTGGCTCGGGCCCGGAACAGGTTGGAAGTAGGTTTGGCCAGCCGAACGGTGGCGTTCGGCGGGATGGCACGGTAGCTGGCGAGCAGCCTCTCCACGCCCCGGGCGTGGGTAGCCTGTGCGTCAGTTGATACGACAGACACGCATATACGCTAGTCCGCGGTGGGACCCGATGCGACACCAGCAAGCGGGAATCACACTGCTACGTCAACCCATATCAAGGAGTCTTCACCGATGGGACAGGTCAGCGCGTCCAGCACCGTCTTGATCAACGCCGAGCCGGAAGCTGTACTGGCCGCCGTCGCGGACTATCAGACGGTTCGCCCCAAGATCCTCTCCGCGCACTACAGCGGATACCAAGTCCTCGAGGGCGGCCAGGGTGCGGGCACCGTGGCCACCTGGAAGCTGCAGGCCACCGAGTCGCGGATCCGAGACGTCAAGGCGGAGGTCGACGTTGCGGGGCATTCCGTCATCGAGAAGGACGCCAACTCGACCATGGTGACCACCTGGACCGTCGCGCCGGCGGGCACCGGTTCGACCGTGACCACCAAGACGGCCTGGGTTGGCGCCGGGGGCGTGAAGGGCTTCTTCGAGAAGACGTTCGCGCCGCTGGGACTGCGCAAGATTCAGGCCGAGGTTCTGGAGAACCTGAAGAAGCAGGTCGAGGGCGCGTAAGCGGCCGCCATTAGATCGGGTGGCGGCTCAACTGACCGCCCGCGCCGGGCGTGTCGCCAGGAATGCGGCGATCCCGCGAACCACGGCGTCGGCGTACTTCTGCCTGCCGTCGGGACTCTCGATCAGCGCCGCGTCGGCCGGGTTCTTCATGTTGCCCATCTCCACCAGGATCGACGGGTACTGGGCCAGGTTCAGCCCGGTCAGGTCGGAGCGTCCGTAGAGCCCGCCCTGGCCGATGTAGGTGGCGGGCACCAGGCCGGAGGCCTGCAACTGGTCCCGCATCGTCTGGGCGAACTGGACGGCAGGCCCCGACTGGGCCTGGTTGAGCGGCGGCGACGAGTAGTTGACGTGGAAGCCACGCCCGTTCTCCGGGCCCCCGTCGGCGTGGATCGACACGATGGCGTCGGGCTTCAAGGCGTTGGCCATCTCAGCCCGCTCGTCGACGCAGGGCGCGACCGCGTCGTCGTTGCCGCGAGACATTGCGGTGCGCACCCCGAGTTGGGTCAGTTCGGCACGGATGCGCAGCACCGTCTCCCAGTTGAACGTGTGCTCGGGGTAGCCGCTGCCGGTCGACGTCCCGCTGGTCTGGCAGTCCTTCGTCCCGCCGCGCCCCGTGGGCACCTGCTTGGTGAGGGACGCGTCGTTGGCGCCGTTGTGGCCGGGGTCGAGGAACACGATCATGCCTGCGATGTTGGCAGGGGCAGCGTCGGCGTCGGGCGTGGCGCACGCCGAGGTGGCGACGAGGAGGCCGACCGCCATCGCGGCGCCGACACGCATGCTCACTGGGAGGTGCACGGCGCCACGCTAGCCCGCCGGGCGACTAGGCTTGGAACGCAAATCGCCTTGTCCGCACATGCGAAATCAAGTCGAGACCGACCCGGTACACACCCGATTCAATTGCGAAGGGGTCCCACGCCATGCAACCCGGTCAACCGCCCGACATGTCGGCGCTCCTGGCGCAGGCCCAGCAGGTGCAACAGCAGTTGATGGAGGCCCAGGAGTCGCTCGCCAACTCCGAGGTGCACGGTCAGGCCGGTGGCGGGCTGGTCCAGATCACGATGAAGGGCAGCGGCGAGGTGGTCGGTGTCGCCATCGATCCGAAGGTCGTCGACCCGAGCGACGTCGAGACCCTGCAGGACCTGATCGTCGGCGCGCTCGCCGATGCCTCCAAGCAGGTCACCATCCTCGCGCAGACCAGACTGGGTCCGCTCGCCGGCGGCCTGGGTGGCCTGGGACTGCCGGGGCTCTGACTTGTTCGAGGGACCGGTCCAGGACCTGATCGACGAACTGGGCAAGCTGCCAGGGATCGGTCCGAAGAGTGCGCAACGCATCGCGTTCCACTTGCTGTCGGTCGAGCCGCCGGACATCGACCGGCTCACCGCCGTGCTCGGCAAGGTCCGCGACGGCGTGAAGTTCTGCTCGGTGTGCGGCAACGTCTCCGACGACGACCGCTGCCGGATCTGCTCGGATTCGCGGCGCGACGCCTCGCTGGTGTGCGTGGTCGAGGAACCCAAGGACGTCCAGGCCGTCGAGCGCACCAGGGAGTTCCGCGGCCGCTACCACGTGTTGGGTGGCGCGCTCGATCCGTTGTCCGGCGTTGGGCCCGACCAGCTGCGAATCCGTGAGCTGCTGACCCGGATCGGCGAGCGCGTCGACGGCGTTGACGTCGCCGAGGTCATCATCGCCACCGATCCCAACACCGAGGGCGAGGCCACCGCGACGTATCTGATGCGGATGCTGCGCGACATCCCAGGACTCAGCGTGACGCGCATCGCGTCGGGTCTGCCGATGGGCGGGGATCTGGAGTTCGCCGACGAGCTGACCTTGGGTAGGGCGTTGGTCGGCCGTCGTGCGATGGCTTAGCGCGATGGCTTAAGTTGGCGCCCATGGCAGACGAAGAGTTCAAGGTCGAAGTCGAACTCGGCACCGACGAGCACGGCATGTCGTTCTTGGAGCGACTGCGGATGCTCGACCTGGACGACGACGCACGCAAGCGACTCGGCAGCCGGGTCACCGTGACGCGGGACGGCAACTTCGTTCAGCTGTACACGCACACGTTGGCCGACGCTCAAGAGGCCGAGAGCACCGTGCGCCAGCTGGTGTCCGACGAGCACGTCGGCGCCGAGTACACGCTGAGCCGGTGGGATGCCACGGCGGAGGAATGGGTAGATCCCGAGAGTGGAGCGGTCGTCGAAGACGACGCCCCCGAGACGGCTGCGCCCGACCCCAGCTACGTGATCCTCGAGGCCTACAAGCCGGAGTTCCTCCGCGACCTGGGGCTGTAGCCCGACCGCAATGAGCTAGGCCCGCCGGGGCGCCGCCAGCCGTTCGCGCCGCAGCTGATCCACCTCTCCCAACTCCAGGGGAGCAAGGTCGCCGACGACGCGGGACAGCAGCAGGTCGGCCAGCTCGGGGTTGCGCGCCAGGCAGGGGCCATGCAGATAGGTGGCGACGACGCTGCCCTGCACGGCGCCGTCGAAGCCGTCACCGTCACGATTGCCCGCACCAGAGACGATGCGTGCCAGCGGTTCGGCCGACGAGCCGAGAACCGTTCCGCCGCGGTGGTTTTCGAATCCGGTGAGGCGCTGATCGAGGCCGGGGATCAGCGGCTGTGACACCACCTCGCCGATGGTCCGCTTGGGCTGCGGCGACGTCGTCACGTCGAGCATTCCGACGCCGTCGACCCGCTCACCCGACGACGTCTCATACCAGTGCCCGAGCACCTGGATCGCCGCGCAGATCGCGAGCACCGGGGCCCCACGCTCGGCCGCGCGCTGAAGGCCGGGGTACTGGATCAGGTGTTTGGTGGCCAGGCGCTGCGCGTAGTCCTCGGCGCCGCCAAGGGTGTAGAGGTCCAGCGAGTCGGGCACCGGATCGGCCAGCGTGATCTCGACGACCTCGGCGTCGATGCCCCGCAGGCTCAGCCGCTGCCGCAGCACCACCGCGTTGCCGCCATCGCCGTAGGTGCCCATGACGTCGGGCAGCACCAGCCCGATCCGCACCGTCGATTCGGTCACGATGGAAGCCGCCGGTTCAGTTGCAGGAACGCCGTGTAGTTGGCCAGCACCTCGACGTGCCCCGGCGGGCAGGACGCGATGGCGGCCACGGTGTCGTGTACCAGCGTGTGTTGCACCCCCGCGTAACCCAGCCGGACCGCGAGGTCCGTCCCCCGCTCACCGGCGGCCACCACGGCGGTGCTCTCGAAGTGCTCGAAGCGGACGTCCCACAGCCACGACAGGTCCTCGCCATCGGGTATCTGCCCGTTGACGGCGATCACCACGCCTGCGCCGTTCTTGTCCACCATCGACAGCGCTTCCTGCCAGCCGGCCGGATTCTTGGCGAGCAGCACGCGCACGGTGTGTGCGCCGAGCTGGACCGTTCGGTAGCGGCCAGCGACCTCGTCGACGGCCGAGACGGCGGCCACCGCGGCGGCCGGATCGGCACCGAGCGCGACGGCGGCCGCGACGGCCTGCGTGGCGTCCGCCCGGTTGACGGTGCCGGGCAGTGACAGCGTCATCGGCAGCGTAAGGCCGTCAGGGCCGTACACATGAAAGTCGTCGAACCACCATTGTGGGCTGGGCCTTTTGAAGTCAGTGCCCGTCGAGTACCAGTGCGTGCCTTCGCGGACGATGATCTCGCCGCTGCGTGGGCAGCTCACCGAATCGTTCGTCCAGCTGCCACCGGCGGCCACCCACACCACGTTGGGGGCGTCGTAGGCAGCCGACGTCATCAGCACGTCATCGCAGTTGGCGACGACCACCGTGTCTGGATGCCGCGCCAACCCGCTGCGCAGCGTGCGCTCGATGTGGTTGATCTCACCCACCCGGTCGAGCTGATCGCGGGACAGGTTGGTCAGCACGATCACCGCGGGATCGACGGCATCGGCGACGTGCGGGACGTGCATCTCGTCGACTTCCAGGGCGGCCAGCCCCGCATTGCGGGCATTGGCCAGCGCCGCGACGAGCCCGGCGTCCATGTTGGCGCCCTCGGTATTGGAGGCGACCGGCCCGATGGTGGCGAGCGCTGCCGCGGTCATCCGCGTGGTGGTCGACTTGCCATTCGTGCCGGTCACGACGACGGAGCGCTTGCCTTCGCCCAGCTGGCGCAGCAGCGACTTGTCCAGCGTCATCGCGACCAGGCCGCCGATCATCGCGCCTGCTCCGCGACCGGTGACCCGCGACGCCCAACGCGCCGCTGACCCGGCGCCGAGCGCGACTCGTCCCCGGGCGGTAACCATTGCCAGCAGTCTAAAAGGGTGAAAGTCGAGGGGCGACACGCGGCGGTGACGGTCCAGCGTTGTCAGAGGACCGTGCCATCCTCGAAATATGAGCGACTCCTGGGGCCGACCGGCGAGCGAGCCCGGCGCGGGCTGGGCCGTCGTCGACGTCGAGACGTCGGGCTTTCACCCGGGCCAGGCCCGTGTCGTCAGCGTTGCTGCGTTGGCCCTCGGTGACGACGGCAACGTCGAGGGCAGCTTCTCCAGCCTGCTCAATCCCGGTGTCGATCCCGGGCCAACCCACGTGCACGGGCTGACAACGGAGATCTTGGAGGGCCAGCCGACGTTCGCCGCGATCGTCGACCAGCTCAACGACGTGCTGCGGGGCCGCACGCTGGTGGCGCACAACGTGGCCTTCGACTACTCCTTCCTTGCCGCAGAAGCCGAACTCATCGGCGCCGAGCTGCCCATCGACACCGTGATGTGCACCGTCGAGCTGACCCGCCGACTGCGTCTCGGCACCGAGAACCTTCGGCTCGAAACCCTTGCCGCGCACTGGGGCATCACGCAGATGCGCCCGCACGACGCGCTCGACGACGCACTGGTCCTCGCGCAGATCCTCAAGCCCGCACTGGCCGGAGCCCACGACCGCAAGGCCTGGCTGCCGGTGCGCCCGGTGCACCGGCGCAGCTGGCCCAACGGTCAGGTCACCCACGACGAACTGCGGCCGCTGAAGATGATCGCGGCGCGGCTGCCCTGCGCGTACCAGAACCCGGGTCGATTCGTCGCAGGCCGACCTCTGGTGCAGGGCATGTCGGTGGCGCTCTCGACCGAGATCGGGCACACCTACGAAGAGCTCATCGAGCGGATCCTGCATGCGGGCATGGCCTACACCGAGGCCGTCGATCAACAGACGTCGCTGGTGATCTGCGACGAAGCCGATCCCGACCAGGGCCGTGGCTATCAGGCCGGCGAGATGGGCGTGCCGCTGGTCGGCGACGCGGACTTCATGCAGCTGTTGGAGCACGTGGTCGGCGGCACCGGGCTCGAGGAGTTCACCGACGCCACGCTCAGCGGCGACCAGTTCGCCCTGTTCTAGCCGCGCCAACTCCGCGGCGAGACGCCGTGCGTGGTGCGGAAGAGCCGCGCGAAGTACCCAGGGTCGGCGATGCCCACCCGGCGGGCGACCTCCGAGATCGGCAGATCGGTGGTGCTCAGCAATGCGCGGGCGTCGGCCATGCGGCGCTCGGTGATCCACTCCTGCACGGTGCGCCCGGTGCGGCGGCGAACGACGGTGGTGAGGTGACCAGGGGTCAGCCCCAGCTCGCGCGCGACGTCGCTGAGCGATAGCGGCTCGGCGATGCTGCGGTCGATCACCGCGAAGACCTCGGCGATGAGCGGTTCGCCACTGCGGCGTAGGTCGCCGACCACGTCGTCGGTCATGCGCGCGAGGTCGATCAGTAGCAGGGTCAGATGCGCGAGCACCGCCTCCCGGTGGCCTTCCCTGCGGTCGAGGAGTTCGGCTTCCATCGACTCGATGGTGTTGTCCCAGAAGCTCTTCCGATGTGGTGGCACCTGGAGCTGCAGCAGTCCGCCGGTGTGGCCGTGCAGGAACGGGAACAGCAGCGGATGGTTCCGCCACGTCGGCCATGGGGAGCGCGCACCGTCGTTGAGGGCGGCGGGATCGAAGAACACGCCGACGCGATCGGCCGGCTCACGCGCCCAGATCGGGTCGATGGTCTCGCCGGCCGCGACGACGTACACCGATCCGCTCTCGGAGAGGTAGGCGAGGATCGGAAAGGCGTGGATGTGGCGGCCCTTCTCGGGCAGGCCACCGGGATGGAACCGGATCACCGACACCGGCGGTGTCACGGGGTCGGAGGGGTAGGCGTACACGGGTACGCCATCGCGCTGACCGACCACGCGGACCGCTTGCGTCATGACCCGAAGATAGTCCTAATTTTGCCGAAGATCTCCCAACACCGTTGTCGAGCAGCGACCGATGATGGAGACATGTCCAAAGATCATCCACATTCGGTGACCAAGAACTGGGTCAACCGTCACGACTACATCCCCGCCGCCGGGCACGACGTGTTTCTTCCCGGCTATGACGTGCTCACCCGCGTGCTTGGCATGCGCCCGGTCTACGACGAGTTCGTCGCCCAGGTCGAACTCTTCGACGGCGCTCGAGTGCTCGAAATCGGTTGTGGCACGGGCAATATCACGCAGAGGATGAAACGGGCTCAGCCGGGTGCGCAGTTGACCGGGATCGATCCCGATCCCCGGGCGCTGACCAGGGCCGGTCGCAAGTTTGGCAACGGGGCAGGCGTCCGGTTCGACCGTGGGTATGCGCAGGAGCTGCCCTACGCCGACGAATCCTTCGACCGGGTGCTGTCGTCGATGATGCTGCACCACCTCGACGACGACGTGAAGGCCGCTGCGGTCGCGGAGGCGTTCCGGGTGCTGCGGCCGGGCGGCAGCATGCACGTCGTCGACATCGTGGGTCCGCATGGAACGTCGGCACACGACGGGTCGGTGATTCCCGCCCTGCTGCGCAGTAGCGGGTTCGAGAGCATCGCCGAGCTCGGATCGCGGCGTCTGCGCTTCGT
>Ga0137412_10002861_pt1 | contig 13715 bp, 12 predicted proteins | sample CZODoug2_1_16fun_FD_122160 | JGI IMG/M metagenome (GOLD analysis project Ga0137412, IMG submission 122160) | Vadose zone soil fungal communities from Angelo Coast Range Reserve, California, USA - CZODoug2_1_16fungal (Hybrid Assembly) | ecosystem: Environmental > Terrestrial > Soil > Vadose zone... | reverse complement strand
GACGGCGACCCGGCGGTGCGAATGGTCGCCGGACGGGCGCGGCGCAGCATCACCGTCCACTGTGGACAGTGCCTGCGCGCCGTGGCCCTTCACGCATTCCGGATCAGGGCCGTCCAGCGGCAGGCCGGTGAAGAACTTCGCCGCCATGCAACCACCCCGGCAGGAATCGAACGCCGAGCACGAGGTGCACGCCCCGCTGGTCTGCGGGTGACGCAGGTCGGCGAACAACTCGGACTCGCGCCACACCGTCGTGAAGCCGCCCGGCGAACGGACGTTGCCGGCTAGGAAGTTGTCGTGGATGGCGAACGGACAGGCGTAGACGTCACCCACCGGATCGATCAGGCACACGACCCGGCCCGCGCCACACAGGTTCAACCCGGGCAGCGACTCGCCGTACGCCGCCAGATGGAAGAACGAGTCACCGGTCAGCACGTTCTCACCGTGAGCCACCAGCCAGTCGTACAGCTGCCGTTGCTGGGCGGCCGTCGGATGCAGCTCGTCCCAGACGTCGGCGCCGCGCCCGGACGGACGCAACCGGGTCAGGCGCAGCTGGGCGCCGTACCGGTCGGCGATCGCCTTGAAGTCATCGAGCTGACCGGCGTTGTGCCGCGTGACGACCACCGAGATCTTGAAGCCCTTGAACCCGGCCGCGGCGAGATTCTCCATAGCGCGCAAGGCAGTCGCGTACGAGCCCGCGCCCCGGACGGCATCGTTCACGTCGGCGCTCGCCCCGTCCAGGGAGATCTGCACATCGACGTAGTCGCTGCTCGCGAGCCGCCGCGCCACGGTCGGGGTGATCTTCACTCCGTTGGTCGAGAACTTGACGCCCACGTGGTGCTCGGTGGCGTAGTCGACGAGTTCCCAGAAGTCGGGACGCACGGTCGGTTCGCCGCCGCCGATGTTGACGTAGAACACCTGCATCCGCTCGAGTTCGTCGATCACCGCCTTGCATTCGGCGGTGGACAGCTCGCGCGGATCACGCCGCCCGGAGCTCGACAGGCAGTGCACGCACGACAGGTTGCAGGCGTAGGTGAGTTCCCAGGTCAGGCAGATCGGCGCATCCAGACCGTATTGGAACTGTTCGACGAGCGGCAGAGTCATGCTTCGCTCCTGGCGCGGATCATGTGCGAGCGGGCCAGGGTGGCCAGCGCGCCTTGATAGGAGGGCAGTTCGGCCGCCGCGATGCCCGCGGTCGTGCACGCCGCCCGGGCAGTCGACGCGGTGTCGAGCTCGCGGACGACGTTCAGCAAGGCTGGGCTTTTCAGGAACGACAGCCGGCGAGTACCGAAGTGATAGAGCAATGCCCCGAAGCGTTCCGGCCGGACGGACACCTGCGGATGGAGCTGCCAGGGCGCGTCCAGGTCGAACGCGGTCTCAGTAGACACCGCACATGCCGTCGATCGAGACCTCCTCGACGAGAACGTCGTCGACAGTGACGTCCTCCGTGATGTCCTCGGCTTCTTCGGTGACGGTGATCGCGGCGTCGCTCATGTCGCGCTCCTCGGGAGTCGTAGGCCTTGGCTATTCGCCTATTCGGCACTGAGTGCCGAATACCTTGCACGTTAACGGCACGGAGTGACTTAATCAAGGGGTGTCGTACTCGCAGGCGAGGTCCACATGCAGCAGACTCCGGTCATGACCGAGCCTCGCCGCGGACGGCCTCCCGTCACGAGCCGCCGCGAGCTCGAGCTCATCGCGCTGCGCCTGTTCACCGAGCACGGCTTCGACGAGACCACGATCGATCACATCGCCGCCGAGGCCGGGGTCAGCCGCCGGACGTTCTTCCGCTACTTCGACACCAAGGCGAACGTGCTGTGGTCCGCGTTCGACACCGAGGTCGACACCATCCGCGCCGCGCTGGCCAGCATGCCGGCGGACATGCCGATGATGGAGGCGATCCGCAAGGCGGTGGTTACCGCGAACCACTACCGCGCCGAGGATGTGCCCGAGCTGCGCACCCGCATCAACCTCATCAGCTCGGTGCCCGACCTCAACGCCAGTGCCGCGGTGCACTACGACGCCTGGGAACGCTCGATCAGCGAGTTCGTCGCCCGACGAATCGGGCAACCCGTCGACTCGCTCTACCCACTCGCGGTCGGCCGGGCCACCCTCGCCGCCTGCCGGGCCGCGTACGAGCGCTGGGTCGCCCGCGCCGATACCGATCTCACCGTCTACCTGAACGCGGCCTTGGTGGCGCTGGCCGCCGGCTTCGCCCCGGACGCCCTGGCAACGGGGTTCGCGCCAGAAGCGGGGATTAGCGACCCGATCGACCGGGCATAACCGGATGGACGGCGCGTTCGCTCTGGGGGGCGCGTGTCGTCCGGCCCCGCGTGCTAACAGCAACACGCGGGGTTCGACCCTGCCCGTTCGTCGTTCACCACGTGCGGACGCCTGATCATGGATGCTGTCGGCGTGGATGCCACTGGAAACGGCCCGCCCGAGCGAGCCGGCTACCGGCGATCCGCGGGCTCGGAACGGGGCGAGGCCCGGCGGCGAGAGCTGCTCGATCGGGTTACCGACGACCTCGGCGTCAATGGCCTGGTCGACTTCTCGCTCCGGCGGGCCGCGCGGGCGGCCGGCACCACGCACAAGGTGCTGCTCTACCACTTCGACGGACCCGAGGACCTGCTCACCCAGGCGGTCCTGCAACTGCGCGAGCGGCGCATCAGCAAATCGCTGATCGCCGCCACCGATGGACCCGACCGTCCACTCGCGGACCGGGTACGCGCGATCTGGCCCGTCCTCGTCGGTACGGAGTCGTGGGTGCTCGATCAGGCCATCGGCTTGGCGATGTACGACCCGGGGCGCTACGCGGAACTCGCGCGTACAGCGTCCCAGCAGTACCTGCCCACGCTGCTGTCTCTGTGCCCCGAGCGGTGGTCCGATGAGCGCAAGCTCGAGGTCGCCGAACTGATCCTCGGGACCCTGCGGGGCTTTCTCGTCGAGTGGCGGACCAGCGGGGACGCGGCCGGAATTGCCGCCGGATTCGAGGCCCTGGGCCGGGCGCTGGAGCGGGAAGAGGCCGCCGGGGCTCCGCGACCCAGGTAGGTGGACAGTTTGCGAACCATGTGGTTCACTTCTCGGGAAGGACGGTTCCGATACCCGGGGTGGGGATGTCCGTGGAGCGCGAGAAGGTCCGATTCACCAGCGGCGATACCGAGTGCGCCGCCTGGCACTACCCGGGAACCAACGGCGCTTGCGTAATCATGGCCGGCGGTGGCGGGGTGACCAAGGAACCGGGCACCGACCGGTTCGCGAAACGCTTCAACGACGCCGGGTTCGCCGTCCTCGCCTTCGACTACCGCCGGCTCGGAGAAAGCGGTGGGCAGCCGCGCCAGCTCATGCGCATGGGTGAGCAGCTCGCCGATTGGCAGGCCGGGATCGCTTTCGCCGCGACGCTGCCCGGGGTCGACCCGAACCGGCTCGCGGCCTGGGGCTTCTCGCTGTCCGGCGGTCACCTCTTCCGGGTCGCTGCGACCAACCCGCAGCTCGCGGCGGCGATCGCGCAGACCCCGCTCGTCGACGGTCCAGCTGCGTCGCGCCAGGCGGCGCGTCACCAGAAGCCGCTCGCGATGCTTCGCTTCACCGCTCGAGGCATTCTCGATGCGGTCGGCGGGCGGTTCGGCCGTCGCCCTCTGCTGGTGCGGCTCGCCGGCGAGCCGGGAACCGTCTCGATGCTCACCACGCCAGACGGCCTCGACGGCAACCGCGCGCTCAACCCGGACGACACGTACCCGGACTGGCAACAGGCGATCGCCGCTCGTTCCGCGCTACGCGTCACGCTCTACCGGCCCGGCCGCTACGCGTCCCGAGCGCGCTGTCCGATGCTCGTCCTCGCCTGCGACCAGGATCAGTCGGTGCTCGCCGAGCCCGCCGTCCGGGCGGCGAACCGCGCCCCCCGCGGGGAACTCGTCCGGATGCCCGGCGGGCACTACGCGCCATTCCTGGACGGCCACGAGCCGGCCGTCGATGCCGAGCTGTCCTTCCTGCGCCGGCACCTGCTCGAGTCGACGGCGCTCCACACCGCCGGCGCCGACTCGACCCGCTGAGCCGGCCCTCGCATGCCGACCATCGAGCTGTCCGCCGGCACCATCGACTACGAGGACACCGGCGGCGCCGGCTCGACGATCGTGTTCTTGCACGGGCTGATGATGGACGCATCGTTGTGGGAGCAGCCGATCGCCGAGCTGGACGTCGATCACCGGTGTGTGGCCCCGACCCTGCCGCTCGGCGCGCACCGTCACGCGACGCCGGACGCCGATCTGTCCCTGCCCGGGGTAGCTCGGCTGGTCGTGGAGTTCCTCGACCGACTCGATCTGCACGACGTCGTCCTCGTCGGCAATGACACGGGCGGGGCGCTCGTACAGCTGATCATGGCCGACGGCGCCGCCCGGGTGGGACGGGTCGCGCTCGTCTCCTGCGACGCATTCGACAACTTCCCGCCCGGGCTGACCGGCCGCACACTCGTGCGCACCGGCCGGCTCTCGCCCCGGCTGTTCGGGCTGTTCATGCAACAGATGCGACTTCGGATGGTCCGGCGGCTGCCGATCGCGTTCGGGTGGCTGACCAAACGCGGCGACGCGGCCACCGCCCGGTGGATGCGGCCGGTCCTGAAGCAGCCGGAGATCCGCCGGGACACCGTGCGGGTGCTGCGCGCGATCAGGACCGAGCCGAACCTCCTGGTCGAGACGGCCGAACGCCTACCGAGCTTCACCCGTCCGGCCCTCGTGGTCTGGGCCGCCGGCGACCGGGTGATGCCGCCCGAACACGGTCGGCGCCTCGCCGAACTTCTCCCGCGGGGACGGCTGGTGGAGGTCGACGACAGCTACACGCTCATTCCCCTGGACCAGCCGGCCCGGCTGGCTGCGCTCATTCAAGAATTCGCGTCGGAGGGCTGACGTCGGGCTCTATCGTTCTGAATTCCGGTGCGGATGATGTGCTCCAGTAGGTCAGCAGCGAGCTCCACCTACTGCGATCTGGCCCGGCAGCTGCATGTCAGCCTCGTTGGGTCCGGCCCAGATCGGGTAGCAGCCCGGCTGGACGGTCCAGCGCTTGGACGTGGGGTTCCAGTAGGAGAACGCCCTAGGGTCCAGGCTGATCGTTACGCGTGCACCGACGCCTGCAGGCAGTTCGACCCGCTGGTAGCCGCGCAGCTGCCGGACCGGCTCGCGGACGTCCGCAGTCCTTGGCCAGCCCACATAGATCTGCGGAACGTCCGAGCCGGCGCGCGAACCGACGTTCCGCACGGTGAGCGAAACCTTTGTCGGCGCCGTTCCGCTGGTTCGCGCCGGGACGTGAAGGCTGCTGTACGCGAATTTCGTGTAGGAGAGCCCGTACCCGAACGGGAACAATGGTGTCGTGTGGCTCTTGTCGAACCACCGGTATCCGGTGTACAGGCCTTCGTTGTACTGGTCGGTCGGGGCCGGCTCGTCGGAGTACTTGACGGGGAATGTCTCGGGTAGCCGCCCGCCCGGCTCGGCGTCGCCGAAGAGGATCCCGGCGATTGCGTTGCCGTCCTGCTCGCCGGGCATCCACGCCTCGAGAACTCCGCGGACGCTACCTAGCCACGGCATGGTCACCGGGCCGCCGCTGTTGATTACCACGACGGTGTTCGGGTTTGCCGCGGCGACCGCCTGGACAAGGGCATCCTGGTTGTTCGGAAGGGTGAAGCTGGTCCGGTCGCCGGCGAATTCTCCCTCGTTGGTGTAGACGAACACCACGGCGACCTTGGCCGTCGATGCGACATAGGCGGACATCCCTGGGACTGCGCCCGGGTCGTAGACGACGGTGTCGTTGTTCTTCTTCGCCCGCGTGGTGATCGCGTCGATCGGCGCGGACAGGTTGGTCGGGATTACCTGCGAGTCCGGGCTCGAGGTGCTCTGGTAGTAGGTGGCGGCGCCGGATTGTGAGGCCGGCAGGCCGATAACGGCGATGGTGCTGTTGCGGTCCTGCAGAGGCAATGTCGATGCTGTGTTCTTGAGCAGCACGGTGCCCTCTTGTGCCATCGTGCGGGCGAGCGTCTCGTCGTCGGCGGTATTGACGACACGGTGTACCGAGCCCGGTGGTCGGTCGAACAAGCCGCGCTGGAACATGGTGTTGAGGATTCGGTACACCATGTCGTCGAGACGGCTGATCGGTACCTGACCGGACTGCACGGCCGACTTCAGGAATGCGTCGAAGTAGCTGCCCGCCGCCATTTCCATATCAAGTCCGGCGGTGGCGGAGGGCACGGTGGAGTGCGTGGCCCCCCAATCGGAGACGGCGTATCCGGAGAAGCCAAGTTCGCTCTTCAGCGTGCTGAGCAGGTCAGGGTTTTGACAGGCGAATTGGTCGTTGAGCTTGGTGTAGGCGCACATTACCGAGCCAACGCCGGCCTGGACCGCATTCTCGAACGGCTTCTCGTAGACCTCGTGCAACGTGCGTTGATCGACGACCGCAGTGAGGGACCCGGCATCCAAGGCTGCGTAGTGCTTGACCGTCGCGATCACGGGCCGACTCTGCACGCCGGTGATCATCCCGGCGGCCATCGTGCCCTGTAGGTACGGATCCTCGCCGCCGATGCCTTCCCAGTTGCGGGAGAAGCTCGGATTGCGGCCCGCGTTGACGTCCGGACCGAGCAGGACGTTGCTGCCCTTGGCCATCCACTGCCGCGCGAGTGCACGCCCGTAGGTGTAGGCGGTCTGCGGATCGAACGACGAAGCCTGGGCGATCCCGGACGGGAACGCCGTCGCGCCGCGCGCGTTGGCGCCGTTGGTCGTGGCGTAGCCCTGACCGCCGTCGGACATGTACAGCGGCGGGATGCACAGCGACGTGATCGCGGGTACCCACCCGACTCCGCGGCCGCCGGGCGCCGCGGCGAAGTCTGCGTAGTTGATGGGACCGTTCTCGTTGGGCTTGTTCTCCACGGCGCCGGCACCGTGCACCATCTGGATCTTCTGGTCCAGCGTCATGGCGTTGAGCAGGGTCTTGGCTCGGTGCGCCGGGCTCCACGAGGGGTCCATCCAGGAACATCGCGGCGTCGCTGCCTGGGCCGGCTGTGTCCCGTGGATGCTCGCCGACGTGGCCAGCGGGAGGGCGACGACCGCGAGCGCCACCCCGATCCGGCGCGCGCGGGCGCGCCAATACCTATCCCTGGAGCTCACGTGGCTGGCCCCTCTCTCGAAGATGGTAACACCGTGTTACCTACTTGTGGGCAGGCTACCTGTGCGTTTCGAAAGGGTCAACGAGGTGTCGTCATCGCGAAACCCGGGACGCCTCGCGCGACGGGTCGCACGGGACAGGTCCTGACCTTTGTAGCCTGCTACCTGTGTCGGACCGCCGTCGAACCGCGATTGATCGCTGGGACGGTTTCCGCGGTGAGCAGCGTGCCGTCATCGCCGACGCCATCATCGGCATCATTGCCGACCAGCCCGACCACGTGCCTACCGTGACCGACGTGGCCGACGCAGTCGGAATCAGCCGCAAGACCTACTACAAGTACTTCGAGGATCTCAGCGGCGCGATGGTGTTCGCCCAGCAGCGCGCACTGGCGCGGCTGGGCGAAGCCGGCGCAGTGGCACCCGGAACGGCCTCGAACAGTCGTGAGCGGTTGCTCGGAATGTTCGAGAGCTCCATGCTGAGCGCCTTGAAGCAGCCGGAACTCCTTCGATTCCTCTCCTTCTTCGACTATTCGTTTCGTCATCGCGGCCTTACTTCCCAACAGCACGTCAGTTACGAAGCGTCGGTCCGCGCGAGCCTCAGCGATATCTTCGATGCCTTTGCGGCCGGTCAGGTGGACGGCTCGATTCGTGATGACCTGGATCCCGAACGCACACTCTTCACGATGGGTCACTCGGTGATGGGACTCGTCCAGCGCGTGATGCTCGCCGACCCGAGGACACTGCGCGAACTCGGTGCCCCCGCCATCCGGCTCGAGCTCGAGGTATGGCGACAGTTCCTTACGCCGACTGCGTGACGTCCGTACGCAGTTGAGGCATCGGCTCGTGTTCTCGACTCCGCACCGCACCTCCCCGCCCGGACGACGGGCTCGGCCCGGAAAGGCGCGATCGGCTATAGGCCCGTCATGGCTCAACCCTGCTCGACGTTCTGAGCCGCGGCCACGAACCGGGCGAACGACTCGTCGTAGTCCGCCCCGCCCGGCGGCGGCGCGGGTCGCTGGTCGAGAGCCGGCGCGGACGAGACCAGCCCGGCCCGCTCTGCGGCGAGCAGGGCGGCGCCGGCGGCAACTGGTTCGGGCTCCGTCACCAGGCGCAGCGGCCAGGGCATGACCCGCGCCTTCACCTGCATCCAGGCCGGATTGGCGGTTACCGGGCGGCCGAACACCGTCACCGGCGGCGCGAGGAGACCGGCGAGGCGGAACTGTTCCTGCGCGATCCACCGGGCGTGCAGGCACAGCCCCTCGAGCATCGCCCGCGCGAGGTACGCCGCGGACTGATCAGAGCGTCCGATGATCCGCAGCCGGGCTGAGGGATCGGGGTCGGGAGTCTTGCGCCCGGACAGGTACGGCAGCACCAGAACCTCGCTCGGCCGGCGGTCCAACTCGCGCACCTGTGCGAACAGCTCGTCCGGATCGACGCCGCCGCCCTCGTGTTCGAGCCACCACTGCACGACCGCGCCGGCGGTCGACGATCCGGCGAGGACGGCTCGGTGGATGCCGCTGACGGTCACGACAGCGCTCATGCCGGCGCGTGCCACCTCGATCGGGTCGGGCGGTACCGCCACCACCGACATGATCGCCTCGGCGGTACCGAGCGAGTCAGCGACGTCGCCGGGGCGGCGAACCCCCGCGGCGTACGCGCCGACCGCGTGGTCGTGCCCGGCGATGACGACCGGCGTGCCGATCGGCAGCCCGAACGCCGGATCGCTGACCCGGCCCGCGATCCCGCCGGTCACGACGTCGGGCAACTGCTCCGGCCGCAGCCCCACGTCGCTCAGCAGCTCGGCATCGAACCCGCCCGCCAGCTCAGCGCCGGGCGGCGGGAGCCGGTACGCCATCGTCCGGCCGGCCAGGGTGTGGTCGGTGGCCAGCCGACCGGTGAGCAGCAGACCGGCGAGGTCGGCGGCCCCGGCCCAGCGGGCCATCGCCGACCACGTCTCGGGGCGGTTGGTCCGCAACCAGGCCCACGTCGCCAGCGGCACCTTGGCGCTCGGCCGCACCCCCGTCGCCGCGACGAGAGCAGCCCAGCCGAGTCGGTGCGACAGGTCCTCGGCCTCGACGACGGCGCGATGCCCGTCCCAGCGCAGCCAGTCACCGATCGGGACGCCTGACGCGTCGAGGGGTACGCCGGTTTCGGCCATCGAAGCGATGCCGACCACGTCCGGGGCCGGGGCGCCGTCCAGTACTCGGCGCAGTAGGGCGGACACCGTGATCGCGAGGTCGGCCGGGGCCGGGGTGGGCGCCGAGGCGACCGCACGCACGCGTACGGCCGAGGAGCTCGTCTCGACCAGAGCGACCTTGGTGTTCGTGGTACCCAGGTCGATCCCCACACACGTCGGCACGCCCCATTGTGGGCCGAGCCCCGGATCCGAACCCTCAGCGGGCGCCACCGTTGTGTGCGTAGCCCGAGTGATCGGCCTGCGGGCCGGTCGGGTCCGCCGCGTGACGAGGTGGCCACGACTGACGACGATCGGTCTCTGCCCTCTCACCGATCGCTTCGTCGGCCCCGTCATCGGTCGCCGCGAGCCGGACCAGCCGGTCGAACAGCAACCGGTAGTGCAAGAAGGCGCCGCGCAGATCCTCGGTGTCGGCTTGCTGCGACCCGGCCCGGTCATAGACGCCGTGCGCATGCCGGTAGTTGTCGACCACATCGGGGTAGTCGACCGAGATCAAGGTCGCCTGCGACGGGAAACCGTCGGTCGGATATCCGCGCGCACCCATGAGCCGAGTCACCAGGCCGTCGGCGGCGACGACCGCGTTGGACGGCTGATCCACGAAGCGTTCCTGCAGGTCACGCCACTCCGCCACGAACCGCGCCCGCGTCTGCGTCGGCAGCGGCTTGATCTCGAATCGGGCCCGCTGCTTCTCGCGACCCCGCAGCTCGGCTTCGGCCCGCCGGCGGCCTTCCCGAGCCTGTACCTCCCGGTCGTACTCCGGCCCGAAGTTACGCCGCAACCGCGCCGTCCGACGCTGTGAGAACAGCGCCGTGGCGAGCAGCGCGACGACGACCACGATGCCGACGGCGATGAGAACCCACGTCCAGGCAGTCATCAGTTCCTCCTTGGAATTCGCTGTGCCTTTCTCATACCCGGGGCCCGCGTCCGACTAAACAAAGATCAAACTTCAGGGGACGCCACACACGGGTCTCAGCGGCATCAGGCAGGATCGGCCCATGCTCGGTTTGCCGGACCACGTAGCCGCCTGCCTCTTCGATCTGGACGGAGTCCTGACCGATACGGCCAGCGTCCACCGCGCCGCGTGGAAAGAGACGTTCGACGCCTACCTGTCCGCCCACGGCGGCGCCCCGTTCACCGACGACGACTACGACGACTACGTCGACGGCAAGCCACGCGCGGACGGGGTGCGCGACTTCCTGGCCTCGCGGGGCATCCAGCTGCCCGAGGGGCAGCCCGACGACCCGCCGGGCCACGACACCGTTCACGGCATCGGCAACCGCAAGAACGAGTTGCTCCTCGAGCGCATCCATCGCGACGGAGTCACGGTGTACGAGGGCTCGCGGCGCTACCTCGCCCTCGCGCGTGACGCCGGCCTGGCCCGGGCCGTCGTGTCGTCCAGTGCGAACGCTGTGAGCGTCCTGAAGGTCACGGGCCTGGACGAGTTCATCCAGGCCGTCGTCGACGGGAACACCATCGAGCAGAAGCGACTGCCCGGCAAGCCGGCTCCGGATTCGTTCCTCGCCGGCGCTGAATTGCTGCACGTCGCGCCGGGCGCGGCGGCCGTGTTCGAGGACGCGCTCGCCGGGGTCGCCGCGGGACGGGCCGGCCACTTCGGCTTCGTCATCGGGGTCAACCGGCTCGGCGCGGATCACAAGCGCGGCCTGCGCGAGCACGGCGCCGATACCGTCGTGGCCGACCTCGCGGATCTCGCGTGATCCCCGAGCCGCGCTTCCCGGTGGAGCAGTGGTCCATCCGCGAACTGGGCCTCGACCTCGACCAGCTCGCCCAGTCCGAGTCGGTATTCGCGCTGTCCAACGGGCACATCGGCATCCGCGGCAACCTCGACGAGGGCGATCCGCACGGGCTGCCGGGCACCTACCTGAACTCGTTCTACGAAACCCGGCCGCTGCCCTACGCCGAGTCGGGGTACGGCTTCCCCGAAATGGGCCAGACGATCATCAACGTCACCGACGGCAAGCTCATCCGGCTGCTGGTCGACGACGAACCGTTCGACCTGCGCTACGGCACGCTGCACCACCACGAGCGGATCCTCGATCTGCGATCCGGCCTGCTGCATCGAGTGGTCGAGTGGGAATCGCCCGCCGGGCAGGTCGTTCGGGTGCGGTCGACCCGGCTGGTATCACTCACTCAACGATCGGTCATGGCGATCCGCTACGAGGTCGAGGCGGTCGGCGATCCGGCGCGCGTCGTCATTCAGTCCGAGCTCGTGGCCAACGAGGATCTGCCGACGCAGTCGAACGATCCCCGAGTGGCCGCCGTGCTCGAGGCGCCGCTGGAGGCCGAGGATCAGTTCGGCAGGGACACCCGCGCGCTGCTCGTCCACCGGACGCGAGCCAGCCAGCTCCGGATGGCAGCGGCCATGGAGAACACCTTCGTCGGCAGCGGCAACCCAGGTCTGGAAATACAGCCGGACTGGGCTCGCGTGACCGGCGGGACAACACTTGCCCCGGGCGAGCGCCTGACGTTGACGAAGTTCGTCGCCTACGGATGGTCCAGCCTGCGGTCGCTGCCGGCGCTGCGCGATCAGGTCGACGGAGCGCTCAGCATGGTGGCCTATACCGGCTGGGATCAGCTCGTCGCCGACCAACGATCAGCATTGGACGAGTTCTGGCACGGGGCGGACGTCTCGCTGGAGGGCGACGACACCGTGCAGCAGGCGGTGCGCTTCGGGCTGTTCCACACGATGCAGGCCGCCGCCCGGGCCGAGGGGCGCGCCATCCCGGCCAAGGGTCTCACCGGACCCGGGTATGACGGCCACGCGTTCTGGGACACCGAGAGCTTCGTGTTGCCGGTGCTCACCGCCACCGTTCCGAAGGCCGCCGCGGACGCGCTGCGGTGGCGGCACGACACGCTCGACCTCGCCCGCGACCGCGCCGAGGCGCTGCGAATGCGCGGAGCGACGTTCCCGTGGCGCACGATCAGGGGGCACGAGTGCTCCGGTTACTGGCCGGCCAGTACGGCGGCGATGCACGTGAACGCCGATATCGCGGCCGCCGCTATCCGCTACGTCAATTGGACCGGTGACGAGGACTTCGACCGCACCCGCGCACTGCCCATGCTCGTCGAGACGGCGCGGCTGTGGGCCTCCGCCGGGTATCACGGCGACGACGGCTACTTCCACCTGGACGGAGTCACCGGTCCGGACGAGTACAGCGCGGTGGCCGACGACAACATCTACACGAACCTGATGGCGCGGCTGAACTTGCTCGGGGCCGCGGACACCGCGGAGCGATGGCCGCGGGAGGCAGCGAACTTGGACGTCACCGCCGCCGAGACCGCCGCCTGGCGGGCCGCCGCCGAGGCGATGTCGATGCCGTACGACGACGACAAGCGCGTCCACCAACAGGACCGTGGCTTCACCCAACACCAGGTATGGGACTTCGAGCGCACGGCGAAGTCCGGCGGATACCCCCTGCTGCTGCACGCACCGTACTTCGACATCTATCGCAAGCAGGTCGTCAAGCAGGCGGATCTCGTTCTCGCGATGCACTGGTGCGGCGACCGGTTCACGTTCGAGGAGAAGGCGCGCGCGTTCGCGTACTACGAGCCGCTCACCGTCCGGGATTCGTCGCTGTCGGCCTGCACCCAGGCTGTGCTCGCGGCCGAGACCGGCCACCTCGAACTCGCCCACGACTATCTCGCTGAGGCCGCGCTGATGGACCTCGCCGACCTCGAGCACAACTCTCGCGACGGGCTGCACATCGCCTCGCTGGCCGGCGCCTGGATCGCCCTCGTCGCCGGGTTCGGTGGGATGCGCGACCACGGTGGAACATTGAGCTTCCACCCGCAGCTGCCGCCGGGGATCACTCGGTTGAGCTTCGCGATGCGGTGGCGAGGCGCAACCCTCCAGGTCGCCGTCACACCCGAGGCGGCCGTCTACACCCGGCTCGACGGACCGGCGATCGAGATCCAACACGGCGACGACACGTTCACCCTCGACGGGGCGCCCGTGACTCGCCCCGTGCAGCAGGTCACGCCGATCACCCCGACGCCGCAACAGCCGGCCGATCGCGCCCCGGCCCGCTCCAGCTAGGCCTGTAGTCACTCCGACTCAATTCTCCTATGAAATAGGGGAACTCTCGGGACGCCGCTGGGTCGCGCCGGTGGCGCTGTGGTCTGGTTCTACAGCGGCAGCGACGAGGAGTTGATTGCCCTGTTCCGTTGCGCGCTCGGCTTGCGGCACGCTTGTAGTCACTCCGACTCAATTCTCCTACAAAATAGGGGAACCTCTCTCCGGACGCCGCTGGGTCGCGCCGGTGGCGCTGTGGTCTGGTTCTACAGCGACAGCGACGAGGAGTTGATTGCCCTGTTCCGTTGCGCGCTCGGCTTGCGGCACGCTTGTAGTCACTCCGACTCAATTC
>Ga0137412_10002860_pt1 | contig 13716 bp, 11 predicted proteins | sample CZODoug2_1_16fun_FD_122160 | JGI IMG/M metagenome (GOLD analysis project Ga0137412, IMG submission 122160) | Vadose zone soil fungal communities from Angelo Coast Range Reserve, California, USA - CZODoug2_1_16fungal (Hybrid Assembly) | ecosystem: Environmental > Terrestrial > Soil > Vadose zone... | reverse complement strand
AAATCACACGGAAAAAACAGAACCTATTGATAGGTGACTCGGGCCGGACGAAGGATCTTCCGGCGCAGGGCTGGGACCCATTTCGTAAGGATCCGGCCCGCAAATGAATCTGACAGGGTGTGTGGAATCGGGCTGTGGGTCAGTTTGGTGGGTAGGACAGACATTCTTGTCTGTCCGGTGCGATATCGCCACCGGGCATGCGGACAGGCAAGAGTGCCTGTCCTACTAAAACCTGGCGACGCAATAGCGAGAATTGCAGTTTCGGGCGTTCGGGGTTCAATCCCCTGAAAGAAATGTTGCCATTCTGTTTTGCTTGGCCTTCCTTTGTCAGGATGAGAAGGCACGACCCACAAAACTTGAGACTTTTTCATTAAGCTGTTAGCGCTATCCGCGAGGATCGGCGGTGGAAATCGGTGTCTGCTTCGGCGACTGGACTGGCTCAGGGGGGGGCGTTTTCGAGGCGGGCGCGATGCCCGGAGGCGCCGTGGCATTTCCAGGCGGAGCGTCGGCGCCCGTTGGCTCCTCACTCGTCTCCGTCGGGGCGGAGTCAGGCGTGTCTACTTTAATATCTTTTGTCACCGCCAACTTTTCGAGCGGCAGCACGTTTTGAAAGGCCTCAATCGGTTTGTCCGCGAGCGCGCTTTGCATGAATTCAAGCCAGATGGGCAGAGCAGCGATCGCGCCGGTTTCGGGCTTGCCCAGAGACACAGCCGTGTCGTCATAGCCGACCCAAACGCCGGCGGTTAATTGCGGCGTGAAGCCGAGGAACCAGGCGTCGGTGAAATCATTCGTCGTGCCCGTCTTGCCGCCGGCAGGGCGGCCCAGCGCACGGGCAGGCATGCCGGTCCCAAATTGCACGACATCTTCAAGCATCGCCGTCATCGTGCGGGCCACATCAGGCGCGACCACATCGTGAACGGCTGGATGGGCCTGCTCGAGCAGCGCGCCGTCGTAGGTGGCCACGCGGCGGATCATGTGCGGATCGATGCGAATACCGTCATCGGGGAAAACGGTAAACGCGGAGGTATGTTCGAGGAGGTTCAGGTCCGCCGCGCCGAGAGTAACCGGCAGATAGGGGGGCAGGGCGCTGGTGATGCCGAACCGGCGCGCCATGTCGATCACGCTGTTCATGCCGATTTTTTCCGCGAGTTTCACCGCGGGAACGTTGCGGGAACCCTCCAGCGCGCGGCGCAACGTAATCATGCCTTCAAATTTTTCATCGTAATTGTGCGGCGAGTACGGCTGGCCGCCGCTCATGGTCGTAAATGGCGCGTCCAGGATCGTGTCAAAGGGAGTGAATCCCAGTTCCATCGCTGCTGAATAGACGTAGATCTTGAACGAAGAACCGACCTGGCGTTGCGCCTGCGTGGCGCGATTGAATTTCGATTCGTCGAAGCTGTAGCCGCCAACCATGGCTTTGATTTCGCCGGAGGAATTGTCGATGGCCACCATGGCGGCCTGCGGGCCCACGTTCTGCTCAAGCTGGACACGCGCGACAACGCCGTTGATGTCCTTGATGGAAACCTGCGCGAGATCGCCAACCGCAAGCATTTCTTTAGGCGAGCGGTTTCTGGTCCAGGCAAAATCGGGTTGCGTGAGCAGCGCGCGGTAGGGACCTACCTTAATCGTCGCCGCTTTGTCATCGACCGCCGTAACCAGGCCCGTGACGTAATCGCCTTTCCCGATCGGCCAGTGCCAGTCCTCGTCCTCGTAGGATTCGAGCGTATCGCGATGATTGCGCAAAATGTTTTCGAGATTGCCGCGCCAACCGTGCCGCCGGTCGTAGGCGTGCAGTCCATCGCGGATCGCCTGGTTCGCCGCGCGCTGCATGCCAACGTTCAGCGTCGTGTAGACGCGGAGCCCGCGTTCGTGGACTGTTTGCGTGCCGTATGTGCCTTCCAGATATTTGCGGATATCCTCGACGAAATACGGCGCCAGGGTATTGTGCGGCGCCTCCACGTGCAGCGCGAGCGGCAGCGCAATCGCCTGTGTCGCCTGCGCTTGGGTGATTTTGTCCGCGCGAGCCATGCGATCCAGGACGATGTTGCGCCGCGCCAACGCCCGCTGCGCGTGCAGGATGGGGGAATAACTCGGTCCGCGAATCATGCCTGCCAAAAGAGCGGCCTCGGGCAGCGTAAGCTTGCCCACCGGCTTGCCGAAATAATATTCCGAGGCAGCCTCAAATCCGTAGTTGCCGTGGGATAGATAGATTTGATTACAGTACATCGTAAAAATCTGCTGCTTGGTGTAGTGGCGCTCGATCTGGAGGGCCAGCAAAGTTTCCTGAATCTTGCGGCGCATGGTGCGATCGGAGCGGTCGAGAAACAGCGTGCCGGCGAGCTGCATGGTAAGCGTGCTGGCGCCCTCGGCGACACGATGCGCCAGCAGGTTTCGCCAGGCGGCGCCCGCCACCCGCGTAAAGTCCACGCCCCAATGCTGTTCAAAGTGCTGATCTTCGGTCGTGAGGATGGCGTCTTTCAGGACCTGTGGAATCTGCTCGTAGCTGAGCAGGATGCGGCGCTGCAAAGCGAAACTGCCGATGACCTGGCCGTCGTCGGCATAGAGCTCGGTCACGATGTCGGGGCGAAAATCTTCGAGGGCGCGAATCTGCGGAAGGTCGCTCGAATACACAAAGATCAATCCTGCCAGCGCGCCAACGGCGATGGAGCCGAGCAGCAGAAGTGCGAAGGCGACGCGTCCCACAACCTTGCGGCCGCGCAGTCGCAGCGTGATTGGCGGCAGCTCTACCATGAGGATTTCATTCTAGCGCAAATGCTTGCGGAGAACGCGAAGATCAGGAGGAAACCGCGGCCCTGCGTCTCTTGATGAGAAATGCGCCAATTGTGACGGCGAGGGCGAGGACGAGCAGGCTGCTGTCGCGGATCAGTGTGGCCGTTCCCAGCTTCTCGTTGTTGCCGAAGCAGCCGCAATTGATTTCAAGGCCCAGGATTTTGGCGCGCGTCATCGCACCGATGAATACCAGCAGCAGCGCGGTGGTGATCGAACCGGCCCAGCGTAAGCCGATGCCCACGATCAGCAGGGCGCCGAGCAGCAGCTCGAACCATGGCAGAATTCGGGCCATCCATTCGACAACCGAAAGGGGCAGCATCTTGTAGGAATCGATGGCCATGGCGAAGAAGAAATGATAGTCGTGCAGGTGCCACGCGCCATCAAAATAAAGTTTCGAGTAGGCGGCATAGAGGAAAATTGCTCCGAGCGCGACTCGCCCCAAAACAAGCAGCACGCGCGGCCAGGCGCGCGGTTGGGATTGCGATTCCGAAATTACGGCAGAAGTGGCCATAGTTATTGGCGCAGCAGGAAGTCCAGATAATTTCTCAAGAGTTTGTAATCCACGCCGCCGCCTGGAAGGGCTTCCGTCTTCCCATGCGAGGTCACATAAATCGACGGAGTTTGGTTGACCTTCTTCTGGACTCCCAACGTGCGGTCGCGCTCGATCGAAGCATTGATTTCATCAATGTGCGCTGCCTGGTAATCGCGGATTTTCTTCATCTGCGGCGCGGGAATGGAGGAGGCGAGGGCTTCCTCGATCTTCCCATTCGTGGACCATTGCTCCTGGCTATCGAACAGCGCCCGCTCGATGGCCTCAAATTGTCCAAGGTCCGCGGCGGCATTGGCCAGGCGCGCGGCCTGGTGTGAGTAAGGATGCATGTCGAGCGGGAAGTCGCGATGGATCAAATACACTTTACCAGGAACCACATAGTCGTCGATCACTTGCTTCAAACTCGTCTCGTAGAAATTTCTGCACGCCGGGCATTGAAAATCCTCGAAGACTTCGATCGTGATGGGAGCATTCTTCGATCCCAACGCTTTTGCATCCGGGGAGGGAGTCACCACGGAGGCTGGCTTCGCCGCAGGTCTTGCCGGCGTCTTTGTCTGCTTGCGCGCGGATGCCCCTGAAATCGCTGCAAACGACGAAACGAGGAGAAGAATTCCGATCCGGCTGATGAGAAGCGGTTTCACGAGGTGCTCTCCTTGAATCTTGTGATGCGGGTATTCTAACCCTAATCCGGCCTGCCCTGCATGGATAGACGTGAAACAAAGAGATATGGTTATCCCAAAAGCTCAACACCTGGGGATGATGACGCAAGAACACGTAGGCGGACAAGGGCACTCGCTCCAGACGCTCTGAGGTCAATTCTCGAAGAGGGCTCCCTTACGGTCACGGCCAGCCCCCTATGCAATTAGGATATGAACCGAATGGAAATGCTGATTCTCGGCATTCTTTTGCGGTACAAGTACGAGGGAATTGGCGACGTTGGAGGAAATGAACGTCCTACCACACTGTAAACAAATGAGATATAATGCCATCAAACATCTTGACAATGCGACACTCAATATTTATAATCCTGACGTGTGAGGCACTCATACCGGGCTTTTACCGGTCGAGGGTCTGAAGGAGGCAGGGAGCAATGAGCAAGATTATAGGAATTGACCTTGGGACGACCAACTCTGTTGTTTCGGTCATGCAGGGTGGAGAGCCCGTAGTAATCCCGAACCAAGAGGGCGGCCGGACGACCCCGTCTGTCGTGGCCATTACCAAGACGGGCGAGCGGTTGGTTGGGCAAGTGGCCAAGCGGCAGGCGGTCACGAATCCGGAAAACACGATTTATTCCATCAAGCGCTTCATGGGGCATCGGTATGACGAAGTCACCGATGAGCTGAAACGCGTACCCTATAAGGTGACGCGGGGGCCGCACGACGACGCGCGCGTCGACATTTTTGGCAAGGCCTACAGCCCGCCGGAAATTTCCGCGATGATTCTAGGGAAACTAAAGACCGCGGCGGAAGATTTCCTTGGCGAGAAAGTCACCAAAGCCGTCATCACGGTCCCAGCGTATTTCAACGACAGCCAGCGGCAAGCGACCAAACAGGCGGGCGAAGTCGCGGGATTGGAAGTGCTTCGCATCATCAATGAACCAACGGCGGCGGCGCTGGCTTACGGCCTCGATAAGAAGAAGGACGAAACGATCGCCGTGTACGACCTGGGCGGCGGCACCTTCGACATTTCGATCCTTGAGGTTGGCGAAGGCGTGGTTGAAGTGAAGGCGACGGCGGGCGATACGCACCTGGGCGGCGATGACATTGACAATCGCATCGTCGAGTGGCTGGCCGCGGAATTCAAAAAAGACCAGGGCATCGACGTCAGCAAAGACCGCATGGCGATCCAGCGGCTGAAAGAAGCCGCGGAGAAAGCCAAGATCGAGCTGTCGCAAATGCAGGAGACCGACATCAACTTGCCGTTCTTGACGGCGGATGCTTCGGGGCCCAAGCACCTGCAACTGAAATTGACGCGGGCGAAGCTCGAGCAGTTGATGGAAGACATCCTGCAACGCACGATCGGGCCGACGAAGCAGGCGCTCACGGATGCGGGCATTACACCGGACAAGATCGACGAGGTTGTGCTGGTGGGCGGCTCGACGCGTATACCGCGGGTGTTGCAGATCGTGAAGGAACTTTTCGGTGGCAAGGAACCGCACAAGGGAGTCAACCCCGACGAAGTGGTCGCGGTGGGCGCGGCGATTCAGGGCGGCGTGCTGGGCGGAGAAGTGAAGGATATCCTGCTACTCGATGTGACGCCATTGTCCCTGGGAGTTGAAACCCTCGGAGGCGTGATGACCGTGCTGATCCCGAGGAACACGACGATCCCGACCCGCAAGTCTGAAACATTCTCAACCGCGGCGGACAACCAGCCGTCCGTTGAGATTCACGTAATGCAGGGCGAACGCAAGATGGCCTCAGACAACCGTACATTGGGCAAGTTTCACCTGATGGGGATTCCGCCGGCGCCGCGCGGGATGCCGCAAATCGAGGTTACCTTCGATATCGACGCCAACGGTATCCTGAACGTTTCGGCGAAGGATCACGCGACGAACAAGGAACAAAAAATCACGATCACCGCGTCCACCGGCCTGAGCAAGGAAGAGGCCGAGAAGATGCGCAACGACGCCGAAGCCCACGCCGATGAGGACAAGAAAAAGCTGTCGGAGATCGAGGCGCGGAACATTCTCGACAGCCGGGTGTATCAGATCGAGAAGTTAATCGCCGAAAACCGCGAGAAGCTCTCCGAATCCGATATCAAGCCGGTGGAAGAAGCACTGGCGGCGGCAAAGTCGGCACTTTCCGGAGGCATCCTCGACCAGATCACGTCGGCGACGCAGCAGCTCGAGCGAGCTTCCCACACACTGGCGGAGACCCTCTACAAGACCGCGCAGGCGAGCGGAGCGCAAGCTGGCGCGGCAGGCTCCTCCGACGGAGTTCCGGGAACGCCGGGCGGGTCGAAGTCCGGGTCGAGCGCCCCGCCGCCGGGCGAAGTCATTGACGCCGAGTACGTGGACGTCGACGAATCGAAGAAGCCGAACTAAAAGCGTCGAGGCTGCGGAGTTTTTGGTGGCACAGGCTTCAGTTCGTGTGGTTTTGAGTTAAGCAGAATGCAACCAAAAGCGCACAGACTGAAGTCTGTGCCACTCAATCGGAAGCGTGAGTTGTGGGGAGGCCGGGTCGTGCGGCACTCTCTGCGACACGCTTTTTCTTGGAATTTTCCAGGAGTAACATTTGACGACGTACGAGGGAATCAAGAGAGCTGGACCGCCCCAAGCCATTCAAAAGTTGCGCGAAGATTTATACATGGTGCAGATCGCTCTTTCGGAGACCCCCAGCGCGGATTGGAAGCGTTTGTTTTACGAAACGCAACAATCACCCTCGCCTGATTTCCCGCCTCGCGCTGTGGATATCAGCGGCAATCTGCTCAGGTTTCGTACCGACACCGCGAGCGTGGAAGCAAAGACGGCCTGGATTGACCGCTGGATCGATCGCGCCAACCAGAAGGAATCCGCGATGGGTGGAAAGCTCGACGAAGAGCGCCGGCGCAGGCGAGAAGAGCATCAACGCGAGCAGCAAGAGCTGGCGTCGGTGAACACGCGCTGGGAGAAATTGTGATTGGAACCGCAGAGGCTAAAGCCTCCTTTTTTGAGGCCTTGTATGTCGCGGCTGATGGTTCGCTCGCGCTCACCACAAGAGCCGCGACCCACAAAGATTTCCCGCGAAGACACATGCGGATTGTATTCCAAGGGGCGGTAACCGTTCCACGAAGTAAGGCGATGAGACAATCGAATCATAAATCACGGATGAAAAGTCGCGCCGGATCGCGAGATTCACGGCAAGCGAATCACGAGCCAGGAATCACGAGCCAGGAATCACGAGTCACGAGCCACGAATCACGAGTTACCGGTCACCAGTCACTAGTCACCAACCATGGCTGCTACAACTAAACAAGACTACTACGAATTGCTCGGCGTCTCCCGCAAGGCGCCCCAGAAGGAAATCCGGCAAGCCTACCGGAAACTCGCGCGCAAATATCACCCGGACCTGAATCCGGGCGATAAATCTTCGGAAGAAAAATTCAAGCAGGTGCAGGAAGCTTACGACGTCCTCTCCGACGCCAAGAAACGCCAGATGTACGATCAATTCGGCTTCGAGACTCCGGGCGCGGGCGGCATGCCCGAGGGCGCGGATCCCGGCGACGTACAATTCGATTTCAGCGGATTCGATTTCGGCGGAGGGGGAGGGGGCGCGGGACCCAGCTTCCGCGATTTGTTTGGCCAGTTCTTCCGCGGCGGCGCGCCGGCCGAAGCGCCTTCGCGCGCAGAGACCGGATCAAGCCTGGAGTATCAGATCGAGATCACTTTTTGGGAGGCTGTACACGGCACGGTGAAGAAGCTCACGATCGCGCGCCTTGATGTGTGCACCACCTGCCATGGCACGGGAACGACCGGCCAACCCCAGGCCTGCACCGCCTGCGGCGGTACGGGGCAAGTAACGCAGACCAGCGGGAAGATGCGCTTCAATTTGACTTGCACGCGCTGCGGCGGTACCGGGCGCGTTCGAAATATCTGCCGGACATGCGGTGGCGAAGGCCGCGTGCGCCGTTCCGACACCATCGAAGTTAGAATTCCGGCAGGAGTGCAGACCGGATCGCGCGTGCGCGTTCCCGGCCGTGGAAACGCCGGAACGTCGGGCGCGCCCCCGGGCGACCTGTACATCATTACGGAAGTCCTGCCGCATCCCTTTTTTGACCGGCGTGGCGAAGACCTTTACACCGTTGTGCCCATTACCGTGACGGAAGCGGCGCTCGGCGCGAAAATTGAGGTCCCGACAATCGACGGCCGGTCGCTTCTGCGCGTTCCGCCGGGCACGAACAGTGGCCAGAAACTGCGCCTGCGGGAAAAAGGCGTCCCGTCGCTTCGCCGGCCGGGGCATCGTGGGGATCAGTACGTGGAGTTGCAAGTGGTCGTGCCGAAACCCGTGGATGAACGAGTGCGGGAGCTGTTGCATGAATTGGCGCGCCTCGTCCCTGAGGATCCGCGCAAGGACCTCTTTGAACGTGCCAAGGCCTAGGGTGCGGGCTCTACTTTTGCGCTGAACGCCCCGGACAGATCGGAGCGTGGAGCCCGCCAGAATTGAGGAGCGCCGCCATGCCGCGCAGCAACATCAACCCAAAAAGAAAAAAGGCCCGCGCTGGATACATGATTTCGGCGGTTGCGGAACTCTATAAGCTGCATCCCCAGACGCTGCGCCTTTACGAACGCGTGGGATTGTTGAAACCGTCGAGGTCCGAAGGCAACACGCGGCTCTACACCGACTCCGACCTCGAGCGGCTCGAGGTCATTCTGACCCTGACACGCGAGATGGGCGTCAACCTGGCCGGCATCGAAATCATCCTCAACATGCGCGAAAAGATGGCCGAAATGCAGCATCAGATGGAAGCGTTCACCACATTCGTTCAGGAGGAATTGTCCCGCGGACTCAAGTCCGTGGCCCCGCGGCCCCCCAATAATGCGTTGGCGCGCGTCTCCCCGCCGAAGGCAATTCGCGTGCATAAGTGAGGACGTGAATCGTGACTCGTGATCCGTGATTCGTGTTCTGTCGGTGGATCTGGGTGGCACTGAGAAAGTTAAGAGTTGAGAGTCGAGAGTTAAGAGTTGACAGCCAGAACTTCTGTTGAAGCGCAATCCCGCACCTAGCGGGCATTTATCTTTCAACTGCAAACTCTCAACTTTCAACTCTTCCACACGAGTCACGAATCACAATTCACGAATCACTTCCTCTTTTCCACACGTCCACCGGTTTCCACAGGGCGTGACCGCTTGCGCATCGGTGCCCGCACGCCTATGCTGGCGGCATGGCGCAAACCGATTGTCCGCATTGCGGCGGCACAGGATGGAAAACCGTCGAGCGCATCGCGGAGGATGAAAAACCAAAACGCGTTTCCTGGGAGAAGCCCGTCGCGGACACCGGCGAAAAGAGACGCGTCTGGGCCGTGCCCTGCGACTGCACGGGCAGCGATCGCCCCGCGCGAACGATGGCTCGCGCGCGCATCCCGCGCCGCTACGAGCACTGCGACTTTGACAACTTCGACACCGACCTCTACGAAGCCAGCGGTGAATCCGCCGCATGGAATCGCAGCCTCGAACAATCCAAGCTCGTCATCGAAGCGTTTGCTCGCGACTATCCAGTCGGGACAGAGACAGGCCTGCTATTGATGGGCCCCTGCGGCGCGGGCAAGACACATCTGGCCGTCGCCGCGCTTCGCCAGATCGTTTTGCGCGGGCACACGGGGCTCTTCTACGACTACCGCGAACTGCTCAAGGAAATTCAGGGCAGCTACAACCCGGAAAGCCAATCGACCGAACTGGGCGTGCTCGAACCGGTGCTCACCGCCGACGTTTTATTACTGGATGATTTAGGTGCAAGCAAGCCTTCGCCGTGGGCGCTCGAAACGGTCGGCCACATCCTCAACACGCGATACAACGACCGGCGCATCACTTTGCTTACAACGAATTATCTCGATGGCGCGGGAACGGCGTCCACGCCTGCGGGGCCACGACTTCCGTCAGGGCATGCCGTAGCCGCCGCGCGCGAAGACTCGCTCTCGGACCGTCTTGGCACGCGCATCCGTTCGCGGCTCTACGAAATGTGCCGCACGATCGAGCTCTTCGCCCCAGACTATCGCCGCGAAGTCCGCCAGGCCGGGCGCGTTAGGTCGTGAATCGTAAAGCAGTCGAAAGTTGAGAGTTTGCAGTTTAGAGTTAAATGTTCAACGGGAACGAGATCGCGCTTCAGCATGGTTCTGGGTTTTAACTCTCAACTCTTAACTCTCAACTTTTGACTTCCCCAACGGTCCACCTCTGATTGACACAGGCTACTTGGCGCGGGTATCATCGCCTCGGTGCGGCCCCTGGGTGGGCTGCCGCATTTCCTTCCTTGCACTTGCCCCGTGACTGGGAGGTCCCCCGGCTTTTTGCGGGGAGCAGGGCTGGACCTCGTGGAGGCCGTAAGATGTTTTCCGACAACGAAAACCCCGGCGCGGAAGTTTCCGCTGGACAAACCGCTACCGCCGCCACATCAGCGCCGGAAACAATCAATCAAACTGTACAGACGGAAGAAACGCTTCCGGCTGCGGTGGAAGCACAAGATACGGCTGCGGCTGCCCCTGTCTCTGGGGAGCTAGCCGCTGTCATGGTTTCCCCTGCCGAACCTGTTGCGGCGCCAGACAGCGCTGCGACGGTGGAGCATTCCGACGTGAGTGCCGTGGCAGAATCCGGGGAGCCATCCACCGAATCAACCGCAGAGATGGAACAGCTCATGGAGCAGTACGCCGCGCCGCATCAGGCCCCCGCAGAGGGCGAAATCGAGTCCGGCCAAGTGGTGGCCGTGACCGACCTCGGCGTGGTCGTGAATTTGGGCGGCAAGACCGAAGGGCTGATCCCGGCGCAGGAGTTCGCAGAATTGGATGGCCCATTCCCGCTGCAGCCTGGGCAACCGGTCGAGGTGCAGCGAACTGGCGATCGCAAGGATGGGTACGTGTTGCTGTCCTACCAGCGCGTACGCCGGCGCCGCGCCTGGGGCAAGATCGAAGAAGCCTACCGCAACAAGACCGAGATCACCGGAAAAGTCGTGGACCACATCAAGGGCGGGCTTGTGGTGGACATTGGCGTACGCGCGTTTTTGCCGGCATCGCAGGCGGACACGCATCCCGTGCGCGACCTTGTGGATTGGAAGGATCGCGAAATCGCTGTTCGCGTGCTGAAAATGAACCGCAAGCGCGGAAATGTGGTGGTCAGCCGGCGCGCGATTCTGGACGAGCAGGTGCAAGCGCAGCGGCAGGCCATGCTGGACTCGATGGCCGAGGGACAGACTGTGCGAGGGGTGGTGAAAAATGTCACCGGGTACGGGGCGTTCGTGGACCTGGGCGGCATCGACGGCCTGTTGCACATCACGGACATGTCCTGGGGCCGCGTGGCGAGCCCGCTGGATGCCGTGCGGCCGGGCGAAGAAGTCGAAGTCAAGATCCTGAAGTACGACCGGGAAAAGGGGCGCATATCTCTCGGGCGCAAGCAGCTTTTGCCCGATCCCTGGGCCTCCGTGGTGGAACGCTACGTGGTCGGCACAAAGCTCACCGGCAAAATTATGGGCCTGACGGACTACGGCGCATTCGTGGAACTCGAGCCGGGCATCGAAGGCCTGGTGCACGTCAGTGAAATGAGCTGGTCGAAGCGCAAGCAGCATCCCTCGAAAATCGTGAAGGTCGGCGACGACGTCGAAGTCTCCGTATTGGGCGTCGATTCCAACGAGCGGCGCATTTCACTGGGGATGAAACAGGCGCAGTCGGACCCCTGGCAGCAGCTCGCCGAGAAGTATCCGGTCGGCACGGTGGTCAGCGGAAAAATCCGGAATCTTACCGAATTCGGGGCTTTTCTCGAAATCGAGGAAGGTTTCGACGGCCTGATCCACGTGAGCGACATTTCCTGGACCGGCCGGGTGAAAAATCCCGCCGATGTTTACAAGAAAGGCGACGCGGTCGAAGCCAAAGTGCTGAAGATCGATCCGGCGTCGCGCCGCGTTTCGCTCGGCGTCAAGCAAGTCAACGATATCTGGTCGAGCTGGTTTGAGAAACACAAGGTTGGCGACTTGATTCGCGGAAGAGTTTCGCGGGTCACGACGTTTGGCGCGTTCGTCGAAATTGCGGACGGCATTGAAGGTCTCTGCCACATTTCCGAGATCGATGAGCGGCGTCCCAAGGGCGATAAGCAGCAAGTTGTGGCGCCGCGCTCCGGCGCGCGGCAAAGCGGGCTGCTCGATCCCGGACGCGATTACGAATTCAAGATCGTGAAGATCAGTCCTGACCAGCACAAGATCGGCTTGAGCTACCGAGCCGCGCAAAAACAAGCGGAACGCCGCGACATGGAGGATTACCGGTCCACAAAATCCTCCGCGACAGCGACGATCGGTGATGCCATAATGGCCAAGCGTTCCCTGTAGCCGCTCCGGTGGCCCCCCTGCCGGGGCAGTAAATACTATTTCCATTCACGCTCATTTGGTGATATTGAAATGCCCACCAGAGGCGGCTCGTCAAGGGGAAGTGTTTTCGGCGAGCGAGTGGCGCGCCGATTCGGCGCGATCCGCCCAGCACCTTCGGGTGCAATTTAAAGATTCCGCGGAGCATACATCGATGAATGATTCCACGGTGACAAAAGCGGACCTCGTTGAAGAGGTAGTGCGCGTCACGGAACTTGGACGCAAAGAGTCGGAAGCCATTGTTGAAACTATTTTTGAGAGCATCATTGGCGCGCTGCAGGGTGGCGACCGCATCGAGATTCGCGGGTTCGGCAGCTTCAGAACCAGGCAGCGCCGCGGACGAACCGGACGCAATCCAAAAACTGGCGCCAAGGTTGAAGTGCCTCCCAAGCGCATCCCGTTCTTCAAGCCGAGCAAAGAACTGAAAGATCACGTAAATGTCGGCGCACCCGCACCTCCGAGCGCAGGCAGTGCACCGGCCGCGCCGCAGAGTTGAACCGCGTACTTTATTCCGGCGGGCTCCAAGTACAGCCCGCGCCCGATTTCGGCGGGCTCCACGCTTCACTTGAAGCGTTCAGCGTAAAGTAGAGCCCGCGGCAGTTATATTTGCGGGCTCCAAGTAGAGCCCGCGCCCGTATCAGCAGTGCATGTGACCTTCTTCCCTTATGGATTACATCTGGACGCCTTGGCGTTACCGCTACATTGCCGATGCCGGGAAATCCGTTGGCTGCATTTTCTGCGACGCTCCGGCGGCTAACCAGGACGCGGAAACGCTCATCGTTTTGCGCGGAGTCAAAAATTACGTCATTCTGAATCGCTTCCCATACACGTCAGGCCACGTCATGATCGTGCCGTACGCGCATACCGCGGATTTCGGGCGGCTCGATTCCGAGACTTCGACCGAAATCATGCAGCTGGCGCAGCGCATGCAAGCGGCGCTCGACGCAACCTATCATCCCGAAGGCTATAATCTGGGTATGAATCTTGGCCGCTCGGCCGGCGCGGGCATCGCCGATCATTTGCATATGCATCTGCTGCCTCGATGGACCGGCGACACGAACTTCATGACTTCGATTGCTGAGACGCGCCTCGAGCCGGAAGAGCTTGCGATCACGTATGCGAGGTTGCGGCGGGCGATCGAGTCATGATCGCGACAGTGGAACTATCTTCCGGAGCGACGCGTTGAACCTCGATCTCAATGAAGAGCAGAAGCTGCTGCAGCGCACCGTGCGGGAATTTGCCGAAAATGAAGTGAAGCCGCTGGCGCACGAGATCGACGAGACCGGGATTTTTCCTCGCGAAACATTCCGCAAGGCCGCTGCGCTGGGGCTGACGGCAGTC
>Ga0137412_10002859_pt1 | contig 13718 bp, 7 predicted proteins | sample CZODoug2_1_16fun_FD_122160 | JGI IMG/M metagenome (GOLD analysis project Ga0137412, IMG submission 122160) | Vadose zone soil fungal communities from Angelo Coast Range Reserve, California, USA - CZODoug2_1_16fungal (Hybrid Assembly) | ecosystem: Environmental > Terrestrial > Soil > Vadose zone... | reverse complement strand
CGCCGTTACGCACGGTGAGTTGATGGTCGATAATTTCGCGAAAGTTGAATACTTTTTCGTCGGGGAAGTATTCGACGAATTGGCCGTTGGGCGAGGCCGCCACCATGTGTGCGTGCAGATCGTGGAACCAGTGGGGACAGATGGTGACACCGTAAGCGTCGGCTAGAGCGGTGATGCGGCGGAATTCCGTGATGCCTCCGCAGACCAGGGCATCGGGTTGCAGGATGGATGCTGCCTGCTTGTCCAGCAGTTCCTTGAAGCGCCAACGTCCAGCCTCGATTTCTCCAGTGGCTACGGGAATGCTGATAGCCGCTGCCAGCTTGGCGTGGTTGTCGATCTGATCCGGGTTGAAAGGCTCTTCTACCCAGTAGGGGTCGTAAGGCGCGTAACGTTCGATGAAGCGCAAGGCTGTCGGTACATCGGACCAGGCATTGTTGGCGTCCAGCATGAGGAGCACGTCCGGCCCAATGGCCTTACGCGCGGCTGCGATTCTTGCCTCTTCGGACCTCGGGTCACCACGGCCTACCTTCATCTTCACGGCATCAAGGCCGAGGGCTACGTAGCCGGCCATCTCTTCGCCCAGCATTTCGGGCGTCTTGCCGTCGAGGTAATAGCCGCCGCTGGCATAGGCGGGAACGGTGTCCTCGTAGGCGGCGCCGAGGTATTTGTATAGGGGCAGATTGGCTGCCCTGGCATTTCTATCCCATAGCGCGGTATCAAGAATGCTGAGCGCCCGCATAACCGAGCCGACGCGGCCATGCAGTAACACTTCCTGATACATATTTTTCCAGTGGAGTTCTGTAGCGTACGGGTCAACGCCGATCAGCATGGGCGCCAGCATTTCGCGCACCGCCGTGGTCACCACATTGCCGCCGGAGTGGCCAGCGTAGCAGTGGCCGATACCTTCGATCCCGTCGTCGGTGCGAATTTTGACCAGGGTGTAATCGCGTGAGGTTACTTTGCGACGCGCAAAGGCAGTCGCCACGCGCAGAGGAATATGTACGGTACGCGCCTCGACTGAGACGACCTTAGCCATTTTGTTCCCTTTCTTGTTTACGTCCCTTGAAGAGCTTCATGGGTGGAGTTTAGTCACTGAGACTGGTGGTCGCAAGGCACGGCGTTGACGCTGGCGACGGGGCGTGTTTCGATGAAAATTGGTGATCGACAAACCTGTACTTCCGGTGGACGCGATTCTGCCGGAGATGATTGCGTCTCTCAAGCGCTCTCCTAACCTTGTCATTGAGGCACCGCCTGGCGCGGGTAAGACGACCCGCGTGCCGCCGGCTCTGCTGGAAATTGTCAGTGGTGAAGTGGTTGTTCTGGAACCGCGGCGGATTGCGGCCCGATTGGCGGCGCGGCGTGTGGCCTGGGAAATAGGCGAACCGGTTGGCCAGACGATCGGTTACCAGGTGCGATTCGAAGAGGCAGTCAGCTCGCGTACGCGGGTGCGATTTGTTACCGAAGGGGTGCTCACGCGACGGCTGCTCTCCGATCCGACGCTCAAGGGCGTTGGGGCCGTGGTGCTGGATGAGTTCCATGAACGCCACCTGGAGAGCGATCTCGCGCTGGCATTGCTGAAGCGCCTGCAGCAGACGCGGACGGACCTGCGGATTATCGTCATGTCGGCGACGCTCGATACCAGTCATGTCGCGGAATATCTTGGCGGGTGTCCGGTCCTGCGGTCAGAAGGGCGATTGTTCGAGGTTTCGATTCGGCATCTGCCCTACTCCGCTAAGAGCCTTGAGGCACAGTTGACGGATGCGCTGGAGCTGCTGATCGCCGAGGAACCCTCCGGCGACGTGCTGGCTTTTTTGCCTGGGGCCGCGGAGATCCGGCGCGCTATGCGCGAGAGCCAGGAGGTCGCGCGGCGGGCCAATTTGTTGGTGCTGCCGTTGCATGGCGACCTCTCCCCCGCCGAACAGGATCGCGCCATCATGCCCGCTGAGCAACGAAAGGTGATTTTGGCTACCAATGTTGCGGAAAGCTCAGTGACGGTCGAGGGTGTCAACGCAGTCATCGATAGCGGATTGGCGCGCATTGCGACTTATTCCCAGTGGACAGGATTGCCGACGCTGCATGTCGGCCGGGTGAGTAAGGCCTCGGCTACGCAAAGAGCCGGACGAGCGGGACGTACCGCGCCGGGCCGGGTACTGCGCCTTTACGGGATAGAAGACTATCAGCGCCGGCCGGAACACGACGCACCGGAGATCACGCGCAGCGACCTCTCTCAGCTTTGCCTTGCTCTGCGGGCGATGCGCATCAACGACCTCGCATGGTTGGATGCCCCATCGGAGGCGGCATGGGAAAGCGCCGAGACGTTGCTTGACCGCTTGGGGGCGAGCGCAGAGCGAGTGCTCCAGTTGGCGCGGTATCCTCTGCATCCGAGGCTGTCGCGCATTCTCACCGCGGCTATGGAACGCGGGGTGGGTGAAGACGGTTGTGTGGTGGCGGCGCTGCTCGGATCGGGCGCGCGCGCTGAGAAAAATGATCTGCTCACGGCCATCGACGCGGACCAGGATTACCGCAATCAGGATTACCGGACCCGACAGCAGGTTGAGCTGCTGCGCAGAATTGCTCGTCCTGCCCGGCAGACGGAGCACAACGACGACGCGTTATTGATGTCTGTACTGGCGGGGTTTCCAGACCGGGTCGCGCGGCGGCGCGCGGGCAACCAGGTGCTTCTTTCGACTGGCGGGTCGGCGGAGGTGGCGGGCGATCCCCCGCGGTACGAATTCATGGTGGCGGTCGATGCCGAGGATCGCAAGGATAAGCCACTGCCGTTGATCCGTATGACGGCTCGCATCGAGCCGGAGTGGCTGATCGAGTTATTTCCGGATCAGGTGCGGGAGAAATCCGGCGTGGAGTGGAACCGGCTGGGTGAGCGGGTAGAAGCCGTGAGTGCGCTGCTGTATGACGAGCTGGTGATACAGGAATCGCGAGGGGCGGCCCCGGACTTAGAGGCCGCAGCCGGGTTGCTGGCACAGAAAGCGTTGGAAGCAGGCATCGATCGCTTCGTCGATAGAGAGGCCGTCGATGAATTCGTGGCGCGGGTTCAGTTCGCCGGCTTCGAGCCGCCTGACATTCCACAAGCGCTGAAAGACTTGTGCCAGGGGCTGCGAAGCTTCAACGAGTTGAAGAACGCGGCGACGAACCTCGTCTCTCTACTTGAACAAAAGATGGTTGCGCGACGGCTGGAGCAGATTGCTCCCGAACGCGTTCGATTGCCGAATGGCCGGCAGACGAAAGTGCACTACGAGGCCGGCAAGCCGCCGTGGATCGCATCCCGCTTGCAGGACTTCTTCGGCATGCGGGAAACGCCGCGGATCGGGCCAGGGCAGACACCGGTGGTGGTCCACCTGCTGGCGCCCAATCAGCGGGCAGTGCAAACGACTTCCGATCTCGCAGGATTTTGGGAGCGGCTGTATCCGCAAGTTCGTCGCGAGCTCATGCGCCGCTATCCCCGGCACTCATGGCCGGAGCGGCCGTAAACGCCGGAAAATCCTTGCTCGCCCAGTTGGTGAATGCTAGTCTTAGCGCGTTCCTTTCCCGCTTGTTCGCCCCCGCTTGCGGAATGACTTGCAATTTCTTTCCGAGGTGGCCATGGCGAAGCTAGTTCTTTCCGTCCTGTTCCTTTGTCTTTCGTCGATTTCCCTGTTGGCGCAACAGCCAGTCGATTATCGTTCACGGACGATTTACTTCATGGTGACGGACCGCTTCCATCCGCACCAGCCTTACAGTCCCTATGTAGACCCCGAATATCCTGACGCGACCAATAGTGTCGATTGCTTTTCTGTCCAGTGCCCGGAGGAGGAGCAATGGCGTAAGTACTGGGGAGGGGACATTGCGGGCCTGGAGGAAAAGTTGGGTTATTTGGATCATCTTGGGGTCTCTGCGGTTTGGGTGACTCCGCTGATGGAGAATGTGCGCGCCTACGAGGGAGGCACAGGTTACGGTACCGGCTATCACGGCTACTGGGTGCAGAATTACGATCGGCCGAGTGCGCATTTCGGAGACTGGGACGATGTGCGATCGCTCAGCAGCCAGTTGAATGCCCACTCGATGCGCTACATCCAGGACATTACCCTGAACCATTCCAACCCGTACGACAATCATGTTCATGGAAGACTGTATCGCTCGAAGAAGGCTGACCAGGTGTTTATCGACAGCTACTACAACGACGTCGATCCCAATACTGGACTTCACTCCTACAAGCATTTCCAACAGACCCCAGCGTGCCAGGCCGCAGAAAAGGAGAGCGACGCGTTGTGGACGTATTGGCAGCTGCATCACTGCCTGCTGGCCGATCTGAGCGGATATAACCAGCACGATCCCAAGATCGCCAAGTACCTGGTGAATGCGGGAAAACTCTGGATGGATCATGGGGTCCAGGATTTTCGGCTGGATGCGGTGAAGTTCCCCTTTCCGGACTTTATTTCACAATTCACGCACGAGATGATCCAGCATTCTGCAAATTTGGGGAGGCAGGAACCGTACATTGTGGGCGAGTGGTCGGGCGGGGGTATCGGCGACGCAAAATCCCTCGCGTTTGCAAATTGCTATGACTACTTCAGAACGAACATTCTCGATTTCACCCTCTCTCTCGATTTGAACAAATTTATCGGCGGTAATTACGAAGATGCCGCCTCTCACCAACAGCTCGACGCTGTCGCATTGGATGACTTGCTGCGGGAGCGAGTGGCCGCGTTCGATGGACGAGACACCTGGCAGGGGATATTTATCGATAACCATGACCAGATTCGAACCATGGTTCGCCTGGACAAGATCGGTGTGACCAGCGAAACGGAACGCGAGAGAAGGATGGACCTGGCCACGGCCTTGCTGATGACGGTCCGGGGAATCCCGATCATCTATTACGGCGACGAACAGTATCTGGCTGACTACACGCTATTCGAGCAGAACGGATACTCCTATAGCAAGAGCTCCATCAACATGACGGCCGACGACCCCTTCAATCGGCCGGGAATGAAAAATTGGGACGAGAAGACTTCGGCATTCCAAATCATCAAGACTATGGCTGCGTTGCGGCGCACAAATCTAGCGATATCGGAAGGGAGCTATGAGACGCTTTATGTCGATCCCGACACGCTGGTGTTTCAACGGGTCAAGGATGACGCGTGCGTGATAGTCGCGGTCAACCGCGGGAACAGCAAGGATGTAACGGTGAACCCAAGCTGCTCGCTCGCCCCGGGACGTTATCGCGGGCTACTGGCCGGAGTGAACAGCGCGAATGCAGGAAATTATGCCAAGGTGACGGCGAAGTCGACAACACTGCATCTTGGTTGTTTGAGCTCGCTGGTGCTCTCATCGCAACAGATGAAATGATTGGCTGGTGCGCACTGGTGGAATGTTACGCGTGCTTTGGCGGTGGCGGAAGTTTCACGTGCAGCGCGTTCCTTAGATAGTTGATGTTGACCGCGAGATTCTGGTCGATGCTGCCGGTGCCGTCGTCCGGCCGCGGCGCATCGAGATCGTAGACTACCCAGCCTTTGAACTTTCGATCCCGCAGGAGCTTGAAGATAGCCGGGAAGTCCACGCCGCCTGCACCGAGATTGTGATAGAGGCTCGCCTTGGCGTGTTCCGCTTGTGTTGGCGTTGCGGTGTTGCCTCGGTACCTCGGATAGGTATCTTTCAAGTGCACTTCGGCGATGCGCGGGAAGTAGTCGCGGATGATGTGTAAGGCGTCTCCACCACCCAAGGTTAAATGCGCTGTGTCCGCTGTGAGGTACACGTACTTCGGATCGGTGAGGTCCATGACCTTGCGCATGTCACGCTCTCGTTCCATGGGTCCCCAGATATGAGGATGTGGCGCCAGCCTTACGCCGAAGGCCATGGTTTGCCTGCCAATTTCATTGAGTGTGTTGGCGAGTATCTTGAGCTGGTCATCGCTTGGTCCTGCTTCGGGCCGGCTGCCCATGTTGGTCTTCCAATGATCGCAGCCACAGGGGGCGAGGAAGTCGCGGGCAAAATTCACCATCGCGGTGATGAGTTCGGCGTTGCCTTCTGCGCTGATCCAAGGGTTCGGTTGGGGATTGGAACCAGCCTTGGTGCGAAGATGCGAGGGAGGTAAATCTCCGACGTCGATCAAGCTGATCCCGGAAGCTTCACACAATTGCTTCAGTGCGAGTGGCCTGGATTCAAAGTCCCCTAGTTGCCTGGCATAGGGCTCGATGCCTTGCAGCCCAAAGCGCGCTGTGTCGGAGACGATCTGCTGCATATCGGTGGACATGCGGAGATTGCCGTTGGGCCAGTCACCCCATAAGGCTCCAGTGATCCCAAAGCGCATGTAGGGGTCGATGGGATCGAGGGATTTGGGGGAAGCTCCCCAGAGATAAGAGCTGCCCAGCGCAAGTGCTGAAGCAATAAATTCCCGCCTGTTGAAGCCGCGCATGCTTTTTCCCTTTAATTTATTTGAGTCCGAACGCATAGACATGGGCGTCGTGGCTAACGACGAAGACTTTTCCCAGCGCCACGACGGGTTCGCTGAAATGCACCCAATCCGGGATGATCTTTTCGCTCGAATAGAGTTGTTTTCCCGTCTCGGCGTCAAATGCAAAGAGAACGAGATTGTTGACTGGCGTGGAGCGGTACTTAGCCGAGAGCGGGTTGTGATTGATTTCGTCCTGGGTTCCATGAACAAAGTCTGGGCTCTGGATGGTCTGCTCTCCGGTCTGAATCGCAAACAGCACGCCGTTCGCCACCACTGGAGGATCGGGCACGATCATGTCGGGCGAAATCCACTGTGGAAGTAGCGATACCTTGTCGCTCTGGGCAATAACCTGGAACGCCATGATGCTTCCATGCGGTGCTGCGCCGCCGCTGGATGGGAACTGTGGCGCATTTTTCGAAGGCGGTCCCCACATGGGCACATACAGGAAGCGTTTGCCGTCAGGGGTTTCATAGCTGGTGATGGAACCCCAAACTCCCTCGCCTGGATTTTTACCCTCTGCTGCGTCATTGCCGAGCTGCGGCGATTTGTATAAAGGGCTTGAATGGTTTGGGCGTCCGCCGAGATCGGCAGCATCGAGCAGATAGAGAAAACCCTCTTTGCCGGCGACAGCGATGAGCGTCCGGTTCTGGAAAACAAAAACATCTGAGCTTGCTGAACCCAAATCAAGATCCTGGGTATTTAAAGACTGCCAGTTCGAGGGCGTGAATGAATCCAGCAGCCGGGTCGCTTTTGGGGCTAGCTTCAGGACGGTCTCGCCAAAATCACCGGCCGCCGGATCGTAGAAACCGTCCGCGGTTTGCGTGATCACGGTGCCGTTCGGCCCCCTGGTGACGCCGCCGCGACCCCACGGTCCGGAATATTTTGTGCCACTGGTATAGAAGCGGGTCAGCTTTGGATCATCAAGATTGCTCACATCCATCGCCGAGACGCTGCCTGGCACAACGGGAGCTTTTGCGCCTTTCGTTGCTGGGAACTGACCGCAACCGCGTCCGCTGGTGGTGTAAACGACGTTGTCGATGAGGTTCAGGCTCCAGGCACGGGCGAACGGTTCGACCATGCCGGCCGGCTTCATACGATCTGTGCCGTCACTCAAATTGAGAGCGCGCAACCTACCATCACTGGTGATCAGAAAGATGATTCGCTTTTGTTTGTCGATGACCGGGGTGTCGTTCACGGTATTCGAGCAGAGCCACGTGGCGGCCCACGTGGGCGTGGCCGGATTGGCGAAGGTCTTCTGCCAAAAAACTTTTCCTGTGTCTGCTTCGAGCGCGAACATGGTGTCGTCGGCACCGAGCAGGAAGAGCAGATTTTTGGGACCTTGGGGCGTGCTCACGCCTTCAGCTACCAAGGGTGCGGTAAGGGTCGATAGAACGATGCCTTTGGCCGGCGTGCTGAGTCGTGTGTTCCACAGCAGTCTCATCCGCGAAACGTTGCTTTTGCTAAGCGAGGTTTCGCCCCTATTCCAGCCGGTGCGTTCCTGATCGTAGCCCCACGTGGTCCAATCGCGGGCCGGTGCGATGTTCTGTGCGGAACAGGCCCGGGCAAAAAGCAGCGATGCCAGCACGATCGCGGGCGAGGAGATGGAAATCTTTAGCATTCCCGGAAGATTGATAGTCCCGGAAGGCAGCCTCTGTCAATGCTCATCGGAGATCTTCTGGCGACTTCTGCGAGAGTCGGCACAAAAAAAGCCCGTCCTTTGCGGACGGGCTCCAGAGTTTCTTGCACAGCTTAGCGCCGCTTAACCACGGCCGCCGTGCCCTCCACCGCCATGGAATCCTCCGCCGCCGCCAAAGCCAGCTCCTCGACCAACGCCTGCTCCGTGGAATGACCCTCCATTGCCGTGGAACTGGGCATAGCCTCGGCCATAGTAGCCGTGATAGCCGCCGCGGTAGCCGTAGAACACGGGTCCGCCATAGTAGATGTACCGGGGCGAATAGAAGCCCCAGCCAAAGGGATTCCACAGCAGCCCGTCACCCGGCAGCCAGGTATAGCCCCAGAAACCCGCGTCCCAATACCAACCTGGAGCCATGCCACCGTAACCGGCGTAAGCCGAAGCCAGATTCATATTCGCCTCGGCCAGATATTGAGAGCGCAAGCTGCTCCATTGATAGAGAGAGTCTTCAGCCTGTTTGCGATCGAAACTAGCGGGCTTGATTGTCTCGCTTGCGGCCAATTGGACCTCGCGGTCACCCTTCACCTTGATCAGCTTTTGGTTATCGCCTCGTTCCTGTAGTTCAGCCTCTCCCTTAAAGACTCGAATGTTATCTTTATCCGCATCGAATGCGTATAGGCCGGCCTTCAGAAGGCGTGTGGAGGCACCCGCTACCATGATTTGCAGGTTGTTGCGCGGATGGATTTCATCCACTTCAATATCGGCGCGTCCGCGATCCAGCTCCACCTGCGTGTTCAATAGGTTTGGTGAAATTAACTTGAGTGCACTGTTTTCTCCCATGCGAAGAAACACACCGGGAGTGAGCAGTACTTCCACTCTGCCATTTGCTGTTTGTAGGAGCTGGCCGGGCTCGAGCGAGACCGAGCCCACCGACTTCTGATTCAGTACCCGGCCGTCGATGGAGGCCGAGCCTTCTATGTAATTTATAGTCCCTGGAACGGCTGGGTTTGCAGACTGCGCTAGTGCTACAGGCGCGCACAAAGTCGCCAGGGAAAGCAAAAGCGCTTTCAACCTTGGCATAGTAATTCTTTACCTCTCTGTTAATTAGACAGTAAACAGGAGAAAAGGTTGCGAAAACCGCTGGGCCAGGATAGAGACGGCGACCTGCTGACATCTATTGCGGTTTGAGGCTGTCGGCCAAAGCGTACAGATTTTGCGGCAAAATGCGAATCAGCCCGCCCGGGGGCTGTCGATAATCCGCAATGAGAAAAAAGGAAATGGAAACGGCTAGTGGCAAGATCACGGATAGAACGGTAAATTTGCCGTGCATGCCATAGCCCAGCAGCACATTGGATAGAGCGGCAATCAGCAACATCAGGATCCATGCCGCGATGGGAATGCGATTCCACCACGCTGCCTGGGTGTACCCCTGCGAATTCAGGACGCCATTCATTCCGGATGAGTGGAACGGCCGATTCGGGATTAACACGACTTTGTTTAGACTTCCTTTGGAGTCACTGCAAGATGGTGACGACAACGAGGCTAGATTCTTCTATATATCGTGCTACGCCACAACATGATCCGCCGGAAGAAGTGATTCAGCTTGAGACGGACTGAGTACTCTGGGCAACGCGATGCGGTTTTTTTGGCCGAAGGTGTGATCGGGCGGCTGCGCGCGGATTCACCTGTCCCACGAAAGTGCCGACCAGGAAGTCTTGCGTCCTGCGGAAAAACTGCCGATAGGCAATAGAGGACACAGACCCTGCGCAGCAACGGCTATCTTGTCCTGATTATCGTTCTTAGCCTGCTTCAGGGGCGGGCTGCGGCCGGCCAGCCACAGCGGGCCGTGCCGCAGCCGTTACCGACCCTTACCAGGGCCCACGACGTGCACAATCTGACGGTCGAAGAGGCGGCGCGGAACTATCCCGTACGGCTAACCGCCGTAGTTACCTACTACGACCTTAATGCCGATCCGCGGCACCCAGTGTTTTTCGCCTCTGACGCTTCTGGCTCGATCTTTGTATCTATGCATGCGCTGCCTTTCCAGGCAGGCGACCTGGTCGAGATTGAGGGCGTAAGCACCGCAGGGGATTATGCTCCTATCCTTCAGGGCACCGAGGCGCACGTAATTGGGAAGGCACCTTTGCCTGCGAGTGCGCCGAGGGAGAGCTTGACCGAGTTGCTGAGCGGCGCGGAGGACGGCCAATGGGTGGAGGTCGAAGGCGTAGTACAGGCGGTCCGGGAGTCGGGAAAGAACATCAGTTTAGATCTGGCTTTGAGCGATGGCGCCATCACAGCCAACACCATCCAACAAGAGGGAGTGGATTATCACGATTTGGTCGACGCCAAGATAAAGCTTCGCGGCAACCAGGCACCGCTGTTCAACCACCAGCTGCAGATCACTGGGGTTCACCTGTTCTTTCCCAGTCGCGCCCAGGTGACAATTGAGAAACCTGGGCCCGAACACCCCTTTGCGCTGCCGGTGTCGCCTGTCAGCGGCCTGCTGCGCTTCACTCCCGATTCCGCTTCACACCACCTTGTCCACATTCGGGGGACGGTCACGCTGGCGTGGCCCGGCCGTTTGCTCTGCATTCAAGACCACCTCCACGGTCTTTGCGCGCAAACCAACCAAACCACGCCAATAAGACCGGGGGACATAGCCGACGTAATCGGCTTCCCCATTATCGGGGCCTTCACCCCCAGCTTGACCCGCGCTGCCTACAAGCATGCGGGGTACTCCCAGCCGGTCTCCGCTGTGGCTGTCACCGCCGTCCAGGCTCTGCGCGGCGACCACGACGCGGAGTTGGTCGAAATCCAGGGCCAGCTTATTGGGGACGACGAGTCCGCAAGTGACCCGACGATCTTGTTGGCCTCGGGAAAATTTGTGTTTTCCGCAGTCCTGCCGGCACAATCCCCAGACCAGCGGTTGCCCGCCTGGAAAAAAGGAACCACGTTCAAAATAGTGGGAATCTGCTCGGTGAAGGATGGCACCGACCGGACCGGCACGGCAGGGGACGGCTTTTCTACTGCGGCGTCGTTTCGCATCCTGCTTCGGTCGCCGCAGGATGTTGTGGTGATCAAGAGTCCTTCCTGGTGGACCCCCACGCACGCTATTGCCATGCTGGGCGCGGGGACCATGTTCATCCTGGTGGCCCTGACATGGGTGTTCGTGCTGCGCAAGCGAGTCAACGAACAAACCGATACCATCCGCCAGCAACTTCAGGAAGCGGCAAAACTCCGGATCGCGGCCGAAGATGCCAGCCGTGCGAAGAGCGAGTTCCTAGCTAACATGAGCCACGAAATCCGCACTCCCATGAACGGCGTGCTGGGTCTGACCGACCTGCTTCTGGACACCGAACTCGACAGCGAACAACGGGAATATGCAGTTTTGGTAAAGTCGTCCGCCGACTCACTGCTCACCGTCATCAACGACGTCCTCGACTTCTCCAAGATCGAAGCAGGCAAGCTCGACCTGGAGTCGATCGAGTTCCAGCTGCGAGAGGGCATCGCTCCGAGCATCGGAATGTTGGCCGTGCGGGCTCAGCAGAAAGGTCTTGCACTGACCTGCGATATCCACTCTGAAGTGCCTGACTCGGTGATTGGAGACCTGAGCCGCTTACGGCAAATCATCGTCAATCTGATCGGCAACGCCATCAAGTTCACAGAAAGTGGCGCCGTGGGACTAAGTGTCGGGGTAGACTCCCGGACGCCTGTTGAGCTGCGGCTGCATTTCGTGGTGACAGATACCGGCGTTGGTATTGCTCTGGAGAAGCAGAAGCTCATCTTCGAGGCTTTCTCTCAGGCGGATGGCTCCACGGCTCGCAAGTTTGGAGGCACTGGTCTGGGCCTGAGCATCTGCTCGCACCTGGTGGAGTTGATGGGCGGCAAGATTTGGGTAGAGAGTACCTTGGGGCAAGGCAGTAGCTTTCACTTTACCGCTGCTCTGGGCGCGGTCAACCCGGTGCCGGAAACCGGGTCCGCCGCTGCCCCGGCGCAAGCGGCGGTTGTCTGCGCGCCAATTGCGGAGTTGGCTTCAGCTGCGCCCTCACAAAAGGAAAAGAAGCAGTTACGTATTCTGCTTGCGGAGGACAATGCCGTCAACCAGAGGATCGCCTGTCACGTACTAGAGAAACAAGGACACCGCGTGATGGTGGCTGCGGATGGGCGCCAGGCCCTGAGCGCTCTCGACCAAGCTCCCTTCGATGTGGTGTTGATGGACGTGCAGATGCCGGAGATGGACGGGTTCGAAACCACTGGCGCCATCCGTGCCCGGGAACGAGGCACCGGCATGCACTTGCCGATCATCGCTATGACCGCCCACGCGATGCAGGGCGACCGGGAGCGTTGCATCGCTGCCGGCATGGATGACTACATCTCAAAGCCGCTTGACATTAAAGAGTTGATCGAGCTGTTGGGGAAGTTCTCTGAAGCCGCTCAGCAGGAAGCCAGCGGGGTCTTGAAGTAAGGGTTCTAAGAGGGTGTGACCGCTCAATGAATCCTGCTGGCAATGATGTGGGTGTCGGTGGCGTTCGCCTGAATGCTGGTCGAACGCAAGAGTATCTCGAATGCGGCGAGCGAACCGTCGGGCCGCCTGGCACGTTGGAGAATCGGCGTAATGGTCTCCGGGCGGAGGAGCGCTTCTCCCGCGGCCTGGGTAGCTGCCGCATCCAGACCTCCGAGCAAGAGGAGCTTCCCATAACCGCTTAGATTGGGAACGTAGCTGATGACGGCGTAGGTCTCGTGCGTCGGCTCATTCCAGTGGCTGGTATAAGAGACGGCTTCCCCTGGTTGCGGCTTGAGGTTCACGACCGTGGCGCCTTGCATGCCAGGGTTACAGTGGATCGGGAAATTGGCCGTGCTCCCGGCAATGACCGCCCAGGGATTGCTGCATTCCGACCCGATGATCACGGCATTGGCACTCTTCAGGTCGTCGAAACGAAGATCTCGCGGAAAGCGCAGAAGTACGTGCGCCGGGCTGTATTCCGATAGCCGCGCCACGGTCGCGATCATCTGAAGGTTTACGAAACCAGTGAGTTGCTGCGTCCGCAGATCGGTCACCCTTTGAGGGTCGACCCCAGGCAAAGGAAGATCGAGGTACCCACCTCTCAGGTAGTCAGCCAGCGCGATGGATTGGTGGGACAGATCCTCGACCAGGTTCAAGCCGGCGTCCGGAGGCACAATGTAGGTGTTGCCGGGACCTTGTAGCATCGCCGCCCATAACGAGCTAGCTGGTTCCGGCGCATGACGGGGAGTGCCGGTGCGCGCCATCACGAAGCACGTGAGCCAGATGAGCGCCGCGCTATATGAAATCAACAGGCATGTACCCGCCAGCATCCGCGGCCAACTGCGCCGCGTTTTAGCTGGCGGAGGAGAGGGCGAGTCAATTGCACTCGACACTGTGCGTTCGACGAGAACGGGTTTTCTCGGTTGCCCAGGCTCCATGCCTGGAGCCGTAAATGAGGGAAGATAACCGCCGAGAGGAATCTCGATGCGCACGGTGTGATCGATCCCCTCGGCGGCAAAGTATTCCATGAGGCGTTTTCGCAACTGCCGCGCATAATTGCGGACGATGTTGTCATCGACGGTGCGGTAGCCGACCGGCCGGCCAAACACGTGCAAACCAATTTCCTGCTCGGT
>Ga0137412_10002858_pt1 | contig 13718 bp, 9 predicted proteins | sample CZODoug2_1_16fun_FD_122160 | JGI IMG/M metagenome (GOLD analysis project Ga0137412, IMG submission 122160) | Vadose zone soil fungal communities from Angelo Coast Range Reserve, California, USA - CZODoug2_1_16fungal (Hybrid Assembly) | ecosystem: Environmental > Terrestrial > Soil > Vadose zone... | reverse complement strand
CACCGCCCGGCGCATCGCGTCGGATGAGACCGGCACCTGGCGCCGGCTGCTCACCGACCCCGCGACAGGGCAGCTGCTGGAATACGGGCGCAAAACCTACCGACCACCACAGAACCTCACCGACCACGTGATCGCCCGAGACAAGACCTGCGTGTTCCCGCACTGCCGAAGGCCGGCCCGATACTGCGATCTTGACCACGGCGAGGACTGGTGCACCGGCGGAGAGACCTGCGAACACAACCTGCATCCCTTATGCGAGCGACATCATTACGCCAAACACAACGCCGACTGGCACGTCAAACGAACCCAAGACGGCGCCTACCACTGGACCGCACCCACCCGACACACCTACACCGTCCACCCAGACTCACCCGACGACAGCTGATACAGCCGAGCTGTAGGTTGACAAAGACTGCCGTTCGCGCCGCGGTGACCGCGACCACCCGACGACCACCACCACGACGACCACCACCGCGTGGAGTGGTGCTGCCTGGCGCGGTAGCGCAGACGCCTGCGAGCAGGGAGGGGCCAAGCGCTGCTGGTGATCCGAGTTGTCCGCGCTGGGCGGCGCTATAGCCCGCGGCAGCGCGGACAACTCAGACGCGCGGACAACGGTGCGTTGGTGAAGTTGTCCGCGCCTCGCGACGCCGGAACATCGCGAAGCGCGGACACACCGGCGAAGGGGGGAAACGCCGGCAGTCTGGGGCTAGGTGAGCCGCCAGATGTGCGCGGCCGGTCCGTCGCCGGGGACACGCACACCACTGAAGTCCAGGCGCGGGGCCTCGCCATACAGCACCTCGACCTGACCGTCTGGCCCGAGCACCGTGCGCGGCAGGATCAACGGTGCTCCGCCGCCGCGGGACACCACGACCAGCACCCGCTCGCTCGCCGTCTCGCGCAGAAACGCCAGGCGGTCGTCGCTGACGTGAATCCAGCGCAGCCCGCCGCGCTGCAGGGCGACCGTATTGCGGCGCAGGCGGATCAGGGCGCGAAACACGGCGAGCAGGCGGTCGTCCCAGCGCTGGGGCTGCTTCCACGGGAAGGGGCGGCGCGCATCCTCGCCGGTGATGCCCTCGAGGCCGATCTCGTCGCCGGCGAACACCGCCGGAATGCCCGGCATGGTCATCAGCAGTGCGGCGCCGATGTCGACCAGGCGCGGGTCACCCGTCACGGTGCGGATCCGGGGCGAGTCGTGCGAGCCGAGTTGGTTCATGTTGGCCAGGCGCGCCTGCCACGGGATCGCGGCCAGGAAGTCCGTCATGGTCGAGACGACCTCGGGACCGGTGTTGCGGCGCACCGGCACCGGCAGGCCGAGGAACCCCAGCGAGCTGTCCGGATCGACCAGCCAGCGCCAGATCGGACGCAGGAATCCGGCGTAGTTCATCGATCCGTGCCAGCCGTCGCCGGCGAGGTCACGGGTGTAGTCGTGGCCGTGCTCGGCGATCAGCAGCGCGTCCGGCCGAACGCCGTACATCGCGGTACGGACGGCTCGCGCGACTGCGTGGTTGCGGTCGTCAGCGGCGTGCCGCGCGGTCATGTTGGCGACGTCGATCCTCCAGCCGTCGAGGTTGTACGGCGGGCGCAGCCAACGCGCGACGACCGAGTCGGGGTCATCGACCATTCGGCGCCGCAGCTCGTCGCTGGCCCAGTTCAGCTTCGGCAGGCTGGGTATCTCGCACCACCCGAGGTACCCCGGAGCCTGCGAACGCCAGTAGTAGAAGTCGTTCTCCACGCTGGACGGGTCGTCGCGCCCGGTCCGGAACCACGAGTGCGCGAGGCCGGTGTGGTTGGTGGTCAGGTCGCCGATCAGGCGGATTCCTCGCTCGTGCAGCGCCTGCGACAGCGAGGCCAGGGCCGCGTTGCCGCCCAGTAGCGCGTCGACCTCGCCGAAGTCGGCCGCGTCGTAGCGGTGGTTGGACGTCGCGGCGAAGAACGGCGTCAGGTAGACGACGTTGGCCCCGAGCGACTCGATGTGATCGAGGTGCTCCTGGATGCCGGGCAGGTCGCCGCCGTAGATCTGCCGCTCGGTCAGGGGACCGGTGGGCGCCACCGGATCCTGGTACCAGTCGGCGGCCACGGCCCAGTCGGGCAGTGCGCGGTGCTGGCCCGATGACGCGAACCGATCGGGAAAGATCTGGTACATGACGGCGTCGGCGGTCCACGGCGGCGCCGCGCCGTAGGTGGTCAGCCGGAAGTCGCGATCGTCGGGCAGGTCGCGCGCGTGGTGGCCGGTCGCGTTGAGCCACGAGTACCCGCGCGAGCCGCGGTCGAGCAGGAAGCGGTAGTGCGTATCGGGGTTGGCGATCCGCATCGGCGCCCGCCACCAGACCTCGTGCGCGTCCTGGCGATCGATGGTCGCCTCGGCGAAGGACGGATCGGCGTCCGGCGTCGTCCGCACGTGCAGGGCCCGGACGTCCAGCGCGCGTGGCACGCGGACGAACACGTCGACCGTGTCGTCCAGCGAGGGTGTCGGATCGGAGACGTAGAGCTCGGACCCGTCGTGGTGTGGGATATCGAGCATGCTCACCCTTTCACTGATCCGACGGTCAGGTCGTTGACGAGGAACCGCTGCAGGTAAAGGAAGCCGAGGACCACCGGCAAGGCGGTCAGCAGCGAGCCGGCGGCGAACTCGCCGTAGTTGGCGTTGCGCTGACCCGAGATCAGGCCGAACAGGCCGACGCCGAGCGTCTTCTGATCGTTCGAGGTGAGGAACAGGTTGGCGATCAGGATCTCGTTCAGCGCCCCGATGAACGAGAACAGCGCGATGACGACGAGGATCGGCGCCGCCAGCCGCAGCGTGATCTGGAAGAAGATCTGCGCATGGCTGGCGCCGTCGATGCGGGCCGACTCGTCGATCTCCAGCGGGATCGAGTCGAAATAGCCTTTGAGCAGCCAGGTGTTGACGCCCATCGACCCGCCGAGGTAGATCAGGATCAGCGCCCACGGCGTGTTGAGGCCGATGCCCGGGAACACGTCGCCGATCTTGATGAACACCAGGTACAGGGCCACGACGGCGATGAAGTTCGGGAACATCTGCACGACCAGCACCGACAGCAGGCCGGCGCGGCGACCGCGGAACCGGTAGCGCGAGAACGCGTACGCACCGGACGCCCCGAGCAGCACGCTGAACGCCGCGGTGACGCCGCAGATCAGCAACGTGTTGCCGTACCAGCGCAGATACGGCACGGCCGGGTCGTTGAACAACTTGCGGAAGTTGCCGAACGTGGCGTGACGCGGGATCAGCGTTGTCGAGGACAAGCTGCCGGTCGGGTTGATGGCGGCCGACACGAGGAACACCACCGGGAACAGCGCGAACACCAATGCCAACAGGCCGACGATGTGACGCCAGCCCATGCTCTTCCACCAGCCACCGGACCGGCGCCTCGCCGGCGGGGTCGCGCGACGCCCGGCCGTCCGGGGCTGGGCCTTCGTCGTCACAGCGGTCATCCGTATATCTCCTCGAGGCGTCGGGTCCGGCGGAATCCCGCGTAGGAGATGCCGGCGATGAGCACGAAGATCAGGATGGAGATGGTCGCGGCCAGCCCGTATTGGGCGCCCTGCGCGCCGAACGCGATCCGGAACGTGTAGCTGATGAGGATGTCCGTGTCTCCAGCCGTGCTGTTGTTGGCCGGGAACGGACCGCCGCCGGTAAGCAGCTTGATGGCGTTGTAGTTGTTGAAGTTGAACGCGAACGAGGCGATGAGCAGGGGCATCACCGAGATCATCAGCAGCGGAAGGGTGACCGACCGGAACACCTGGAACGCGTTGGCGCCGTCGATCCGGGCGGCATCGCGCAGCTCGGCCGGGATGGACTGCAGCACGCCTGTACAGATCAGGAACATGTACGGGAAGCCGAGCCACAGGTTCGCCAGCAGGATCGCGACCCGTGCGCTCCACGTGCTGCCCAGCCAGTCGATCTTGGTGTGCAGCAGATGATTGATCAGGCCGAAGTCCCGGTTGTACATGCTCTGCCACACCAGCAGCGAGATGAACGCCGGCAACGCGTAAGGCAGTAGGAGCAGCGACCGGTACAGCCGCTGTCCGCGCAGCCGCGGATGATCCAGCGCGATCGCGAGCAGCAGGCCCAGCCCGAACGTCGAGGCCACGGTCAGCAGCGCGAAGGCCAGCGTCCATATGAAGATCCGCACGATCGGCCCGCGGATGTCGGAGTTGTCGAAGACAGCGCGGAAGTTGGCCAGGCCGACGTTGACCTTCCATCCGGTGTCGAAGCGCTTGCCGGACCCGTCGGTCGCGACGAAGTACCCCTTCTTCGGCGCGTAGGTCAGCTGCGTTCGTGTATCGGTGAGCGTGTCCGCCTTGGCGTCGTAGGTGACGGTCGTCCGTCCGACGTACGCCTCGGATACACCGATGTTCTTGATGAAGCCCGAACCGGACGGGATCTGGAACTTTGCCAGATCGGCCGAGCGGGCGTTGACCTGCAGTGCGTTGAGGATGTGCCAACCGCGCGCCGTGATCACCTTGCCGGACGCCGACTTCACCACCTCACCCGCGGCGACCGGCGCGAGGCCCGAGGCCGAACCCTCGTACACCGTGCCGTTGGGTGCGGTCAGGAAGTACACGAACGCAGCGCTGGCCGGATTCCCTTTGGTGGCCACCGAAAGCTTGTACCGGGCGGTGCCGGGCACCTCGGTCACCGACGCGGCTTCGATCGTGCTGATGGCCTGCGACTTGGACAGGAGATGGCCGTCGCCGTAGTTGGTGACCGCCGTGCTCATCGTGTACAGGACGGGGTAGAGCTGGAACGCGACCAGCAGCAAGGTGCCGGGAGCGAGGTACTTCAGCGGGACGTTCCGGCGTCCCGTGTAGATCCACACGAGCGCGACCGTGGCGGCGAGTGCGGCCCCGAGTCCGACCCACGCGTGTTGATCGATCAGCTTGGGCACCGCGTAGGTCACGAGCCCGACCATGATCACCAGGAACGCGATCTTGGCCAGCACCCCAGGAACGAGCCAGGACCTGCGTCCGCCCGCTACGTCCGTCGCCGCCGCGGTCATGCTCGGCCTCCGGGTCGGATTCCGAAGTTGTCCGCGCTTCGCGGCGTCCCAGCATCGCGAAGCGCGGACAACTCGGTCGGGGGGAGCACGACGCTAGCTGCCGATCGACTTCTTGATCTGCTTGCCGGCCGCGCTGATCGTCGTGGCCGGGTTGGCGCCGCTGACGATCGCGGCCTCGGCCTTGCCCAGCGCGTCCCACACCGAGGCCATCGCCGGGATCTGCGGCAGCACCTGGGCGTTCTTGCCGGCGGCGTAGAAGCCCGCGACGTCGGGGTCGGTCTTCGCGACCTCGTTGTAGACCGACGTGAGCGCCGGCGGCCGCGGCTCGAGCGCGAACAGTGCCTTCTCCACGTCGGGCTGGGTCGCGTAGTTGGACGCGAACTCCTGGGCCAGCGCCGCGTTCTTCGCCTTCGACGACAAGAAGAACGCCTGGACGCTGACGAACGGCCGGGCCGCCGCCTTGCCGGCGAATCCGGGCACCGCCGACAGCGCGTACTTGACCTTGGACGAGGCCACCGTCGGGACCGCCCACGGCCCGGTGACCAGGAACGGCGCCTTGCCGGACGTGAACAGCGACACCGAGTTGTCGGCGTCGATCGAGCGGCGGAAGACGTTCTCGCCCTTCTCGCCGTACTTCGAGATCAGCTTGGCCGCCTCGACGCTGCCCGGCTTGCCGATGCCGAGGTCGGTCGGGTCGTAGTCGCCGTTGCTCTTCGTGCCGAACAGGTAGCCACCGGCGGAGGTGAAGAACGGCTCCATGTGGTAGCAGTCGCCGGTCTGGCCGACCTGGACGGCCAGCGCCTCCTGCGCCTTCTTGGCCGTGACGAGCGCCTGGCCCTGGCTCACCAATTGCTCGAAGGTGCTCGGGGCGTTCGGGGCCAGCGCCGTGTTCCGGAACAGCGCCAGGTTCTCGGTGGCGTAGGGGACTCCGTACACGGAGCCGTTGTAGGTGACCGCCTTGGCCGCGATCGGCTGGAACGCCGAGAGCTGCTGGCCGGACAGCGGCACCGGCGCGATCGCGCCGTTCTGCACCAGGTTGCCGATCCAGTCGGTGGCGCCGACGACGATGTCCGGTCCCTTGCCGGCCGTCGTCGCGGTGACGTACACCGACTGCAGGTCGGTCGAGATCGTCTGCACGGAAACCTTGACGCCGTTGTCCTGCCCGAAGGTGTTCGCGAGCTTCTGCAGCACGGGCGCCCGCTGCCCGTCCGCCCAGATCACCAGGTCGGCCGAACCGCGGGCCGGAACGCCCGAGCCCGAGCTGGACGGCGCCGCGCTCGTCGAGCTGGCGCCGGTCGAGGTGGCCCCGGAGCTCGGGCCGCCCGAGGACTTGTCGCTACTGCAAGCAGCTGCAAGAAGGGCGACGGCGAGCGCCGCCGCAGCGGCCTGGACGCGGAACGGGACGGATCGGCGCATGACGCCTCCTTGCGGATCGAGCACATCGGGAAGGGTGATCGGACAATCGAGTGCGCGTTGGAAGGTCTATCAGAATCTTGCAGCTCTTGCAAGATCCTGAAAGCAAACTAGGATGCCGACCATGACTTCTCGGCTGTCCGACATCGCCGCTCGCGCCGGGGTCAGCGAGGCGACCGTGAGCCGGGTTCTGAACAGCAAGCCCGGAGTGGCGCAGGGGACTCGCGACGCCGTTCTGGCCGCGCTCGACGTGCTGGGCTATCGCCGGCCCGACTCGCTGCGCCCCCGCGCGACCCGTCCGGTCGGCCTGATCGTCCCGGAGCTGACCAACCCGGTGTTTCCCGCCCTGGTGCAGATCATCGAGTCGGCGCTGGTGAGCAGCGGCTTCTCGCCGATGCTCTGTACGCAGACCCCCGGCGGGATGCCCGAGGACGACTACGTCGACCTGCTGCTCGACCAGGGCGTCTCGGGAATCATCTTCGTGTCCGGGATGCACGCGGACACCCACGCGTCGACGATGCGCTACCACCGACTGATGGACCGCGGCATCGCCACGGTGTTCGTCAACGGCTACCTGGACGACATCTCGGCCGGCTTCGTCTCCTGCGACGACGCCGTCGCAGCCCAGCTCGCGGTGCGTCACCTGTACGACCTGGGTCATCGGCGGATCGGGCTCGCGCTCGGCCCCAAGCGGTACACCCCGGTGATCCGGCGCCGGGCCGGGTTCCTCGCCGAGACGCGCCGGCTCGGCCTCGACACACCGCCCGAGCTGATCGTCGAGTCCGTGTTCAGCGTCGAGGGCGGGCAGGCCACGGGCTTGGCCCTGGTGGACGCCGGAGCCACCGCGGTGGTGTGCGGCAGCGACATCATGGCCCTGGGGGTCGTGCGCGCGGTGCGGGGCCGCGGCCTGGACGTGCCGCACGACGTGTCGGTGATCGGCTACGACGACTCGCCGCTGATGGCATTCGTCGACCCACCGCTGTCGACGGTGCGCCAGCCCATCGCCGACCTGGGCGCGGCCGCGGTCCACGCGCTGGTCGACGTGATCCGCGACGGCGCCGAGGCCCGCAGCGAGTTGATCTTCCGGCCCGAGCTCGTCGTCCGGGCGTCCACCGGGCCGGTGCGGCAACCGGCCCGATGACCACTCGGTCCGGTCAGGCAAAGAGGGCCTTGCCGTACCAGTCTCCCGGGGCGCGAACGCCGGGAGGCACGGCGAAGATCCCGCTGCTGGTGTGCCGGATGTACTCGTTGAGGGCGTCGGTGCCGGCCAGTCGCGTCTGGATCGGGATGAACTGCTTGCGCACGTCCTTCTGGTAGGCGAGGAAGAACAACCCGGCGTCGAGCTGACCCGTGATCGGATCGGCGCCGTCGGTGAAGTGGTACCCGCGGCGCAGGATCTTCTGGCCGCCGTTGGTGGCCGGCGCGGCCAGGCGAATGTGCGCGTCGGCCGGGACGAGCGGGCCGTTCGGTCCGACGGCGGACAGGTCGACGGCATCGTGCTCGTGCGCACCGGTGAGCGGCGCGCCGGTGCCCTTGCGGCGGCCGATAACGTCCTCCTGATCGCTGATGTCGTCGGCGTCCCAGGACTCGATGTGCATGCGGATCCGGCGGCTGACCAGGTAGCTGCCGCCGTGCATCCACGGTTGATCGGTCTCGTCGCCGACCCACACGAACGCGTCCAGGTCGATCTGCGCCTTCGGTGCGATGTTGTTCGTGCCGTCGATGAAGCCCATCAGGTTGCGGCCGGTGAAATTCGGATCGGCGACGCCTGATGTCTTGCCGAAGCCTTGTTGCGACCAGCGCAGCACCGCCGTGCCCCGCGCGAGGCGGCTGAAGTTGCGCATGGCGTGGAAGGCGACCGTCGGGTCGTTGGCGCAGACCTGCACGCCCAGGTCGCCGCCGCCGCGGGCCGGGTCGAGCGTGTCGGTCGGGAACGGCGGGATGTTCACGAGTGCCGCGGGTCGCCGCGATGCCAGCCCGAATCGCCCGTCGAACAACGACGGGCCGAAGCCCACGGTGATCGTGAGTTGCGACGGCGGCAGGCCCAGGGCCTCGCCGGTGTCGTCGGGTGGAACGTCCGCGGCCAGCTCGGGGTCGGACCCGATCTCGTGCCCGGAGGTCATCTGCGCGGCGGCGGCCGACCACGATCCGAGCAGCGTCTTGACGGCCTCGACGTCGCGGGTCGTGAGGTCGAACGCGGCGAAGACGACTCGGTCCTGCGCCGGAGTGGCGATGCCCGCCTGGTGCTCCCCGTAGAACGGCACCGCAGCCGCCGCGGCGGCGGGCGCTGCTGTCGCCGCTTGCGTCTCGGTCGTCGCCGCCGTGGCCCGGGCGATGCCGTAGCCGCCGCCGGCAGCGACGACCCCGATGCCGCCGAGTGCCGCGCCCAGAAATCCGCGCCGGCTGGGTCCTGACGTGTCGTTCATCCACTCACCACCTTGCTCGCCGCCATCGACAGCGGTTCGACGACGGCCTGCACCGCGTGCGCGAGCCCGGTCAGCTGCGCGTCGGTCAGCGACCCGTACGGCTCGAACCCGGACGGCATCCACGAGCAGCGATACCGGTTCAGCTGGGTCCGCAGGTTGCCGAACGCGCTGTCGAGGGTCGCCGTCAGTTTCGGGTCGACCCGTTGTAGCGCCGGGCGCAGGCTCGTGAACGCCTGCGCGGCGCCGACCACGTTGGACGACACGTCGAGCAGGTCGTAGTGCGAGTACCGCTCCTCCTCACCGAGCAGGGCGGACCGGAACACCCCGGTGAGCAGATCCATCGCCGCGTGGGTCAGGTCGCCCGGCTCGAGCGGGAGCTTGGACACCAGTGACTGCAGCTTGCGCGCGTGGTCGACCAGCCAGCTGGCCTGGGTAGCCAGACCGGTGGTGATCTTCTGCTGGAACAGGCCCTTCTCGATGCGATGGAAGCCGTCCCACTCCGCGGGCGGCACCTCGCCCTCGCGCGCGTTGATCTCGTCGTCGAACGGCTCGGAGACGGTCGCTATCTGCGCGTAGGCCGACCGCGCCTTGGCGTAGGCCGACCGCGCCGCCCCCTGATGGCCGTGGGCCAGGGCCGCCCGCAGTGCGATCGCTTGCGTGACGAGGTCCCCGGCTCGGGTCACGACGTAGTGCCCGTAGTCGGTGCCGGCCCGATCCAGCAACTGCTGCAGGTTCGAGCCCCCGGCCGGCATCGAGGCGCCGACGATGCGAATCGCGACCCGCCCACCGGCCGCGCCCGGGCAGAACAGCGTGTAGCTGCCCGGTGGCGTCGTCACCGCGAAGGACCCGGTGAAGCCGGCCGGGACGTCGTCTCGCTCGCCGACGATCTGGGCCCCGTTGAGCAGCTGGACCCCGCTCACCCCGACGGCGTCCTCGTTCGTGATCGACACGAGCAGTTGGCCGGCCGCGTAGGTGCCTCGATCCGCACGGCAGCCGCCGGCCGCGGTCACCGTCACGGCAACGGTGTGCGACAGCACCGCGGACAGCTCGCCCGGCGGGTTGGACGGGGCCGGTGCCGTCCGGGTGCGGCTGGTGCCGCAGGCCGCCACAGCAGCGACCGTGCCGGCGGCGACGATCACCGCCAGGCTGCGCCGCCAGGACTCGCGTGGTTGCCAGCCACCAGGCATGAGTCGCACCTCCTGCACCTTCCGCAGCAGGATTTCGCGCCGGCGTCCACGGGCAGTCCAGGTGCGATACATCCCTGGCGCGGCGTATCGGTGCTGGATCGCGAATGGACGATTGCCAGCCAACATTGAGATTCGTGCCATCCGGAGAAGAGGTGGGCCGCAGGCGTGTACCTCACCTCGCGTGGCATCGCCGTCCTCGCCGCCGCGCCGATGCTGTATCTCGCCGGCGAGCTGTTCGGGTTCGCGTTCGCGCGGGCGCTGGCCGGCGTTGCGCTCGCGGCGGTCATCGCCGGAGTGCCGCGCGTGATGCGCCGGCCGCGGGTCAACGTCGCGCGCGAGGTGTACCCCGACCGCGTCGAACGTGACCAGCCGGCCATGGCCCGCCTGGAGGTCCGCAACCGAGGCAGCCGGCGGCACCCGCCGTTCATCGCGAAGGACGTCGTCGACGACGTGTACCGCGAGGTGCTCGTTCGCGGGTTGGCCCCGCACGCGGCGGCGACGTATCGCTATCAACTGCGAACCGGGCGCCGCGGACGATTCCCGGTGGGACCACTGGTGCTCGAGCGCGGCGATCCGCTGGGCCTGGTGCGCAGCGTGCTGGTCACCGGTTCGGGTGCGCACCTGTGGGTGTACCCGCGCCGCCATCCGGTGCGCACCGCCGGGCTGGGCTGGCCGCGGTACCACCACGACGGCGAGCGCAGCACGCGGCCACCGGCCGGCGCCAACGACCTGCGCCGGATCCGCGAGTACGTCCCCGGCGACGAGACGCGACACGTGCACTGGAAAGCGGTGGCCCGGACCGGAACGCTCATGGTGCGCGAGTACACCGACCCGTCCGAGCCCCGGCTCACAGTCGTGCTGGACAACCGGGCGGACGCGCTCACCTCGGCGGCCTTCGAAGAGGCGGTCGAGGTCGCCGCGTCCTTCGCCTGCGCGGCCCTGAACGCCTCGTACCGTACGGGCGTCGTCACCACCGGCGGCGACCTACGGATCGACACGAACGCGGGTCCCGCGGGCATCCGCGACGTGCTGGACCGGCTGGCCGAGCTCGAGCAGCGACCCGGCGCCGGGACGCCGCCGTCCGTCGAACCCGGCGCGGTGATCTTTGTCGGCGGCGGGACGGTGGACGGCGTGCTGGCCGACGTCGGCGCCGACCGGACCGCCGTGACCGCGTTCGACCTGAGCTCGGCGGGGTCGCGCCCCGGCCCGCCGGGCATTCCGGTGATCGCGGCGGCCACCGCCGTCGAGGCGATCCGGCAGTGGAACGTGGCGGTCTGATGGTGGGCCGGGTGCCCGTGCTGGGCGCGCTTCTCGCGACCGCGCTCACCGGGCTGATGTTCGGACCGACGTTCGGATCGGCCGGCCCATTGGTGGTGCCGCTGCTGGGCGTCGCCGCCGCCGGCTACGCCGTCGACGAGGCCGTGCGGGCCCGGCCGGGGCTTCGCTCGGCTCGGCGCGGGCTTCCTCCGGCCCGCTGGGTGCTGATGCTGTTGCTCGGGCTGGTCGCGATCGTCGAGACGACGCTGCGGTCCACCACGCTCGGCGGCCTGCCGACCACGGCAACGCTGCGGGCGCTGTACGACGGCCCGCGACGGTCCTGGCTGCTGACCCTGCAGACGACGTCGCCGGCCCGTCCGCTGGCGCACCTGATCGTGTTCGTGCCGATGCTCGTGTTGCTCGCCACCGTGGCCGCGGTGTGGCTGCTCTACGCGGGCCGCCGGCTGATGGCGCTGCTGCCCGGGCTGGTCATCGCCGGCGTGGCCCATGCGTTCCGGCCGACGTCCGCTGCCGGCGCGGCGGTGCTGGTGATCGGCTTCGCGGCGGGCGCGGCCGCGGTCTTGGCCGATCGGGCCGATCGGGGCGCGCGCGGTGGCGTCCGGCCCGGATCCTTCCGACTGCGGATGCGCGATCGGGTGACGGGGCTGGCCGGAGTGGCCGGCCTGCCGGGCGTCGGGTTGGCGGTCGTGCTGGGCGCGTTCGTCGGCGCCGCGGTCGATCCGGGGCACCAGGCGGGCTACTCGCTGCGCGATCACGTGCCGTCGGTGGCGGCGCCGGCCTCGGCGGTCAGCCCGCTGGACGACATCGCGTACCGGCTGGACCATCCGCAGGATCCGGTGTTCTCGGTACGCGACTCGCCCGGCACCGACACCTGGCGGCTGGCCGTGTACGACGGCTTCGACGGCCGCACCTGGACGAGCAGCGACCACCTGCGCTACCTCGGCGCACGCATCGACCCGCCCCGGGGACAGCCGGTAGCGACGAGCCGGCACACGGCCCGCGTCCTGGTCGACGCCCTGCCCGGGCCGTGGCTGCCCAGCCAGGACGGGCTCACCTCCGTGTCGGGCATCGACCCCGTGGTCGACGAGGGCACCGGCGTGCTGCTGTCCGGCGACGTCAAGCCGTTCCTCGGCTACCGAGTTCGGTGGACCTCGCCCGACCTCGCCGAGGCTGACCTGACCGGTGCGGCCCTGGCCACCCAGGCCGCCCCCGACGCGTCGACCCTGGGTTCCATACCGCCCAGTATTGTCGCGGTGGCCCGGGCCGCAGTGGGCTCGTCCGCGCCGACGTTTCGCACTGCGCTGCTGCTCGAGCGCTACCTGCGTGAGCACTACCAGCCGGCGACCGGGGCGGAGGGGCCGTCCGGTCACGACTGGACCCGGCTCGTGCAGTTCCTCGGCGAGCCGGCGTCGGGGGCGAGCACCGATCTCGTCACGACGGCCGGCGGCGCCGAGAGCGTCTCGACCGTCGGCAGCAGCGGCACCAGCGAGCAGTTCGCGGCGGCGTACGTGGTGCTGGCTCGGATCGCCGGCATCCCCGCGCGGCTCGCCGTCGGGTTCCGGCAGCCCGGCCAACCCAACCCCGACGGTTCCTACGTCATCCGCAACGGGGACGTCCTGGCCTGGCCCGAGGTTGCCGTGCGCGGCATCGGCTGGGTGCCGATGGATCCGATGGGCGAGCCGGGCAGCGGGGGCTCGCCCACCACGCTCGCCCTCGACCGGGCCCGGGCGAAACTGCCGCCCCCACCGACGCCGCCGCGCGACCCGACCCCTCGCCCGACCGGCGCAGCGTCGCGCTCGGTCGGTGGCAGCTGGCTGTCGGCGGTGGCCGATGGTGGTCTGCGCGCCGCGCTGGTCGTTCTCGCCGGCTGGCTGCTCGGCGTCCCGCTGGCCAAACGGGTGCGTACGGAGGTAAGGCGGCGACGGGTCGGTAACGCCGCCGTTCTCTCAGCCTGGCTGGAGACCCGTGATCGGCTGCGGGAACATGGCGTCGCGGTCGACGCTCGCATGACCGTGCGCGACGTGGCGCGGGCCGGGGCCCGGCTGGTCGACGCGCGGGGCGGCTGGGCGCTCGAGGAGCTGGGCGGGCTGGTCGATGAGGCACTGTGGTCCGGCGCCGCGGCCGGGCGTCCGGGCGCCGATGCGGCCTGGCGGGCCGCCGCGGACGTCCGGCTCGGGCTGCGCCGGCGGTCGCTGTTCGAACAGGTGGCGATCAGCGTGGACGTTCGCAGCCTGCGTCGCGTGCGCTGACCGGTGCGCCCGCGCTGACCCGGCCGCGCGTCGCACATGATCAAGAGGGAGAAGTGGCTGCTCTGGCGACCACTTCTCCCTCTTGATCATGTGGTTGGAGGCGGGACGGCGGCGGTCGCCGGTCTTGATCGTCTCTGCTGAAGTGACCAA
>Ga0137412_10002857_pt1 | contig 13722 bp, 11 predicted proteins | sample CZODoug2_1_16fun_FD_122160 | JGI IMG/M metagenome (GOLD analysis project Ga0137412, IMG submission 122160) | Vadose zone soil fungal communities from Angelo Coast Range Reserve, California, USA - CZODoug2_1_16fungal (Hybrid Assembly) | ecosystem: Environmental > Terrestrial > Soil > Vadose zone... | reverse complement strand
CGGCAATCGCGATCTAATCGGTAAACGCGAAGTCCTCTACTACCTCGAGCCCCAATATGCGCGCCGTTTCTACAGTATGTCTTGGCGAGACTCGCTCGAGTTTCGAATCATGCGCCACAGTCCTATGCTCGTCGAGCGTAGCGCCGTGTGGGGCAGAATTGAACTTCTCCGCAGAAAACTTTCCGCACAAGGTATGCCTGCCGCGCAGGAAAACAATTTAGGCCGCGTCGCCGATTTTAACCTGATGGAATCCCCGGACCCGGTTAATTTCGCTTTGCGCGCCGCCGTCGCCGCAAACGCTCCGCTCAATCCTCCGGTCGAAGAGATTCTCCAAGAATCTGCAAAAGCCGGGGCGACCGTCGTCATCGTGGAAATGCCGATGACCTCAATCCATCGCCGGAAGTTCTACGATACCGATGCCTGGCTGCGGTATCGCGCGCATGTACAGTCTGTCCTCGCAGACCATCATGCCCTTTACATCGACGCCAGCGACTGGGTCGCGGACGATTCCCTTTTCCAGGATCACATCCACTTGAACTCCGGGGGTGCGGCCATGTTCTCCCGAAAGCTCGCTGGAGTTCTTCGACAGCAGCTCTCCGGCTCGCTGACGCAACCGTCTGCAGGTTCCAAACACCCATGACAGAGCCCGGTTCTGCGAAACCTCGCCTGCTTGTTATCCCACATATTTATACTGAAGACATTTCGGTTCGAGAGATTGAATTGGCGCGGCGGCTCGCTTCGCGATTCGAAGTATTTGTGATCAAGTGGAGCGATGCGTTACATGTTGACGCAGCGTCTCCGGTTTTGCGGCGTTTCAAACAGTTTTTCGTCGCCACGTCTTCGGCTTTTCACTCTCCCAAATCACTCGCGTCGCTCGGCGGCTTTACTCCGGTTGAACTCCCGGTGTGGCAGCCGATTCTCCTTCACCGGATCGTTGGCGCCGCGCGGGCGCTCGCGTTTTGCCAGTCGCGAAATCGCGCCGTACTGCGAAAAGTTTTGGCGAATTGCGGTATTACGCACGTTCTCTACGCTTCCGAACTGTTCGGCGTCGAGCGCATTCCAAATATTCGCGCCGCGTTTGACGTGGTCGACTGGTTTCTGGAGCACGAACGTGACGCCGCGCGGCTAGAGGAAATCCGCTCGAGCCTTCGCGGGATAGCAGCGGAAATGGACGTCGTGTTCGGCGTTTCGGAGCCGCTTTGTGAAAAGCTCGCGCGCGAATGTGCCGTGACGGCGCTTGCGCTACCGAACGGAGCCGATCTGGGCCGGTTGCGCAGCGTGCCAGCGGAGAAGGTGAAGGCGCTCCGCGCAAGGCTCGGGATTGAAAATAAATTTGTCGTCGGCTACATCGGCAATCATGGGCCGTTTACGGGGGTCGACCTCGTCGTCAACGCTTTCCTCGCGGCGCGAGATCGCCTGCCGGATTCGGCGCTGCTGATTGTCGGGCCTGCGCAGCATTGGCGAGGGCTGCTTGATGCGAACCGATCGAACGGAATTATTGCTACGAGCGGCGTTTCGCCCGCTGAGGTCGCGACGTATTTCAACGCGCTTGACGTGGGCGTTCTCGCGCAGGGAATCACGACCGGAACAGATTTCGCTTTTCAAATAAAAGTGGTTGAGTATTCGGCTTGCAGGAAGATTGTGGTTTCGACGCCGCTAGAAACGTGGAAACGTCTGGCGTGGCCCAACGTGTTACTGGCGGAGGCGAACGCGATCGCCTGGGCCGATGCGCTCGTGCGGGCTCGCGCCATGAGATGGCAAAGCGATTGGGACCGCTTTGTTGAGCCATACGATTGGTCTATTCTTGCGAATCGCATCGCGGACGCACTTCTCGTCGCGCCCGCGAGCAAATAACCGATGCGCATCGTCACTGTTTTCGGCACGCGACCTGAAGCCATCAAGATGGCGCCAATTATCCGCGCGGCGAGGGCGGCAGAGATTGAAACGCATGTCTGCGTGACCGCGCAGCACCGCGACATGCTCGATCAAATGCTGCGCGTTTTCTCGATTGCGCCCGACCACGATTTGAATCTTATGCAAGAAGATCAAACGCCTTTGCAATTTGCGGCGCGCGTGCTCGAAACTCTTCCCGCGGTGCTACGGAAGATTCGGCCGGATTGGCTGCTCGTACAAGGCGACACGACCACGGCTTTTGCCGCCGCGTTTGTGGCGTTTCAGGAAAAAATCCGCATTGGCCACGTTGAATCCGGACTTCGCACGGGCGACAAGCTGCGCCCGTTTCCCGAAGAAATGAATCGCCGGCTCATTTCTCCGCTGGCTGAGCTGAATTTTGCGCCGACGGTACGGGCGGCTGCCAATCTTCGTGCCGAGGGTATTCCCGATTCGCGAATCATTTTGACAGGGAACACAGTGGTGGATGCGTTGAACGGAATTCTTGCCGCGCCGGTGAAATTTCTCGATCCGCGGCTCGAGAATCTCTCCGGCAGAATTCTTCTTGTGACAGCACACCGCCGGGAGAATTTCGGCGATCCACTGGAACAAATCTGTTCCGCCGTGCTGGCGCTTGGAGAGAAATTCACCGATTTGACCATCGTGCTTCCCGTTCACCCCAATCCGGCGGTGCGCGCGACGATCAACGCGCGGCTGAGGAATCGCGAGCGCGTACTTCTGGTTGATCCGCTTTCGTATCCGGAATTTGTCCATCTGATGAAACGCGCCGCGCTGATTCTTTCAGATTCCGGCGGCGTGCAGGAAGAAGCTCCCACGGTGCGCACACCAGTTCTGGTCATGCGGGAAATTACAGAACGCCCGGAGGCTGTGGAATCGGGCTGGGCACAGCTTGTGGGCACTTCAACGGAGGAAATCGTGAGCCGTGCTTCGGCTTGGCTATCCGGGGAGAAATCGGCACCGTCGGACGGTGCGCCGAATCCGTTTGGCGACGGCCGCGCCGCTGCGAAAATCCTGCACGCGCTGTCGTCTGTCGTCAGCTGATTTACTTTCGCTCGATCTCCCACTCGACCACATTTTTAGCCGAATAGAATCTGGCAACGTCACTTCATCAGGGCGTCGAGGATTGACTCTTTTTTCTCTTCAGCGAGTTTTGTCAGAGGGTCCAGCGCCGCGATATATCCCGCGACTGCCGCCGCAGCGAGCCAAAGGAAGATTTCCATCGGCAGCCATGGATTGTTTCCGATGCGACCGACGAAGAGCACGAGGCCGCAAGTCGTCGCAAAGACCAGTTGTGAGCCGAACGCGACGAGCACGGCCATTCCGGATTGCCGATTGCCCTGCATTTTCCCAAATTCCATTTTTTTTGGGAATTTCAGAGAGGACCAGTTCGCGATGGTCAATTGGCCGGTGACGGCAAAAATCAGCGCGCAGATCGTTGCGAAAAAGATGGGACTTGGCGGCAATCCCACGCGCCACTTCAAGAGGGCGACACAAGAGGCGATCTCGCCAGTCAGAATTGCCAGCGTCACCAAGTTCTTGGCCATCAAGATGTCGCGGAATCGTACCGGCAACATGAAATAGGTCTGCATGCCGCGGCTCTCATAGGCAAAACTGTTGAAAGAAGGCGCCATGAGGATAAGCGTGAGGTACGCCATCATTCCGGGGAAAAAAAGATCCGGCGAAATGGCATGCTTGGTGGTCGGATGCGCGCCGCCGAACTGCATGGAAAAAAGGAGGACGAGCATCGGCGGAAAAAATAGCGCGGTGGCCACAAATCCATTGCGGAAAAGGTATCGAAACTCTTTTCCCAGCACTGCGGCGACAGTAACCGGCAAGAGGCGAAGTTCGGGGCCGGCCGCATCGCGAACCGGCACCACAGATTTCGCGGCGGCGCGCGCGGGCGCCACCGTTTCGCTCAACTCTTCGCCGCGGAATTGATCGCGATAGCGAAAAAACAGAAGGCCGCCGAGGAGCACCGCGTATCCCGCCAAGCCGGCAGCGCCTATTCCCGCCGTTGCCGAATCACCGGCCGCGGCGCCGGCGATCAGCTCTCCCGCAAGCGAAGGGGGAGACGGACGCGCGTATCGAACTATTTTTGCCAGGTCGGGCCTGGGAGATTTTCCGTATTTCTGGATGGCAGGTCCGATGAATTGCACGCCGACGATAAAGAGGACGAAAAGCGCGAGGAAGATCTCACGCGCTTTTCGCTTCGCCAAGATTTTCTCCAGCCATGAGCCGATGAGCCGCTCCAGAGTCACGTTCACGACGACAAACAATGCGGAAGCCAGAATCATGGCGGGTGCGACGGAAATCCTGGTAACCATCGCGGCGACAACCATGGTGACGAGCCAGACGAGGGACGCGAGCGCTGCCGAATCGGCGAGGCCGTACGCAAGGCCGATCGAATAAAATGCGGAAAACTTCAAAGGAAAGCGAAGCAAAGATCGAAACGAAAAGGAAGGCGAAAATCCGGCGACGAAAATCGGGAGCACCTGCCACCACAAGAAAAATCCCCAAAAGAGCAGACCGAACCGAGCCTCGTGACGATCGTTCAGGAACGCAACTGTCCCGACGAAAACCAGAATGGCTATGCCTGCGACGAAAACAATTCCCACGACCGATGAAATTACAACGCCAATCACGTCCCAGACGCGATTCTTGTTCTTCATGTTGTTGCGCAAGATGCGCCAGCGCAAGCCGGCCACGAGCCAGATTTGCTCGAACAATCCCGGCAAGTGCGCTACATCAGCCATGAGAGTTCCTCCACATTGGGCCGTTCGGCGCCGCCTTGTCCCACGATGGAAAGGAAGATTTCTTCGAGAGTGGTGGTTCTTCCTTCGGCGCTGGGGACGCCGGCGCGCAATTCCTCAAGCGAACCCTGCGCGACAAGTTTTCCTTTGTCGATGATGGCGACGTGGCTGCAAAGGCGCTCCACAATTTCCAGGACGTGCGACGTCAGAAAAATGGTTACGCCGCGTTCGGTCATTCTCGCAAGGAGGGCCTTCAGTGCGCCTGCCGCCAGTGCGTCCACGCCTTCAAAAGGCTCATCCAGAAAAAGGATTCGCGGGCCGTGAATCACCGCAGCGGCGAGCGCGAGTTTTTTTTGCATGCCGTGGGAATAGTCCGCGATCATCGTTTTGGGGCGGTCCGCGAGCTGCATGAAGTCGAGCAGCTCTTCGCAGCGCTGTTTCGTGGTGGATTTGTCCAGCCCGTACATGCGTCCGACAAAGGTGAGATACTCCGCGCCGGTCAGGCGTTCAAACAAGCCCATTCCTTCGGGCACGACTCCAATCTGGCGTTTAATGTCGATGGGGTGGCGGGAAAAATCGATTCCGAGCAATTGCATGCGGCCGGCGGTGGGCGTCAGCAAGCCCGTCAGCATTTTGATGGTTGTGGATTTTCCGGCGCCGTTTGGCCCGAGAAAACCAAAGAACTGTCCCGCCGTCACGCGCAAATCGACGCGATCCACGGCAGTGAGTTCGCCGAATTTACGAGTGAGTTGCTCGGTCAGGATCGCAGCATCGGACATGAGGGCTCCCGGCAGGTGCTGTGCGAGAGAAACTCTAGCACGACTGCCAATCAGTCACGCGAAACGGCCTGCTTGTATTACGCGGGAGCGCGCAGGGAAACTTCAAGAAGATTTTGGTGCTGAGCCTGTGCCGCTAAGCTGAACTTCGCGCGCCGGCAGGGCCGCCAGCATGGCGGGCAATTCGACGCGAAACACGGCGCCGCCTTCCTGACGGTTGTAACAAAGAATTCTTCCTGCATGCTCCTGGACGATGCCGAAGCAGATGCTCAAGCCGAGACCGGTACCCTTACCGACGGGTTTCGTCGTATAGAACGGATCGAAAACACGGTGGGGTTCCTTAATGCCGGGGCCGGTGTCGTTGAACAAGACGACTACCCAGCCGCGATCGCGCGCGGTCTTGATGGTGAGAGTGCCACCGCCGTGGGCCGATTCCATGGCGTCGATTGCGTTGTTGATGATGTTGAAAAAGACCTGAAGCAGCTGATTGCCGTCGCCCCGGACGCCGGGCAGCACCGATTCCAATTGCAATTCGACTTTCGTCGTTCCTGAACGTAAATCAAGGGCGCGAAGCTGCACGGCGTTGCTGACGACAGTGTTCAAATCCAGCAGCGTGCGCTCGGCGGGAACTTGACGCGCGAAACTCAACAGATTTTGCACGAGTGTTTTCGTTCTCCGCGCCTGTTCGCGAATCTTTGCGGCGAGTGCCCGATTTTTTTCAGGGATGGCTTGATCGTCCGCGAGCAAATCGGAGTATCCAAGGATCGCGGTCAAAGGGTTGTTGATTTCATGCGCAGCGCCGGCCGCAAGCTGGCCAAGCGAAATCAATTTTTCCGACTGAACGAGTTGCGTTTGCAGGCGCTGCAGATTTTCGATCGACAGTTCTGATTGCGCCAGAAGCCGCAAGCGTTCCTTGTCGGCCAGGTGCTGGCGCAGGAAAACCATAAATACGAGAGGAACCGACGCAATCACCGTTGCATACAAACGAAAATCACGCACGGCCACGGAATCGACCGAATACTTTAAAGTGCAGAACGCAAAAACGGGCAATGAGAGGACCGCGGCCATTGCGAGTTTCGTCGCCCAAGTCGTTTGATTCCCCGAGTGGTCTTCCTCCGTATTCACCCCCTCAACCGGCGCGTCCAGCGCGCTTTGCCTTGTGTGCGCAATGTATCCCGCGGTTCCGTACCACAGGAAAGAGGCCAGCATGGGCAGGTCGAACCATGTTCCCGTTTTGTAGGTCTTGAGGTTGATGCCGACGTTGATGAAGAGCGAGGCAGTCATCTGCAGAGCCGCGCCGCCAAATAGTCCCGCGTATACCAGGCGCCAGGCGCCGCGCGTACGCAGCCAGAGAAAACCGAGCCCGACCACGATTACGGTATTTTGAATGTTGGAGACAACTTCGTAGCCGAAATTGTACTGCTCGACGGAGGGCGCCGCATAGAGCCACGGCATCACGACGTAGACGTACAGGAACATCCACCACGTGAGCAACAAAACGAAATCCAGATAGCCGAAGCGCAGACGAAGCTCGCTTCGCGTCAGATGAGGACGCAGTGCCAGCGCAGCCATCATGGGAATACCGCGCAGAAAAAAGGTGACATCACCGGGATAAAGGTCGGGCAATTCCTGATGCAGATAGACTTCGTAGTAAGTCCACTGGAACTGGCCGATCATCCAGAGCGTGCAACCCATGGCGAACAGCATCCAGAAGACGTTGCGGCGCCAGTGAGGCGTTCCGGCGTTCAGCAAGAGGCCGGCGTTCGCGAGAAGCGGAACGAGACACTGGGCGATGTCGGCAAAGCTGGTCAGCGATTGTTTGTCGTGCAGGACGAATGGTGCAAGCGCGTAGCTGCCGAGTACTAAAACCCAGACCGCCGCAATCCATGAAATGGTGCGTATAGAGAGCATTGACCGTACTCTGTATCTTAGGCGCTTATGGGGCGCAGTGGTGGGCGGAAAGGCATAGCTTGGCGAAAGGATTAATGAAAGACGATTTTAGCTTTGACACGCGAGGGTGGAGGAGAGACGGATGATTGCGCGGCACTGGCGAGGATGGACGAGAGTAGAAAATGCAGATGCGTACGAAGAGCTGCTGAAAAGCAAAGTGTTGCCGGGATTGAAGAAGATTGAAGAATATCGAGGCGGCTATATTTTTCGGAGTGATGAAGCGGAAGAGGCTGAGTTTGTGGTGGTGAATTTTTTTGAGTCGGTTGCCGCGGTCGAACGGTTTGCGGGGCCGAACTACGCGGTACCGGTGATTGAGCCGGAGGCGAAAGCGTTGCTGTCGCGCGTGGAACCGATCGCGAAACACTACGAAGTGCGAGTCGAGACGAAACGGTAGGGTCTTAGGGGGCAAAGAGGTTCGAGATGAAAGTGGCGGAGGAGGAGGGATTCGAACCCCCGAGACCCTTTCGAGTCTAACGGTTTTCAAGACCGCCGGTTTCAACCGCTCACCCACTCCTCCGTTTTTAATTCTAACGTATTCTGTGAATTAGCGGCCATTATGCTAGACTTCCGACCCCTGCCGCTGCATTTTGGTGTAGACTGCAGCAGTCCCTCCCAGCTTCTCTACTGCAGCTTCGACTGCCGTACCGCTCTAGGGTCGGCAAATCCTAGCGCTGCGAATTCGCAGAAACAGGGAAAGTAATCGGCACCGAATCGAATCTTCGCGCGGAACCTCATTATAGTCAGCGGTTTTCCAATTTTCCTGCCCTGTTCGTACTCACCACCTTTCATTTGTTTTGAACGACTTAAAGCGCTCTCAATTGCGGCCAACGACCTCATTTTCAACTTATTGTGCACCAACATTGCCCCGTTCCCAGATTGCACGACCCACCGGTCAACGCACTTGCTTTGGGCACCTAGACGAGGCCTTTTCGATTAATAGAGTGGGCGGAAATGATAAATACAGGGATGTAATTCTTTGTCTTCGAGATCACTCCTCGGCCGCGGTGTTTCCGACCAAGGCTAGCGACAGTCCGGGAATTTCCTCCATTGATGGACACAAGGGCGTTTGTCGTTACCTCTCATAAACTCTTGACCGGCCTAAAAAACAGCGGACGCTTTGTCACAGCTATATGGCGCTAACATCCTTGGAACGTCTACGAACCTCGCTGGTCAACTGGCGGTCATTCGTGCGCGTGACCTACGGAAACACGGAATTCACCCTTCAAAACTCTGAAGAGGGCGCTGGATCGTAGACTCCTGGCGAGGATTGGCCGAGGACTGCACGCCCCCGTAGATAGTGCCAGCTGGCTCTCGCCTGCAAGCGTGTCCCACACGGCGTTGTATGCCTACACTCTGCTCTTCACTATCACGGAGTCGTTTCTTTACCTTCCGATACCGTTTGGATGGCTATTGATCGCAAGGCCTCGCGAGCCAACAGCCACAAGGTCGAAGTCGCAGGCGCCAGCCACTCCGTCTACGTCTCACATCCGAAGGAGGTTGCAGATGTAATTGAGAGTGCAGCACGTACGGTCTCGAAGTAATGGCGGAGAGTTAAGATCATGCGTCTACTCAACATCGAATCCTCTCCGCGCGGATCCAGGTCTGCGTCTATCGCCGTCACCAGCGCCTTCCTCGAAGCCTACCGTCAGGCTTGTCCTGGGGTCATGGTCGATACCTTGAACGTCTGGGAGGAAAAGCTGCCGGACTTCGACCAGGAGGCCATCGGGGCGAAGTACAAAGGCGTGTACAACGAACCGATGGACCAGGCCGAGACCGCCGTCTGGAACAAAATCCAGGAGATGGCATTACGCTTTCAGCAAGCGGACCGCATCGTGCTCGGCGTGCCTATGTGGAACTTCGCCTACCCTTACAAGCTCAAGCAATTGATTGATCTGGCCTGTCAGCGGAACATGCTCTTTACCTATGACGGCAACGAGTACGGCCCTTTGCTGAAAACTCCCCGCGCCTTCGTGGTCTATGCGCGGGGCGGGACCTATGCGGAAGACTCGCCGACGCCCGCTTCCCGGTTCGACCATCAGAAAGGATACATCGATTTCTGGCTGAAGTTTATCGGGGTCAAGGAGGTCCATACGCTGGTGGTGGAAGGCACGACGTGGCGCGGGAAAGAGAAGGGGGAAGAGAGTATCGCGCGTGGTCAAACTGAGGCAAAAAAGTTGGCGGCGGATTTCTAACCGTTGCCAAAGGAAGTCGCAGCTCTGATCGAAGACGCTGCCACGCACTCCCAGTAGACAAACACATATGCAAACCAAACCGTTTGTTACAGGAGGAATAAATCGCATGCCGGCTGGGTTGCGAGTTAAAGGAAAGGCCGTAGTCCGTAGCATCGACAAAATAAGTGCGTTCGTCCTTCGCTACGGCTTAGTCCTGGTGGTTTTCTGGATCGGGTGCCTGAAGTTCACCGCCTACGAATCCAAAGGTGTTTTCAACCACGCCTCTCATAGTCCACTCTTGGCCTGGGCTTATCACATCCTGGACGCGCGAGATTTCTCGCGCGGCCTCGGCGTAGTTGAGATTGCCAGTGCGTTACTAATAGCAGCTGGACCAGTCTGGCCAAAGCTCTCGATTGTCGGCAGTCTAGCCGGAATTGGAATGTTCCTAACTACCCTGAGCTTTGTCATTACGACGCCAGGAGTATGGCAGACAGGATATGGATTTCCTGCCCTCGCCGCGTCTCCTGGCCAGTTCCTGGTCAAGGATGTTGTGTTATTGGGAGCGGCTATCTGGACCCTAGCCGATTCTCTGAGATACGTCGTTGATGGAGAATCTCCATCGAGATCGCCTTGCGAGCACTGAAGAAGAACAAGATATGAAGAACATCATCAAGAATCGGCATGTATGCTATCACGGGAGTAACTGGTAAAGTTGGCGGCGCAACCGCTCGCGCACTCTTAGCAGCCGGCCAATCGGTGCGGGCGGTCGTGCGGAATGTCGACAAAGGTCAAGTCTGGAGGAACCTGGGTTGCGAGGTGGCTCTTGCCACAATAGAGGATGCGGCCTCTCTCAGTGCTGCCTTTCAGGGAGCAGAAGCGGTCTTTGTGCTCGTCGCTCCAAACTTCGATCCCTCCCCCGAATTTTCTGAGGCCCGAGAAATTGGAAAGGCCCTCCATTCCGCGCTGGCCGCAGCGCGTCCGAAGCGCGTTGTTTATCTCTCTACTATTGGAGCACAGGCTCGCGAAATGAACCTGCTGACTCAGCATTCCATTATCGAGGAGGCGATCGGCAACCTGCCCATACCTATCACGTTCTTGCGTCCGGCTTGGTTTATGGAGAATTGCCGTTGGGATGTAGCTCCGGCGCGCGAAACGGGTGTCGTTCCCAGTTTTTTACAACCGCTCGATAAACCAGTACCGATGGTGGCTACGGCGGACATCGGTAAGTTAGCGGCCGGATTGCTTCAGGAAAAATGGGAGGGCCACCGAGTCATTGAATTGGAAGGACCCACGCGCTTAACGCCAAATCAGATTGCGACAACTCTTGCGAAACTCCTAGGCAAGCCGGTACGCATGAAAGTTGTGCCGCGGGAATCATGGGATGCGCTTTTTAAGTCGCAAGGAATGAAAAACCCGGTTCCTCGCATACGGATGTTGGATGGCTTCAACGAAGGCTGGATTGAATTCGAACGAGGAAAACCTGGTTCGCAGAAGGGAAGCACAAGCCTGGAGGCGGTGCTCAAATCCGTGATCGAGGAAGAATCGACCAACACGTGACAGCCGGCGACCTCGCGAGTGGTAGCGACATCTCTCTTAAGCGGGATGCTAAAATCCCGCGGACGCGCGGTGTCGCCGGCAACAATGATCGCCGATATCCAAGATAAGATGAGATACGAATCGCTAGGTAACACTGGCCTGCTAGTCTCGCGCCTTTGTCTTGGCACGATGACTTTCGGGGACGGTCAAGGTCCGTTTAAAGCCATCGGTGCGGTCGGTCAGAAAGAAGCCGACGCGCTGGTCAAGGCTGCGATCGAGGGCGGCATCAATTTCTTCGATACAGCCGATGTCTACTCCGCGGGCTTTAGCGAGAAAACGATCGGGCAATCGTTCCGCAATTTAAATATCTCGCGCAAGGACGTCGTTCTGGCAACGAAGGTCTATGGCCGTATGGGTCCAGGCCGCAACGACGTCGGCGCCTCGCGGAAACACATTATGGATGGGATCGAGGCCAGTCTGCGTCGTCTGCAGACCGACTACGTCGACTTGTACCAAATCCACGCTAACGACTCCGTCACTCCGATCGAAGAAACACTGCGCGCGCTCGACACTCTCGTCACTCAGGGCAAGGTGCGATACATCGGCGTTTCGAACTGGCAAGCTTGGAAGATCGCCAGATCGGTGGGTATTTCCGAGGCCAAAAACCTTGCGCGTTTTGAGAGCCTGCAGGCCTACTATTCGATCGCGGGCCGCGATCTTGAACGCGAGCTGCTGCCTCTGCTCGAAGCCGAAAAGATTGGACTCCTGGTTTGGAGTCCGCTGGCCGGCGGTCTGCTCTCCGGCAAGTTCAGTCGCGAGAACCAGAAGCCGCAGGGAGCGCGCCGATCCGAGTTCGATTTCCCGATCGTCGATAAGGAACGCACCTGGAAAATCCTCGATGTCATGGGTCCGATCGCGAAGGCTCATGACTGCAGTCCCGCGCGCATCGCGCTTGGGTGGTTGCTGACCAGGCCGATCGTGACCTCGGTCATTCTAGGAGCTAAGCGGCTCGATCAGCTTCAGGACAACCTGGCAGCGATCGAGCTCGAACTGAGCAAGGAAGAGATCGAGCAGCTAGACGAAGTAAGTGCGCTTCCGCCGGAGTACCCAGGTTGGATGCTTCCGTTTCAAGGCGCCGATCGGCTGGATCCTGCCATCTCCAGATTCGAGGCCGTTACAAAGTGACCTAGCAAATGCTGGCCTGAGGCCTTGATATCGGGCAGGCAATCTAATGGAGACCAAACAGGAGAAACCTCGTGAATAAGCTGGAAGGAAAAGTAGCCGTCATCACAGGAGGCAACAGCGGAATCGGTCTCGCTACAGCCCGACGCTTCGTTGCGGAGGGCGCGTACGTCTTCATTACCGGCCGTCGTCAAGGCGAACTCGACCGAGCAGTGAAGCAGATCGGCAAGAGTGTTACTGCAGTACAGGGCGACGTCTCAAATCTCGCCGATCTTGATCGGTTATACGCAACCGTAAAGCAGCAGAAAAGCCATATAGACATTCTCTTCGCCAATGCTGGAACCGGAGAATTCGCCCCGCTCGGTGCAATCACCGAAGAGCACTTCGACAAGATTTTCAACGCCAACGTCAGGGGCCTTCTCTTCACCGTACAAAAGGCGCTTCCGCTCCTAAAGGATGGAAGCTCGATCATTCTGAATGCGTCGATCGTTTCTAGCACAGGGTCGCCGGCGTTCAGCGTCTATAGCGCATCCAAAGCGGCTGTGCGTTCCTTCGCGCGCACCTTCACGACGGATCTCAAAGACCGCAAAATCCGCGTTAACGCTGTTAGTCCGGGCGTGATTCCTTCTCCAGGCTACCGCAACGCTCTGGCCATGACGGAAGAACAAATCAAACGATACGCAGATAGCGTCGTGGACAAAATACCCCTCGGTCGCACCGGAACCTTGGACGAAGTAGCCAAAGTGGTCTCCTTCCTCGCTTCCGACGAAAGTAGTTACGTCACCGGGATCGAACTCTTTGTCGACGGCGGCATGACCCAAATCTGACAAATCAATTCGCCCAAAGAGGACAAACAAAAATGACCGATTCAATGAAGCCTGTGTCAGTAGTGCAGGGAATATCGCAATTGCTTTCCATCCTATTGTTTCTGTTGAACGCTCTATCCAGCTGAGCTACGGACCGCGCGGGCGAAGAAGATTGATCGCTACTGCCGAGTAATCGTTCCTGTAATTTTCGTTATTACTTCGATTGCCATCTTTGCCCATCCGCGCGCCTGATGGGCGTGAACCGTTTCAGCGCGGCCAAATTGAGCCGTCACAATTTGAGCTAGAATGCATGGGCTGGTCAGTCAGCAGCGCTTGCGCGCGGCGAGTCCGCTTCAGTTGTTACAGAGCGCGTCTGAAACGAGGCACAGGCACTTCTGAGTGGGTGAAGTCACTCTGGTCGATGCAGGCGTGCTTCTGCTAAGTCAATGTCCCGCTGGATTCGCCGGAGCGCTTGATCACTAATCGCCTCCTCGTTGCGCAATGTGATCACAGTTTCACGTTCTGTATGTAGTAGTTCGCAGGCGACCTCTTCAAAATCGGCTGAATATAATCTTCTCGATTGGTGCGGACTTTCCGCGCGCAGTTGGCCAATCCGGTCAAGATATTCTGCGCGTAATCG
>Ga0137412_10002856_pt1 | contig 13722 bp, 8 predicted proteins | sample CZODoug2_1_16fun_FD_122160 | JGI IMG/M metagenome (GOLD analysis project Ga0137412, IMG submission 122160) | Vadose zone soil fungal communities from Angelo Coast Range Reserve, California, USA - CZODoug2_1_16fungal (Hybrid Assembly) | ecosystem: Environmental > Terrestrial > Soil > Vadose zone... | reverse complement strand
AAGACCTTCACCACGCTCGAGACCATGACCAACGCGCATACCGCGCGTGACTGGCTGCTGGCCGGCCTGAAAGGCGAGCAGGCCGCCACGGCCAAGCATTTCGTCGCCGTTTCCACCAATGCGGAGGAAGTGACGAAGTTCGGCATCGACACCGCCAACATGTTCGGCTTCTGGGATTGGGTCGGTGGACGCTATTCCATGGACTCGGCCATCGGGCTCTCCACCATGCTCGCCATCGGGCCGGACAATTTCCGCGCCATGCTGGATGGTTTCCATCAGATGGATGAGCACTTCCGCACCGCGCCCTTCGAGCGCAACCTGCCGGTGCTGATGGGGCTGCTCTCCCTCTGGTACAACGATTTCTTCGGCGCCCAGACCGTGGCCGTGCTGCCTTATGAGCAGTATCTCAAGCGCTTCCCCGCCTATCTCCAGCAGCTCACCATGGAGAGCAACGGCAAGCATGTGACCTGGGACGGCGTCGCCGTGGATTACGACACCGGGCCGATCTACTGGGGCGAGCCGGGGACCAACGGCCAGCATTCCTTCTATCAGCTGATCCATCAGGGGACGCGACTCATACCCTGCGATTTCATCGCCTTCGGCCGGACCCTCAACCCGCTCGGCAGGCATCACGACATACTGCTGGCCAATGTCTTCGCCCAGACGGAGGCGCTGGCCTTCGGCAAGACCACCAGGCAGGTCAAGGCGGAAGGCACGCCCGACTGGCTCGTGCCGCATCGGCTGTTCGAGGGCAATCGTCCATCGAACACGCTCCTGCTGGACGCCTTGACGCCGGCCACGCTGGGCAAGCTGGTTGCGCTCTACGAGCACAGCGTCTTCACCCAGGGCACGATCTGGCAGGTCGATTCGTTCGATCAGTGGGGCGTGGAGTTGGGCAAGGCGCTCGCCCAGCGGATCATCCCTGAGCTGGAAGGTGCCACGGAAACCAAGCTTGAGCATGACAGCTCGACCAACGCGCTGATCCGGCGCTATCGCAAGCTCAAAGGCACGAATTGATACCGGCCGCCGCCCCGTGACAGGGGCGGATCGGAACATCGTTCTTTCAGAAATAGAGGGCTAACACATGCAACTAGGAATGATCGGCCTTGGCCGAATGGGCGCGAACATGGTGCGCCGCCTCCTGAAGGGCGGCCACGAATGCGTGGTGTTCGACATGTCCGCCAAGGCGGTGTCGGAAATGGCGAAGGAAAAGGCCATCGGCAGCGCCTCGCTGGCGGAGTTCGCCAAGAAGCTTACCAAGCCGCGCGCGGTCTGGCTCATGGTGCCGGCCGGCGTGGTCGACAAGAGCATCGCCGATCTCCTGCCCCATCTCGAGTCCGGTGATATCCTGATCGACGGCGGCAACTCGTACTATGTCGACGATATCCGCCGAGCCACTGAGCTGAAGGCCAAAGGCATCCACTATATGGACGTCGGCACCAGCGGCGGTGTCTGGGGCCTGGAGCGCGGCTACTGCATGATGATCGGCGGCGAGCTCGAGCCGGTGAAGCATCTCGACCCGATCTTCGCCACCCTGGCGCCGGGCGTCGGCGATATTGCCCGCACCCCGGGCCGCGAAAAGGCCGGCGGAACGGCCGAGCAGGGCTACTTGCATTGCGGCCCCAACGGCGCCGGGCATTTCGTCAAGATGGTGCACAACGGCATCGAGTACGGCGTGATGGCGGCCTATGCCGAAGGGCTGGCCGTGCTCCAGGCGGCCAACATCGGCAAGAAGACCGGGGCGGTCGATGCGGAAACCACGCCGCTGCGTGACCCCGAGCACTACCAGTACGATCTCAACCTGCCCGACATCACGGAGCTGTGGCGGCGCGGCAGCGTGATCGCGTCGTGGCTGCTCGATCTCCAGGCAGCGGCCCTGATCCAGGATCCCACTCTGTCGAAATTCGGCGGGCGGGTCTCCGATTCCGGCGAAGGGCGCTGGACGATCAAGGCCGCCATAGACGAGGGCGTGCCGGCCCATGTGCTGTCCTCGGCGCTCTATGAGAGGTTCAGCTCACGGGGCGAGGGCGATTTCGCCAACAAGCTGCTCTCGGCGATGCGCTACCAGTTCGGCGGTCATATCGAGAAGCCGGCCAAGTAGTAGCCGCGCGAGTCATAGTTTGTGCCTCCCCATCGCGGAGTCCGCGATGGGGAGGTGCCCGCGCAGCGGGCGGAGGGGTCAGGAGGGGTCATGAGAATCACGGCCGATGCCCATGACCCCCGAGCGCCTGTGAAGGCGCGGAGTCGGCGTAAGACCCCCATACTCCCCAGCTTCGCTGGGGAGGAAGTGAGTAGGAGAGGCATGGCATGACCAAGGAAGAGCTCGATCAGCTGGCGATCAACACGATTCGCACGCTGTCCATCGACGCCGTCCAGCAGGCGAAGTCGGGCCATCCCGGTACGCCGATGGCCTTGGCGCCGCTGGTCTATACGCTGTGGAACCGCGTCATGCGCTTCGATCCGAAGGATCCGATCTGGCCGGATCGCGACCGCTTCGTCCTGTCGAACGGCCATGCCTCGATGCTGCTGTGGTCCGTCCTGCATCTCACCGGCACCCAGGCGGTCAACGCCGAGTACGAACGCCTGGGCAAGCCGTCGGTCACGCTCGACGACATCCGCCACTTCCGCCAGCTCGAGAGCAAGGCGCCGGGACACCCGGAATATCACTGGGTGTCCGGGGTCGAGACGACGACGGGTCCGCTGGGGCAGGGGATCGCCACCAGCGTCGGCATGGCGATCGCGCGCAAGTGGCTGGCCAGCCGCTACAACCGGCCCGGCTTCGACATGTTCGACTACGACATCTACGCCGTCTGCGGCGATGGCTGCCTGATGGAAGGCATCGGGTCGGAGGCGGCCTCGCTGGCCGGCCATCTCGAGCTCGATGACCTGTGCTGGATCTACGACAACAATCACATCACCATCGAGGGCAAGACGAGCATCACCTTCACCGAGGATGTCGCCGCCCGCTTCGCCGCCTATCACTGGAACGTGCTGCACGTGGGCGACGCCAACGATCTCAAGAGCATAGAGGACGCGCTCGCGGCCTTCCGGCAGACCAAGGGCAAGCCGACGCTGATCGTCCTCGACAGCCACATCGGCTACGGCTCGCCGCACAAGATCGACACCGCGGCGGCCCATGGCGAACCCCTGGGCGACGATGAGGTCAAGCTCACCAAGCGCGCCTATGGTTGGCCGGAGGATGCCAAGTTCCTTGTGCCCGACGGCGTCATGCAGCATTTCGACGCCGGCATCGGTGCGCGCGGCGCCGAGGCGCGGGCGCGCTGGGAGGCGCTCCTGGCCGACTACCGAAAGCAATTCCCCGAGCTTGCCTCCGAGATCGACCAAATGCAGCGGCGCGAGCTGCCCGCGGGATGGGACCGCAACCTGCCGACGTTCAAGGCGGACCCCAAGGGCATCGCCGGACGCGACGCTTCGGGCGAGGTGCTGAACGTGCTCGCCCAGAACATTCCCTGGTTCCTGGGTGGCTCGGCCGATCTCGCGCCCTCCAACAAGACCGCGCTGAAATTTGCCGGCGCGGGGGACTTCGAGCCCGGAAGCCCCGGCGGCCGCAATCTCCATTTCGGGATTCGCGAGCACGCGATGGCGGCGATCGTCAACGGTCTGTCGCTGTCGAAGCTGCGGGCTTTCGGGTCGACCTTCTTTATCTTCAGCGACTATGCCCGGCCGGCCATTCGCCTGTCCGCCCTCATGGAGCTTCCGACCATTCTCGTCTTCACCCATGACGCCATGGGCGACGGCGAGGATGGACCGACGCACCAGCCGGTCGAGCAGCTGCTCTCGCTGCGCGCCATTCCCGGCCTGGTCGTGCTGCGGCCCGGCGATGCCAATGAAGTCGTCGAGGCCTATCGTTACGTCCTGCAGCTGCGCCACCAGCCGGCGGTGATCGCGCTGTCGCGCCAGCCGCTGCCGACGTTCGATCGCAGCAAGTACGCGTCGGCGGCCGGGGTCGCCCGCGGCGCCTATGTCATGGCCGACGCTGCCGACGGCCCGCCCGAGATCATCCTCATCGCCACGGGCAGCGAGGTCGCGCTGATCGTCGAGGCCCATGAGGCGCTGGTGTCGCGCGGGATTCGCTCCCGTGTCGTCTCCATGCCGTCCTGGGACATCTTCGAGCACCAGCCGCAATCCTATCGGCAGGAGGTGCTGCCGCCCGCGGTGAAGGCGCGCATCGCCGTCGAGCAGGGATCGGAGCTGGCATGGGAGCGCTATGTCGGGGCCGACGGCCGCGTCATCGGCATGAAGACCTTCGGCGCTTCCGCGCCGCTCAAGGAGCTGCAGCGCAAGTTCGGCTTCGAACCCGAGAAGGTGGTCGCCATGGCCATGGAACTGCTCGGGCGCAAGTGACGGACATCAGGGAAGCAGGTCGACCATGACAGAGGCGACAACGAGGCAGGATCAGGCGACCAGGGCCGCGAGCGCGGTGAAAGCCGAGAGCGCGGTACCGGCGCCGCCCTGCGCCATGGTGATCTTCGGCGCCGCCGGCGATCTGACGAAGCGTCTGATCATGCCGGCGCTCTACAATCTGGTGAATGCCAAGCGGCTGCCCCCGGGATTCCAGATCGTCGGCGTCGACCGGGCGGCCAGTACCACGGAGGCGTGGCGCAAGGGCCTGAGCGATACGATGAGCGAGCTCATCACCCAGGATGGCGAGTTCCAGGCCGACCATATCGACCAGGCCACATGGCGCTGGCTGACCGACCGCATGACCTATCTGCAGGGTGACCTGACGGATCCCGCGACCTTCAGCCGGATCCGCGAGCATCTGGCGGGGCTGGACAAGACCGCCGGTACGGCGGGCAACGCCCTTTTCTATCTCGCCGTCGCCGATCGCTTCTTCAGCGTGGTGGTCGCGGGCCTGGGCGCTGCCGGCCTGGTGACGGAAAAAGACGGGCAATGGCGGCGGGTCGTGATCGAGAAGCCGTTCGGCCATGATCTGCCCTCGGCCAAGGCGCTCAATGCCGAGATCCTGAAGACGCTGCAGGAGCATCAGATCTACCGGATGGACCATTTCCTCGGCAAGGAAACGGTGCAGAACATCATGGCGCTGCGCTTTGCCAACGGCCTGTTCGAGCCGCTGTGGAATCGCCAGCACATCGACCACATCCAAATCACAGCGGCGGAAACCGTCGGCGTCGAGCGCCGCGGCAAATTCTATGAAAAGACCGGCGCGCTGCGCGACATGGTGCCCAACCACGTCTTCCAGCTCCTGTCGCTGACCGCCATGGAGCCGCCGATCTCCTTCGACGCCGATGCGGTGCGGGCCAAGAAGGCCGAGGTTATCGAGGCCATCCGCCCGCTCACGCCGCGGCGGGCGTTGAAGGACGCCGTGCGTGGCCAGTACGACGCCGGCACCGTCTCGGGCAAACCGGTCCAGGCCTATCGTCGCGAGCCCGACGTGGCTTCCGATTCGACGACCGAGACCTATATCGCCTGCAAGCTGCAGATCGACAACTGGCGCTGGGCCGGCGTGCCTTTCTACCTGCGCACCGGCAAATATCTGAAGCGCCGGTGGACCGAAATCGCCATCCGCTTCCACCAGGCGCCCTACACGTTGTTCCGCGGCACGCATGTCGAGCGCATGAATCCCAACTGGATGATCCTGCGCATCCAGCCCGACGAGGGCATCGCGCTGGAGTTCGCCGCCAAGCGTCCCGGCCCGACGGTGAAGCTCGGCAATGTCTGCATGGACTTCGCCTACAAGAGCTATTTCGACATGGCGCCCAGCACGGGCTACGAAACGCTGATCTATGACTGCATGATCGGCGACGCGACGCTGTTCCAGCGGGCCGACAATATCGAGGCGGGCTGGCAGGCGGTGCAGCCCATCCTCGATGCCTGGGCAAGCAATCCTGCCAAGGATATTCCAAGCTATGTTGCGGGCGGGAACGGCCCGGCCGCGGCGGACGAATTGCTGGCGCGCGATGGCCGCGCCTGGCGCCCCCTCGAATGAACGAACACTGCAGAGGTTCCGATGGCAGAAAAGCGAAAGATCTCCCTGGTGCTGGCGGACGTGGACGGCACGCTCGTCACCGAAGAGAAGGTGCTGACCGAACGCGCCCAGGCCGCCGTGCAGAGCCTGCGCAAGGCGGGAATCCGCTTCGCCATCACCAGCGGCCGGCCGCCCAGGGGCATGGCCATGCTGTTCGAGCCCCTCAAGCTCGATACGCCGATTGCCGGCTTCAACGGCGGCCTTTTCGTCAAGCCGGACCTCACGATCATCGCGCAGAAGACGCTGCCGCCCGACGTTGCCGCCAAGTCGATCGAGCTGATCCGCAGCCACGGCCTCGATGTCTGGGTCTATCGCGGCAACGACTGGCTGATCACCAAGGCTGATGCGCCGCACGTCGCCCGCGAAGCCTGGACCGTCAAATTCGAGGCGAAGGTTGTGGCCGACGTCGCCGAAAAGCTGGACCAGGTCGCCAAGATCGTCGGCGTCAGCGACGACCTGGACAAAGTAAAGCGCTGCGAGGCCGACGCGCAGGCGGCCTTCGGAGATCGCGCCTCGGCAAACCGCTCGCAGCCCTACTATCTCGACATCACGCACAAGGACGCCAACAAGGGCGCGGTGGCGGAATACCTGTCGAGTCACCTGGCCGTGCCGGCGGCGGAAATCGCCACCATAGGCGACCAGCCGAACGACGTGCTCATGTTCAAGAAATCGGGCTTCAGCATCGCGATGGGCAATGCTCCCGATCAGGTCAAGACCCAGGCCAGCGTCACCACGGAGTCCTACAACGACGAGGGCTTCGCCAAGGCGATGGAACGCTTCATTCTGGGCTCGTTGGATTGAGGTGACGGCATGAGCGAGATGAGCGGACGCATCGAAACGCTGCCGGATCCGGCCGCACTGGCGCACCACGTGGCCGAATGGATGACGGCGGCGGCGCTTGCGGCGAAAGGCGAATTTCGAGTCTCTCTTTCAGGCGGCTCGACGCCCAAGGCCCTCTTCACGCTCCTCGCTTCTGACGCGTTCGTCGGGCGCTTTCCCTGGACGCGGGTCTCCTGGTATTGGGGCGACGAGCGCTTCGTTCCCTACGATCATCCGGAGAGCAATTATCGGATGACCCGCGAGACGATGCTGTCCAAGGCGCCTGTTCCGCCGGAGAACATTCATCCTGTGCCAACCGACGGCACGCCCGACGACGCCGCCTTGCGCTACGAGCGGATGCTGCAGGCAGCCTACGGCGCCACGGTGCTGGATCCGGCGCGACCCTTGTTCGACATCACCCTGCTCGGCCTTGGTCCCGATGGCCATACCGCCTCGCTGCTGCCGGGCGAGCCGGTGCTGGAAGAGCGCACACGCTGGGTCGTCGCCGTGTCCCATGGCCGGCCCGAGGTCCGCATCACCATGACCTATCCGGTGATCGAGAGCAGCCGGAAGGTCGCGTTTCTGGTGGCTGGCAAGGAGAAGGCGGCGATCTTCAGGACGATCCGTGCCGGGAACAGCCAGGTGCCGGCGGCACGCGTCAGGCCGGTCGGCGAGCTCATCTGGTTCGTCGATCGCGCCGCCGCGGGGGAGGGCTAGGCCGTACATGCCGGCGAAGACCAGCCCCGAAGGGGAACGCCTGGAGGAGGCCGATGCGCGCCGGCAGGCCTGGCGCAAATGGGGTCCCTATGTGAGCGAGCGCCAGTGGGGCACCGTGCGCGAAGACTACAGCGCCGATGGCGACGCCTGGAACTACCTGCCCCATGAGCATGCACGCAGCCGCGCCTATCGCTGGGGCGAGGACGGGATCGGCGGGTTTTGCGACGCCAAGCAGAATTTGTGCGTCGCCGTTGCGCTGTGGAACGGCAAGGATCCGATCCTGAAGGAGCGCATGTTCGGCCTGAGCAACCGCGAGGGCAATCATGGCGAGGACGTCAAGGAGCTCTACTACTACCTAGACGCGGTGCCGACCTATAGTTACGCCCGGATGCTCTATAAATATCCGCAGGCCGAATTTCCCTACGACCTTCTGGTGCAGGAGAACGCGCGGCGCGACAGGAAGCAGCCCGAGTTCGAGATCATCGATACCGGCATCTTCGACGCCGACCGCTATTTCGACGTCGATATCGAATATGCCAAGGCGGGCGCCGACGATATCCTTCTGCAGCTGACCATCAACAATCGCGGCCCCGACGAAGCGGTGATTCATGTGCTGCCCCAGGTCTGGTTCCGCAACAGCTGGAGCTGGGTCGCGGATGGACCCAAACCCTCCCTCGAGCGCGCCGGGGACGACGTCGTCGTCAAGCATGAGAAACTCGGCGCCTATGCTATCCACTTCGACAGGCCCGACGAGATCAAGTTCTGCGAGAACGAGACCAATGTCACAAAACTATACGGGAGCGAAGAGACAGGACATTTTTACAAGGACGGTTTCCACGATTATCTGGTGGGGGGCCACAAGCACGCGGTCGGTTCGCATAAGGGCACGAAGGCGGCCGGTATTTACCGGCGGACGGTAGCAGCGGGCGACAGCACGACCATCCGTGTCAGGCTGAGCCTCGGCCCGCCCAAGCCCGCACCCTTCGCCGATTTCGAGCAGATCTTTGGCCTGCGCAAATCCGAGGCGGATGCCTTCTATGCCGAGCTGCAGGCCAAGGTGCTGGACGAGGACCTCCGCCGCATTCAACGCCAGGCTTTCGCGGGCGTCCTTTGGTCGAAGCAATATTTCTATTACGACGTGACGGAGTGGCTGGATGGTGATCCGGCAGAACCCAAGCCACCCAAGTCCCGCCGCAAGGGACGCAACAGCGAGTGGGTTCATGCCACCATGGAAGACATCGTCTCGATGCCGGACAAATGGGAGTTTCCCTGGTTCGCGGGCTGGGACTGGGCCTTTCATCTGACCACGCTGGCTTATCTCGATCTGGAGGACGCCAAGCATCAACTGATCCTGCTCGGCCAATCCTGGTACATGCACCCGAACGGGCAGCTGCCCGCTTACGAATGGAACTTCAGCGACGTCAACCCGCCCGTGCAAGCCTGGGCGGCTCTGCGCCTCTACGATGCGGAGCGGCGGCGCAACGGCAAGGGTGACCGGAAGTTTCTCGAGCGGGTTTTCACCAAGCTGTTGCTCAATTTCACCTGGTGGGTGAACCGCAAGGACCCGCGCGGCCTGAACGTCTTCGAAGGCGGCTTCCTCGGCATGGACAATATCGGCGTCTTCGACCGGTCCGCGCCGCTGCCGGTGGACGGCATGCAGGTGCAGTCCGACGGAACGTCCTGGATGGCGATATTCAGCCTGAATATGCTGCGCATCGCCATCGAACTGGCGCAGGAAGACGATGCCTATCAGGACATCGCGACCAAGTTCTTCGAGCATTTTCTGATGATCGGCGGTGCGATGACCAATCTCGGCGGCGAGGGCTTGAGTTTGTGGGACGACACCGACAATTTCTTCTATGACTGGCTCGTCATGAGCGATGGCGAGGCGACGCCTCTGCGCGTTCGCTCCCTGGTCGGCCTGATTCCGATGTTCGCCGTTGAGATCGCAGACATGGCCTCGCTGAAGAACCTGCCATCGTTCGCCAGGCAGCGGGATTGGTTTTTGCGCTACCGGCCAAAGCTTGCGGCCCTGGTGTCCCGCTGGAACACGCCGGGCGCCGACGATAGGCGCCTAATCGCCATAATGCGCGCCTTCCGCGCTACGAAGCTGCTGGAACGCATTTTGGACAAGAACGAATTCCTGTCGGACTACGGAATACGGTCCTTGTCGCGATACCATCTCGAACACCCCTACGTTTTCGAGACCGGCGACTTTCGCGCCGAGGTCAAATATGTCCCGGCTGAATCGGATAGCGATCTCTTCGGCGGAAATTCCAATTGGCGGGGGCCGATCTGGATGCCGATCAACTACCTGATCATCGAAAGTCTGAACAAGTTCCACGAATTCTACGGTGATGATTTCCGGGTGGAATGCCCGGTCGGATCCGCCCAGATGCTGTCGCTGAAAGAGATCGCCGATGAGCTGCGCAGCCGCCTGATCAATATCTTTCGGCGCGACGAAAAGGGACGACGTCCCGTCTTCGGCACCTATGAGAAGATGCAGACCGATCCGCACTTCAGGGACCATATCCTCTTCCACGAGTATTTCGACGGCGACAACGGGCGCGGCCTGGGCGCCTCACACCAGACCGGATGGAGTGCTCTGGTCGCCAATATGATCGCGGAGCTGCATGAATAGGGAAGGGCGCGTGCGCTACCGGGCCTTACCCGGACCAGCGCAGAGATGTCCGGTCCCAGGCTGTCAGCAGCCTTCGTTCGGGTCCTTGCCATGTTGCATTTGTGCCAGGAGCGGAAGTGCTCGCTGACAAGAATGATGGGCGTCGATTTCGACCAATAGGCAGGCCGATGCGTTGCTCAGTGTCCGCTGAACCCAAAAACTTCCGCTAGTCTAGCAGCAGACTCGGACATGATGAACGACAGTAGGAAATTGGAGCAACGTCGCCCTTCGCAGCGAAGCTGCCGGGAGGGTCGACTCGCGTTGGTGCTACTTGCTGAGAAAGACCATTATAGGCGCCAGAGAATCGCGGCCACCACTCGAGCTACCTCACTCAACGCCCACGAAATTGCAGACCACGCTACTAACGAGGACGAGCTCTGGAAAACGCTGACGCTCCTCGAATCAACAATGCGTCAACGGTTGATACTGCTGTTGGAACGCGGCCGACCCGGCAGAGGCTGACGCTGGCCCGACTCCTGTTCGAGCAGGGTGACCGGCACGTCACCGCCGAGCAGCTGCACGGCGAAGCGGTCGAGGCGGCAGTCCGGGTGTCGTTCGCTACCGTCTACAATACGCTGCACCAGTTCATCGAGGCAGGGCTGCTGCGCGAGGTCGTGGTGAATTCCGGCCACTCCTATTTCGACACCAACGTCAGTGACCATCATCACTTCTTTTTCGAGGATAGCGGCCGCCTGCTCGACATTCCGGGCGAACATGTCGCCGTATCCGGCCTGCCGAAGCCGCCCGCGGGCGCCGTCATCCGTCGCGTCGACGTGATCATCCGCGTCGACCGTGACCCGGCTCCAGCCACAGATTAGAAATTTTCTAAGCGATTGACTCCCGGCTCCTGGCGGGCGGATAGTTCTCGCCGTCATCGGCTTTTCCAACCAAGTTTGAGGAGGGGACATGCCTTCTCTCAAGGGAACCGAGACCGAGCAGAATCTGAAGGACGCGTTTGCCGGCGAGAGCTTGGCGAACCGCCGCTATCTCTATTTCGCCCAAAAGGCCGACGTCGAGGGCTTCAACGATGTCGCCGCCGTGTTCCGCTCGACTGCCGAGGGCGAGACCGGGCACGCGCACGGCCATCTCGAATATCTCGAGGAAGTGGGCGACCCGGCGACCGGCAAGCCGATCGGTCAGACTGGCGACAACCTCAAGGCCGCGATCGCCAGCGAGACCCACGAATACACCGACATGTATCCGGGCATGGCCCGCGCAGCCCGTCAGGAAGGTTTCGACGAGATCGCCGACTGGTTCGAGACGCTCGCCAAGACCGGGAAGTCGCATGCCGGCCGCTTCCAAAAGGCGCTCGACGCGCTTTGATCTAAATGGTTCCATACGAACAATCGAAGAGAACTGGAACACGATCGGAGGGAAACATGGACGCAAAGACTGACGAGAAAGCGGGCAAGTGCCCGGTCGTGCACGGCACCACAAATGTTGGAATGAGGTCGAACAGCGACTGGTGGCCGAACCAGCTCAACCTCAGAATCCTACGCCAGAACTCGCCCCAGTCCGATCCCATGGGCAAGGAATTCAACTACGCCGAAGAGTTCAAGAAGCTCGACTTCCAAGCGCTGAAGAAAGACCTCACCGCGCTGATGACGGACAGCCAAGACTGGTGGCCAGCGGACTTCGGCCACTACGGCGGGTTCATGATTCGCATGGCGTGGCACGCCGCGGGCACATACCGCATCGGCGACGGCCGCGGCGGCGCCGGCGCCGGCCAGCAGCGCTTCGCGCCCCTCAACTCCTGGCCGGACAATGCGAGCCTCGACAAGGCGCGCCGGCTCTTGTGGCCGATCAAGCAGAAATACGGCCGGAAAATCTCGTGGGCCGACCTCATCGTCCTCGCCGGCAACGTCGCGCTCGAGTCGATGGGCTTCAAGACATTCGGCTTTGGCGGCGGTCGCCCCGACGTGTGGGAGCCTGACGAATCCATGTACTGGGGCAAGGAGAAGGTTTGGTTCCCTGATCCTCAGAGCGATGAGCGCTACACCGGCGACCGCCAGCTCGAGAATCCGCTTGCCGCCGTGCAGATGGGACTCATCTACGTGAATCCGAATGGGCCGAACGGCAAGCCGGATCCGGTCGCCGCTGCCATCGACATTCGCGAGACCTTCAAGCGCATGGCGATGAATGACGAGGAGACGGTTGCGCTGATCGCCGGCGGACACAGCTTCGGCAAGGCCCACGGCGCCGGCGATGCGGCGCTGGTCGGTCCCGAGCCGGCAGCGGCGCCCATCGAGGAGCAAGGCTTTGGCTGGAGGAGCAGGTTCGGCACCGGCATAGGCAAAGACGCGATCACCGGCGGCCCGGAAGTCACCTGGTCGCAGACGCCGACGAAGTGGAGCAACCACTTCTTCGAAAACCTGTTCGGCCACGAATGGGAGCTGACCAAGAGCCCGGCCGGCGCCAATCAGTTCAAGGCGAAAGGCGACGTCGCGACGATCCCGGATGCCTTCGACCCGTCGAAGCGTCACGCGCCAACCATGTTGGTCACGGACCTCTCGCTGCGGATGGATCCGGCCTACGAGAAGATCTCCCGGCGCTTCCACCAGCATCCGAATGAGTTCGCGGACGCGTTTGCCCGCGCGTGGTTCAAGCTGACCCACCGCGACATGGGCCCGCGCGTACGCTATCTCGGTCCGGAGGTGCCCAAGGAGGAGCTGGTCTGGCAAGACCCCGTTCCCGCCGTCGATCACAAGCTGATCGACGCCAAGGACGTCACGGAGCTCAAGGCCAAGATCCTCGCCTCGCGACTTTCCATCCCCGAGCTGATCGGGGTCGCTTGGGCCTCGGCGGGAACCTTCCGCGGCTCCGACAAGCGCGGCGGGGCGAACGGGGCGCGCGTCCGTCTCAGCCCCCAGAAGGACTGGGAAGTCAACCAGCCTGCCCAATTGGCAAAGGTGCTCGAAACCCTTGCGGGCATCCAGACGGCCTTCAACGGTGCGGCCGGTGGCGGCAAGAAAGTGTCGCTCGCCGACCTGATCGTTCTCGGCGGCTCGGCCGCCGTCGAGCAGGCCGCGAAGAAGGCCGGGCACGACGTGACCGTTCCTTTCGCGCCCGGCCGCACGGACGCGTCGCAGGAGCAAACCGACGTGGAGTCCTTTGGCTATCTCGAGCCGGTCGCGGACGGGTTCCGCAACTACCTCAAGGCCAAGTTCAGCGTATCGGCGGAGGAGCTGCTGATCGACAGAGCGCAACTCCTGACGCTGACCGCGCCGGAGATGACGGTTCTCGTCGGCGGCCTGCGCGTCTTGGGCGCGAACCACGGCAAGTCGCAGCACGGCGTCTTCACGATTCGTCCGGAGACGCTGACCAACGACTTCTTCGTGAATCTCTTGGACATGAGCACCGAGTGGAAAGCGACCTCGGATGAAAATGTGTTCGAGGGACACGACCGCAAGAGCGGCAAGCTGAAGTGGACCGGCACCCGTGTCGACCTCGTCTTCGGTTCGAACTCCGAGCTGCGCGCCCCTGCCGAAGTCTACGG
>Ga0137412_10002855_pt1 | contig 13723 bp, 10 predicted proteins | sample CZODoug2_1_16fun_FD_122160 | JGI IMG/M metagenome (GOLD analysis project Ga0137412, IMG submission 122160) | Vadose zone soil fungal communities from Angelo Coast Range Reserve, California, USA - CZODoug2_1_16fungal (Hybrid Assembly) | ecosystem: Environmental > Terrestrial > Soil > Vadose zone... | reverse complement strand
CGATCCTTTGGAAAAACTGAATGAATATGATTGCGACTCCGCTAGACCTGGGCGCTATCGAGAAGTTGCGCGACGAAGAACTGGAAGAAGCGCGCTTGATTCAAAGCGGCATGCTGCCAACCGAGCCGCTGCGCAGCGGCAAAATCCGGATTTCCCATGAATTTCAGCCGGTGAAGGAAGTTGGCGGCGATTTTCTGGATTATTTCGAGCTGGCCGATGGATGCATCGGGTTATATGTGGGAGACGTATCGGGGAAGGGTCTGCCGGCGGCAATGTATGCGGCGCTGGCAGTGGGAACGCTGCGCGGTGTGCACAAGACGGCGCAATCACCTGCAAATGTGATGTCGACGCTAAACCGGCGATTGATGCTTCGCGGCATACCGCGGCGGCACGCGGCGATGCAATACGCCGTTTTCAATCCGCAAACCAACGAGATGCAGATCTCCAGCGCAGGCATGCCGGGCCCCTACCACATATTCGCGCGGGGCTGCCGGCTGATGGAAATGCAGGGGATACCTCCGGGGCTATTCGATCCGTCGGTCACCTATGACAGTTCGACAATCAACATCGAACCGGGAGACTCGGTACTCTTTTTCACCGACGGGATATCGGATGCCTTCAGCCACGACGGCGAATCGTTTGGGATTGAGCGGCTGGAGGTAGTGTGCGAAGCGTATCGCCACTGTTCTCCGCCGGAGCTTCTGGGGCACGTATTTTCCGAGATCGATCTCTTCGCGCAGGGGCGCGTACAGCACGACGACATGGCGGCGACAATTTTTCACCTGGCCGAGGAGTAACCCTGGCGGAGGGCGCGCAAGCGCGAGGCTGGCTTGTAAGACCGGCGTAAGCGGGTTCAAAGAGCGGGTTAATTGCGTGAGTGTGTTCCCGTTGAGGTCCTTTCCGGCCGAGCCGGAATCCAAGATCGCCTATCCTTGTCGAATAGGCTCAGGATGACAGTGCGGTGCCGGGGCAGCATCGATGGCGAGGTGCTGCGGCAGTGTTGACGGCGCGAGTTGGATGCAACGGTATCGGTTCACGCCGCGTCGAACGTATGTTGCCTGTGCAGCGACCCGGACTTCTGTCTCGTTTGTACGCTCTCCAGCCGCTGTAATACACTGAATGATTCGCAGACCCGTCTAAGCGTAAGTGAGGCTTCCGTTGAGTAAATCGATGCAAGGTAGAACTATTTCGCTGCGCTCGGCGCTCCGTTTGCTGGCGCTATGCGCACTGGTTAGCGCGGGTGTGACGCAGGCTGCGCCGCCAGATACGCCCGCCAAGCGCTCGCCGCTGCTGGCCGCGATGCAGGCGGAGCTGGACCGCTCGTTCAAGACGTTGAGCGCGCAGGACCCGGCGGCGTACTACATGGGCTACACCATTACGGACACCCAGCGCGCGGAGGTGTCCGGTTCCAACGGTGCGCTGTTGTCCAGCAGCGAAAATCGCAATCGCTGGCTGGAAGTGGCGGTGCGCACCGGAAGCTACGACCTGGACAATACCCACAAGGTCGGAACCCGGCAGGAGCAGCGCGGCGGCCCGGGTGAACCCGTGTCCATCGATGACGATACCGAGGTGTTGCGGCGCGCCATTTGGCTGGAGACCGACAAGCAATACAGGTCGGCGGCGGAAGGGCTGATCAAGATCAAAACTGGCAAGGAAGTGAAAGTGGAGACGGCGGAAGGAGCGGCTCCGGACTTCACGCACGAGCAGCCGCACACCTATATCGGCCCGGAGACGAACTTCAAGCTGGAACGCAAGCCCTGGGAAGAGAAAGTGCGCGCGTATACCAAAGAGTTTCGTACTTCGCCAGCCGTGATCAATTCGATCGTTACGTTCACGGCGCAAGCGCAAAATGCGTACCAGACCACCAGTGAAGGCACGCAGTTGCAGTATGGCCAGATTCGCTACCGGCTGGAATTGTTCATCCAGGGGAAAGCGCCGGACGGGATGGACCTGGAACGTTATTACAATTTTGATTGGGTAAATCCGTCAGATGCGCCGGACGACAAGGCGGTATTTGCCGCGGGCACGACGATGCGGAAGGAGTTGGAAGGATTGGTTGCGGCTCCGATCAATGAGCCCTCGGTAGGTCCGGCTTTGTTGACGGGACGCGCGGCGGCGGTTTTCTTCCATGAAGTTTTCGGACACCGCGCGGAAGGGCACCGGCAAAAAGATGTGGCCGAGGGACAGACCTTTGCCAAGAAAGTGGACGAGCAGATTTTACCGGATTTTCTGAGCATCGTGGACGACACGACCATGCGCAGGTTGGGCTCGAGCGATTTGCTGGGCTACTACGAATATGACGATGAGGGCGTGAAAGCGCATCGGGTGACGCTGGTGGATCACGGAGTGTTGAAGGATTTCGAAATGTCGCGGTCGCCGCTGGTGGGCTTTCCTCATTCGAACGGGCATGGACGACGGCAGCTGGGCGCGTCACCTGTTTCGCGGCAGGGCAACCTGATCGTGGAGAGCAACAAGCAGGTTACGAACGCGCAACTGCGCGTGAAGCTGATTGAGTTGATCAAGCAGCAGCACAAACAGTTCGGCTTGTTGATTGACGACATCGCCGGGGGATTTACGTTCACAGGGCGCGGGCAGCCGCAAGCGTTTCAGGTGCTGCCGTTGGTGGTGTACAAGGTTTTTGCGGATGGACGGCCGGATCAACTGGTGCGCGGCGTGGATATTGTGGGGACACCGTTGGCGTCGTTGACGAAGATTGTGGCGACGGGAGACACGCCGGAAGTATTCAACGGGTATTGCGGGGCGGAGTCGGGATCGGTGCCGGTTTCCGCGGCGGCGCCGGCGATTCTGACGACCGAGTTGGAAGTTCAGAAGAAAGAGAGCTCGACAGACCGGCCTCCGATTTTGCCGTCTCCTGCACATGACGTAGTAAAGGCTGGGGGTGCGCAGTGAACCGCGCTCGAGGAATTGCAGCTTTCGTGATTCTTGCGGCGACGATGAGCTGGTTAGCGCCGGACCGCACAGAAGCGGCTGGCCAGTCTTCACAGGACAACGACCAGACATTGCGGGCGATGCGCGACGAAATGACGCGCTCGAAATCGCGGCTGGAGTTGAAGATTCCCGGCACGAACGAGCCGGTGCGGCCCTACTACGTGGAATACCGGCTGCTCGATCTGGACGTGAGGCAGGTGGTCGCGCAATTTGGCACGCTGATGAACAGCACGCATACGCGGAACCGGTTCATGGACGTGGAAGCGCGCGTGGGCACCTACAAGCTGGACAGCTCCAACTTTATTGGAGAAGAGGGATTTCGCGGATTCATCGGATCTACCGGGTCCGTGGGGATCGACCGCGACTACGATTCGCTGCGGCAAGATCTGTGGATCGCCACCGACCAGGCGTTTAAAGAGGCGGTGGAGACGTATTCTCGGAAGCAGGCTTATTTGAGCAGCCTCGCGCGGCAATCGGAGATCGACGATTTCTCGAAAGCGGAACCAGTACATGTGATCGATCCATTGGTCACTCCGGATTGGACGGGACGCAATTGGGAACAGGAAGCGCGGGAATCGTCGGCAACGCTGCGCTCGTTCCCGGAAATTTACGAAGCGCGGGTTACCTACTACCTGGTGTATGCGACGGAATATCTGATGACCAGCGAAGGGACCGAGATTCGCACGAATCGGACCTTTGCCGCGGTGGAAGCGGGGATGAACACGCTGGCGCAGGATGGGATGCCCTTGAATCATCTCTTTTCCGCGTACGCGCCGAAGCCCGCGGATTTGCCCAACGTGGATGCGGTGCGCAAAGGCTTGAATGTTGCGGGCAGCGAATTGATGGCCTTGCGTGCATCACAGAGCGCGCAGGACTACACCGGTCCGGTATTGTTCGAGGCGCGGGCCGCGGCTCCGCTCCTGGCGCAAATTTTGGGGCCCGCGATGAATGGATCGCGTCCGCCTATATCGTTCCAACCGATTGTCGAGCAGATGCTGGGGAATCTGGGAGGCAAGAGCGATTGGAGCGGCAGGATTGGAGCGCGCGTTTTGCCCGCGAGCGTCAGTGTGGTCGATGATCCTACGGCAAAAGATTTTCATGGGACGCCGCTGATCGGGTCGTATTCGGTGGACGATGAAGGCGTGCGCGCAAAAAAAGTGGCCGTGGTGGAAAATGGGACGCTGAAGACACTGTTGATGTCGCGCCGGCCAGGGAATGATTCGGATCAATCGAATGGGCACGGGCGGTCGGGATTTTTGACCGATGCCAAGCCGACAATGAGCAATTTGTTTTTTACGTCTACGGAAACGGTTTCGGCGGCGGAGTTGAAGAAGAAATTTCTGGATGCTTGCCGCGCTGAGAAATTGGCGTACTGCGTGATCGTACGGGAGTTGGACAATCCATCGCTGAGCTTGCTGCACCAGGAAGATTTTTCGGAATTGCTGGCTAGTTATGGCGGCGGCGCGGGGAACGGGGACCGTTTGCCGCTCCTCGTCTACAAAATCTATCCAGAAGATGGACGCGAGGAAGTGATGCGCGGGGCGCGGATTATTGGCGTGAATAGCCGGTCGCTGCGAAATTTGGCGGGAATCGGCAACGACAATTTTGTGTACAACTACATGCAGAGCCAGATCGCGGGCTTTTCGGGGACGGCGCTGGGCGCGTTCGGATCGGCGCAGGGTGGGCTGCCGGCGTCGGTGGTGGCGCCATCGTTGCTGTTTGACGAACTCGAGGTGCGGGGGGCGCGTGGAGAGCCGAAGAGATTGCCGCTGCTGGCGGCTCCGCCGCTGAGTGCTGCGAAGTAAGAACATCCTCACCCTCCAGGCGCCATCAGGCTGCATCGCGTGAGGGCGTCGCGACATCTGATGGGTCAGCGAATACGTATTACCAAGCGGAAGAAGTAGGCTCCGTATTCTGTCAAGAGCGCCTTGACACAACGTGCTTCCATGAAAGACATAACGCGACGCGGTCTTATTTTCGGAACGGCCACCCTGGGTGCTTATGGATTACTTATCGGGGTGCAGCGGGCGCTCTTGGCCGCATTTGCCGATGACAAACCTGCGCAAGCCAATGCCGATTCGGGCCCGGTGACCATCATCAAGTTTGCGGACGACGGTACCATGCTGGCGGCGGCGACTCTGCCTAAGGTCACGAAGTCCGACGATGAGTGGAAGAAGCAACTCAGCCCGCTGAGCTACGACGTTACGCGGCGGGCTGGCACCGAGTGGGCTTTCAGCGGCGAATTGGACAAGCAGCACGTTCCGGGTTTGTATCGCTGCATCGATTGCGACAATGCTTTGTTCGACTCCGCGGCGAAATTCGATTCTGGCACCGGCTGGCCGAGTTTTTGGAAACCGATCGCGGATGAGAACGTCTACGAGAAAAAAGACATTTCTTTCGGGACGATTCGCCGCGAAGTGAAATGTACCCTGTGCGACGCGCACCTGGGCCACGTTTTTCCCGACGGTCCAGCGCCCACCGGATTGCGTTATTGCATGAACTCCGCCGCTCTGCGTTTCCTGCCGCGAAAAACATAAACCGTCTTCTCAAAATTGCTGCGTGAACAGAAACGCGGCGGCGCGCTGCTACTTGGTGGCTTCGTCCCATTCCTGTTTGCCTCGATGCGCGGCATTCGGCAAAGGACTTGCGCGGATCGCCGTCCCTTAGTGACCGGCGGTCTTGGGAAATGCTCAGAGGTATAGTCGATTGTGCTGGGAATGAGTTGTAAGATCGAAGCCCGAGTCTGCCACGTCACCACGGGAAAGAGGACCTCTGCATAGCGACAAGGTAGCCTGGCAACCGTGATCGGAACGGTTCTCGCCATTGAAGTTAAGGAGAAAAAGCGCGCGGCGCTGTTGAGCGTCGGCTCCGCCGTGGTATTGGTGTCGCTGAAAGCGTTTCTCGTGTTGCGCACAGGCAGCTTAGGCGTGTTGTCCGAAGCCCTGCATTCCGGGCTGGATTTGGTCGCCGCGGTGATTACATTCTTGTCGGTACGGGTTTCCGATGAGCCGGCGGACGAGCGGCATCCATACGGGCACGGCAAGTTCGAAAATTTCTCTGCTTTTGTTGAGACCGGGTTGTTGGTGCTCACCGCTTTCTACATCATCTATGAAGCGTTCGAACGCTTGTTTTTTCGAAGCGTGCACATCGCCCCCAGCATTACCGCAATCCTGGTGCTGACCGCGGCACTGGCGATCGATATGACGCGCGCCCGCGCGCTTTCGAACATCGTGAAGAAATACGCCAGCGAGGCTCTGGAAGCGGATGCTTTGCATTTCTCCACAGACGTGTGGAGCACCCTGGTCGTGATCGCCGGAATCGGATTGGTGTGGGCCGGCGAGACGTGGAACCTGCCCTGGCTCAACTATGCCGACGCGCTCGCCGCTTTGGCGATCGCCGGCGTCATTTTGTGGGTCGGGTCAAGACTCGGCAAGCGAACCGTCGAAGCGCTTCTGGATGTGGCGCCTGAGGGCTTGCAGAAGGAAATCGCCCGCGCCGTCGCGCGTATGGAGGGGGTGCTGGATGTGGATCGCGTACGCGTTCGCCGGGCAGGAAACCGGCATTTCGTCGATGCCACCGTCAGTGTGGCGCGCACCGCCAGCCTCGAGCAGGTTCACGCGCTCAGTGACGCCATCGAGAAGCGTATCGGCGAAATCGTTCCCTCGGACGTTATGGTGCATGCCGAACCGCGCGCGCCGCAGGGCGAGCACCTATTCGAAGCGATCCGAGCGGTGGCGCAGCGCAAGGGTCTGGCCATACACGATCTGAGCGCACTTCAGCAGCAGAACCAGCTATTCGTGGAATTGCATCTGGAGGTCGATGAAAACCTCAGCCTGAGGGATGCTCATCGACAGGCCTCGGAACTTGAGGACGGCATACGCCAGCTACGCGACGGTCCGATCGATGTAAACATTCATATTGAGCCGCTGGGGCGCCACATCGCGACGCCCGACGCCGGCGGCGGAGAAATGAAGCAGCTGTCCCGCTCCATCGAGGAGTTCCTGAACAGTTTGCCCGCCGAATACGACGAGCTCGTGAACTGCCACGACGTACACGTGCGCAAGGTCGAGCACCGCATTCTGGCTTCGTGCCACTGCACGATGAAAGGCAACTTGCCCATAACGCAAATCCACGACGTTACCGCGGCCCTCGAAGATCGCGTGAAAGAACGCTTCCCGCAAGTGCATCGCGTCACGATTCATCCGGAACCGTTCGAAGCTTAGTTTTTCCTGAGTTATAGGATTGCCATTCATCATGGCATATGGCATAATGCATGCCATGAACCTGAAGATTGATGGAGCCGGTCGAATTGTACTGCCAAAGCGTGTTCGAGACAGGTTTCGCCTAACACCGGGAGCTACATTGGAACTTGAGGAGCGCCCGGAGGTGCTTATTCTCCGGCCCGTTGAACAAAGCCCATCCATCGTCCGCCGCGACGGACTGTGGGTTTATGTGGGCAAGGTGCCGACCGGCTTTACGTGGGATTCCATGGTCGATGATGATCGAGAGAAGCGCATCCAGGACCTTTCCGGTCTGTGAAGATCTATTTTGACACGACAGTACTGGTAGCAGGCTGCGTTGCTGGTCACCCTCACTACAATCAGGCTGTAGTGGCTTTGCGTGAGGTCCACGCGAAGAAGATAGGAGCAGCATTCACAAGCGCGCACGGTCTGGCCGAGTGCTTTTCCGTGCTAACCCGAACGCCATTTATTCCGCCGATTTTTCCAAACGATGCATGGCAGTTTTTATCGGACAATATTCTGCCTGCATTCGAGATCGTGACACTCTCTGCCAAAGAATATCAGGACGCAATTCAGTACTGCTCGCAAAATGGCTGGGCAGGAGGCCGCGTATATGACGTGCTACATCTCCACAGCGCAAAGAAAGCGGCTTGCGAACGGATCTACACTTTCAACGTGAGACACTTCCAGCAACTTTCGCCGGAACTTCGCGATCTCATTGCCTCGCCTTGATACGAAAGCCGCAAACTCATCATCCCTGAGCGCATCCGAGGAGGCTGCGCGAAGCACCTCAACGGACGAGCAGGCACTCAATCTCGTCTTCGTCTTCGCGCGGGACTCCTAGCTGGACTCTGCGCGGCGCGCGAAAACCTGGGCGGCCAGCGCGATGATCGCGGGAAAGCACACCAGAACGTAGCGTGGTTCAGGCGTTTCCAGAGTGGTGAGAAATGCAGTACGCAACACGAGAAAAGCGATCAGCACAGCCACTGCTGGCCTTACCGAAGCGCTCTGCCTCCACAAGCGCACTGCTCCCCAGATCGCTAGTGCTACATAAACGATGTTGAGCAGGAACAGCCCTACCGTCGCCGACTGATCGATTTTGTCGTCCCGCCACGATTGCACCAGCGGAAAGACTGTGCCAGAGACCGGAATCAATTCAATGCGCGGCGTAAACCACATGGTCACCGCACGCGCGAGGGGCAGCCAAACGTAGGTTCGCAGCGGGTGCCGAGCCGTGCGTTGACGAGCGAGTTCTGCGAACGCAGCATCCTCGTCCGCCGTGAGAGTCAAGTCGCTGTTGTAGGGCTCGAGAATCGCCGCGACTCGCTCGCGCTCTTCCGCAGTATCAAAAGCCCGGGCCGGAATATCCTCGACGCGAATTGCTTCATCGTTGAGTTTCCAAGGCACCAGGTACACGTCGCGAAAGCGATAAAGCCAGGTTTTTTCCCAGCTCATGAAGCCATACGGAACCAGTTCACCGGGGAGATTTGAATTCTTCGGGGCCAGAAACTGAAACTCATGTAGCGTCACCGCATTGCGCACCGCCCAGGGCGCCAGCGGCACCACGCACAGCAGGCCCATCCCAGCCACCGTCAACAGCCATCGCTTCACTTCGTGCTGCGTCACCAGAACAATTCCGAGGACGATCCACGCGGCCACCACTAGCAGTGGCGCCTCCGGCCGAAACAAAGTGCCGACGCCAACCAGCAGCGCCCCTAACGCCGCCAAATACCCGTAGTTGTTCGCGAACCGCCAATCGCCTTTAATGAACATCCACCCGTTGTTCCGCGCGCGTCCAGCCAGCAGACAAAGAGGTATCAGCGCAGCAGCGGTAAAGAACGTCGCAAACACTTCTGTCAGCGGCACCGCGACATAGTTCGCGGTAAATGGGCAGAGCACCGCGAGCCAAAGCGCCGCCGTGAATACCCGCCCGGGAGGGTTGCGCTCGTTCACCATCAGAAACAACGTGGCTGCCAACGTCGCAACCAGCACGCAGGAAAGCAGGTCGACCACAGCTTGCGCGATCATCACCGCGAGGCGCGCATTCGCTCCAGTCCTTCCCGTAACGGCATAAACAACCGCAAGGAATGCCGGATACCCGGGCATGCGCAGGTCCACCGGGGTAATCCCGCCGAAAACCTCCATGGCGTACACATGGTGCTTCAGCCAGTTGGCTGCCATCTGTTCGTACAAGACGGTGTCGCCGGAATTCGCAGGGAACTTGAAGACGAAAAAGAGTCGCAGGCACAATCCAGCGGCCAGCGCGACAAGCGGATGCGAGAAAATTCGCTTCATGAACGGAACGCATCTTACAATAGAGCAGACCCATTCCGGCAGACGGACCCCAGCCCTGCCCGACGTTCAGGCCTCTGCCGTTTCGACCGGCGGAAAGGTTTCATGAAGGAACGTGGACCAATCTTCTATGACGCGGAGCGCGTCCGCTGGCGACGCACGCGCCGGGTCATGGAAATTTCCGGTGCTTTGCTCACACTGCTGCTGGCGTATTTTTTCGTCAATATCGCGGCTAGCGTTGAGCTCCCTGCTGGCCTGCTTCCCGATACCCGCCCGATCTATCGCGCGCTCAAACTCAAGACGACTCCGAAAGTTGTTTCCGGCCGTGAAGGGCGGCGCCGCCGCGTCGCGAATCTCGGCAAAGTGCCGGCGAGCTACGATCCATTGCGTGCCGGCTATTACGTCAGCTGGGATTCCAACAGTCTCGCGTCGCTCAAACGCCACTACAAAGATCTCGACGTCCTAATCCCCGAGCAGTTGCATGCCGTAAGTTCGGACGGCGCTCTCACTATCGTCGACTACGAACGCTATCAGACGGTAAAAGCCAGCCCCGCAGAAGCTATCTCTCTGTTGAAAGACGACCAGCTCCATCGTTGGATGAAATCCGCCAACGTCGAACTTCCGATCATGGGATTGCTCAACAACTACGACGGCCAGGTCTGGCGCGTCAGCGAAATGGCGAAGCTCTTGGCCAGCCCCGGCGCCCGTAACAGCCTGGTTCGCGATGTCGTAGCGTATGCCGTCGAGGCCCACGAAGTCGGAATCGTCGTCGACTTCGAATCGATTCCCGACAACTCGCAAGTCCACTTTCGCGAATTCGTTGCCGAGCTCGCCCCCACCCTCCATGCCGTCGGCCTTAAGTTAATGGTGGAACTCCCCGCGCGCGATGATGCCTACGATTACAAATACTTCGGCAAGGAATGTGATGCCATTGTGCTGTTGAACTTCGATCAGCACTGGGTTTCTTCGCCGCCGGGACCTATCGCTGCCCAGGATTGGTTCGTCGAAAACCTGCGCCAGGTCCTGGCGCTCGTGCCCGCACAAAAAATCGTCGTCGGAGTTGCCAACTTCGCGTACGACTGGCCGCAAGCCGCGAACAAAAAATGGTCCTCGGCCACGGAGTTCAGCGTGCAAGAAGCGCTGCTGCACGCCTATGAATCCGAAACCGACGTCGATTTCGATGACGCTGCTTTGAATCCCCATTATTCCTATGTGGACGAAAACAATCGCGTCCACCAGGTCTGGATGCTCGATGCCGTGACCGGATATAACCAACTGCGCGCCAGCGAGCGCCTGGGCGTTCAGGGCACCATGATGTTTCGTCTCGGGCACTCCGACACTTCCATCTGGCGTATCTGGGACGCCACGCGTCCCGACGACGCGATCCGCCAGACGCTCACCGACATTGCGCCTGGCCCCGACCTGATCCTCGAAGGGAATGGCGATGTGTGGCGATTCGTCGATACGCCCAAGCGCGGGAAACGCTCCTTCAAATACGATGTGACGACCGATCTCTTTACCGACGAAAATTACGATGCCTATCCGCTCTCTTACAATATCGACCAGATCGGCGCGGCCAGGAAAAAGATCGCCATCACTTTCGATGACGGTCCCGATCCTCGCTGGACCCCGCAAATACTAAGCACCCTCAAGCAAAAGAATGTCCCTGGGGCTTTTTTCGTGGTTGGCGTGGCCGCCAGCGAAAATCCACAAATCCTTCGGCGGGAATACGCGGAAGGCCACGAAATTGGCAATCACACCTACACGCACCCAAACTTTGACGAGATTACAAAGACGCAAATTCGGTGGGAACTAAACCTTACGCAGCGGCTGATTGAAAGCACCATCGGGGTGAAGTCGATCCTGTTCCGGCCGCCGTATGGCATTGATCATGAGCCTGAATATGCAGAGGAAGTCGCGCAGCTTCCCATCGCCCAGGACATGGGCTATTTGATCGTGGGCCAAAAGATCGATTCCCACGACTGGCAGCAGGTCGCCGGGGCACAAATTCCCGAACAAGAGATCGTCAACAACGTGATGCGGCAGGCCGAGGACGGCAACATCGTTTTGTTTCACGATGGAGGCGGCGACCGCGCGCATACCGTTCTGGCTTTGCCGAGAATCATTGATGCCGTGCGAGCGCAGGGCTACGAATTCGTTTCGGTTTCAGATCTGATCGGAAAAACCCGCGCCGAAGTGATGATGCCGCTGTCTGCTGGTGAGCGACTGCAGGCCCGCGCGGACGGCTTCATCTTCGGGATTTACCGCTGGTTACGCGCCGGCATTGCCACCATCTTCATCGTCGGTATCGTTCTCGTCAGCGGCCGCGCACTCATCATCGGCATCCTCGCGCTGATCGAGAAGTTTCGGCCAGACCATGCGGTCATGCCCGATCCTCCGCCGAGCGTCACGGTGCTGATTCCCGCACACAACGAAGAAAGCGTCATCGTTCAAACGGTGACCTCGGTGCTCGCTTCCGATTTGCGCGATTTGCGCGTGATCGTCGTCAACGATGGCTCGATAGACCGCACCCAGGAGCTGCTCGACACCAATTTCGGTCAGGATCCTCGAGTGCACATCATTCATCAGGTCAATCGCGGCAAATCCGCGGCGCTCAGCCATGCGATGCTGGAGGTCCACACGGAAATCGTGGTCACCATCGATGCGGACACGGAGATCGAACCCGACGCTATCAGCAAACTGGTGCGTCATTTTTCGGATCCGAAACTTGGCGCGATGGCGGGCAACGTCAAAGTGGGCAATCGCTCGCGCTGGCTCACGCGATGGCAGGCTCTCGAGTACATCACCAGCCAGAATATGGAAAAACGCGCATTTGATCTGCTCAATTGCATTACCGTCGTTCCCGGTGCGCTGGGAGCGTGGCGCAAAGAGGCGATCGAAGCCGCCGGAGGTATCACCGCCGACACCGTGGCTGAGGACGCTGACCTGACCATCGCCATCCGTCGTCTCGGGTGGCGGATCGGCTACGACGAAGAATCCATCGCTTGGACCGAAGCGCCGGAAAAAGCCGGCCAGCTTATTCGCCAGCGATTCCGCTGGACGTTCGGCACGCTGCAGGCGTTCTGGAAGCACAGCGATACTCTATTCCGCCCGAAATATGGCACGCTCGGCTGGATCGCGCTCCCGAATATTTTTGTCTTCCAACTGGTGTTGCCGCTGATCTCTCCGATCATCGACCTGATGTTCTTTGGCTCGCTGCTGCTTTGGGCGCTAGGTCAAACGGTCGCGCACCTGCCGCAAATCTGGACCACCGCCGACGTCGAACGCTCTGTGCTGTTTTTTCTCGGCTTCCTGATCATCGATATCCTGACCTGCGTCATCGCCTTCGCGCTGGAGCGCAAGGAGGACTGGACGCTGCTGTTTCCCGTGCTACTCCAGCGTTTCTACTATCGCCAGTTGATGTACGTCGTGTTGTTCCGCTCCGTCAAAGAAGCGGTCAGCGGCCGGCCGGTCGGCTGGCGTGGCGTCGAGACGGAACTTCCCAGAACCGTTGCTACCGTTTGAATTTTGGTCTGCTCACGTCCAGCATCGCGCTGCGTCTGAAATTTTGGACAGGTGCATCGAGGGTCTCGAGGTCGCATTTGCGTGAGACTTAATTGTTCCGACCCCCGGCGCGACCCGTCTGTGTAACGATATATCAGCTATTTTCATCCTGGACGCGATTTGTTGTACGATATCGCTCTCGCCAAGGAGGGCTCCATGGCCATCACTTTCACACTGAACGGCAAGGCCCAAACGGTCGATGTCAGCCCGGAGATGCCTCTGCTCTGGGTACTCCGCGATACTCTTAATTTGACCGGCACGAAATTTGGCTGCGGCATGGCGCTGTGCGGGGCATGCACTGTGCATATCAACGGTGAAGCCGCTCGCTCCTGCATCACGCAGATTTCTGCAGTGGCAGGCAAGAAGATTACGACGATTGAAGGAATTTCACCTGACGGCAGCCACGCGGTCCAGCAGGCCTGGATGGAAGAAGATGTTCCACAGTGCGGTTATTGCCAGTCTGGACAGATCATGTCAGCAGTGGCTTTGCTTTCCAAGAAGCCGAGCCCGACGGATGCCGATATTGACGATGCGATGAGCGGAAATATTTGCCGTTGCGGAACGTACCAGCGGATTCGCGTGGCGATCAAAGCGGCGGCTGGAGAAATGACATGAGCACGATTGAGAATGTCAGCCGGCGTCGATTCTTGACCGGAGGCATCATCGCGGCCGGCGCG
>Ga0137412_10002854_pt1 | contig 13724 bp, 8 predicted proteins | sample CZODoug2_1_16fun_FD_122160 | JGI IMG/M metagenome (GOLD analysis project Ga0137412, IMG submission 122160) | Vadose zone soil fungal communities from Angelo Coast Range Reserve, California, USA - CZODoug2_1_16fungal (Hybrid Assembly) | ecosystem: Environmental > Terrestrial > Soil > Vadose zone... | reverse complement strand
TTCGCGTCGTTTCTCGAGAACGGCAGCGTCTCCTGGCTCTACTATGCCGATCGGCTGATGGAATTCCCGACGGGATTGCTCGGGGTGGCGCTCGGAACCATACTGCTCCCCAGCCTTTCGAAGTATCACTCCAGCTCCGACGAAGGCGAGTACTCGAAACTGCTCGACTGGGGCCTGCGCCTGACCGTCATCCTCGCAGCGCCCGCCGCAGTGGCGCTCGCATTGCTTTCCGTGCCCCTCGTCGCGACCTTGTTTCACTATGGACGATTCGGCGAGCACGACCTCTTGATGACACGCCAGGCGCTCATCGCCTACAGCGCGGGACTGCTCGGCCTGATTCTCGTCAAGATACTGGCGCCGGGCTTCTATGCGCGGCAAAATATCAGGACGCCGGTCCGAATCGCCATCGTGACCCTGATCGCCACCCAGCTCATGAACGCCGCGTTGATCCTTCCCCTGAGGCACGCCGGGCTTGCGCTCTCGATCGGGTTGGGCGCCTGTCTGAACGCCGGTCTGCTCTACCGCCAACTGCGTCGGCACGGGATTTATCAACCCCAGCCGGGTTGGGGAATGTTCGCGCTCAAGGTCGCGGCGGCTCTGGCGGCCATGGCGCTCGCCTTGTGGCTCGCCATGGGCCCGGCTACCTGGTGGCTGGTGGCGTCCGGAACGACGCGGGCCGCGGCAGTCACGGGACTGGTGCTCCTCGGCGGAGCCGCATACTTCGCGAGCCTGTGGCTCCTCGGCTTCAGGGTCGCTGACTTCTCTAGGCGCGCGGCGTGAACGCCCGGCTGGAGCATTTCGCGCAGATCGTTTCGCGGGATCAGTTCAATCTCGCCGAGGCGAGCCTGATGCTCGCCCAGGACAACTACCCCAATCTCGACATCTCCGAGTACCTCTCCAAGCTCGACGGCATCGCGATCGCCATCAAGAAGCGCCTCGCGGGCGACGCATTTTCCGAGCAGAGGGTGCTCGCCCTGAACTACTACCTGTTCAACGAAATGCATTTCTCGGGCAACCTTGCGGATTACTACGACCCGCGCAACAGCTATCTGAACGAAGTCATGGAGCGCCGCACCGGGATTCCCATCACCTTGTCGATTCTCTACCTGGAAGTCGGCAAACGTCTCGGCCTCAACCTGAAAGGCGTTTCTTTCCCCGGGCATTTCCTCGTCAAGCTCGCGGTCAAGCGCGGTCAGCTCGTGCTCGACCCCTTCACCGGAGGAGAGGCGCAGTCCGAGTCCGATCTGCGCCAGCGCCTGGCGCAGGTTCTGCCTTCGGGGAAGGCGGAGCAGGCGCAGCTCGACCAGTATCTGGAGCCTGCGACCCCGCGCCAGATCATCGCGAGAGTCCTGCGCAATCTGAAGAACATCTATACCCAGGCGGGAAAGCTCGAACAGGCGCTCGCGGTCATGCACCGGATGCTGCTCGTGATGCCGGAGTCGGCCGAGGAGCTTCGGGATCGGGGGCTGGTGTACCAGCAGCTCGAATGCTTCCGGCCGGCGCTCTCTGATCTGCAGAACTATCTGCGGCGGCGGCCGCAGGCGCGGGACGCGCCTGAAATCCACGAAAAGATCCTCGAGCTCAGGCAGGCAGCCACGCGTCTGAACTAAGCGGCCAGTCTCGCTTCGATTTTTTTCCGGACGTCGCGCTTCAAGCCGAGCGCGAAGAACGTCTCGGCCACGAGGAAGATCGGCGCGACGAATATCTGGAACAGATTGTCCGCGAGCGCGGGCTTGCGGCCTTCGAACACGTGGCCGACGAGCTGAAAGATCCAGCCTCCAACGAAAAATACGCCGAACCAGATCCAGCCCGACGCGACGCCGGTTGCTGCCGCCGCTTTCGCGACAAGAAAGAGCGCGCCAACTGCGACCGCCGTGGCGAGAGCGAGCGGCACATCGAGCAGAAAGTAGTACGCGAGAATCGCGCCCAGGAAAACGTGCGCGAGGGTCACGCCTTCGCCCAGCGATATCCAAGTCATCGGGATCAGGACCGCGAAAATGATCGCGGGAACGCCGATGAAGTGCGTGAGCCTGTTCCAGCGATTGCGATGATAGGCGGCGTAGAGCGCCAACTGTTCCTCGAGAGGTTTCATGCCGCCCCCGGTTGCCGAAGTGAGCTCATCTTACGCCTCGCGCCCCGTGCGTTCGGCTCCGGTTCCAGGTTCGCGTTCGCCCTCGAGGGTTCTATTCCGCTAAAAGCCGCTATAATTCAAAACTTTGCGGTTACTCCCGGCGCTTCATGCTGATTACCCACGGCAGTTCCGATGCGGTTCTGCCTGCGGTCGCGCTGACCGTCGGCAATTTCGACGGCATCCATCGCGGACACCAAACAATGCTGCAGCGCCTGATCGCCGGGGCGCGCAAGCGCGGCCTGATGAGCTGCGTGCTCACGTTCGAGCCCCATCCGCGCGAGTTTTTCGCGCCGCAGGCGGCACCCACGCGTCTGACCTCATTGCGCGAGAAACTCGAGTTGCTCGCGGCGCACGGGGTGGAACGCGCGCATGTCCAGCGTTTCGACCGCCCGTTCGCGGCGCTTGCGCCGGAAGCGTTCGCCGAACAGGTGCTCGCGAAACGGCTCAAGGCGCGCTGGCTCCTGATCGGCGAGGACTTTCGCTTCGGAGCGAAGCGCGTCGGCGATCTCGCTTTGCTGAAAGAATTGGGCGCGTTTCACGGGTATGAGGTCGAAACCATGCCGACGGTGATGCACGCCGGTTCGCGGGTATCCAGCTCGGCGGTACGCGCCGCCCTCGCCGCGGGCGACCTCGTCGCGGCCGAGACGCTGCTCGCGCGGACCTACAGCATCAGCGGTCGCGTGGTCCACGGACGAAAGCTCGGGCGCGAGCTGGGATTCGCCACGGCCAATGTGCAACTCAAGCACAATCGCCCTCCGCTCACCGGCATCTACGCGGTGAAGGTGCACGGCATCGGTGCCGCCGCCCGCCCCGCGGTCGCGAGCCTGGGCGTGCGGCCCACGATCACGGCGAGCGGGCGCGCGGTGCTGGAGGTCCACTTGTTCGATTTCAGGGGATCTCTACGCCGCGCATGTGCGCGTCGAGTTCCTTCACAAGATCCGCGACGAGGAGAAATATCCCGATCTCGAGACCTTGAAGACCCAGATCGCGCGCGACTGTGAAGCCGCCAAGAGCTTCCTCATGGATCACCGCAATGCCTGAAACCGACTACAAGAAAACGCTGAATCTTCCGGACACGCCCTTTCCCATGCGCGGAGACCTGGCCAAGCGGGAGCCGCACCGGGTCGAGGAGTGGCAGGAGAAGAGAATTTACGAAAGGATCCGCGAGGCAAGCCGCGGCCGGCCGAAGTTCGTGCTGCACGACGGGCCGCCCTACGCGAACGGCGACATCCACATCGGCCAAGCCGTCAACAAGATCCTGAAGGACGTCGTCGTGAAGTCGCGCAACATGGCGGGCTTCGACGCGGTCTACGTTCCCGGGTGGGACTGCCACGGCATGCCGATCGAGGTGCAGATCGAGAAGACTTACGGCAAGAACATTCCCGTGGAAAAGACTCTGAGCCTCGCCCGCGCTTATGCGGCCGAGCAGATCGAGCGGCAAAAAAAGGACTTCCAGCGCCTGGGCGTCCTGGGCGACTGGAACAACGCCTACACGACGATGGCGTACAGGACCGAAGCGGACGAGATCAGGACGCTCGGCAAGATCCTCGAGAAGGGCTATATCTATCGAGGCCTGAAACCGGTGAACTGGTGCTTCGACTGCGGCTCGGCGCTCGCCGAGGCCGAAGTCGAGTACATGGACCGAATCGATCTTGCGGTCGACGTCGGGTTTCCTTTTGCCGAACCGGGGAAAATAGCGGATGCCTTCGGGTTGAAAAGGCTGCCTGCGGAGAACGGCTGGATCGTCATCTGGACGACGACTCCCTGGACGATTCCCGCGAACCAGGCGCTCAACGTCCATCCGGATTTTTCCTACGACCTCGTCGAGACCGAACGCGGCCTGCTGATCCTCGCCGCCGACCTGGTGGAGACCTGTCTCGCGCGCTACCGGCTGAAAGGCAGGACGCTCGCCTCCTGCAAGGGCGGGAAGCTCGAGCTGATCGGATTCCGCCATCCCTTCTACGACCGCATCGCACCCGTCTACCTCGGCGAGTACGTGACGCTGGAGCAGGGTACGGGCATCGTCCACAGCGCTCCGGCTTACGGCGTCGATGACTTCGTTTCCTGCCGCCGCTACGGCATGAAGGACGAGCAGATTCTCACCCCGGTGATGGGCGACGGGAAATACGCTTCGTCGCTCCCGTTTTTCGGCGGACTGGACATCTGGACGGCGAATTCCAGGATCGTCGAGAAGATCCGCGAGGCGGGCGCGCTGTTTCATTCGGAAAAGCACGCGCACAGCTACATGCATTGCTGGCGGCACAGGACCCCGATCATCTACCGCGCCACCACCCAGTGGTTCGCGGGAATGGACGAGGTGCCCGGATACAACGGCATGAAACCCGCGGAATCTCTGCGGGCCGCCGCGCTGCGAGGCGTGGAGGCGACGCGCTTCTATCCTTCCTGGGGCCAGGCGCGCCTGCACGGCATGATCGCCAACCGCCCCGACTGGACGCTGTCGCGCCAGCGCCAGTGGGGCGTGCCGATGCCCTTCTTCATCCACAAGGAGACCGGCGCCCTGCACCCGCGAACCCTGGAACTGCTGGAAGCCGTGGCGAAAAAAGTGGAGCTGGGAGGCATCGAAGCCTGGCAGCGGATCGAGGCGAAGGAGCTGCTCGGTGCCGACGCCGAACGCTACGAAAAGGTGAAGGACACGCTCGACGTCTGGTTCGATTCGGGCTCGACGCACCAGACCGTGCTGAAAGGCTCGCATGCGAAGGAGTTGAAGTTTCCCGCGGACCTCTACCTCGAGGGCTCGGATCAGCACCGCGGCTGGTTCCATTCCTCGCTCCTCGTGTCCTGCATGTTGAACGGCCGCGCGCCTTACGACGCCTTGCTTACGCACGGCTTCGTCGTCGACGGCGAAGGCCGCAAGATGTCGAAGTCGCTCGGCAACGTCATCGCTCCGCGGAAAATCTCAGAGACGCTGGGCGCCGAGATCTTGCGCCTCTGGGTCGCGACGACCGACTACTCGGGCGAGCTTTTCATCTCCGACGAGATCCTGAAGGGCGTGGTCGAGTCCTACCGCCGCATCCGCAACACGCTGAGGTTCCTGCTCGCGAACATTTCAGATTTCGATCCCGAGCGAAATGCAATGCCGGCACGGGACTGGGTGGAGATCGACCGCTATGCCGTGGCGCTGGCGCACGAGTTGCAGAAAAGCGTCCTCGAGGACTACGATGGCTACGAATTTCACCCGGCCGCGGCGAAGCTCCAGAATTTTTGCTCCGAGGAGCTCAGCGCGTTCTATCTGGATGTTCTCAAGGACCGGCTATACACCTGCGGAAAGGATTCGCCCGCGCGCCGCTCGGCGCAGAATGCCCTTTACCACGTCACGCAGAGCCTGTTGCGGCTGATAGCGCCCGTCCTGAGCTTTACCGCCGAGGAAGCCTGGAGGGTGTTTCAGCCGGGCGACGACACCGTCTTCGCGCACACCACCTATCGGCTCCCGGAGATTTCGGGGGCGGATGCGCTGCTCGGGAAATGGCGGGCACTGCGCCAGATCCGTTCGGAGGTGCAGAAACTCCTCGAGAATCACCGCGCCGCGGGAAGAATAGGCTCTTCGCTGCAAGCCGAAGTCGAGATCGCCGCGAGCGGCGAGAAGCTGGAATTGCTGAAAGGCCTGGGCGACGATCTGCGCTTCGTGCTCATCACCTCGCGCGCGACGGTGGTCCGGGCGGCGGGCGAGGCCGACGAGGCGATCCGTACGTTGCCGAGCCCGCACCCGAAGTGCCAGCGCTGCTGGCACTGGCGCGCGGACGTGGGCGCCGACCCGAATCACCCAGGGATTTGCGGGCGCTGCGTGCAAAACCTCTACGGTTCCGGTGAGCCCCGGCGGTTCGCATGAATCCGGAGAATATGAAACGCATCGCCCCGTGGCTTGGGCTTGCGCTGCTCCTCGCCCTGGCGGACCAGGCGAGCAAGGCCGCGATCAGCTCGAGCCTGCGCTTCGGCGAGGTGCGCGAGATCGCGCCGTTCTTCAATCTGGTGCTCGCGCACAACCGCGGCGCTGCGTTCAGCTTTCTCGCCGACGCGGCCGGCTGGCAAAGGGCGCTGTTCATCGGGATCGCGGTTGCCGCGACCGCCGCAATCGTTTTCCTCCTTGCCAGGCATTCGAGCGAGCGGCTTTTCTCCGCGGGACTCGCCTTGATACTCGGCGGTGCGCTGGGCAATCTCTGGGACCGGGTCGCCCTCGGTCACGTCGTGGATTTTCTGGACTTCCATGCCTTCGGCTGGCATTTCTGGGCTTTCAATCTTGCCGATTCGGCGATTACGGTCGGCGCGGCGCTGCTGATCCTCGACGGGCTGCGCCCGGCCGGCGCCGCGCAAAAGTCCTAGAATAGGAATCATGGAAGTCCTGCTCGCCAATCCACGCGGCTTTTGCGCCGGCGTCGAGCGCGCCATCGGCATCGTCGAGCGCGCGCTCGCTATTCACGGAGCGCCGATCTATGTCCGCCACGAGGTGGTGCACAACAAGTACGTGGTCGAAGACCTGAAGAGCAAGGGCGCGGTGTTCGTCGAGGCGCTCACCGAGGTCCCGTCCGGCAGCACCCTGATCTTCAGCGCCCACGGCGTATCGAAAGCCGTGCGCAGCGAGGCCGAGGCGCGGGGTCTGCGCGTATTCGACGCGACCTGTCCGCTCGTGACCAAGGTGCACGTCGAAGTGGCGAAGATGCGCGCGGCGGGCCGCGAGATCGTGATGATCGGGCACCGCGGGCATCCCGAGGTGGAGGGGACCATGGGTCAGGCCGCCGAGGGCATGGTTCTCGTGGAAACGATCGCCGACGTGGCGCGCCTGGACGTGCGCGATCCGGAGAAGCTTTCCTACGTGACGCAGACCACGCTTTCGGTGGACGATGCCGCGGCGATCGTCGGAGCGCTCAAGGCGCGGTTCCCTTCGATTACCGGGCCGAAGAAGGACGACATCTGCTACGCGACGCAGAACCGGCAGGACGCCGTGAAATTCCTCGCGCCGCAATGCGATGTCGTGATCGTCGTCGGCTCGCCCAACAGCTCGAATTCCAACCGGCTGCGCGAGGTCGCACAAGGCCGCGGCATCGAGGCCTACATGGTGGACAGCGCCGAGCAGCTGAAGGCCGAGTGGGTTGCAGGAAAGAAGCGGGTCGGCGTGACGGCCGGGGCGTCGGCCCCCGAGGTGCTGGTGAACGAGCTGATCGCGCGGCTCAGGGCGCTCGGTGCGGGCAGCGTGCGCCAGCTCGAGGGCGTGGACGAGAGCGTGGTGTTCACCCTGCCGCGCGAGCTGGCCTTGCGCGCCGCGCCGCGCTGAGCGCCTTTCAGCGCCCGGCGCGGGGAGTGTCGGCTCAGCGCTCGCGGTAGGAGAAGCGCCTCGACTGGAAAGTCACGTCGAGGGGGATCTTGGTCGTCATATTCTCGCCTTTGATTGTCTTGTTGAGCGCCTTTATCAGGCCGTCTGATGTTTGCTCGATCGCGGCGCCGACCAGGAATTCCGAGATGTAAGCCCCTGCCCCGACAGTGGCGTCGTTGCCGACGTAACCGCCGGTCCGGAAGTCCAGTCCGTACTGGAAGCTTGATCCCCCCGCGACGCACGCGCCGCCCGCGGCAGGTACGTTGGAGGTCACGATCAGGGTGCCAAAAATCAGCCTGACGTCGAGAAAGACGCGCTCGCCCGGGGAGTTGCCCGTTGCCGGGTCGAGAGCGAACCTCGGATTGAGGTCGATGAAGAATCCATCCTGGGTCTTCCAATCGACGGGTTTCTTGCTGATGGTGCGGTCCGCGCCGCTTTGGCCGAGATCCTGCTGGACCACGCTGGCGGTGCCCGCGGTGCCGCTGCGGAAACTCGACGGGGCTACGAACGCGCCGCCGTAGATGGGGGCGTTGTCCAGCTGGTCCCTGATCCCGTAAATCGATTGCTGCCAGGCGATGCCCCCGGACCCAGCGTCGGTGAGATCGGAGTTGCCGATATACCTTCCGGTCCCGTTGTAATAGATGCGGGCCGTGCCAATATGCGTTCCCGCCGGTCTCGCCGTAATCGGCTGGATTCGGCCGTTCGAGTCCTTGAGGATTGCGAGGCGCCCCACCCACGGCATCCCCGTGGTAATTGCCGTGGGTCCCGTGTAAGGCACCATTACCGTGCCAACCCCTTTGTCGCTCGGGAGCGTCGACACGTCCATCCGCCAGACGTTGCCTTGCTGGTCGCCGCCGAAGACGTGGGTGAAATTCGGATCGTCCAATCCGGTCGGGTAGTAGCCGCCGATTTTCATGAGACCCGAGGGCGTGGTGGTATCGCCCACGCCGGTGCCGACCTTGTGCAGTATCTGGCCGGTGATGGCGTCGAGTATATAGAAGTAGCCTTTGCCGTCGCCGGGATTGATGTTGTTCAGCCCCGAGGTCACGACGACGACCCACTTGCCGTCGCTGTCTCGCCTGCCGATCACCGGATTGCCGTAGCTGAATCCGAGGTCCGGGTCGCTGTGTACGTTGCCGGCGGGATCGGTGGGACACCAGTTCGGATCGGAACAGAATTCCCACAGGCCCTTCGGGGCGGCCGCGTCGGTGATGTCGAGCGCGTAAAAACCGCGACCGCCGGAGTTCAGCCCACCCACGACGATGGTCTTCCACTGCGATGCCGTCGCATCGAAAACGTCGGCGACCTCGGGGCTCCCATCGACGTAGAACCGGTGCTGCCCCGGATAGTTCGAGTCGGCAAGCTGGGTCAGGGAAGCCAGCAGGAACCTGGGCACGTAGGCCCAATTTTCGTCCCCGGTCTCCTGGTCGAAGGCATGCAGGAATCCGTCGTTCGCTCCCACGAGCACGAACGGCCTGCGAGTGGCGGCCTGGATCTCCTTGAACTTCGTCGGCGGCGTCTCGTTTGGAATGCTATAGATCACCGGAGTTTTCGAATACTTGTGGGTAGTAGCCTCGTTCTCGTATTCGAAAAACGGAGCGCCCACGGCCACCGGCTGGGCGTTGATGATGTCGCCGAGAACGGTTTGGACGAACGCGCCCGTGGCCTGGTCCTGCTCGCTGCGATCGCGGAAGGCCGTGCCTTCGTTGGTTGCTTTGCCGCTCAGGAAATCGATCATGCTGCTGCCGTTGTTGGCGATGAGAAACTGAGCCGGAGTGAGCGTGTTGCACTGGGCCATGGTGTTGGGCGCGACGCACTTGTTCTGGAACTGGGACTGTTCCGACCCGGCCGGGCTCCCCGGCTGCGTCGAGCTCAACGAGGTAAACACGAAATTCTTCAGCTTGCTCGGGTCCTGGGAAGGCTGAGGAGCAACATTTCCCCCCACGTCGAACGTCTTGAGGACCCGTGGGGGGCCAGGAAGTGCAGGGGGAGTAGGGCTGATCCTGGCGACCAGCTTTTTGTGGGCGTCCCACAATCTGGGACCGATTACGTCGCCCGTTTTCGGATCGATCGCCTGGGCGAAGACCTCGCCCGACCAGGTGCTGGTCTGGTAGGTCGTGCTGAAAGCCTTGGCGTTACCCTGTGAGACCTGGGGGCTGGAGGTCGCGGCCGCGGCCGCCGACGCGACGTTGATGTCCAGACTGTTCAGCGCGCTGCTCAGTCCGGTCGCGAGCGCGACCGGGTTTACCGCCGAGTAAAACGAACCGCGTCCGTTCACCGCTGCGTGCCACAGATCGTCCAGGGCCGACTGGCCGTCGGCGAGCGGCAGGGGCCAGTTGCAGGCCGCATTGGGGCCGTTCCAGAAACATGCGCCGATGTCGGCGTTAACGATGTGGAAGAAATCGCTGTTCGTGTTGGTCGCATAGTCGGCCTGGTAGCGCATCAGCCCGTCGGCGAGCCCTATCGTGAACGTGGTCATGTGCTGGTGAACGGCGAAGTCCGCCGAGTTGGTCTTGGCGGGGACGTTGTTGGCCGAGACATCGCCGTTCGGGGGCGTGGTGCTCGGGCTCGTGATGGGACCGGTATTGTTGCCGGCGAGGTCCTTGCCGCCGCGAAGGTCGTTCCTGTAGAAGTACATCGCGACATCGGCGAGCGTGCCCGAGCTGCCGGCTGTAGTCCCGGCGGTCGCCGCGCCGCTCGGCACGCCGTCGTACGTCCCGCTCGTGCGGCTCACGAAGAACTTGGGCGTGGGCAGCAGGTAGGGGTTGGGGGCGGGAGAGGAGTTGAAATTGCTGTCGTTGTTGACGTTGTCCTGGTTGCCGATGTCGACGTTCGCGACGCTCTTTCCGGCGAGCGTCCCGTTCCAGAATCCGTCGGTGGTCAGGAACGAGTAGTTTTTCTGGCAGGACGCCTGCACCGGATCGTCGGCCGCGGGGATGCCGGCGGTGAGGCCGGTGCCGAGCTTGCCGGCGAAAATCCAGCCCGCGCGCGACAACGCTTCCCGAAGCGGCGTGGCCGGCAACGGGATGATTGCGTAGAACTTGTTGTACCAGTTGGTGGCGTGGTTGGGGTTGAGGGTGTTGACGTTGTTGAAGGCGTCGATTTTCAGGTATTTGGACGCGTCGACATTGGTGCCTGCGCTGAAGGTCCCATTCGGAACCGTCGGATTGATGGTGATGAATCCGACCCGCAGGCGGTCAGGCTTGGGCGGGGTCGCCGTCGGGGTGGAAATGAAAGGCAGGAAAGCGCGCCCCGCGCTGGTCTTCATCATCTGCATGCGCGTGCGGTAATAGGCGTACCACTTCGCGTAATTCTGGATTTCCTCGTTGTACGTGCAGTTGGGCGTGGTCCCCACCGTAGTGCAGTCCGAACGACCCGGCCGGTTAGCGTAGCTCGCTACGGTCGAGACGATCGTGTCGCGGCTGAACCAGCCGTAACGCGGAAAGATGTATAGCGGGACAGGTAGGCCGGTCTGGTTCACGAACTTGAGCTGGCAGCGGGCTGTAGCGACCGTGGCGGGAGGTACGATGCTCGTGCCGGTCACCGCGCCAGGGGCGAGCGCGTCGGCCTGCGTCTTGCAGAAGCGCACGTAGGCAGGATTCGAAAAGGGATCGGTGGACGCCGGGACGGTGGGCCCGGTGGCGGTCGAAATGAATTCCTTGCAGGTGGTCAGGTTGACGTCCGAGCAGTACTCGACCGGGGTGATGCTGTAGGCGATCGCGGACCCGTTGATGGTGCTTGCAACGTTGTACAGACCGGTGCGTACCCATGCGACGTTGCCGCTCGTGCTTCCGTTGTTGGAGCCGCCGTAGGTGAAGGTCGTGGTGCTGCCGACAGGGACCGTGATGGTCGTGTCCGAGGTCTTGTCCTGATTGTTGTTGTCCGAATCGATCTGCAGAATGTCGTTGTTCGCGAGGTTGTGCCCGCCGGCGCGCGTCACCGTGACGGTGTTGCCCGAGCGCGTCCAGGTGCCGCTGTCGCACCTGCGGTAGCTGCCGTTCGGGACCGCACCCGTCGGCGCCGCAATGGTGCCCGAGGTGGTGGTCGAATAGGTGAACGAGTTGGCCGAGACCGCTGTCACCGTGGCGCAGGTGACGTTGAAGTTGTTGTTGGTAGCGGTGACGTACACCTTGTCGGTGGTCGCCGTGAGGGAGGGTTTCCCGATCGTGGTTGCGGTCACAACGCTGCCGCTGCGGGCAAAGCTTGCGACCGTCATCATCTCCGGCAGGCCGAAGTTGATGGTGCTTCCGCTCGACACGTTTGCTCGGTAGGGAGATTGTCCGGCCGCAAGCGTGGTGCCTTCGGGGTCCTTGGTGCCTGCGACGGTCACCACGCCGGCCGTGTCCGCGGCGTTGCGCTTGCACACGCCGTTGGCGTTGCAGAAGCCCTTGTCCTGGATGGCCGTGGTGACGTTGACGCTCGAGCCACCGAGGTAAGCATCGGGCGTTACCGCGGTGGTCGTCAGGGTGCCGCTCGGCGGGTTGACGATCGGCTGGCCGGCGGTAGTCAGGCCGGGCAAGTAGGTGAAGTTCGGATCGTAGCCGACTCCGTTGAAACCCTTGGCGCCCCCCGCTTCATACGGCGGGTCGCCTCTGGTGCAGTTGGTTGCGCCGCCGCTCGTTGTCATGCAGGAGTTGTTGTCGTTGACGTAGTCGGGGTTGTAGTCGCTCGCCATGCTGCCCGAGTCGTCGAGAATGAAAAGGAGATTGGGCAGGAAGCCCGAGCCCGCGGCGGATCCGAGCGGCACGTTGGAAATGTCGGTGACCGCCGCGAACGCCGGCTGGGCCCCCATGCAGGCCGCTACCAGGTACGCCGCTGTCTGTTTTGCAAAGGTGATTTTCATCGAGATCTCCCGCTAAAGCTAACGAACCAAGGTTTGAACGATGGCGATCGAATTGCGCGGGCCGACCGCGCGCGCCGTGATGCGGTAATGAGGCTGAGGGATGGGGGTCAGTGCGGCCGTCACCCGGAAATTGTCCTCGCCCTCCTTGCTCAGAGCGCGCGCGCCCGGGGACGAGCCGCAGGTGTTCGGCGGTTTGCCGCCGCAAACTTCGCCCGCTTTGCAGTTCGGCACCTCGCACAAGCGCTCAGCGATAAACCATACGACGTTTCCCGCCGCGTCCGGAGCGCCTCCGTTGAGCTGCACCGCCGTGTGATCCGGATTTGTCCAGGAGTTCGGGTCCGACCAGTTGGGCTCGGTCGGCGAAGCGCTCGAGTAATACCCGGCCAAGCCCAGTTTCATGCCGTCTTGAGTCAGGTCCGCCGCAGTGTTGGTGAGGGGTGTACTGACCAGTGCGAAGCCGGCCTGTATGCCCTGGTCGGCTGCGTTGAGGGCGGACTGCCTGAATGCGATGTTGCCGGCCAACACCGTCGCGGTGTCCACCGATCGCATCGTCGCGATACCCGCCAGGGTCATCGCGACCAGCACGATGAGGGCGATGATCAGCATGGTTCCGCGCTGGCTGTCCGGCGTCGGCAGCCGAGGCGGGACGCGGCGAATGTGCTTGTTCATGGTCAGCTCGATTTCCAGATCCAGTTGCGCAGGGGAACCGTCGTTTCGAACACCCGGTAGCGATAGCATTTCCAGTAGAGGAGAGACGTCGGGTCCGCATTTCCCGACGCCGAAACGTCGATCAAGCCTCCGGACCAGCGGGGACGCCGATCGGGGCCGGGAGTCGCCTCGGTGCCGTCCGTGGTGGCGTCGCAATTGGCCCCGTCGCTGCCCAGGGGCTTTTCGGCGAGAGCGCTCCGCGCAACGATTGCAACGCGCACGGCGATGAGGGACTGCCAGGGCGGCGTGGGAAGGGCGTTGAAGGTGGCGGCGTCCACGAACCGATCGACCAGACCGTCGCCCGCGACGTTGACGCCCCCATTCTTGATGGTGACGCTAGCGTCGCCGATGCCGTCGTCGACCCCGTAGAGGGCGCGCATGTGTACGATATTGTCCGCGACCGGGCTGGTCAGCGGCGCGCCCACGTTCTTGCCCGTGAACGTGGCCGTGACCGTCAGAGCGTTGCTGGCGTTGATCGCATAGGTGTTGTTGACGGGAATGTTCGGCCGGTTCGCGGGCTCGTAGAGGTTGCCCAGGTTGTACACGCGCGTCACATTGGCCGTGGGGGAACCCACGCCCCCCCCGTACGCGACGGTCAGCCCTGTGGGCCTGTTGAAGCGTGCGGTCTCGTTGGTCAGTGTGCCCCAAAGCTGGTAGGACGCACCCGGTGCATGCAGGAAGGTAGTGGAGGCCCCGAGAGGCTGCCCTGTTACCTC